>OLHG01000316.1_pt1 | contig 34877 bp, 36 predicted proteins | sample 1605971 | NCBI WGS metagenome assembly OLHG01 (sample SAMN03283289) | human gut metagenome | biome: human-associated habitat; material: feces | host: Homo sapiens | place: Peru | collected 2012 | reverse complement strand
TTTCTACCCGTTCTTAGGCTTATATCTAGTAATGAATAATTATTATTTCTAGCAACTACTCTATACCTTGTAATTGCCTTTTTACCATCCTTAGGATTATTACTTGAAACAGTTAAAAGAGTCTTAGTTTCTCTTAAATACGAAACAATTTCATCTTTATCTTTTACAACGTTACCATGAACTATAGCAACATAATTACGGTCTTTTACCAAATTATCCCAATTATCTTGTAAATTCATCTTTAATTTTTCACTTTTAGCAAATAACACCAATCCAGAAGTATCTCTATCTAATCTATGTACAATAAAAATTTTATTATTTTTGTTTTTCTTTTTTATATACATGTATACTTTATGAAACAAAGTCTTTTCCTTTTCTTTATCAGTCGCGATAGTTAGTAATCCTGAAGGTTTATTAACAACTATTATATCTTTGTCCTCATATATAATATCTAATCTTTCACTTTTCTTCATATTAATCGTTCTTCTTTCTTTTTATAACCTGCACCTTAGAAAAGGCATTGACTAATCTTCTAGTTAAAACAGATTCTTTTGATAACTTTTCTCTTACTCTTCTTGTTATTTCTTCTGTACTATCTTTCTTTATTGAGAAAGCAACATTTTTAAAATTAATTATTATCTTAAAGGAAATAAAACAATCTATCATAAATAAAATGAATAAAATAATAGAAATAATCATTGCTATATTAGCAGGTATCTTTTCTAAAATTCCTATTAATCCTGGATTTAATACATACATTGCAAAGCAACCTAGCAGTCCAAAAGGAACCATTGTTTCTAAACATATTCTTCCGTTTATATTAAACTTTTTATCACTATAATCCCACCATCTTGCTTTAAATAATTTTTCCATAATATAACTAGTCATATATTCTAGTATTGAAAATATTAAAATGGACATCATAAAAAGAGCAATTGGGTCACTCAAATATTTTCTAAGAAGCAAATAACAAGAAATACCACCAAATCCATAAATTGGACAATAAGGTCCCATTAAAAAGCCACGGTTAACAAACCTTTTTTCTATAATTGAAACATTTATAACTTCGATTGTCCATCCAATAAACGAATAAATCAAAAACAATAAAAAATATAAATAAATATTCATAAAAACCTCCATCTAACCAATTATACCATAGCTAATATTAAATATGTAATCTTCTTTCTAATTCGCTTTTCATCTGATGATGATTAAAAACAGCTAAAATTAAAATTGAGAAAACGCTAAAAATAATGCACAATATTGAAGGCCACTCAACTTTTAATATTTTTTTAAAAATAAAGTAAATAGGAATTAATCCTACTAAAGAATTAATATATATATAAATTACGTAATCTTTAAAAATATCTTTCATAAATATTCTTAATATAAATAAAGTTGTTACATAACTAATACATAAGAATGGCAAAACATAAGTTATACTCCAAAGATGCCAACCAGTAAAATAATCCCACAATATAGAAACTAATAAAAGAATCATAACCTCAGCAAAAAGTAATCTCATAAAATGATGACGTCTTTTTATTCCAATAATAAATGTTAACCAAAAAGAAAATATTCCAGCAATGACAAATAATGACCAATTAATTTTTCCGCTAACTTTATAATTGATAATAGTACATACCACACAACCGAAAAGAGACAAAAATAATAACAATTTAAAAAACAATCCATGCTTAACATACATATTAGGTATAACAGGAAAGACACTAGTATCTATTATTACATCATCAATATCATTTCCACACAAAGGACATTTAGAAGAACTTGAATTAATATCTACATTACATTTATAACATCTCTTCATAATCACTATCCTCCACTTCATTAGTATTTATAACAACTTGAACATTATTTTTACTTAGTTCAGTAAAGAAATTCTTTTGAATCTCAGGACTAGTAAAATGCGAAGTAAAAGATAAAGTCATATTGTCTAAATAAGAACACATACATATTTGAGTACAATCAGTACTAGCAAAAACATCAAATAATTTTATATAATCTATTAGTTCTTCTGGCATTTCAACAATTCCAATATTAGATAATGCAATAGTCTGTTCACGTCTAGAACGCTTATAAAAGTACTTTAAAACAATATCTTTTATAAAAATAGGTACTAGTCTTAATATAAATATATTTTCTAAAACCGCCATTGAATTCATTTGATTATCCAAATTTTCTTTTGTTAATTTATCTTTAAACTGTGAACTGATTTCATTTATTATACTTTCCAAGTCATCATTATCATCATTAAATTTATATTGAACTGTAATTGTATTAAAAAAGTTTCTTGCTGTATTTGATTTAAAATATTTACGCAAATTAACTGGTATAGTTACTACTACTGGTTTTCTTTTATCTTTTCTACTCATTGTATTACCAATACTTTTAATTAAAATACTCGTTAAATAAACAGTAACAGTAGTATTATTATCTTTAGCTAATTTAATAATCTCTTTAGTTGGAACTACCCCTTCAATAACTTTAAGTCGATACTCTGGATAAAGTCTTCCTTTTAAAAGATACGCTTTAGTCTTTTTCCCAAATTCAAACCTTTTAGCTTTTTTATAATACTTTTCAAAACTATCAGTTTCTTTTTCATAAATTGAACTTGTATCAATTGTAATTCTCTTTTTTATATTGTGTTTATCAATTAAATAATTTGCTACTAACGTTTTTAAAAAACATATGGCACCAGTCCCATCAGTTAAAGCATGGTAAACCTCTAAATTAATTCTTTTCTTATAATAAGAAACTCTAAATAATAAAGATTTATCTACTTTATCACATATATAATTAGATTCTTTTACAACTTTAGGAACAACTGAAGAAGTTTCTAAGTAATACCAAAATAATCCTTTTCTTAGACTTGATAAAAACATTGGAAATTCTTCTAAAGTTTTATCTAAGGCCTTTTGTAACTTTAAAGGGTCAATATCTTCATATAGTTCACAAGCAAATCTAAAAACTTTAGGGTCATTATTATCAGAAGTCGGTGGAAAAATCTTACCAGCATTATCTAATTTGTACCATTTCTTTATATTTTTATTCATCTTTATCATCACCTAAAAATTGAATTATTCTTTTATACGCTTCCATTTTATGTTTCTTACCTATTGGTTGTGATAAAAATCCATGAATAGCGTCTTCAAAATTGTAATAAACAACATAATTAAAATATAGTTTTAATCTTCTCGCATACTTCTTTCCTTCATCACGTAATGGGTCATGATTAGAAGTTATTAATAAAGTTCTAGGTTGAAAAAATAAGGTTCTCGCTTTTAAAGGCGCTACATAAGGATTATTTAAATCTTTAGGATTAGTTACATATAAATTCATATATTCTTGTAGTTGTTTCTGGGTCAACAAGTAATCTTTACCATTTTCAATAACTGATTTGTACTTAGTTTTATTTGAATAATCAGTTTGTAAAGCCGGATATAAAAGAATTTGATTTTCTATTTTAAAATCTTTAGTATCCCTTGCTTTTAATGAAATTGCTGCTACTAAATTGGCACCTGCCGAATCACCCATTAAACAAACATCTTTATAACTCAAATTCAATGAACCAAGATTCTTCATAATTAACTTTGTTACTTCATAACAGTCATTAAAACCAGCTGGATAAGGATATTCTGGTGCTAGTCTATAATCAATAGCAACTACCATCCTATTAGTTCGATGTGACAATTCAATACAAGTATTAGTATAAGAGTCAACCGAACCAGTAACCCAACCGCCACCATGAATAAAAATAATTAATTTAGAGTTTTCTTTACCAGTACATGATTTAAAAACTCTGGCTTTAATTTTTCTATCCTCTAGGTCAAATATTATATCTTCATAATCTTTTTTATTAATAAAAGAAGGATTTATAATTTTTTGTAATATTCTAAAAAGTTTATAATTTTTTTTTATACTTATATCCGTCTTTGATATACCTTTTATAACTTCCGATGTTATTTTTTCCATTTACTTTACTCCTTTGCCAATAGATTTATAGTTTTGAGATAAAGAATAGATTTCTCCTAACAAATCATTATTACAAACCATTTCATTATCGACTTTAAAATGTAAAGAAGAATCCATCTCTAATGGGAAACTATCTATTTCTATATTGGAAAAGTGATGTCCCATTCTTCTAAAACTTCTTATAAATTTATCAGTAATATTTCTTTGTACAGAATCATGTGTCTTAATTTTCTCAAGTCGCCTTTGAACAATTGGATTATTTAAATCTCCATTATATTTTTCTTTCAACAATTGATGTGATATTTCAACGGCGTTCCAACGATTTACTAAGAAATAAGGTGCAACAAATTCCTCTACATTACTATAAGTAGATATTAAAGGTATAGTTACTGCTAAACTAATTAAATCCCAAGGACCAACCGAATATAAGTTTTCTGGATTATTAATAGGGTCTCTAGAAGTTGAACTTTCATCAAAGCCTTGTCCAACCTTACGCATTTTTCTTTCTATTGTTTTATCTTTATCACCTTTATCCATGTTTTGTATAGCATACACATAAGCTTTACCATTACTTATTCCGAATCTTACATCTGGTAATGTATATTTTTTATTATTTTCACCAATTAATTCTATATGAAAGGCATATGGTGCCTCTTCAACAACACTTTGTTTTTCTAAAGTTACCAAAATATTAGATTTTAAAATATTTGAATATCCAATATCTTTAGTTTCTAAAAAATCTGATAAAGATGTATCAGTAATAAAATTAGAATAACGTTCAAATAGTTGATTTAAATCATTAAAATCACCTGGTAATGCATTTACCAAGCAAGAAGTTAAAATATATTTTTGAGCATTAGAAGAGTCAAGAACTCTTTCATCTTGTGAATAAAAATCTTTAGCTAGATCTACATAATTAGTCATACCCTCATTTAATTGTTCTTTATTTTTAATAATTAATGTAGGTGCCATCACATTATAATAGTATTTAGCAGTAGTTAATTCTTTCAACTCTCCTTGTTCTAGTATTTTAGTATCAAAACAAATGGGAATTAAAAATCCACAATCTATTTTTCCTAAAGCTGCTTCTTTTATGATTTCATCGTAAAAAACATCCATGTTATTCACCTCTACTTGTGTGTAATAATATTATATCAAATTATTTATTAGTCTCACTATAATAATGTATTTCTGCTAATTGTTTACTAACTTCTTCAAGTTCAAAGTCTTCTTCTTCATTTAAAACTTCTTCAATATCAAATAAAAGTGAAGAAATGTTACTATATTTTTTGTAATCAATTCCATTTCTTGTTAATATTTCAACTTGCCTATCACTAAGCAAAATATTATTTTCTCTTCGTTTTAAAAAATCTTGCTCCACCTTTGTATATTTTAAAGCATCATCAACACTTATATCTACTCCATTAACTTTCATAATACCCTCCAAAAATATTATAATTTAATTATTTCTATTTTTCTATAATTATCCGCAATTAATTCTCCTATAAAAGTTGATTTGTTTTTTAAAGGCGTTAATAAATACACTTTATTTTTAGTTCTTGTTAAAGCTACATAAAAAAGTCTACGTTCCTCACCATATAAGTAATTATCATAATTCTTACTAACAAATCTTAATACTCTATCATCTTTTATTTTGTTGGGAAAGCCTAACATATCATCTATTAAATTAATAATTATTACATTTTCCTCTTCTAATCCCTTCGACTTATGTGCAGTCATGTACTTAAGTTTAATATCAACGTTATCTAAAATAATTAATTCATCGTTTTTAATCTTAATATTAGAACTCATTACTAAATTAATATCTCTATTATTACGCCCTATAACTAGTATTGGACTTTTGGTTTCTGAATATATTTTCCTAACTAACATTAAAAATGCTTTCTTAATATTTTTATAATAAACGATTGATACTGGCTTTAATAAATGCTTTGATGATTTTAAATTTTTTCTTATTTGATATTTATTCTTTAAAACAAATCTACTGGCTATATCGACTAATTCTTGACTATTTCGATAAGTGTTTTCAATTTTTAAAATTTTGGCATCATTAAAATATTCTTGAAAGTTTAAAAACAAAGATACATCACACCCAGTAAATCGATAAATTGATTGAAAGTCATCACCTACTACCATTAAATTAGCAAATGTAACATCTAATATTGATTTAATTAAATCAAACCTTATAAAAGAAGTGTCTTGATATTCATCAATTATTACATATTTGTATTTATTAACATTGGCCCCTTCTTTTACATACTTAGTTGCATTAATAATCATGTCATCAAAATCTATTTCTTTATTCTCATTTAAATGATTTTGATATAATAAGTAAATATTTAATGCTAGTAGTAAAAATATCTTTTCTTTCTTATATTTAAAATTAAACCATCTTCTTATACTTGCTAAAAAAGTAGAAAAATCACTTATATCATAATTATTACACTTAAAAAGATGAATAAAAGTTAATAAAAGAATCTCTAATTTTTCTATTTTCAAAGTATTATTTCTAATAAAGTTAGCATATTTTTTTCTTATATTTTTATAACTTTTAACTTTAAAATATTGCAATATTCCACGCATTAATTTTTCATTTTGTAATACCGTCTCATAAAAAAACAAATGAATTATATTATTCAAAGTATCATTAGAAGTTATTTCATAATCATTAAACTTATTTTTTAATATTTCTAAAGATAATTTATGAAAAGTATAAACAGGTATATCTATTTTTAATTCCTTTTCTATTTTCTTTTTAAGACTAATTGAAGATGATTTTGTAAAAGATATACACAGTATTTCACTAGGTAATACACGCTTATATTTAGTTAAATAATAAATTTTACCTAAAATAGTAAACGTTTTGCCACTACCCGCACCTGCTACTACCAGTAAATACTTACTTTCATCTAATACAATGTGCTGCTGTTGTTCATCTAAATAATAACCACATATCTTATCTTTCATCTGTATCACCAATTGTATTATTAGTAGAATTTAAAAAAAAATCAAATTATCAAAATCTGATTTTATAGGTTAAAAAGAATTCAATTTATTAAATAAAAAATAACTAAACATAATTTAGTTAGTACTTCTATTATTTTTTTATTTTAACAAGCGCAACGCCTCTTTTTTCTTCTTCTTTTTGCACTTTAGGTATCAATACATCTAAATTATTATATGTATATCCTACTATTTCATCTTCTAACGTAAGCATATCAGCACGTTCTTTTACATTACTAATCCAATTAGCTAAATAAGTAAGTTCTTCATTAGTACACTTATCTAAATTTATACTTTTAACGTTATCAACTAAATAGTTTCTTATATTAGAATTATATAAATCTACAAGTTGCATATTCTCCCCTCCTTTTTTGAGTGCTTTACCATCATAATGTAATTATATGAAAAAGTCAATAAAAAGTTTCCGACAAATTTGTGGTATAATTATATTAAAGGAGAGTGAAGTTATGGAATACATCTGTTATGCTAATCAAGAATACCCAAAAGAACAATTTAAGAAATTTTTTAAATCTAAGCAAACAAAAAGCACAATTTATAGTTATTTAGAAGTTTTACAAAATAATGGAATAAACAACCTAGACGTATTATATGACTTAGAAGAAAGAGGTTGTACTTATGCTTACGCTGCTAATGCTTTAGTAACTAAGCTTATAACGGATTCTGACAAGAATTTAAATAGTTCTACTATTAAAGAAGTCTTTGGTTTCCCATTAAGTACAGATGATAATACATTGGACTGTAATATATTAATGCTTGATATGTTTGCATTCTTATATGATAAAGTTAAACTAACTGTCCATAAATACGAAAACTATCATTATAAAAATGCTATCGAAGCTGTAAAAGATTTATTTGGTAAAAAACCAGCAAGTGAAGAAGAAGCAATACTGGAATTATTAAATAATAATATTAGACCAGACGGAATCGATTCAGAGACAAAAGAAAATAAATATAAAAAAATGATACCTGACAACCAAGTTATATATGGTTCATATCCAGAAATAGCAAAATCTTTATTAAACATTGAAGATAATGATATGAATAAAGAAAAATTAACAAAACTATTATCAGAAAAAGGCATTATCTTTGAAGAACACGATAAGTCTCCTGAATCAAAATTCTCAGGATTAACAGGAACAAATATTAACACATGGCTTAATTATTATCTTTTAAGAAAAAACATTGGTCTCGAATTTAAAAGTGAACTTCTTCAAAAGGACAATAACAGCTATGATGAATTTCAAAACAAGCTAAAAACACTTTTAAGTGAAGGATACATCCTAGGTATAGCATCATCACCAAATAGTGATGCCTTCATAATATCTAATAAAGAAAAAGAAAGAGTATCCAGTAAAGAAGCAGGTCACAAAATGTTGATTACAGGGTTTGATGAAAATAATAATTTATTAGTATCATCTTGGGGAAAAGATTTCACTATTGCAAAAGAACACTATAAAGACTTTACTTATACGAAAGCAAAAATTAAAACACCAGAAATTATTAAGTCTAACGACAAAGAAAATAATTTTAAGTATTAAGGAGGTTCAATGACTATAGGAAATTATGATAGTATTGCAAAAGTCTTAAATGAAATCAATCAAAATGAATTAATATTAATAGCAGGTCATAAAAATAGTGATATGGATTCTATTGCAAGTTCTTTAGCATTAACTAGATATTTAAATAAATTAGGAAAAAAAGCAATATGTTTGATAGAAGAAAAGCATCTAAACCTACTTAATTGGTTTAACGATTATAAATATATAGAAACAACCACTGACAATATAAAGGAACCATATAATTTCATATTAGTAGATGCAAATGAAAAATCCAGATTAGGTATTTTCGAAAATTTATTTAATAAAGCGAAAACTACTATTCAAATAGACCATCATGAGAATAACGAAGGAATTGCTGATCATATTTTAGTTGATACCGATATTAGTTCTACTTCTGAAATGGTGTACAATATTTTAAAATTACTAAAATTGGATATAGATTCTAATATTGCTAGCTTAATATATGCAGGAATTTTAAATGACACTTGCTGTTTTACTAGAAGAATAACCGATAAAACATTTAATATAACTTCTGATTTATTAAAATATAATATTGATTATGAAAATATAACTAAAAAAACTTATTTAAACAAATCACTAAATGAAATAAAAATCATAGGAAAAGTAATAAGTGAAGTAACAATAGATAATGATACAGCTTACGTAATTATTGATAAAAGCAAAAATACTTATAAAGACGTTGATTACAATACATTTTCTAAAAAAATTCTAACTACGTTAAATAACATAAATGATATAAATATTGTAGTAGGAATATTAATTGATAATGAAAAAACAGAAATAATTATGAGAAGTCATACTATAGAAATTGAATCTATATTAAAAAGTTTAGGTGGTGGTGGTCACAAATACGCCGCAGGAGCCACTGTATATAACAAAAACCCTAGTGAAGTTATTAACACTATAAAAGACAAAATAAATAGTTTAAAAGGTACCCCTAAGTAAGAGTACCTTTTTTATATAAAATAAAAAGTCTTGATAATAAGACTCTTATCATAAAATGTAGCAGTTGCTAAACGGGCTAAGCATACTTTCTAAATAAATTCATTTGAGTTTGATGTACTAATTATACCATAATTATAAGTTTTAGTTAAACGCTTGTTAAGATTTTCAAGGACTAAAAAATTACCAATAATTGGCAAAAACTTAAGATTTGATAATAAAGTTATAGCTGATTATAACTTTCATGGTACAGCCGATCCTTCGTTTAAAGGGATAAAGAAAATGTTTAAAGAAAATAATATTGAGGCACAAAAACAGGTTGATACTTTGATAAAAAATGCTTATCGTGTTTTATTGACTAGAGGTTCAAAAGGTTGTTTTGTTTTTTGCGAAGATCAGGCATATCAAGAATATTTAAAAAAAGTTGTAAAAAGCATCAAATTTAATCGTTGATGCGTTATAATAATATAGAGGTGTTAGAATGAAAAAATATAATGTAATAGTGGTTTTTGGAAAAGACTTAAATAAAACTTTAATGTGTAAAAGGATGAAAGAACCTTACAAAGGAATGTTTAATTTAGTTGGCGGAAAAATTGATAAAGAAAATGATGGATTAAATGAAGCGTATAGAGAGTTGTGTGAAGAAACAAATATTAACTGTGATGATATTTCCTTGATTCATTTTATGAATATCGAATATATTACTATGGATAAATCAATTGAGGTATATTATGGTATATTGAATAAAGATGTACGTTTAGTTGAAGAAGTTAATAAACTTGAATGGGTTGATATAAACGATAACTTTTTTGATATGAATAAATATGCTGGAGAAGGTAATATAGGACACATAATTGAAGAGATAAAAATCGAATTGAATAATAAAAACATTAATTTATAACTTTCGATTTTGTTTCATATTTAATTCAACAGGATATGGGATAAGCACCTCTTTAAATAAGTTAAAACACTTATTTAAGAGGTGCAAATCTATTACCGCACTTGCGAAAATGAGTATAATGATATGCACTATATAAAAATAGGTGTTTTTTTTATATTGAGATGCTTTAAACCTTATTATTTGTTTTCATTCTTATTATTAATTTCTTTGTCATTATTAAAATACTCCATTAATTATGGTAGTAGATATTTAAAAAAATAATTCAAAGAATATAACCCACTTATATTCTTTAAATTAAAAAAATTGAAGTATTAATTTATACCTCAATTTCTAATATAGTACATTTATTTTTTTCAAACTTTTGTGGAGTAATTTGTATAATGTTATATTCCTTAATATTAAATAAATCAACTTGCATAGTAGTTTCTTTAATGTTATAAAACGCTCCTAATGATTTGATGTATTCTTGAGTTTTTAACATCTCTTTCATCAATATATTTGTTTATAATATAATATTAACTAAAAAAATAGAAAGAAACTTAAAGAATTTTATAGTAAATATGATGAGGAATAATTATGTTAGATATATATTTGGTGGGAAAAAGCCTTTGTCTACGCCTTCTATTGATAGATATAAACATAAAGCTTGTGTTAAACAAAATATTAGAGAAATTACACAACATCAATTTAGATATAGCTATGCAACACGTATGATACATAATAAAGTTGCTATTGATTTAGTTTCTTCGTCTATGGAACATAGCCGTGTATCTACTACTCTTGATATTTATTTACATAATGAAAAAAGGAGTATTCCTACTACTCCTTTCAGTAAATTATTTTGATACAATACAACGTAATTTTAATTGTTCATTTAATTTACTTTATATTAAAACACTTTGTGTTTTAATCTATATGGGGCGAATAGTGGGAATCGAACCCACGCATACCAGAGCCACAATCTGGCGTGTTAACCACTTCACCATATTCGCCATCTCTAATTGACTATTATATTTTAACAATAAACCATATAATATGCAAGTATTTTTTTCTTAAATATTTTGCCAAAACAAAAAGCTTATAACTTACATTATAAACTTTTAGAAACTTATTTCAATCCAATTGACTTATAGTATTCATACAATTCTTTAAATCTATTAAAATGAACTACTTCTCTTTGTCTTAACCACAATAATGGTCCAATAACATTAGGGTCATCTGTCATAGTTATTAAGTTTTCGTATACAGCCCTTGCTTTTTGCTCAGCAGCCATATCTTCATATAAATCCGCTATTGGGTCACCCGTTGCTGCAAAGTAAGTTACAGTAAATGGATTTCCAGTAGCATCAGTTGGATATAAAGCATCACGGTGTCCAGCATAATTAGCACCTAGTCCTGCTGCCTTTAACTCATCTACAGTAGCATTTTTAGTTAATTGATATATCATAGTACATATCATTTCAATATGTGCTAGTTCTTTTGTTCCTTAACGATAGTTCAAAGGAGAACACAAATGAACTGTATATATTTAAAGCAAAAATTAAATCGTAAATTCGAGTGTAAGCTAAGAAAAAAAGAAATATTATTAAAAGACTGTATTAATTGTAGTTATAAAAAATATAAAAAATGCACAAAAAAGTCAGATTATTGTGCAAAACTAAAACAACGTAGCAAAAAGCTTGCCAAATTGGAACGCAATAGATTTAGTTTATTCACTAATAATATGAATAAATGTTATTTTTGTTTAAACAAAAAAGACCATATTCACGAAATATTCTGCGGCCGCAACAGACAGAATTCTATGCGTTATGGTCTATGTCTGCCTATTTGTGAACTGTGTCATAGTAAATATCAAAATGACGTTGTATTCAACTTAAAATGGCATAAAAAAGGACAGGCTATGTTTAACAAAACCTATTCTAATTTAAAATTTGAAGACATATTCAAAAAGAACTATCTTTAATCTAATTTTCTAAGTATATATACTCTTTTTAAATACGCTTTCCTAAAATATTTTAATTTTTTTCAAAAAAGCCATTGACCGACCGACCGAACTATGATATGATGTATACGTATTGAAAGGGATGATTACGATGAAAAATAACTTTAATGATTTTAGATTCGAAGGATTAAATTACAAGGAGTGTAGCAATAAATATTTTACTATGGATAGAGTATCAAAGGACGAAAACAAAATAGTAGTAAAAGTAGAAGATAATCACTTAATAGAAACTCGTTATGGATTTGCGTTAATATTAGATAATACACATGTAGTTTTTTTAAAGAAATGGCAAGTCAGCCAAAATTACTTCGGAAATGAAGTATTATTAATCAGAGAGTTTTTTAAGCCAACTGAATGGGGAATACACGAAGAATTCATGAAAGAAGAAGACAACTACGATTTTAATACATGGCTAGAAATAGCAAAAGAACAACGTGACTTTGTTAATGAAGAAGGTAATAAAAACAAAGTTTTATGGAAAGTAAGCGACAGAAAGGATGAACAATATGCATACTAAAGATTGGTTGAAAGAAAAAAGAATTGCTAATAACCTTTCACAAAAAGAATTAGGTGAAAAAGTTGGTGTATCACATTATACCATTGAACAAATTGAGCAAGGAAAAAGATTAGGTTGTGCAGAGACATGGGAAAAAATCGAAAATTTCTTTGATAATAAAACAGAAATTAAAATTTCATACGATTCAGAGGAACTTATCGAAGAATTAAAAGAAGACATAAAAGAATTTGGTGAAGACGAACAATGCATATTAGTATACAAAGTTATTGATAATCATATATTCTTTACAAATTACGACTTTATAACAGAAGAAGAACCTTTTAATCCGGAAACTGAGTTATTGCCGGGCGAAAAATACATGATTACATCTTTAGAATATGCTTTAGAAGTGTTTGAATCACAAAACAAAATTGTATAAAAAAAGAGCTAGTACTGAAATTAGTACTAGCTTTATTATTTTTTATTCTACAAATCCATATTTCTTTAAACTTTCAAGTGTTATAGGTCCGACATTCCCATCGACTTCAGCATTGTAATTGCCTTCAGCAGCTGCCCTTTTTTGGAATTCTTTTATTGAGGCTTTTATGTATGGTCCATAATAATCTCCTAAAGCATTTTTGCTTGTATAACTTGGAAATACTCTATACATAAATTCTGCAATCTTAGCAATATTTGGATGAACATCACCGAAACTAAAGTAACCTTTAGAACCTAAAAAGTTTGTTGATGGTTGAACAGGAGTTACTGGAGTATCATAATTTAAATTAGGACTTTTGAACCAGTGCGTCCATGTAGCACGTTTATATCCGTTGTGAGCACCTTTAAAGTATGTCTTATATATTTTACTATGCACACCATCAAACTTAGCTGCAGTCGATTCTATGACCTCACCATTACCAACATAAATACCCATGTGCCCATGCTGATAAACTAAAACACCTGGTACTTCCGGAATAGTATCAATAGCACCTTTTTCCGTTGCTTCTGCAATTAATTGTTCACAGTTATAATCTTTCTGTGTTACGTTGTAGCAACTTGGTCCGTCATTATTTGGATAGTCATGCCACATAAAGCATTTGAACAAACCGCAACAATCAAATATTCTATTCTTTCCATCATATCGCCCTATTCCACCGTTTTGGTAATAATTAGGGCTGTTTAGCTGAACTTCAGCCCATTTTACTAAATCATTTGCTTTTTTAAAATCATACATATTCTCACTCCCCTTTATTAGCGTTTTTTTGATATTGTGTTCCAAAATAAAAAGCTATAATTATTTGAAACAAACTATAAAATTGTTCACCTGTTACGATTTGTAAAAATGTTAATATTACAAACGCTATTGTCATTAATATAGTCACAAAAGACTTAACATCACTTAATGCTTTTTTCAATTTTATCACCTCTATTTCATTAACTTTTCCCACTTATCATGGATATAACTGTTTTTATGTAAATCATTTGTGTAGTGTTCATATACTTCGTAAGCTCTCTTTGTTTGAACTTCGTCTTTCTGTATACCTTTTTCAACATCTGCCAAATAATCTACTAAAAAATTTCTGCATTGATTTTCATCAATTTTTTCTATTTTTTTATTTATAGGCTCTAATTGCTTATTTATTATTTTCTTTGAGCCAATCAATATGGTTGCAACTATTCCTACAAACTCTACGAAGAATTTTAGTGTTTCAAATGCTTGTCCTAATGTTACATTTTCCATTAAGAATCCTCCTCGACATATAGTTCTTCACATTTTTCCAGTGTGTCCAACTGTTCTGCAGGGAAAATGACCGTTGTGTAATAAGGAAAATACTCTTCTTCAACAACATTTCCTTCTGTATCATATTTTGCGGGTTTATAAACATCGTTTTTATCTCTTATTTTTTTATCTTCATCTGCAATTAGCAAACGAGGATTTGTGTAATTTATCAGTTTCATGTTTTCACCTCTTTCTTTACGAAACTGTCCAACCTTTTTCGGTGGCTATTGCAATTTCTTCACTTGTCAATTTAGCAACATTAGTACTACCCAATTTTAATGATTGTGCTTTTACACTAGCTGTTTTTATGTCATATAACTTATTAATAACATCCATCAAACTATCATGTGTTAATGTAGTACAACTACTTAAATCAAGCGTGTATGCAGAATTATTAGTTGACGCTGTTGTTAAATAGCCTTTACCCAAATTAGTCATAAAGGTTAAATTAGTAAGTTTGCGACAGCCATAAAACGCCGAAGCAATACTAACAACTTTTTCAGCATTCCAATTACCAATGTTTAACGTTTCTAATTTTGCATTATTGTAAAATGCGTTCGACATTTCGTAAACTTGAGATGTGTTAAAATTACTAGCATCTATTTCTGTTAATGCTCTATTATTTCCAAATATCATATATATAGTACCAGCCAATTTTGGAGTATTAAAACCACTTAAATTTATTGTTTTCAAATAAGAATTTTGATAGAACATCGATTCCATACTAGTTACATTTTCCGTATTAAAATTACTCAAATCTAAATTGTTGAGACTTGTATATGAAAACATATAATTCATGTTTGTTACTAACGATGTATCTAAATTTGCTAAATCATCACTAATGTCTGATACATTACATCTATAAAAACTAATAAATCTCGGTTTGTATTTTGTAGGTTGTATTTTGCCAACTGTTACTTTAGATAATGCGGTATAGTTATCATCAGCTACAACTTCTTGTACTACAGTCGATGGTGTTACGTTTTTTTCTTGTAAAGATATTGCATTTACTTTGACTTCGTCATAACCGTAAGAATCAGGATGTGTAAAAACTTTTGTTTCTCCACTTGGTGTTACTTCTAGATTTTCTAATACAGGATAAATTTTTTCAACTCCTGTATTTAACTTACCATTTAAAATGCTTTTGCTATTTATTTTACCTATTAAATTTTCTTTAGCATTAATTTGTACTGTCATCATATCCCTCCGGATACAAAATAAACTCTTTAGGTCCTTCGTCATCATAACCAATCAAAGTCTGTTCATCATTTAATACAATTTCATACCAATATGTTATTGGTTTATTTTCTAACTCACCTATTTCAGAATCCGATGCTTTTATATTTATATCAACCGTTTTACTGGCTTGCCTTATATCAGTGATTATTTTTTTTAAATATATTTTATTTAATCCCTTTTGTTCATAAATTTTTAGTGCTATTTTATCGTTTGTTTGAAATTCATAATAATCATCATCAACCGGTACTTTAAGTTCTATTGTAGCTTTATTACCCCTTGATATATGTATTGTTTTTTCTTCTATTTTAAACATTTTATCATCTCCTTTTATGATATTCTTTGCCAAATATAGCAAGTAAAATAAGGTGGCATATTATCATGCGCTTCACCACCACCGCCAAAATTAAACGTGCCAGTGACATCATACGAGCCTTGCATTGGGTAACCATCCGTTGCTCCTGCACTAACATTTTTTGTGGTATTTATTTGATTTTTTGGAATCTGACTTTTTGTTAAAGTTACTGTTTTTTGTCCTCCGGTTTTACCAGCTTCATTAAAGTCTTCGTCGTCTTCGTCAACACCAACTAACGTTTTACCCTTTCCTATCAGTTGCCACGTAGTACCAACATAAATTGTTGAAGGATTAATCAAATCCATTGTTAAAAGCAAAGATTTTACTGGTCGCATAAGGTCTATAATATTCTTCCTATTTTGCCTGTTTTCGTCCGCTATAAAAAGATTGCCATTAATTTGCAAATCGTGTTCTCCATAGTCATAAGTTGGTATTCCTTTTAGCATGTCAAAATTTTCAGCATCATCAGTTAATAAGTCAGATACTTCTAAATAGAACGTACCTTTCTGAGTATACAAAAGAACATTTTCCAAAATTAAATTATTAATTGATATTTGATTGTTTTCAGTGTCGATAGTATAGTCGTCTGATGTTAACGTAGTATAATCACCGTCATTTAACTTCCATTTTATCGTTGGTACGTTGGGCGTATCATTGAAACTTACTTGTTTATATCTAATAATTGCATTTAACTTAACATTTGAACTTGTTGAACTGACTCTTTTAAAAGAGTAATTTGATATTTCTGTTGGTACATATTCAATAATATTTTTTGTATATTCAATCGTTGTTTTTTCGGAACGGCTGTCTACAACAGTAATAGAAAAAACGCTATTTTTAACATCAATTTGATGTTCAAATGGCGTTTCCTTTTTTGATACTTGAAGTTGGTTATGCAAAAACTGAACTTCATTTACTGTAGACTGTTTATGTGCAACTGGATTTACTGTAATTTTTAATTTAGATGCATTTTGAACGATCGTATTGGCACTGCTACCTAATAATTGTATTACTTTTGGATTTATTTCTTCAAATGTCGTTGTTAAAGTTGGTTTTAAATTTGTGCTAGATAAATTAGCATTAGTCGGTATCTCTACCGAGCCTAACAACGTTTCGCCAGAATAAGTAAACAATTCAAAAATTAATTTAAATGAACTTTTATCAGCGTTTGTATATATTGTAGATAATTCATTTTCATTGAACGTAATTTCAACATCATTAAAATCACTTGTCTCTCTAACAACCGTTTTCGCATTTTCAGTATTTTGAATCGTTATTTTTAATTTATGTGTATAGCTATCATCATACTTTGTTATCGAAATTGGTATTGTATTACTTATATTTTCATCTGTGTCAACATCGAATTCTTGATTATTATTAATTATCATTGTTGACATAGCTGGGTCTATTGGTAAAGAGAAGTAATTGTCTGGACTATCGAAACCGTATGTGTTTGAATTGTTAACAGATACTTTTGCAGGCGTATTGCCAGTTAACTTTTCAAATCCAAACCATGAACTTTCTGCAGTCCAAGTCATGCCATTGGTTAACGTACCTGTGTTCGCTGGTTTTAATGCAAAAGTTTGATTATATTTTTTGCTTTCATCAGTTTCATTATAATTAATTTGAAAATTAACATGTACAGGGTCGTTATAAAAACCCGTTCCACCCGTTGTATTAGTATATTTCAAAATAGTCTTCATTCGGTAATACATTTTTGCTGCTGTTCTATACTTTTCATAATAATAATCAACGTGGAACTGTGATGAACTACCAAACGAATTTACATGTTTAGTTCCTAAAAATATATAACTCATATTTCACCTCACACATTATAAAAACAACCAGTTCTTAATTCACCGTCATCTGTGACGAACTTTTCAGTTCGATGATAACCAGCGGTAAAATAATTACTGATTGTTAAATTGTCCATTTCAGCTTTTGATTTTTTTTCAGATTCATCATAACCAAAAAAAGCTAAATATTTACCAGTGTTGTCCTTAATTGCGAAAGCATTATTTGTCATTAATGTAGAAACCTTTGATAAATTAGTTGCAACTTTAATACCCTCAATATCAATAGTAACTAAAGTGTTTCTCAACTTTTCTACTCCATCAGAATTAAGCCGTTCTATTTCTGCAGTTATTTCATTTTGTTTAACTCTTAATGTAGCAGTATTTCTCTCTATTTCTCCGATTGTATTACCAAGTTCATCAACGGCTGTTACCGTTTGTTGAATTTTAACTGAATGTTCATCTACGTTGTTTTTAATTTCAAGAACACTTCCCGATAACACCGTTAGGTCATCACCAACTTTGTTAGCCTTTGTATCATCTGTATATTTTGTTGCTTTAATCCAGTCGGTTTCTTCAAAATTTTCATCTTTTGTTTTTGCAATTTGGCATCTATATAACTCTTCTTCTTTTATCCACAAATCACCGCAGTCATAAGGAACAGTTGGCTGAACAACAAATACTCTTCTTTTGCTATCAGCAGTATCTTTAGCGCTATTAGCAATTGCAAGTGCTTGCGTAACATCGTTATCTGTAATTTTTATCCAGCTATATACGTCATTATCAAGTGAATACCTATAAGCATATCCAGTTTCTTTGTCATAATAAAGGTCACCTAAATGATTGTTTTTTTCATTATCAGTAGTCCAATTTTTGGTAGGTTCATTGTCGCTAGTTGGAACTCCAGAATAAAACCAGGTAGTAATGTTTCCATCTACCTGGTCTTGAAGTTCTTTCAAATTTTTACCGGTCGCAACAACAAAACTGTTTAATTCGTTTTCTACCTTGTTAAGACCATTTTTTTGCAATTCGTAATTTTCTTTTAGTTTCAATATGTCATTAAGGTTGTATTTCATCTCTAAATTTTCTGGTGTCCTTAATTTATTTATATCTCTTTTATTCATCATTTTGCATACACCTTACCATTTCTTACTTTAAAACCAAGTTTTTGCAATTCTTTAGTTTTTTCTTCAATAGATATATTTTGCGAATTAATAGTATTTATTATTTCTTTGTCATAATTAGAAAAACCAGTAATTTTTAATATAACCTTTTTATCATAAGCAGAACAGTCAATACCGTTAACGTATTTAACAATTTGATTATCATATTTTTTAAAGCTATTATACTCCATCTTAATAAGCATAGCTTTTTGCGGAACACTTAAGTTTAAACTGTTAATATATTTAATTACCTTATTTCTTCTAGAATTAGGTACAATTTTACCGTTGTTGTAATAATCGTTTTCAAACGTTTCTGAATTGAATTTTATAAATTCTTTAATTGGTACATTTGACTGTACTAATGCATTTAAAACCTTATCGCTCGAATAATATCCACCATACAAATACGCTAATTGCTTATTATTCAAATCACTATCTATTAAAAATTTCGTTATACTAGCTTTTTTAGTGTCTTTATCTGTATTATCAATGCTTTCTTTAAACGTATAATAGTCTCCTACATTACCTATCTCAGAATATTCATAAGCCTTTTGATAAGCATTAGATAGTTCTAATCCTAAAACCTCTTTTTTAGCAATATTATAAGAATAATTAACTATGTCTTTGATAACATCTGCTTTATCAGAATCAGACATATTTGAATATGTTTTATCACTTAACAATTTCTTGATATTATCTTCTATTATTTTTCCGGATGCTTTTTGATATTCAACTCTTGTTTTACCAGTCATCATGATTTTTTCACCCTTTTGATTTGTGTAATAAGGAGCAACTCTAGGCATTACATCTTTTTCACCTGTTTCTTTGTACAGCCTATATATTTCTTTTGCACTTGTACTTATATTTTCAGTATTAACATTAGCAGGATTTAAGAATACATTGAATAAATTATTTTTTCCACCATACTTTTGTATTTCTCTTCCAAGTGTGTCAACGGCAGGATTCAACGTTTTGCTCACAAAAGGTATTTTTGCTTTTATACTATTTAAAGCTGTTTGAATTGGTTTTCCATATTCAAACGATGTTCTCTGAGTGCCATCTACTAAGTCCGCTATCTGTTTTGAAAAAGTAGGAACAGCTCTAGCTGGTAATTGTAATACTTCATTAATTATTCCGGAAACGATTCCATCGTTATCATTAAGAACGTCGTTAATGCTTTGCAAAAATGATTGTTCTAGTAAAATACTACCCGCACTATCCAAAGAGCCAACAATTCCTTCTAACAACGCTTTAGAATCATTGCCTTTAGAATTGACCACATTGGCAGTTATTGATAACGGAGCAGCTAACGGTTGAGCCCAATCATAAGTAAACGATTTGCCACCAATTTTAATTGAATAAGAACTAACACCCAAAGTATTTTTTAGAAAATTAGCAGTATCTTTGTCATCATCACTTTCACCACTCGTTATACCTGCTTTTGCAAGCGCCATACCAAGTACATATAACATTGTACCAGCAGTAGCTTTTCCTAAACTTTGAACAAATTCATGCTGCATGGTAGCGGTATACTGACCGTTTGTAAGCGATCTCTTTAAATTAATGCCTTTGTTTATAGTACTAACTAAACCAGCGGGCGAATAATCGACAATTGCTTTTGTTAAGTTAGCCGGTGTTTTAGCAAAAGGTATTAATGCATCACCTAGACCATAACCATTTACATTAAGTTTATTCAAGCCTTTTCTTACGCCTAAAACAAATCTAGTGTAATTGTTATTATCGTTCCATGTTCTAGATAAAGCTTCTTGATGAGCTATGTCTATCATTTCCTGCGTAATTTCAGTAGTATTATTTAACACCATTTGATTTTGCAACGAATTTTCAAAAGCTGCTTCACTAAATACTCTATCACCAACATCCATAACATAATTTAATAAAGACTCCGTTCTATTCAGAGTCTTTCCTATTAGATTTTTTTCACTAAATGACTTACCATCAGATATTTCAAACCTATTACCTTCCATATCCTTAGTATTAATACCTTTTCTATAGTCATTAGTAGCCTCATAAGCGCCTTTTTTGACACCTTTCAGCATTGCTTTTATATTTGTATTACCAGTAGTTCTTACACCCGTCTTTTTAGCAATTAATTTATCAGCATAACTAGAAAATAAATCGGCGAAAGAGTTAACTGGCATTATCAAAGCATTACCTACAACGTTTCTTACTTGCGTTTTAGGATTAAATAACATTGATATTCTCATCCAAGACTTAATCTTTGCACCTTTTTCGGGCGGAAGTTTATCAGTCATTAATTTTTGTATCTCTGCAAGTTTCACTCGCTTTTCATAACCATCTTCCATGTTTTGTACTTCTTGCATTGTGTCCATAATAAACTTTACTTCATCTGGTTTCAAATCAAAGTCTTCTCTATACTTATCTAACCACTCTTTTGTTTTGTTTTTTACCATCCTATCATAAGCTTCAGATAATTCTGATTGAGCATATTTAACCATGCCTTCTGGTGTCATCCTTTCCATGATATTAAATGCTTGAACTGTTTGACCTGCAGAGGTTCCTATTTCTCTCATTTTTTTAGCAACTTCTACCATGCTATCGTAATCACCATTATCAGCATATTGTTTTAGTAAAATCCAACCTTCTGCTACATCCACAGCACTAGCATCTTTGCTATCCTGTTTTACCCATCTCAATGTTTCTGAACTTCCACCATCATTTATCTTTTTGAACGCCTTATCCAAACTTTCTTTATTAGTTACTTTATCATAAAATTCTACATCTTTTTTCGATAAAATTGAGGCTTTTTGTTCTTCGTTCAACATACCTACTTTGTTTTCGATGTTTTTAGCAAAATGGCTATCACCATCATTAACCTTGTTTGTATTTTTTCTTATAGGCAACATCGGTGTAGTATTAGCGTCTTCTTTAGTTAGTTTTGATATTTCATTAGGATTTAAAATCTTATTCTTTTTAGAACTACTTTCTATATCATCTCTAATAGGTAATTTAATGTCAGACATTTTTGTTTTCGTACCTGCCGATGGAAAGTTTTCTTTTAAATATTCATTCCAATCTTTAGAATTTTGTGAAAATTTTTCGTTGGTTGAAATTCTATCAACTCTCGTTCCGTTAGAACCTATTTTCTTTTTAACGTCATTACCATTACTATCTTTAAAATAATAAAATGAACCTTTTTCGGTTACTTTAGTATTTTTTACTGTGTGTTCTGTTGCAATAGGATATTTACGAGAGCCACCCCAAGTAAGCCAAGTTACATCAGCCATATATTCGTTAGAAGTTACTGTAGGTTTCTTCCAATTTTTCAACTCTTGATATTGTTCCTTTGCTGCGTTTATATCGTCGATATCATAATCGTTCAAAGTTTCAATATCGTTATTCTTTACTGCCAAAAGTAAGTTTATATCATAATAATCTGTTTGATTATAAAAACTACCAGTATGGTGCCACTCTGACGGTTGTAATATACTCTTGGTAGCGCCTTGGCTTACTCCAAGCATCTTATCAGCTACACTAGCTGGAAAAATGTTATCCGCTTCAGCACCATATGCTCTTACTGACTTTCGATGTCCAACATAACCAGCATTACCAATGGAATATTTTTCACTATTTTGCATATTATTATTAATAGGTAATATATTTGATTTGACATTATTGTTTAATTGTGATATATTATTTGCAACTGAAGTGTTGAAGTTCCCAGATTGGATGGGAAGTTTAACACTTCTTTTTTTATTATATATTTCAATTAAATTACCGCTTTCAATCATATTATTAAAGTAGTTAGAATTATTTTTACCATATGTAGTTTTTATCCTATTTGTATCTATTTCGACTTTGTTGTATTGCCCTTTCTTATGAATTTCTATTGGGACAATAATGTTATTATTATTGCTATCTTTTACTTCTGTTAAAACAATAAAATTATCTTTAGAATACTTGCCTTTATCAGTATATTGATATACTGCTATAGGATTATCCAATGAATCTATTGCATTCATATAGGTGTCGATTCCCAATCCATGATAATGTTTACCCTTTGTACTATATCCTTTGTTCTCTGCCTCCGAATTTGTTAAAATATTTTCTCTTAAGTGCCCCTTTCGCACTAGCATAGGCAAATCATTAACTCCAATAGATACAAGTTGCTCAGGAGTAAAATCTCTCAATTTTACCATAGAGTTTATATTAGTATTTGGATTATTTAAAGCATCATTTACTTCGCTTAAAGCATTTTCACTCAAATGATACTTAGATTCATCAAGATTACTTCTATTACTATAGTAAGCGTCTTCCCACATGTTTTTTAGTTTTTCAACAAAGTTTACATACTCATTAGCACCAGTACCTTTAATTTTTTCTGCTAATTTTCTAATATTATTTAATATTTTTTTAAATATATTTGGTTTCTTTTCGACAACTGATTGAATAAATTCTCTGTTTCCAAACAATTCACCACATACATCCGCTACTACTTCATCAGATACATCGTTAGTTTTATATCTTTCTTTTAGGGATTCTAATGATTTTTCGAATTTTGCATCTTGCTTAGCATAATTAAGTATTAATTCTTTCATTTCTTTTGTTGCTATATCGTGAGTTATCTCATGAACAACCAAAAATTCAACATAATTACTAGCACTAGGGTTTAATTCAATTATAGTTTCACCATTTTCAGCTGATATTTTTCCGTCAACAGTAACCCCTTCTTTATTTGTAATATCAGGATTAAATCGTATAGTATAGTCTCTATCTTTTATTATATTTTCGAGTAATTTAATAACGTTATTTGTGTTAGCAGTATTATTCAAATACATACTTGCTGTTCTTCTCAATTCATTGATTTTAGCATTATTACTGCTAATATATTGATAATTACTTATAGGAATACTATAGTTGGCGTTATTGACACTTGTTATATCTATATTCTTTAATTGCTGCAAAGCATTACCAATAGAAGCATATTGTTGTCTAGTCAAATCTTTAGTTGTAGTAAAACTCATATCTGGTCTTACTTCGCTTACATAATTCATAGCAGCGGGTACCTTTATACCAACTTCATTTAACATTGTTTTAATATAACTGCCTTTATAACCATCAATACTAGGGTCTCCTAATTTAAAGCCTTTAATATCTTGTAATATTTCGGGTTTTATTTTAGCGGTATCAATTTTTGTATTATTGGTTGATGTATTTGCACTTGAATTATTAAAATCGTTAATAGTAGGCAAAATAGTGTTATCAAAATTATCAATACTATTTTGCTGATTATATATTGGCAAACTAACTTTTTTCTGATTTGCTTTTTCTTGATTAACTATATCTTCTACGGTTGGTAAAACATTATCGATTTTAGTATTTTCTGAAATATTATTAGTAGTATTTTTATTAGTTTTTTCTAAATTTCTTAATTGTTCTCGAAGTCCTTTTAGTTCGGCTGCTTGTTGTTCGTTTAAATTGCTTTGTTCCTTTAACATTTTATAAGCATTGATTTCGGATTTTATATTATCTATATCAGTTTTATTATTGTTATTATTTATATAAGACAATACTGTGTCTATTTTTTTAATTGTATTTTTATCTGTAACATTTTCTTTAGACAATTCTAATTGTTCTTTGAAAATATCATTTACATTTCTTGTTTCATCTATGCCATCATTAAAGTTTAACAATCCACCAGTTACCGCACCTACAGCTGCAGAATACAATGCATCTCGCAAAATAGTACCATCCAACACTACATCTTTTATTGCCGATAATGGTTGTTTTTTATCTAATACTATTAATTTATTTAAATTATCTAAATATTCTTGAAAAAATTCTTCAGCACCCTCACTACCAGCATTTGATAGTATATTAACTATTTTTTTATTGCTAATAACTTTAGAAAGAGCATCGCTCAAGCCTTTTTCTAATGTTGATGATTTACCACCAGTCAATTTCTTAGTTGCACTTCCTAAAAATTTACCGGTTAGATATTCAAAACCAGTTCCTATCGCTGAATAAGCTATAGAACTGGCAGTATCATATCCATCATTTTTAGTTTTTTCTAAATTATCTAAAAACATATCTGACCAATACAAAGTTGTTCCAGAGCCAGGAGCAACTATGTTCATTGCGGATGACGCCAATATTTTAGAAGTATTATAAGCAACGTCTCCTATAAATTTACCATGTTTAGTACTATAATCTTTGCTAACCTTTTCCTGTTTTAATTGATTATATGTAGGAAGGTTATATCTGCGTCCTTCATCATCTATGTATTTATTTTCACCGGCAGTAAAACCACTAAATAAATCTGAAACACCTCTTACTACAGTTCCACCTGTTTTATCCCAAAAACTAGTTTTTTCATTGTTTACTTTATCTGCATTGTATTGATACTTTGCATATCTCAATTCATTTAATGCTCTATTGGCTTTTTGGCGTTCAGTTTCTATTTCTCTATTAACTTTTTTTAGGTTTGGCAAAACAATAGAGTCATTTCTAAACGCTTTACTATCTTTTGTTAAAATCGGATTAGTTTCCTTTTTTATTGGCATTAAACTAGTAATACCCTTTTGTTCAAACTCTCTTTTTAATGATTTACTATATGCATCTTGATATTTTTTTAATGCCTCATTATGATTTAAAGTTTTATTTTTTAAGTTAGTCCTAGCATCAACTGACGAATCTTCAACATTAAATTTTTTTGGATTATTCCTTGCAGCTTGTTGCCACTCTTTCTTATAATCATCATACAATATTGCCATTTTTTACCATCCCCAACGTAAAGATGTTTTAGTTTTTTTACTTGTTTTAACTTGTGATGTTACATCTATATAATCATTTCTCGAACCATCCCATACATAATACTTGCCATCTTTTGTTTGCCATATATTTTGATTTGCTAAACTAGCACCAGTTTTGCCTCGTGCATTAGTAAATATATTTTTAACAGTCATACCAGATTTTGATAACACATTACCGCCAACATTATTAGGTTGATATGCAACACCGTTTAAATCTTTAGAACTAGCGAAAGTTCCGTATTGTGCATCTGGGTGAATATTTCCTGAATAATAATTTGTACGTATTTGTTGAGCGCTTGAATTATCATTTAATCCGTCACTTAAATTGCCATAACCACTTGATGAGTTATATACACTTGCCCAATTTTGAGCATTAGAAATTGCATCTTGCTCTTTTTTATACGCCATTTCTGCTTCCCATTGACGTATTGCCTCTTTTTGCTGATTCTCATAATTAATTTGGCTTAAAACATCTTGGTATCTATTGTAATAATTATTGTTCAATGTATTATTCCAATTTAACTTGTTATTTGTTTGTTCACTCTTATAGTTAAATCCTTCCAATGCTATGTTTAATTTATTTTGTAATGCAGTCAATGCATTTTGCGCTAATGTTTCATCATTTGATAATTGCGCTTGTCTAATTGCATTATCAAACTCTATTACAGCATCTTGAATTCCTTTTCTTGCTGTTCCTAGCCTATTCTGATATGTATTGTACATATCAACTTTCGAACTTTCAGCATAGCCACTATTTGAAAGACCGTTATTTACAACATTTTCACGGCTAACTCCATATCTATCAACTTCTTTTTGATAATCAATATATGATGCCTTTGCTTCTTTTTGATATTCTTGTTCTGCTTTTTTTCTTTGCTGCTCGATTAAATCTTGTTGGTATTGAAGATTTTTGTTTGCTATATCCTTTTGAGTGTTTTCCCAATTATCAACCAATTCTTGTTGCTTCTTAGTAAAATCATCTCTTTCTTTTATCAAATCATCATAAGCTTCATTATATTTATTTAATTCACTTTGTTTTTCTTCCTCTAACTGAGTAAATCTTTTGTCATTATAATCAACGTTCACTTAATTCACCTCACTAACGTTTTATATATCCACCTACAAATGATTCCAACGTATAATTTTTTAAGCAAAAATGTTTCGTTGAACTAAATTTCATCTGTAATTTTTTCCATTTTTTCTTTTTTATTCGATAGACAATGTAACCTTTAGTATTGTTATAAATATTTACTAATTCAAAATCATTGTTATCTGTTTTAACTTCTACTTTTACACTTTCACCATCAACTTCTGCTGTACCACCTCTCTTATTAGTTGTTTTTTGATATGCGGGATATTTAAAATCATCATGTTTTGTTGTCCAATAAGAATTAATATCAGTTTCTGTCTTGGTTAATTTATATATAGAATCTTCTCCACACAAATAAAGTACTCCGTCTTTAACCGCAGTACATGTTATATTTTTCGACAATTCCCAATAATACCACTCGTATTCAACGTTAATATTTTGGTATTTTTGTCTACTATCTGCTAAATAAACCTTATTATCTATAATTATTAAAAGATAACCTTCCCACTCTTCTAAAATCATGCTCTTATAGTTGCTTTCTTTTAATAATTTGCCATCAACCATACTTGACCTGTGTGATAATACTTGTTCAGTGTTTATGTCTCCTGATATTGCCTCCATACCTCTATCAGAAAAGAAAACAATATCATCATTAAAATTTATTCCTGTAGAAACACATCCAGTTGAAATACTAGAGTGTGTGCTAGGATAAACCTTACCATAAGTACTATCAATTACAGGATTATGATAAAAAACAGTCGTATTTGCTTGAGATGGCGCTTTGAAAACCCATAAAGCATTATTACCAGGTACAATTGCCTTTACTGGAGCCAAATCCATACCTTCGTTATAATAATCTAAATCACTAACATATCTAGGGTCTTCTAACGAACTATGAAAAATAGCATTAGGATAATCTTGATTTCCACTAAAGAAAATTCTATTATCAAATACTGCTAGCATAGTACATTTATTGATTCTATCTCTATACCCCTGTATTGTCTTTCTAAATAATATTTCAACATTATGTTGACCATCAGTTAATGGAGCAGCCGGTGGATTATTAAAAACCACCTCACCTTTAACTGCATCTACTGTTAAATCCTCCCCTTGAATTAAAGTCACTCCATCCACAATTGCAGTAACTGTGTAATCCGAATCTATATTTTCGGTATCCAATTTAAATGTTTTAGTTTCACCGTCACCTATTCTTAAATTTTTTCTTAATCCAGTTAATAAATTGACATCTTGATACGTTGTTCCCTCTCCAGTAGCATCACCGATAGTAGTAGTAGGAATAGTTCCCTCTACTTCCTTTATCGTTGTACCATTGTACTCAAGATAATTTAATCCATCTTTTATATACAAAATATTATTAAATATAAATGCCTGACTACGCATTAAATTCATACCACTAAATATTTCGGTTCCATTATCGTAGAGTTTAGTTCCAGAGTGTACAATTTTATGAGTAACATCTGCAATATCATAAAAAAAGAGACCATATATTGTATTGGTGTATGAATCTACCAGTTCAATATCAGGTCTCGTTTCTATGCCATTACTATTTTTTTTATAATTTTTCCACATATTTAAACTATCTGGACTTCTTGAAAGATTAGTATCATCATTACTAAAGTCAACACCCGCAAAATTATCAACTTTTCTTGTTACAAGCGCTCCGCTAGGAACACCACTAGAACTACTATAAGAACTCATAAGTATCATCCCCTTCTATATAGAAGCTACCTGTATGATATCTAGGGTCTAATCTCTGTAACATCTGTTCATATCTGTTTGCATAAACTTGTCCATAACTAGCAGAAATATCAGATTTTAATAAATCCGCTGCTATTCCATAAGGCATTATTTCAAGCACGTCAGTTGATAAATCAAACTTAAATTCATCGTCCTTGGTTTCATAAGTTATTTGTTTAGGATATTTATAATAATAAACTTTTGCGATACCATTTCCATAGAAATTAATAGTATTACCTATAATATCGTTTTCTACTCCTCTAACAAGATTTACTTGAAATAAATCCTTCGCTATCTCCGAAAAATCAATTTCGTCTCCATCTGAAACCTCTAATTCTTCTTTAGCAGGTATTTTTTTTATTCGAGCAACTTCGTTTTGTATTTGATTTATAACATCATTTATTTTATTTGCTATATCAGGGTCATCAGTCAACAAATCGCTTTGTGGATTAATTTCTTCTATTAATCTAAGCACCTTTTTCTTCATTTCTAGCAATGTCATTTTTATCACTCCTATAAACATCTTTCATAGCAATCAAATCACTTTCTACTTCGTCTAGTGTAGCCATTTCATATGGTGGAATAACATAACCTTGTTCTTCATCCCAAATTAAAATAACACCTGTATGAAGGTGTTGTACTATCTCAGCAGTTTCTTTTGTTATAATTTCTTTTTCTTCACCATTAACTAACATTTTTGTTTTTCTTTCATCGTTAATAGTGGTCGTAAGTATTAAATTATCTAATACTTGGTGAATCTTACCGTTTTCGGTCTTTTCATCAAATTTTAGACTTTTATTTACCTTTCTTCCAAAATACTGTTTTAAACTAGGCTTTAATGTATAATATTCAACTTTCATATTTCCTCCTATTGGTCGTGAGGAGTGGAATTGCACCACTCTTAACACTAGTCACACGATAAAAGAGAGATTTCTCTCTCTAATTTTAAAGACTTGTTTTAATACACACAATTTCTTTTGGTCTTACTAAAATACCACCATAAACATATAAACCTTTTTGAGCAGTTTCGAATCCGTCTTGAACTTCATAATTAATAACTTTTTCTATTTGCTCAGCAAATGCAACAGCTTTTTTAGTTCTTAAGAAGTTAAGAACTTTTGCGTAACCAGTAATTTCATAATAAGAACTTATACTTGCTTTAGCTGGAGATGTAACTTCTGTATAAACATAGGCACTTGCTTCTCCGCTTCTTGTGTAATAAGTTTTACCTTCAACTATATCAGTATCAGTTGTAACAGCATATTTTGGTTCTAATTTAGGCAATAAATTTTCAATAGTAATTAAAGCATTACCATATTTACCTACAATACCTTTCTTAGCCATCTCAACATTGTTAGTATATAACTCTGTTAAATTTTGTCTGATTTTACTAAAGAATCCAGGGTCATTTTCTGAATATAATTCAGTGTTTTGAGGAACATTATTTCTGTATAAAGTTACAAATCCATCTTCTAATTTTTCAATAGCATTTGACTTAGTAGCTGATGTACCATCAATTACTTCAACAGTACCAGCAGTAACGCCATCATTAACTAGTTTTGCAACGTATTTGTCTCCTTCTTCAGAAAGCGCAATTGCTCCCTCTTGACAAATTGCTTCTAATGCCCCTGGAACAGTTTGTGCTTTATCAACATGGTCTATTCCAACGTTGAAATATTTCATTTGATCCATTTCAAACTCTTTTTTAGTTACGCTTGCTTTATCTCTTTTAATTGAAGTTCCTGGTTCATAATCTCTTACTAATGGTCTATCAGCATTTAGTATAATTACCTTTCTCGCATTATGTGTATCTTTTGCATATTCAAAATCACTATGATTTCTTAATGAAGTTATAGTCTTTAGGGCTCTTTCGTACCCCTGATGCCAAATTGTTTGTCTTGCATCATTCATTTTTTATCACTCCTTCGTTTATTTCCATTTTCTTTGAGAAGCCATTACTCTTTCCCAAACCCCTGGTTTTTCCCAGTCTTCAGGAGATAATGAATTAACGTCTTCAGGCGTATAGAATTCTTTATCTTCACCGCTTTGATTCAAGTTTTTCATGCTTCCTATTTTTTCAGCCTTAGGTTTTGACTGATGAGTAACAGAATACATTTCGTACACTGTTGTAATTGGTGTTTTAGGAGTAAATTGACCGGCAAATTCTTTGAATTCACTATCGTTCAATATGTCTTCTTTAACACCAAGTTTGATTAACTCTTTTTTGTTTTTCTGATAAGTTAATTCACTAGCGATAGTGTTAAAAATTACTTTTTCGCGTGACGTCATCTTATCTAAACCGATTGAAGCTAACCTATTTGCTTCTTCTTTCATTTCTTCATAACCTAAATCAATAATCTTACTAGCTTCTGCTTGTCCTAAGATTTTTTCATCTTCTTCAGAATATTTAGGCTTTGAGTAAGCAGGTATATCTATTCCTTGTTCTTTATAGAACTCTCTCATCCTTTGGTTAGACTCAACTATGTCTTTAGTTCCAAGCCCTGCTGTTAATATACTTTCAGTTTCTTCATACTTAGACAATTTATCAGAATACTGTTTTTCCATCTTCCTTTTTTCTCTTTCGATTTTTTTAGGAAGAATATCATTAATTCTGTCATTGACTGCCTTTTCAAAATCTTCTTCTGTATATGTTTTAACTTCTGTTTTTTCTTCTTCGATAGAAGCGGTATCAGTTAACTCTATACCTTCCTCATTTTCTTCTACTGATTGAGCTTCAGTGTTTTCAGTTACATCTGTAACAGGTGTTTGAACATCATATTCTTCGTTCATTTTTTCCTCCTATTTTTTAAGTGTTTGACTTCACTATTCCATTTTCTTTTTAGGTCATGCAATGCTTGGACCATTAAAAAAGCAACAACTATTGACTAGTCATTGCTTGATTAACTAATTGATTACCATATTGTCCTATTCCTGTTATGTCCTGTTGATTAGCTACAAATTTATTGGCTCTCATTTGTAATTGCTGAGCCTGTGTTTGAATATCTGCTATTCTTTGTTGTGATTCTCTTATCTTTTTTATTGCTTCCTCTAACTTAGATTTTGGCATAGAACTATCATCATCTAATAATTCAACATAAACTTCTAATTCTGCTAATCTCTGAGCGCTAAAATACCCAGCTTTAAGCATATTTTCTAACGATAATTCTTGTGCAAACTTGTCGTAAGGGCTTTTAGGCGTTATATCTACTTTAACGCTTGCTTGTAATTCCTGTAATACTGTAAAAGGAACTTGTACAGGTCTAGAGCTCGTCTCACCTGTAGTTGGATTAGATTCTTCATAGTCAATTACTAAACCATCGGTAGCATATGTTTTCCACATATCCAACCATATTCTCGCTAGTCCTTCTAAAGTGGTCTTCAGTGACAAAGTTTGTTCAGTTACAGGCATTTGTGACGCCTGTTGAACTGCTAGTATTGCTTTACCACTTGCACTTTCTGGATTAACATCACCAGTAGCAATATCTCCAGCACCTGCTAGTTCTCTTGTAGTTGATATCAATTCGTTCATTACCTTTTCAACATCTGCGCTCATTTGTGCTGGTTGAATAACACCCATTGCTTTTTTTACATCATCTACAGTTTGACCATTAACTTTAATAGTACCTCCGACTTTGTCTATTGCATTAGGATTTTGAACTTTAGATATATCAACAATTTTTTGTGGATAAGCAGTAGTTTTTGCAGATATTAATCTTCTCATTATAGTTTTATTTATTTCTAATTGATTAGGTATTAAATATCTAACTTCGCCTTCTCCTCTAGCATATCCTTCCTTTTCTTCCCAAAGCATGTGCTCTAGTGGATAAAGAGTTAGTCCTGTATCTTTATCTTCTTTTATGTCACAGTATCTTGTTGCTTGGCTAAAATGAATTGTGCCTTTTTGTTTATATAGTTTAGTAATAATAGTTACCATATCATCTTTTTCTTCTCTAGAATCTTCTCCAGACTCTTCAAAAGTATCATTATCACCAACTATATATTTTAATTTATCATCTGATACTTCAGCTTTTTTTGCCAATTCAATAGTGTTAATAACAGGCAATCTATGTTTTATCAAAATATATGGTTGATTTTGTATGTCCGAATCATTTTCATTGCCATAATACACATCATTTTTTGATAGTATTTCATTACGTGGCATATTAGTTTCTTCATCATAATCAACATAAATTGGACACTCGTCATTAATAGCTGCATGCTTACTTATAGACCTAGTTTTGTAATCCATGTTATCTTTTTCCCAAACTTTAGCAGCTAATTTATTAAGAAGTTCACAAGTTTTATTTGCCACTTCCTTAAAATCTTTATTTTCAAAATTTTCTGCACTATATACAGGTAAATACATATTGTTGTTTATAATACCAACCTTGTACTTAATTATTGGTTTGATTATATTTAACTGAATAGGCTCTATACCACTTATTTTTAATCCTGCCCATTGATTACCGTTGTACATACGATAATTTTTATCAGTATCTGAATATAAATTTTTTAATCGGTTATAGTTTCTGCCTTTCTCATATAACTCCCATATATCAGTTTCTTTTACTTCTTCTAAATCCATCTTAACACCTCCTAACTAGGAATATCTTTCTGACCTAATCCTGTTCCATCATAATTGTCTATATTTGCCATCATAGTGTCATAAGCATCTTGCTTTTTCTTTTGTTCAAAAGTTTCTATTTCGTTTCTAACAATCTTAACAGGATTAACTTCTGGCAATTTTATTTCCTCATTATTTTTTAATTTTTGACCATTTTTAAGTCCTAAAGTATAGGCTATAATTATAAAAACACCAAATAAAAAAAGTAATGTTATCGTTTCCATTACTTTTCACCTTTTTTCTTTTTCTTCTTTGCTGTTTCTTTAGTACTGATAATATCAGCAACTTGATTCAGTTCTTTTGTTTGATGTCTTTCTCTATACACTTTCTTTTTCATTATACAATCACTATCTCCTCTCCATAATCAGCCTCTAATGGCTCTTCTGATTTGAAATCGAATGCTTGGCTTACTTCTATCGGCTCAATGTCAAATATTACTTGTGTCCTTGAATAATAAGCAATTGCTAGCCCCATAACCAAATCATCGTGTGCTCCTTGCTGCGCTTCTGGTCTACCTTTTTCGTTTCTAACAAAAGTAAGCATTTCCTCAAGCGTCAATTTATCATTTATTAACTCAACAGATTCACGAACTATCTTAACTAATTCTGCTATTACGACAGGTCTTGTCAATGAAGTAGTCTTGAATCCATAAGACTTGTCCATTATACCTGTATACCTATCTTCTTTTTCTCTTACAAACATATTAGAATATCCTAATCTAACCAATTCTTTGTTAGGATAACTACTGAAATTACTTTCAATACACATAAGAGCTGGTGTAATAACACCAGTTTTTAAATTCTTGTTTGAATAATAACATCCTAGACAATACATTTGTCTTACATACAAATCCTCGTCCATTTGATGTCTTAACCTTGCAACCTGTTTACCAGTTCTTGCGTTTAAAACGTGTCCAGTAAACCAGTCAGAACCATCACCAGCTGTATCTCCGCCTATACAGTATTTATATATGTTAGGTAATTCATACAACTCTATATAACCGTTTTTATCGTTTACCCACTTTATATCTGTTATTTTTTTACCGGCAGGCATCGTATCATCATATTTATATTCAAAATAACCCGTTTTTATTGGTCTAGTTATTTCTTGCAATCTTCTACTTACCGCTCTTGCGTCAAATACAGTTTTTCCTAAAACACCCCATTGACCTAAACAGTATACATTGTAATAATACTCATCAGTATCTTTATAACTTTCTAGTAACTTCTTATAATCTTCATCTAAGAATTTATTATCTTTATACGTTGTATGAACTATAGTTAAATTATCTCTTGGTACATCAAAGAACTTCTTTTTTAGCCAATGAT
>OLHG01000315.1_pt1 | contig 34940 bp, 32 predicted proteins | sample 1605971 | NCBI WGS metagenome assembly OLHG01 (sample SAMN03283289) | human gut metagenome | biome: human-associated habitat; material: feces | host: Homo sapiens | place: Peru | collected 2012 | reverse complement strand
TCCTCATCAAGAGTTTTTCCAATATAATATATTAAGAATTGAGATGCAATTAACAAATCATATTCACACAAAATACCTTCATAATCACTTTCAATTATTAGATTATTACCATCACGCAAATACTTTAATAATTCTTTCTCATATGGTGAAATATTTTTTGATTTATAATATATATTATTTTTGTTATTTAGATTTTCGTAATTAATAAATCTTCCATGTGAAAAATTTTTTTTATCATGGATAATCACATTAACTATACCTGACTCAATAAATTTACTCTCTGTATCAAAAGTAGCACTTCTCGTATAATCACCAGTAAACACATTTATCAAATTTCCTCTAGAAAACATATTTCTAATTTCAAAATTTTCAAATTGACTTTCAAAAAACATATTCCATTTTTTGATATTTTTTTTAATAAACTCTTCTATATCTATATCACTATTAATTTCTTTTAAATAATAATTTAAAAATATGCTTGAAGGACTAATGGTACCTTCAAAAGATAAAAAACCTCTTTCTCTTCCTTTATTTGTGTTAGTTCTATAAGACATTATATTTTTTTTAGGAACATTTGTTTTTAGGACTACTTTTTGAACTTCTCCCTTTGTTATTATATACTTATTCGAGTTATCAAAATATTTAGTGCTTTCAAGTAAGTCGGCAGTAGTTCCTGAATAAGAAAATATTATTATTTTGTTAATTTTTGAATTATTTCTGTAGATAATATCTCTTGGTAATAAAGCATATGCATTACTACCATATAATTCGTTAATTACAATTGAAGAGAATACACTTGCAGCATAAGAACCACCAGTTCCCGTAAAGATATAGTTATCATTACAATTAAAATTAATATTATATAAATTATTTATTGCCTTACTATTGATAGCATTAATAATTCTGATTTCTAAATTATTAATATTAATATTACATCGTTTAATTTTTTTTCGAATTACCAATTCAAAAGCTTTACAAGTACACTCGTTTTTATTTCTTTTAATTTTGTATAAATTACTTAAATGGCCTCTTGCTCCCATTTTTTTTACAACTTTAGAAGTCAATTTAACTGAATTATTGTACCAAGCATTAAAATTATTCGCATCAAAACTCAAATCAGCATTTATCCAATCTTTTATTATACTTGAAAAGAAAGCATCACCAGCACCAGTTGAATCTATTTCTTTTGATGAATGAAAAAGTTGAAATTCATATATGATACCATTGTAAACAAATATTGCTCCTTTTTTCCCTAAAGTAACCATCATTAACCTAGGTTTTAATATATCATATAATTGAGTTAATGTTTCTAAATTAAATCTATTTTTTAAATATTTAACTACTCTTTCATTGATGTTAATTATTGAAAACTTATTCTTTACTTTACCAATAATTTGTTCGTTTGTTAATTTATCAAGTTCAAAATATTGACCTAAATCTAATAATTTATTATTAAAAGTATTATCAATGATAAATTGATTTTTAATATTTAAGTTATCAAAAACTAATATATCATCTTTATCAAGTTTTCTTATAATATCTTCTGTATCAATCAACGAGTTTTCATACCAATTTTTCTGATTACACACAGGACATCTTTTCTTTGATGAAAAATCAAGACCATTATCGGTATCAAAATATGAAACATGAAAGCATCTAGTAAAAACATTATCTAACATTTTAATATCTGTTACATCTACTTTCAAATCGCTCAAACTTTGTTTAGCAACCATCCCTGCTTTATCATTACCGCAACTTCCAAATACTGCAGTGTTTATCCCCATATTTGATAAATTTGCAATAATATTATGCGAAGTCATTCCACCATTAACACCAAGTAATTTACCATTCTTATAATAATAATCCGTAACCAAATCCCCAATGCTTACTACTCTCATCTTATTAATCTCCTTTTTTTAATTGAAACTTCAATATTATTTTTATAGTCATGATTTTTTATTAAACATTCTATAATTTTCTCTCTATTCAAATCAAATACACCCAAAGAATCCAAATATGAACTTTCTTCCATTTCATCTACCCAACTATATGGACTTTGAAAGCACAATCCCGTTACATACTCAAAGAACAAATTATAATCAACTGCTCCATGATTTTTCATAAACATTTGATTAACACGATTTATACCGGGATATCTAACAATATTTATGTTTGGAACATTTATACCAATATCATAAAGTGAATTGATAGTTAATTGCATTGTTTTTCCAGTAAGAACATTATCATCTAGCAAAATTATGTTATTACTTTGTATATTTCCAACTTTAAGTATTCCACCCAAATTATTAATATTAAACTTTCTCAAATCAACTAGTTGCTTATTTCTATAACCAGAAATATTTTTTCCAAAATTAAATAATAACACATCATTTATATTATTATCAATAACTTTATAAATGATTGGTAATTCTAATCCACCATAACACATTCCACAAACACCAAAATTATTTCCTTTTTCTTTTTTGTCAGAATCTATTTTTACTGTCAAATAGTTTTCAACAAAATTATCTATTTCCCTATAAGTTCTGTATTCTTTTGAATAATCCTTCTCTTGAGACATCGTCAAAAATTCGAAAAAATCTTTATTAATAGAGAAATCAATCAAAGAAAGTATCTCTTTTATTTCATTTATCTTAATTGAAAAATTATTTTCAAAACAAATTTTTGTCATCAAGTTTTCGGTTAAATATAAAATATTATATAATTTGCCAATATCAATATTTTTGCAAGAACTAATATTTATTAATATATTTTTATCATTATAGAACTGTATTAATTTATGATTAATTAGTATTAAAACTATATTTCTAATATTATCCAATAATCCGAGAAAAAATTTTTTATTAATAATGTCAGAATATTGATATTCAATATTTAAAGTCTCTAATGAGCGATTTATAAAAACAATATTATTTTCATACCATTCTTTTACATCTTCCCAAGAAGTATAGTCTTTATTGTTTTTTACTTGTCTATTTGCAAGAAAATAATAATAGTTTTTAGAACCTCGCAACAAATAATTAAAATTGTCTCTCAATGCATAGAGCAAACTACCATTATCACTGATTGCAAATAATTTTTTTAAAGGATTATCTGAATCGAGCATTTCCCATTCATACATTGGTATTTTTACACTACCACTAGAACAATCAAAAACATCATCCATTCCATTTGGTACATTAAAATTATCTTTAATTATTTGATTATATGCAGTTAAGTATTTACATTTTCCTTCTGAAATGGCATATTCCATTTTTGCATAATTTTTAACGTAAGTTATTTTGCTTGCATTTTCTAAACATATCGTTGGTAATAATTTTGCTTTTTTCACTAAAAATAATGTTGCATCTACACCTTTTAAAATTTTGTTATCATCATCAAAAATTGGAAAGCATCCATCAACACTATTACAAATTTTGTCGACACTATAACCTTGCTCGCAATTTAACATTGCATAATCATTTCCTATTTTGTCACCACAATCACCAATTCTCATCATAGAATTCTTTGGAACTCCAACTAATCTTTCTGCTGTTTCGATAGCAATATCTTTACTAGTAGTACCAACTTGAATAACGCTACTCTCTTTATATTTACCCCTAGTAATACTTAAACCATTCAAATTATAGTCATTAATTACATTTTTAATAAAATCCATAACTATTTTTACATTATCATCTTTATCATCTTGCAATACAAAACGAACATTTAATATCTTATTATTTACCGCATCCTTTGAATAAGCGATTTTACAAATATCATCTATTTTTTTATTCTTCATTTTTATGATTTCTTCATCAAATTTTTTCAATTCATATAACTTATCATCAGTTATAGTATAAATACATTCGTTAAATATTTTATCATTAGAAGTATAGAATAATCTAGCACCATCATTTGCTAAAGCATAAATTCTCTTTAATTCATTATTATTGACATTATATAAATTCAACAATTTGAATTGTATATCATTAAGCAAATGATTTAATCCAGTTGATCCTCTGCCTGTAATAAATACTATTGGAATTTTTTGTTTCAATAAATCGGCAATCATTTTTATTACTCGCTCATCAATTTCTTTAGAATTTTTCTTTGTTAATGTTCCATCGATATCAAAGCAAACTGCGTTATATTTTTGCTCTAAAGACTTCAAATAATTTTGTTTCATTATTTCAATATTAGAATCGTTCATTTTTTACCTCCTCAACAAAAATTCTAAACTTTTTACCCTGTTTTTACTATCTACTTCTGCATTTTTGTCAAATACCACACCAATACCTCCATTTTTAACCCAACCATCAATATTTTTATTTGAATTATCTATAAGCATTTGATTATCTGGAATTATAATTTCATGCTTTTTAATTTTGGGTGGAACAAAAATTATCGGTGAATATATGCATCTATTTTTTCGTAAATCATTTACCTTAATTTGCATTTCTTTCAAACTATAAACTTTTGTAAGTATTGCTATTTTTCTTTTCATTTTTTCTAATTCTCTGATAATTTCAACAGAATTATTAAGTGAACTAGCACCTTCGATAATATATTCCCATTCACCATTTATTGTATCTGCTAATGAAAAATATTTATCAAATTCATCCTTATCATTATGGTTAAAATAGCCTCTTTTTTCTTTCAATTCAATCATTCTTTGTTCTGAATTTATAATAACTCCATCACAATCAATAAATATACACTTGTCTCCCATAAAAAACCTCCTAAAAGCATTATAATATACTTTTAGGAAATATTTCGTCTTTTTTATTCAATATTCTTATTAATTGATAAAATGTTTGTTAAATTAAAGTGTCTAATAGAGCCTCTTAACTTGCAAAAAGCAGTAACGTAAATATTGCTTTCAAATTTAAATAGACTAATAGGAATGATTTCTCTATTCGTGATGCCACCAGATATTCCTAAATAACTAATATATACACTCATTTTATTTTTTATAGAATTATCTATCATTTTAATTTTTTCATCATTCTCTTTAATAAATATATCATTATCATATTCAGATAATACTTTATTAACTTCATACGTAGAGTGAATTTTTTTATTTAATTCTATAAAATCATTAATTAATTCTTTATCATTTAAAATAGTTATTTCTTTTTCTATTCTATCTAATATTTCTAAATCATATTTATTAAAATAATCTATACTAATCATACTACTTTTATCCAAATAATATCCTCCACCTGGTCCTTTAAAAGATTCTATAATATAGCCAACATCTTCTAGTTGTTCTTTATAATTTCTTACCATTCGTTCTGTTACCCCAAGTTGTTTACTTAATTCTTTAACTTGATAAACTCTACCATTAGATAATAATTTCAACATCAAAAGTGCATTTGTTATTTTACTCATAATATAATACCTCCAGTAACTTGAAACTATTATATCATAAATAGTTATTTTAGTTGTATAAAAACTCCTTTCCATTTAATCATAATACTTAAATAGGAAATAATTAAGTTATAAAACTAGTATTTAGGAAATATTTTGTCTATTTTATAAAAAAAGAAAAAGAACCCTTTTTCTATACACCTGTTTTAAATTTAAGTTTTTTTAATAATATTTTTCTTATAAAATCTATTGGTATTACCGAGAAACTTATTAATATAGTTACTAATAATTCATAGATAGTTAATCCTGCTGTTCTAAATATTGTTCCCCCATAATAAATTAGATACAATTGTATTATAACAATAAATGCTATAACTAAAATGAATACTTTATTTCTTAAAATATTTGATAAGATATTTACTCTATAAGTTCTAGCATTAAAACTATTAAATATGGTGGTGAAAATAAATAAAGTAAAGAATGCAGTCATTAAATATTCGTTGTTTAATCCTAATCTATAAAAAGATTTAAAGAATGGGACTTTCAAAAATAAAATATACAAAACACTTAAATATATTCCTATTATTAATATCTCATTAAACATATAACTATTTATTATATGCTCGTTTTTCTTTTTCGGAGGTTCATTCATATATTCAGTAAGTGGTGCTTCATAAGAAAATGCTAAACCTGCTAAAGTATCCATAACCATATTTATCCAAAGCATTTGTATAACAGTAACTGGATAAGCAATTCCTATAAACGGTCCAACAATAGAAATAAATACAGCACAAAAGTTTACAGTTAATTGGAAGACAATAAACTTTCTAATACTTTTAAATATAGTTCTTCCAAATAAAATAGCACTAGCAATGGAATTAATATTATCATCTATTATAACTATATCTGATGCTTCTTTTGCTACTTCAGTACCACTTCCCATAGCAAAACCTACATCTGCTTTTTTTAAAGCAATCGCATCATTCACCCCATCTCCAGTCATTCCTACTACTAAATCTAATTCTTTTGTTAATGTAACTAACCTACTCTTGTCATTTGGTAGTGCTCTAGATATTACTTTTAAATTTGCTAATATTTTTTTTACTTCAGTATCTGTCATTTTATTTAATTCATCACTTGTTAATACTAAATCATTTTTACTTTTAATTATTCCTACTTCTTTAGCAATTGAATAAGCAGTATTTTTATTATCACCAGTAATCATTATTGTTTGAATACCAGCATTATTTATTAAATTTATACCATTTTTTGCTTCTTTTCTTATTTCATCTTTAACAAAAATAATTCCCACTAAAACAGAATTTCTTAAGTTATCTAATGTTGTCCTTCCTTCAGATATTGCTAGTGCTAATGCTCTTATTCCATTATTAGTTAGTAAATTTATTTCTTCTTCTAATGCTTGTTTATTTTTTAATAATTGTTTATTTCCATATTCATCATAATAATAAGTAGTATAATTTAATATTTTTTCATATGCTCCTTTTATTAATTTAATATTTTTATTATCTTTTTTTATTAGAGTTATGGAATATTTATTTTGACTATTAAATGGTATTTTATCTATAATTTCAATATTAGGATTTCTTGGTTTTTTTATAAAATTTAATAATGCTTTATCTGTTACATTTCCTCCGATTACTTTTTCTTCTTTTATATCATATACTCCTTGATTATTATAAATAATTGATTCAGTTAAAAGATTTTCATATTTAGGATAGTTAGATATTTCTATTAAGTTATTAAATGTTTTATTATTTCCTAATTTTAATTCAATTACTTCAAGATTTCCTTTGGTTAGTGTACCAGTTTTATCAGTAAATAGTACATTTAAACTACCTGCTGTTTCTATACCTACTAGTTTTCTAACTAACACGTTATTTTTTAATAGTTTTTTCATATTCGAAGATAAAACTAAAGTAATCATCATAGGTAATCCTTCAGGTACAGCAACTACTATTACTGTTACACAAAGAGTAAGTGCATTTAATATATAGGCAAACATTACTTTGTAATTAGTTATTGTTTTTAGTATTAAATATAAATTAAAGTTATTTTTTATAATAATCATATTAAACAAATAACTAAATGCTACTAAAAAGGCACATATATAACCTATTCTTGATATTGTTTTAGCAAGTGATGTTAATCTTAATTTTAAAGGTGAAGGAGCACTTTTTTCTTGTAATTCCATAGCAAGTGTACCATACATTGTATTATTTCCTACCCCAGTTACTAACATATAACCATCATTTTCATATACAATTGTACCTCGATATAATTTATTATTATCTTTAATTATGTTATTATCTTTGAGGCTTTCTTTATACATTTCCCTTGCTTCACCATTTATCATTGATTCATCTAAAGTTAAAAATCCTTTAACTAATATTCCATCAGCAGGTACTCTATCTCCGGTTGTTAAATAAACTATATCATTATATACTACTTCATCAATTGGAATTTCTTCTAAATGATTATTTCTTTTTACTTTACATTTTATTTTTGAACTTTCTTCTTGTAATCTTTGAAATGCCTTATTTGAACCATATTCTGATATTGCAGAAATTAAAGAGGCAATTAAAATAGCAAGAACTATACCAATAGTTTCAAAATAATCAAAATCTTTAAATAAGAATAGTGTTTTAACAGCAAGTGCTATTAGTAATATTTTAATTATTGGATCTCCTAAAGATTCAATAAATAATTTAAAAAAAGTATTATTATCTTTAGAAGATATTTTATTAGTACCATATTTTTTTCTATTTTTAATTACTTCTTCATTAGTTAAACCATTAGTATTTTTCATTTTCTCACCTATTAAAATATATTTTGTTTAATTATTTTTAATATGTTTTTTATACGACAAAAAAAGCACATATTTCTATATGCTATTTTACTTGTAGTGTTATTTATTTTAAATCAATATCAAAAGAATAATCATAACTAATCTTTTCACATTTATTAGTAGATAAAAAAGCCTTTTCTTTATGTGAATAATCTACTATTTCTGATACATTATAATCCTTAAAATATTTCTTTACTATGTTTAACACTTTTAATTCTTCTTTTGTAAATATCTTTCTATTAAATTCTTTCTTTGATGTTATTTCATAGTATTCTATTGAATTATTAGCAACTAACTCATAATCTATTATATCTTCTTGCAAACCTTTTGATAGTATTGTTTCAAATTTATCCGGTACAGGACCAAAAGGTAATTTACAATACTCTAATCCTGTTATTGATTTACAATTTTCCTTATAAAATAGAAAATCTGCATAAAACATCTCTTTTAATAGTTTAGTTTTTAAGATAGTATTATCTGCTAGAAAAATAATCATATTATATATTTTTTCTTTATTAAGTTTTGTATAACCATTATATTCTGTTGGAGCATACTCGTCATTTAATAATAATTGTTTTTCATTATTTGCTAGAAATATCGATACTTTTTCACTGATTTTATTATATTCTTTATCAGTAAATTGTACCCTATTTGCTTCTACTAATTCAGATATCATATCAGGTTTTGATAACAAACTTTTTATTATTATTAAATAACAGTCATTAGGTATAGATACCCCTTTTTCATAACTAATTAACGTTTTTTTAGCACAACCTATTACTTTAGAAAATAATTCTTGTGATAAGTTATATTTTTTTCTTAAATTTATTATTTGTTCTTTTTCTACTCCATATAGTTTATTATAAAGATTAATTGCTTTTTCTGATGCAATATTATCAAGTTTTCCATCATAAACTAAATTATTACATTTAGAGCAAAATCTTCTATCTGAAGTAAATTTGATTTCTTTTCCTTTAATTTGGTAATTATGTTGCCAGTTTTTAATATAACTATCATTACTACCGCAAATATCACATCTCATAATTATCCTCCTATCTATAATCAATATGAAATGATATACAAACTGTCATATCTTTATTATTATATTCTTCTATTTTTAACTTGATATATACTCTATTTCCATTAATATCTTTCTTAAATATCAAAGCATTTTCACCTTTTGTATAAAGTGGTTTATATTCAGGGATATAATTGTATGCTGATAACGTTAATATTTCTTGCCAAGCAAAAGTTTCAGTTATTCCAATTTCCATTAGTTCCTCAACATAATCTCTATCTTTTCTGTTAGCAAATTTTCTATTTCCCATAATAATTAATTTTTTCATTCTTGATAGTAGTTTTAATTGTTCTCCAGTCATACTAACCCCCTGTTATATTTTATTTCATAATTTATTTTCCTCTCTGTATAAATGGTAACATATGTAACCACTTATGTCAATATCTTTTTTGCTTTTTATTAATAATTTTTAAAGAAAAAAAGCACATATTTCTATATGCTATTTTGTATATTCAAATTCATAATCTAGGATTCTAACAATATCTCCTTCATTGATACCCATTTTTTCTAATTCATCATCTATTCCCATTCTTCTTAATTTTTTACTAAATCTATCGAATGCTTCATCAGTATTAAAGTTAGTCATTTTAAATAATTTTTCTATTTGGTCTCCCTTGATTATATAAACATTGTTTTCTCTTATAATTGTGTAAGGTTTTTCATATTTAAATTTATATAATATATGACTTTCTTGTTTATCTTCTTCATATAATACTTCATCTTTAGTATTTTTTACCAAGACTGCTAAATCATTTATTACTTTATCTAGTCCTTCATTATTAATCGCAGATATTTCATAAATTTTTTTATTTATTTTACTAGAGAATTCTTTTAAATTTTCCCTACTTGTTTCAAGGTCCATTTTATTAGCAATTATTATTTCTTCTTTAGTTAATAATTTATTAGAAAATTCTTTTAATTCATTTCTTATTACTTGATAATCTTCGATTGGATTTCTTCCTTCAGAAGCACTCATATCTATTACGTGAGCGATTATTTTTGTTCTTTCAATATGTTTTAAAAACTTATGTCCTAAACCTATTCCAGTTGATGCTCCTTCGATTAAACCTGGTAAGTCTGCAACTGTAAATGAAAATCCATCTTTTGTTTTTACTACTCCTAAATTTGGTGATAGTGTTGTGAAATGGTATGATGCTATTTTAGGATTAGCATTACTTATCATTGATAAAATGGTACTTTTTCCAACACTAGGAAGACCTACTAACCCAACATCTGCAAGCATTCTAAGTTCAACTTTTATCATTCTACTTTCTCCTGGTTCACCACGTTCAGCATATGAAGGACAAGGATTACTTTTAGTTGCTAAACTAACATTACCTCTTCCTCCTCTACCACCATAAGCAACAATTACTTCTTCATTATTTTTTACCAAGTCTGCTATTACTACTCCAGTTTCATTATCTTTAATTGTTGTACCTACTGGTACTTTTATAATAGTGTCTGGAGCATTTTTACCATTTTGATTTTTTCCTTCACCATTACTACCAGGATTACCTTTAATTAATTTTTGATATCTTAAATCTATCAAAGTTCTTAATCCTTCGTCTGCTTTAAAGATGATATCTCCACCTTTACCACCAGTTCCTCCGAAAGGACCACCCATTGCTATATATTTTTCACGACGAAATGCCATACAGCCATCTCCACCGCGACCTGATTCAATTTTTACTATAACTTCATCTACAAACATAGTTATCACCTCGCTAAATATTATAACATAAAAGTAAAAAAAATAGAATATTAAATATCCTATTCATTAATAAATTTAATTAATTGTTCTTTAGGTATAAATCCTATTTTTCTTTTTACTTCTTTACCATTTTCAAAAAGTATTAATGTAGGTACACTCATAACTTTATAATTTCTACATAGTTCTTCGAATTTATCTACATCTACTTTAATGAATTTAGTATCTTTTATTTCTTCAGAAACACTTTCAAATACTGGACTTAACATTTTACAAGGCCCACACCAAGTTGCATAAAAATCAACAATTGCTTTGTCAGTAATTAACTCATTAAAATTTTCTTTTTCTAAATGTATCATTTTATCACCTATCTATATCTATCTAATATGCTTGTATCTTCGATATATATTTTATTCATATCAATTAATTTTTGAGCGCTATCAACAGTTATTACACCTTTATCTAAAAATATTACTAATACTTTTTCATTTATTTCTACATTACTCATATTATTTACATCGTGTAATGTTTCATATACTTCAGTATAAGTATCTACAGTAGGTCCCACTAAATTGGATAATATTGGTGTATTATCTAGTATTTTATTTGCTAAATTACTTTCTCTTACTATTTCAATATTAAATGCTGGTAAATTTAAGAATACTAATGCTAAAAAGATATATACATAATATTCTAATGCTCCAATAAAGATACCTAATATCTTCGAAGGTATACTTAAGAATATTGTCATTTTTAATAGTTTTTCTACTAATCCAGTAAGCACTAAAAGTATTCTTAAGATAAATGTTAATGCTGCTGCTACTATTATAAATGCTAATAATTCATAAATTAGTATATTAATAATATCTATTCCTCTAATAATACCACCAAATTTAAAGAATGGTAAGTTTTCATACATAACTACTGATAATGGATTTTTTAACATAAATGATAATACTACTACTAAAAATGTTCCTAGAAAACTAGTAGTTTTTTTTATAAATCCTTGTTTAAAACCAACAACTGCCCCTAATATAATCATAAGTATAATTATTATATCAACTATTTGCATATTTCTTACTCCTCCTAATAATATTATATTACAAAAAAATTTAAAAATAAAGAAAAATGTGATAAAATGTATATGAGGTGTATTAAATGAAACCAAAAGCGATAACTAAAGTATTAAAAGTATGTGATAAGACTAAAGAACAAATGATAGAATTTTTTGAATATTCCAAAAGAGAAAAAACTCCACCATATGCGGTATTTCAAGCAGTTGATGGAGATACTATTGTTACTTTATATGAATCAGGAAAAGTGGTATTTCAAGGTATTGATGCTGATTTAGCAAGTGATTATTGGATAGAAACAGAAAAAATTAATTCTGGTAAAGATGGTTTAATTGAAAAGAAAGAAAAAGAAAAAAAAGATGAAAAAACACTTCCTTTAAGAATTAATTCAATTGGAAGTGATGAAGTTGGTACTGGAGATTACTTTGGTCCAATAGTAGTAACTTCAGCATATGTTAGTAAAGAAAATATAGATTTTTTATTAGATTTAAAAGTTAAAGATTCTAAAAAACTAACTGACGAACAAATTATTAAAATAGTACCTGAAATAATAAAAAAAATACCTTATCATACTTTAATAGTAAATAATACAAAATATAATGAATTTTATGGTAATGATATGAATATGAATAAAATTAAAGCAGTATTACATAATAAAGTATTAAGTGAACTAGTAAAGAAAAATTATCCATATGATTATATTGTTGTAGACCAATTTGAATATCCAAATGCTTATTTTAAACATATAAGTAGTGCTAAAGAACAAGTTAAAAATATATTTTTTATGACTAAAGCAGAAGATAAATGTTTATCTGTTGCATGTGCTAGTATGATAAGTAGATATATATTTTTACAAGAAATGAATAAATTAAGTAAAAGTTTAAATATGACATTACCTAAAGGAGCAAGTCCAATTGTTGACGAAGTTGCTAAAAAAATAGTTAATATTTATGGATTTGATAAACTCAAAGAAATTGCTAAACTAAACTTTAAAAACACAGAAAAGATTAAATAACTAGGATGTATTCCTAGTTTTTTGTTGTGGCAATTTTTGTCTATTACCATAAACTATATTAGATATGAAAAGGAGGTAAATTTATGTATTACTACGGTGGATACAGCGGTGGAACAACTGGAGGATGTGGTTGTGGAAATACTACTAATTACACTTACCCAGGATATGGTTATGGATATACCGGAGGAACCGGATATGGTGCTGCAATCATATTGGTATTATTCATATTATTAGTAATAATAATTGGATGTCGTTTCGCTGTTTAATAAAGGGGTATTCCCTTTTTTCTTTTTTTATGGTAAAATACTTTTTGAAAGAAGGGATATTTATGTTAAAAACTAGTGATATTTTAGACGAAAAAGATAAAAGATTACGTGCTAATAATATTGAAGTTACATTTCCTATGGATGAAAAAGAAAAAAAATTAATTATGGATATGTTAGAACATCTTCGTTTAAGTCAAATCGAAGAATATTCCGAAAAATATAACTTAAGACCTGGTATGGGACTTGCTGCTCCACAACTTGGTGTAAATAAAAGATTTTTTGTAGTATGCTATGAATATGATGATGGTAAATTTGATGACTATGTTTTAGTTAATCCAAAAATAATATCACATTCAGAAGAATTAATATATGCTTCTGAAGGTGAAGGTTGTTTAAGTGTTAATAGAGATGTCGAAGGAATTGTACCAAGATATGCTAGAGTAACTATGGAAGGTTATGATATGAATGGTAAAAAAATTAGATATAGAGTTCGTGAAGATTTAGCAATTGCGTTTCAACACGAAATGGACCATTTAAACGGAATACTTTTCTTTGATAAAATAGATCCAAAAAAGCCATATAAAAATATGGACTTAATGAGAGCAATTTAATGCTCTTTTTTTATATTCTCTTTCATTAATTTTTCTATTTCTTTATATAGCTTATTATTTGCTTCTTCCAAAGACATATTATCAACTTTAAAACCCTTACCAAATCTAACTTTTAAATTTTTACTTCTAAATTTATAGTCTCCAGTTAATCCAAAAGGAATTATTGTAGCATTAGTTTTTTTTGCCATACTAACAGCACCATATTTAAATGGAAGCAAGAATTCTTTTGTTTTATTTCTTGTTCCTTCAGGAAATATTCCTATTGCTCCCCCATTATTTAAAATATTAATTGCACTATTAACTGCTTCTTCATCTTTTTTGCTACGGTCAACTGGTATTGCTCCGACTAATCTAAAAAACCAAGCATCTTTAGAATCAAAATATTCTTTTTTTGCCATATAATTAATATATCTTTTAGTAGAAATAATCGTTAAACATTGGTCGTATACGTGTTTATGATTACCTGCAATAATTATTGGACCAGAAACATTTAAATATTCTTTGTTATATATTTTAGGATTATAATATAAAATAAATATTGGTTTTAAAATTAATTTAAATATTTTATACCAAAAATTATTCTTCTTCATTTTCCTCCTTAAGTTTATTTATATCTACTTTACCTATTAGAGTTTTAGGTAAACTTTTTCTAAATTCAAATTCATATGGTATTGAGTATTTAGCAAGATTTTTTTCACAATGTTTTTTTATACTAGATTTTACACTTAATGTTGGACTATAACCATTTTTTAAAACTATATAGGCTTTTGGTACTTCTAGTTTATATGGATGAGGAATACCTACAACACTACATTTTAATACTGCTTCGTGTTCTTCGATTACTTCTTCGATACGAGATGGATATACATTATATCCTGATGTTACTATCATTCTTTTTAATCTTTGACGATAATATATAATACCATCTTTGTCTATCAAACCTATATCTCCCGTATGTAACCATACTTTACCATCTTTATGAATTTGTAATACTTCGTTGGTTTCTTTTTCATTATCTAAATATCCTAACATAACTGTTGGACCACTTATGCATATTTCTCCATCTCTGTCTATCGGTAATTCTTCTTGAGTACCTGGTTTAACAATTTTAAAATAACTACCAGGAAAAGGTATTCCAATTGAACCTTCCCTACTTCCTTTATCATAAGATAATGATACTGATGCTAAACATTCAGTCATTCCATAGCCTTGATTTATTTTTTCGTTACTTCCACACTCTGCTAAGAAAACATTAATTCTTCTTTCTAAACTATTAGATAAAGAATCTCCTCCAGAAATAACATATTTTAAGATACTTAAATCTAAATCTGTATTATTTGTTTTTATTAATGCTTCATATAAAGTTGGAACTCCTAATAAAACATTTGGTTTATATTTTTTTAGTAATTTATCAAATTTTCTAGAATCAAATTGTGGAACTAATATACAAGTTGCTCCAAGTGATAAAGGACAATGAACTGATACTCCTAGTCCAAAACCGTGAAATATTGGCATTATAGTTAAACATCTATCTCCAATTTCAACTCTTTTAAAAACTATTCTTGATTGTACTGCCAAAGAATTAAAATTTCCATTAGATAAAACTATACCTTTGGGATTACCTGTTGTACCTCCACTATGTAAAATAACTGCTGGGTCATCTTTTTTCATTTCTACTGCATAATTTCCGTGATAGTTATATGATTTTAAAAGAAAATCTTTATAATAGATATATTCTGTACTTTTTCTTGGCTTTTCTATTTTTAATCCTTGAGTAAATGAATAACCTAAACCTAGCCAAAATGGCATACTATCTGAAGCAGATACAACAATTGTTTTATAAACATTAGTTTCTTTAATAATATTTTTTATTTTTTCATAACAAACATCTATCATAACTAACATTACACTATTTGTAGAATTTAAGTACATTTTTATTTCTTGTTCCCCACTTAAAGGATGAATCATATTAGATATTGCCCCAATTTTATTTAAAGCATAAAAACATATTATTCCTTCGGGAGTATTAGGCATACAAATAGTAACAACGTCTCCAACTCTTACACCTTGTGAACGAAATGCCATAGCACACATATCTATTTGTTTTAATAATTCTTTATATTTTATTGTTTTACCAAAATAATTAAAAGCAATAGTATCAAGATAATTATTTGCTTTATTACTCATATAATTATATATTGATACATCAGGAACATTTATATTCCATTCTGCTTTAGTATAATATTTTTCCCAACGATTATTTTCTTTTTTCTTTATGATATCAAATATACTCATTTTATCTCCTTTTTATAAGTGAATTACTTATGATATTTTCTAATTTCTTATTTTCTAATTCTAAATCACTAGTTATCTTATATGGTTTTAAAAAAGTTATAGTAATACTTTTTCTTAATATTTTATATTTACCAGTAATTACAAAAGGTGTAATATAACTATCAGTAACACTAGACATTTTAACTGCTCCATATTTAAATGGTAAAATTACATTGTTAGTTCTATTAATTGTTCCCTCAGGAAAAACTAAAACTACCCTATCTTCATTTAGATAATTTATAGCAGTAGTTAATGATTTCTTATCTTTTTCTCTACGATTAACAAAGATTAAACCAAATTTTTTAAATATAAAACTAAATGGTCCTTTAGATAGTTCATCTTTTGCCAGAAAATGAATTACTCTTTTAGTACAAGACATTAAAAGTAAACAGTCTAAATTACTCGTATGATTACCTACTAAAACTAATCTACCATTATTATTTATATTATCTTTATTAATAATTGTAGGTCTATAAATAACTTTAAATAAAAAAGTAATAATTGGTCTTGTTATTTTATATAATATTGATTCTTTCATAAATTATCTCCATAATAATTATATCATAATTTTTAAAAAATGAACTTTGTTCTTAAAATTATTATGGTATTTTATAATTTATAACCTAATTTTTCTAGTTCTAGTATTACTATTGCTGATAGTTTATCTTTAGTTAAATCTTTTATATCATAAAAATCTGCTCCTAAAGAATCATCATTAACATTATCTATTTCTATTTCTTTTTTTATGTCACCATTATAATTAGATACTTTATAAAATATACCTATATGTTCTGTTTTAATTATTTCGTTATTATAATCCCAGTCTACTAAAACAGATGAAGCATCAAATAAGTTATAATCTAAAATATTAATTCCTACTTCTTCTTGTAATTCTCTTTTTAAGGTTTCACTTGGAGTTTCTCCAAATTCTATACTTCCTCCAGGAAGATCTAATTTTCCATCATATGGTCCTGTTTTTTTCTTAATTAATATAATTTTATCTTCCTTTATTATTAATCCATAGACTCCAATATGTCTATGTTTTTTCATAATCTCACCTTCCTTAAATGTTATAAAATTATTATAACAGATAGTAGAAATTTTATCTATTTAATTCTTTAATAATTTCTTTTTCTAAATCATTAGAATTTATTTTATTTTTATTTACTAACCAATTTATTTTATCTAAATTAGTAATACCTATTTTCGAAGATAATTCTTCTGGAGAATATATATTCCAATATCCATATTTTTTAATAATAAGATTACACATAAGAATACATAATTTTTCTTTAGAAACATCAGAAATATTCCAATTCATTATTTCTGTAACTCTTTGTAAGCAAGTTGTAATTTGAATAAATCTAATTTCTTTTTCAAATAATTTATATCTATTTATCTTTTTAGTTTCTATTTCTATTTGGTCGGCAACTGCAAAAATATCTAATAGATTTTTATTAACATCAAACCCCTTCGAAGATACTCCACTATTTTCTCTTTTTCTATAAAAATAATCTAGATTATTAAAATAAAAAATTCTTTTAGCATTAAATAATTTACTATAAGTAAAACCTACATCTTCCCACATTTTACATTGTAAAAACAAGTTATTTTTAACTATATCACTACGAAATAATTTGTTACAAGATGATGGTGATTGATTTAAAATAAAATCTGGGTTTTCTGTTGAATTAATTATTTTTCCTTTTGCTCTATTTAAGAAAGAAAAGTTATTTTCTAAATAATAATTATCTTTTACAAAACATAATCCTGTTATTATAACTTCTGGATAATTATTTAAAACGGCTTCTTCATACATTGTTTGATACATTTTGTTATTAACATAATCATCACTATCTACAAATCCAATATACTCCCCTTTAGCAAGTTCTATTCCTTTATTTCTAGTTACTGACTGCCCTAGATTTTTTGAATTATGATAAACTTTTAATTTACCATAATACTTTTGTTCTAAATCTTTTAAAATATTTAAACTATCATCAATGGAATTATCATCAATAGCAATTATTTCTATATCATTAATTGTTTGATTTAATAATGAGTTAAGACAATCTTTTAAATATAATGAAGAATTATAAACAGGAACAATAATACTTATTTTCATAGTTACCTCACTTTTATATGGTTATTATAACATTTTGCTATATGAAAAGTAAACTACACTTTTATTATATTTGTATTAATAATAGAAAGAAATAACTTAATAAACAAGTTATTTCTTTCTAAAATATCAACTTACTTTAATCATTTTTATATCATTTTCATCTTTATATAAATTTAACATTTCAATTATTATTTGTTTGCTTTTTTCTATATCTTCTTCACTAGATAATTTTTTGTCATACTCAATTATTTTATCATTTAAAATAGTGTCTTCGCTACGATATTTAGTTATAGTTAAATCTTTGTTATAAAGTAATTTTATTTTATCAATATTATCTTTATTTTTAGTAACTCCAATTATTGTTTTATATAAATTATCTTCTTTATAATAGATATAATTATAATTAGTAGTATTTGCTCTCATATTATCATAGCTATCATAAGAATCACTTTGAAGTAAATAAATTAGATCACTATCTAACTTTAAATTGCTATCATCTAAATAAATCTTATATACTACTCTACCACATAATAAGCCAAATATTATTGAAATAAAAATAGGTACTACTGCTTTTTTTAGTATTTTCATTTTATCACCAAAAAAAGTATATACCTATATTTTTAATTTTTTTGTCGAAAAATAATTAGTATTAATAATTTCCTTGAAGTGCCATACTCCCATAAATATATTGCCCTTCTGTAGGAGTAGATTCTTCGATTATAAAAATATAAACATTATCAAAATATTTACTACCAAATTCATTAGAGTCTTCAAGATGATTAACATAATTTTTATAACTTTCATATTTATTTTCAAATAATTTAGTTTTTACATTTTCTTCAAGTTCATAATAATATGAATTTTCTATTATTTGTAATTCTGTTATATTATAATTTTCTATAATTTTATTTAAATAATCTCTTTGATAATCTTTTAATTCTATTTTAATTTCCTTATTAGATATTACATTTACTATTCCATTATTATCTGCATCACTTAAAATATCTTCGATTAAAAATTCATCTATTAAATAATCTTTTATTATATCTATTGCATAAATTGGTTCAATATCCATATAAGTTTTTTTGCTTTCATAAGCACCATATATCCTATTAAATGCTACATATAGGCTTATCATAATAGTAGCAACTACTACAGTTACAATTATAGTTTCTACTAACATAAACCCCTTATTATTTTTTTTCATTTTAACCACCTTTATCTCTTGCGTATCTTCAAATAATATTATATAATATTAATAGAATAAAATCTAGTATTTTAATAAAAAAGAATAGAAAAGAAGGTTGGAGATTATGAATACAAAAATAGATTTTGCATCTACTCCTGTTGTTGATTCAGTTAATACCATCATTTTAAATGCGGTTCAAATGCGTGCAAGTGATATTCACTTTGATCCAACTGAAAATGGTTTAAGAGTCAGGATGAGAATAGATGGTTTACTAAAAGACTATTATGATATACCTAACGATATAAAGCAAAATATAATAACAAGAATTAAAATCTTATCCGGAATGAATATAACAGAAACAAGATTACCACAAGATGGTGCTATTAAAAATAGTATTAAAGGTAAAGACTTAGACCTTCGTGTATCTACCTTACCTACTAAACATGGTGAAAAAATAGTTATTCGTATTCTTGATTATTCTATGAGTTTAAAAGGTATTGAATATTTGTGTTTTAGTGAAGTTAACTATAAAAAAATATTGAAAATGATTAATGCTCCAAATGGAATCATTCTAGTTACTGGTGCAACTGGTAGTGGTAAATCTACTACTGTTTACTCATTTTTACAAAAACTAAATACTGAAGGTGTTAACATTATAACTGTTGAAGACCCAGTTGAAATGGAAATAAAAGGTATTAACCAAGTTCAGGTTAATAGTGAAATTGGATTAGACTTTGCTACAGTTTTAAGGAGTATCTTAAGACAAGACCCTAATGTTATTATGATTGGGGAAATAAGAGATAGTGAAACTGCTAGAATTGCTGTTAGAGCTTCTATTACAGGGCACTTAGTTTTATCAACTATACACACCAATAATTCATTAAATACTATTGAAAGATTACTTGATATGGATGTAGAAAGATACTTACTTGCTAGTGCAATTAATGGTATCGTATCACAAAAGTTAGCAAGAAAATTATGTAATAAATGTAAAAAAGAAAGAGAAACTACTCAAGTAGAAAAAGTTATGTTTAAAAGAACTTTAGGACTTGATATTCCGAAAATTTACGATGCAGTTGGTTGCCCTGAATGTTCTGATGGTTTCACTGGCCGTGTTGCAGTTCAAGAAGTATTATTAATAAGTCAAGAAATAAAAGATGCAATTAGTGATGGTATTAGAAAAGACGAACTTAGAAAATTAATATATACTAAAGATATTATAACAATGTTACAAGATGGACTATTTAAAGTTATCGCTGGATTTACTTCATTTAACGAAATAATGAAATTAATTGAATTAGATGATGAACTTTCACTTGAAGAACAAAACAAGATCACATAGGATCTTGTTTTTATTCTAATATCTTATTACTATTTTCTTTTACTGGAGCATAACTTAATCTATGATATTTAGTTATTCCATATTCTTTTAATGCTTGTAAATGTTTTTTTGTACCATAGCCCTTATTATTTTTTAAATCATACATCGGATACTTTTCATCTAGTTCATACATCATTTTATCTCTTGTTACTTTAGCAATAACAGATGCTGCAGCAATAGAAATACTTTTAGCATCTCCCTTTATTATACTATTCGTAGGAATATCAATTGAAAGTGGCATCGCATCTATTAAAACATATTCTAAATTTATCTGTTCTTTTACTTGATTTATTGCCATAGTCATTGCTATTTTAGTTGCTTCATAAATATTTACTTTATCTATTACCTTTTCAGATACTTCCCCTATTCCAATTGCTAATGCTTCTTTTTTTATTATTTCATAAAATTCATTACGCTTTTTTTCAGATAATTTCTTTGAATCTGTCAAACCTTTTAAAACAAAATCTTTGGGAAGTACAACACAAGATGCTACCACTGAACCAATTAACGGTCCTCGACCAACTTCATCTACTCCACCAATTATATCTATTCCTTTTTCTCTTAATTCATTTTCATATTTATATAAATCTTCCATATAAAAAAACTATTTACCTTTCATATAATTATTTCCATTTATTCCTATTGTTACTCTTTTTGCCTGATTAGTGGGTCTATTATTATTAGTGATACCTAATCTCATTTTATTAATATTAATTTTTTTATGATTAGTATTCCAAGTTTCTTTAAATATTTCTAATGTATCTCTTTTTCTAAAATTTCCTATCATATAACTTACTCCTTTATATATAATTATAACAAAAAGAATGTATTTTTTCTAGTACATTCCTTGAATTTTCTTTATATCGTCACTAGTTAAATTAGATAATTTCCAATTACCTTTGCTATCTTTAACTACATTTATCTCTAATGTATACACTACTTTTTCTTTAACTTTTTCTAGTTTATCTAATTTTTGATTATTATATTCTAAAACATCAAAATTAGTTTGATCGTCAGTATTAAGTTCACTTATTGCTTTTCTATAATCTAATACTTCGATTTGTGTTGTTACAACAGCGTTATCTCCATCAATTTTTTCATCTTTTATTTCATAAGTTAATTTTTTATATTGATTTTCAATTACTTTTCTATATCTATCCTTTTGATCTTCGGTTAAGGTTTCACTAGCAAGTAAATCATCAATTTCTCCTTCGATATCTTTATCTAGTTTTTGATATTTAGAAAATAACTCTTCAACTTTCGAAGTTGGAGTATTTGATAAAGAACAACCAATTAAAAAAATAAGTGTTACGAATAGTGTACTACCTACAAATAATATTTTTTTCATTTTATCACCATTAATAACATTTACTTTTTTTTACATTTTATACTAAAAATCATAATTATTTAAAGATTTTATTACCAAGTTTGTATCGTGTCCTAAATTAACTAAATAAGTATATAGCTTATTTCTTAAAATATTTCCTGAATATTTTTTATTACTTTTTAAATACTTACTAACTAATTTATCTATTTTTTCTATCCATTTATCTTCGCTTATTTCTTCTAAAGAATTTTCTATTATTTCTGGAGATATCTTTAATTTAATTAATTCATTTTTAATTTTATATTTTCCCATTGTAGTAAAATTTAACTTATCATTAATAAATGCCTTTGTAAAAATTAAATCATTTAAATATCCATTCTTTTCTAATTTAATAATAATACTTTCTACAATATCTAATTCATAGTTTTTTTTAAGTAAGTAATTTCTTAATTCATTAACACTTCTTAATCTAACCATTATATATTTTACCGCAGTATTATATATATCTTGATAAATATTTTCTTTTTCTATTTTATTTAAATCTACTTCATCAATATCTTTTTTATATAAAAGATTATTTTTAATTATTACTTCATCATAAACATCAATAGTCGTGTTATTACTTAAATATATTTTATATTTATTATCTTTTATTTTTTTATATTTTTCTATCTTCATATTTCCCCCAGATAAGGAAAAACAATTCATATGAATTGTTATATGTATAATTTCCTTTTTGATATTTTTATTTTATTAGTATCTTCTTTTAAAACAATTTTCTTTTCTTTCATAGTTTTTGCTACATCAATTAATCTTTGGTTAGTTGACCCCCTGAACTTAGCATCATAACTTTTTTTAGATAAGATAAATGGGCCATCAACTAAAACATCAATATATTTCAAAAACTCTAAAATATCTTTATTATCTTTCGATAATTCAATTAATTTTTCATAAGTATATCCAGTATAACACCAAATATTATATTCTAAACTTTTAGCAAATTTAGCGATAGAAGCACATTCTTTTGGTTGAGCCATAGGATCACCGCCAGAAAACGTTATCCCTGTTTGTCCTTTTAATTTAGATATCTGTTGCTTTACGTCTTCAACATCTACTAAAATTCCTTCAGAAAAAGAATGTGTCTCAGGATTGTGACAACCCAAACAATTATGATTACATCCTTGAGTCCATATCACAGTCCTGATTCCTTCTCCATCAACAATACTATCTGGTTGTATATCCCCTGCTAATCTTATTTTCATTTTACTTTATACCTTGAGTTCCGTGTTTTACTCTATCTCTTTCTTCTGCCTTTTTAGCATTATTAAATCTATCAGTTGTTCCTACTAGATAACCAGTAATTCTTCTGATTCTTTCAAATCCTACTCCTTCACCAACTAATTTTTCTTCTTTAACACTATCAACTTTCATTTTAATTACTCCTTCCTACTCACAACAATTTTTAATTTGATTTATTTTTTCAACTGGTACCCCTTCGCCTGCTCTTCTACCACATCCAGGACAAACATCACCAATTATACCAACATATCCACAAACCGGATCTCTATCTACTGGATGATTTATTGCACCATATCCAATATCACTTTCTTTCATAATTCTTACTACTTTTTCAAATGCCTCAAGGTTTTCAGATGTATTTCCATCTAATTCAATATAACTTATATGACCAGCATTTGTTAATTTATGATAAGGTCCTTCTTTCTTAAGTTTATCTACAATTGAAATATTATAATAAACTGGTATATGGAATGAATTTGTATAGTATTCTCTATCTGTAACACCTTTAATTTTTCCATATATTACCTTGTCAATTGCAACAAATCTTCCAGAAAGTCCTTCTGCTGGTGTTGCCAAACAAGTAAAGTTTAAATTATATTTTTCACTATATTCATCACATTTTTTTCTCATAAATCCGATTATTTCTAATCCTAATTTTTGAGCTTTATCGCTTTCTCCGTGATGTTCTCCGATTAAAGCCTTCAAGCATTCAGCAAGTCCAATAAAACCAATGCTTAATGTTCCGTGCTTTAATACTTTTCTTAATCTATCATTTGGCTTTAATTTTTCGCTATCAATCCATACTCCTTGTTCTAACAAGAATGGAAAGTTATACATTCTCTTATTACATTGAATTTCAAATCTTTCTAACAATTGGTCCTTAACCATATCCATAAGTTCACCAAGTTCTTCATAAAAGCCTTTAATATCAGTCTTTTCATTACTTACTATTCCGTGCTTAATACCAATTCTTGGTAAATTTATTGAAGTAAATGATAAGTTACCTCTACCTGGTGTAACCGCTTTATTTGGGTCTACAACATTTCCCATTACTCTTGTTCTACAACCCATATAACCTACTTCAGTTGCAAAATCTCCTGGTTTATAAAATGGTTTATTAAAACTTGAATCCAAGAATGAGAAATTAGGGAATAATCTTTTTGAAGAAACCTTACAAGCTAATTTAAATAAATCGTAGTTTGGTTCTCCCTGATTATAATTTACTCCTTCTTTTACTTTGAAAATTGAAATTGGAAATATTGGTGTTTCATTTTTACCAAGTCCTGCATCTACAGATAATAAATAATTCTTTATTACCATTCTTCCTTCTGGAGAAGTATCAGTTCCAAAATTTATTGATGAAAATGGTACTTGTGCTCCTGCTCTTGAATGCATAGTATTTAAATTATGAACGAATGCTTCCATAGATTGATATGTTTGTCTATCAGTCTTAGCAAGTGCAGTATCATATGCACTAGAAAATATTCTTTTTACTTCTGATGATTCTTTATAAAAATTACTAAACATTTCTATATCTAAATCAATACTTTCTAACTTATCTACTTCTTTTTCAACTTTATCCATATTAACAAAATTAATAAAATCAGTAAAAGTTAATAATTCTGATATTGCTTGTTTAAATTGTTTTTTGAAAGTTTTAAGTACACCAGGTGCCATATAATAATCAAATGCAGGTATTGCTTGACCTCCGTGTTGATCGTTTTGATTTGACTGAATAGCAATAGCAGCAAGTGCTCCATAACTCATAATATCTTTTGGTTCTCTTAAATGTCCGTGTCCTGTAGAAAATCCATTTTTAAATAATTTATTTAAATCTATTTGCGTACAAGTTGTAGTACCCATTGCCAAGAAATCCATATCGTGAATATGTATATCTCCATTATCGTGTGCTTCAGCATATTTCTTTTTCATTAAGTATGCTTTAGCAAACTCTTTAGTAACTGTACTTCCAAATTGTAACATTGTTCCCATTGCAGAATTACCATCAATATTAGCATTTTCTCTTTTAGAATCTTCTTCAAAAGCATTTTTCAATCCTAATCCTTCTAGAGATTTTAAAAATTTATGCATTTTCTTTTCATCAGCAAATAATTGTCTTGATGCAGTTCTTCTATCACGATATGTAGAAAAAGAAGTATATACATCATCATATTTATATTTTTGTAACACTTCTTCAATCAAATCTTGAATTTCTTCAATTTTGATTTTTTCAGCATCTTTATAATCTTTTTCAATTCTTTTAATTACATTTTGATATACTTTTTGAATATCTTTTTCATTATATTTAGGTTCTTGATCTTCAACTATTAAACTGTCAAAGCCTTTCTTTATTGCAACGGCAATTTTACTACCGTTAAAATCTACCTTTTTACCATTTCTTTTAACAACTTTAAGTTCATTTAACTTTTCTTCTGTATTAATCATCACTACCTCCTATGTTAATTACAATATAAGTATATATTGAATATCATCAGAAGTCAATACTTTGTTCGTGTTTTTATTTAATATTTTTTATTATTTTATCAAAAATGTAAAGTAAGTATTTTTGTGAATTTTAGTAATTGTTTCTTAAAATATATTTTTGTTTCTTTTAGTACATAATTGCTTTATTCTAAAGGCGTTATAACATATTAGATAACATAATATATTCTAGAAAAAAATAACAAAAATAAGGTTTTTTTATTTTTTAATATTCTTATTTTTTTAATTTTTATAAAAAAATTCTAATTATTTTTATTAAAGTGTTCGTGTCTTTTTACTACAAAAAAACAAGCGAAAACGCTTGTTTATAAAGAAAGTTAATTATCAGTTAATAAAATCACAAACAATTATTTTATTATTTTAATTTTATTTACTATTGGTAATTCTTTTGCTTTACCTTGAGCAGCATAAATAATTCCTATTAATGCTATTACACCAATTAAGATACTTATTAAATTTACTGGAAGTTGTATCCACCAAGGTTTTATATAACCACATTCGTAGGTTAAATCTCCCCATAAATTACATACTCTAGGAACAGTGGCAATTGATAAAATAATACCACTAATTATTCCATATATTAATTCTATTATAAATAAATTTAAGCCTTGTTTAGCGTGATAATTAGCAAATTTACTATCTTTAGCAGCAAGTAATGGTACTAAACAAAGAGGACCAAAATAAGCAAGTATTCCCATAACCTTATTAGTTTCAATATCTTTTTCATCGTGTTCTTTTGTTTCATCTTCAGTATCTAGTATTTTTTCTACTGTTTCTTTGGCTTTTTCTTCGAAATTAGTTTCTTTTTTTGTCTGTTCTTCTTGCATTTCTTTCTTTAATTCTTCTTTTAATTCTGCTTTTAATTGTTCGATTACTTGTGTATCTGTTAAATCTTTCTTTGGTTTTGTTTTTGGTTTTGTTTCTTTTTTTACTTGTTCTTTTTTAACACTTTCTTTTTTTAATGTTTCTTTTTTTTCTTCTTCCATACTACCTCACTCCTTTTTATAAATTAATTATATCATAATTTTTGTTATTTGGAAGAATAAATTAATCTAAATCGTGTCTACTTAATATCATTGCTGGTGTTTTTCTAGATACTGATAATACTGGTATTAAACCTATTATGGTATTAAATAAATATACAAAGATTATTGACATAATAACTATTCCTATATTCATAGTTAGATAATTACTTAAATAACTTATACTTGATAATATTTTTAAAATATAAGAAGATAAAATTATTCCAGGTAAACTAGCAACTGTAGTTATTGCTAAAGTTTCTCCAATAAACATTTTATATATATCTGTTTTCTTAATACCTATTGCTCTTAATATTCCTATTTCTTTTATTCTAGATAAGAATGATGATCTTATCATTAAGAATATTTCTATCATTGAAATAAGTAACATAATACCAGATACTACTAAGGAAGATATAATATAATCTTTTCTATCTGAAACATAAATATTTTTATCATTAGTATAGCTATCTATTACATCTAATTTTAAATCTTTAAAATATTGTTCTGCTTCTTTTTTATTATTTGCATAAATTACAAATCCAGAATTATCTGTTATTACTTTATATTTTAAAGTATTAAAGTTTACTAAATAGTATTCTTTATTATAAACAGAGTGGTAAAAACCTACTACTTTTAATTTATTGCCATTTATTTTTTCATTTAGATAAGTATTTAATTTGACTGAGTCAATATTATTATCACTAATTATTACTTCATAATCATTAACAGGTAAACTACCCTTAACTAAAGAAATATCATTTAAATACATTCCATAGTCATATATATTATTATTTACTTCTTCATAAAAATTATTATTTTTTTCTGCTAATATTTGCATTAACATAAAATCATTTACATAAATCGTTGGAGCTTTTAATGAAGTTATTCCTACTATTTCAAAAGTTAAATTACCTTTAGTTATTTTTTTATTTAGTATTTTACTAGGATTAGTAACACCAGCATTTTTTGCTATACCATTATTAAACATTCTTTTAATTGTTAGATAGTCTACTACTACTTCGTTATTATTTTCTGGCATTCTACCATAAATTAAATCTTTTTCATTAATTAAATTAATACTTGCTATACTACCAGTTAAGGTATCAGTAATATTATTTGTTTGATAGTATTCACTGTATTCTAAATCAAAACTAGTATTACTATTTCCTGGTAACATATAATTAATACTCTCATTTTGTTCGTATTCTAAATATTTATCTACTTCGATATTTTTATTTCTTACTACTAAATAATTTTTGTTTAGTGAGATAAAGTTTTCATCATTAATAGTAATTGTAGCAATGGTACTACTAAAAGCATAAACAATAAATACTGCTGAAGCAAAGAAACCTAATAATAATATTTTCTTTAATACTGAATAATTTAATATTTTCTTAAAACTTGCTTTTAATAAACTAAAGATATTATATATAGAACTATATTTTTTAGGAATATCTTTATTTATTATTTTATCAAAATCAAATGAATAATTTTCATAGGTTTTTTTATCTATTTTTTTATAATGGTCATTTACTAATTCAATACTTGAGTTATTATCTAATATTTCTATTTTGTTTTTATTTTCTGTTTTTATATAAATATTACCATTTTTTACAACTATTTTTATATTTAATTTATCTAAATTATCAGAATAATAATCTATATTTACATTATCTTTAGATAAATCTTTATTATACTTAAAATCTTTTAAATATATTTTATTATCCATTTGATAATCTAATTCATTAATATTTTTATTTTCATAATCTTTTATAATAATACCATCTTCAAGTTCAATTATTCTAGTAGCATAAAACATTGCTAATTCTTTTTCGTGTGTTACTAATATTACTAATCTATCTTTAGAAATAGATTTTATTATATTCATTATTTCAATAGTATTTGCACTATCTAAATTACCAGTTGGTTCATCTGCGATAATTATATCAGGGTCTTTTACTATTGCTCTTGCTATTGCTACTCTTTGTCTTTCACCACCTGATAACATATCTGCTGGTCTATTACGATAACGATAAATATTTAATTTTTCTAAAACATAAGTTACTCTTTTTTTAATTTCTTCTTTATCTTTTATTCCAAGCATTTTTAATACTATTGCAACATTTTCATAGACTGTTAAGTTATCTAATAATTTATAATCTTGGAAGATATAACCAATATTTAAGTTTCTTATTTTATCTACTTTATAAGAAGATTTACTTGTTATTTTTTTACCATTTATATAAATATTACCTTTATTTACTTTATCTAGTCCTCCGATAGCATTTAATAAAGTTGTTTTACCTGAACCGGATGGACCAAGTAATGCTACTAAACCAGAATCTTCTAGAGAAAGTGTTGTATTATTAATTACGTGGATTTGATTTTTCTTTCCTTTGTTAAAATACTTGTTAACGTTTTCTATATTAATCATATTATACTTCCTCCTTTAGAGTTTTAATCGCTGATTTATCAAATACTTTTCTAGAATATCTTTTACTTATTAAATAAGACATACCTATTAATATTATATATAACAATATATAGTCTTTAAATTGTAAATACTCTATCATATTACTAAAGTAATTTATTTTTAAAATATTATTTTTAATTAGTAAGATAAAAGTAACAAAACTAAAATATGCTATATTTGTTACAGTAAGTAATTCTATTAATAATAAATTATAACTTACTTTTAAATTTGCTCCAAGCATTCTAATGGTAGAAAAATATACATTTCTAGATTTTAGTATTATTTTTATTACAAAGTAACTGATAAAGAATAATACTATTACTAAAACAATTGTTACTATTAATTTAAATATTCTAAATATTTGTGCTCCACTATCATTACTTAAAGTATCTTTAATTATTAAAGTGTTTATATCTAAATCATTTAATTCTTTTTCTGTTTCATATATTTTTTTACTATCTTTAACAAAGACACTGCTTTGATATTCTCCTTTGTTAAATAAATTCTTATAATCATTAGCATTTACAAATACACAATCATTATATTCATCATAATTTAATCCTACTAAAGAATTAAAATTCTCTTTATTATATACTTTACTTACTGTTAAATTTAGACTATCAGTATAATATAAGTTACTTGCTTTAATAGAAAAGCTTCTATTTATACAGTTATTATTAGGACATAAATAAGTATAATTATCACTAATATAAATATTACCTGATGGTACTTTATCTGTGGCAATAATACTATAATAATCTATTTTATTTTCAAACAAGGCAGTTATCTTACTATACTTTTCATTTATCAAAGACCCAATATCAGAAATAACTTTACTACTTAAATATATTTTATTTGCATTATATGAGAAAATACTTTCTTCATAGTATTTAATTCCTACAACTTTTAATTTATAATCTAAATTATAACCATGAATATTAAATTCACTCTCTAATACTTCATCTCTTAAATCATTTAAATAATAATCATAACTATTAGACATTATTATTACTTCATTATCTGCTTCAGGCATTCTTCCATAATCTAACTTACCAGTAAATAAATTTATATTACTACCATAACCATAAATATAAATATTATCACTTTCTAATCCAATATCTTTGTCTAACAAAGCATCTGTTTTAACAATATTTTTAATATTATTTAATTTACTTATTTTTTCATAATCTTCATCAGTAAATGGTTCTTTATTATTTTTCTTTATTACTATTCTATTATCACTAGTATCAGAAAAGAAACTATTATATCCACTGATACTACTTTCATATTCTTGCTTCTTAAAACCAGAGTATTCTCCAAGTAAAGATATGGTAATAAATAGATAAACTAATAATAACAAAACAAATTTAGTTTTTATATTAAAAGTATTTCTTAAACCTAATCTTAATTTATTAAAGAATGTAATATTTTTATAACTATGTTCTTTTAATGAAGAAGATTTATAATCTTTAATCTTTTTATCTTCAAGAATTTTTCCATCATACATTTTTATTTTTCTTGTTACATAATCACTTACTTGGTCGTAGTTATGAGTGACTATTACTACTAATTTATCTTTGGATATTTCACTAAGTAATTTAATTATACCTTTTGCACTTTTAGCATCCAAGTTTCCTGTAGGTTCATCTGCAATAATTATTGGAGTATCTTTAGCAAGTGCTCTAGCAATAGCAACTCTTTGTTTTTGTCCTCCAGATAATTTTGATACTTTAGTATTTCTATATTTATATAAGTCTACTTTTTTAATTAGTTCAATTACTTTATCTTTAACATCTTTTCTTTTTTCACCATTTAATAGTAATGCTAATTCAACGTTTTCATAGACTGTATAACTATTTACCAAGTTAAAGTTTTGAAAAATATTTACAACATATTTTCTTCGGTAATCTTCGAAATCTTTTTCACTATAATGACTTGTTTCTTCACCATTTATATACATTTCTCCTTCTTCATAAGAATCAAGTCCACTTATAACATTTAATAAAGTAGATTTACCACTTCCACTTTCTCCAGTTATTGCAACAAATTCACCAATATTTAATTCTAGATTAATTTTAAATATTCCACTAGCAATAACATTTTTACTCCAGTAAAACTTAGAGACATTTTTTAATTTTATCATAGTTCCTCCTAAATTGTACTATTTGTACTAACACAATAATTATACTACTCTATTTAATTATAGTCAATAAGTATTAAAAAAATAATCTATAAAGACATATTCTTTACAGATTATTAGTAAATATTTCTATTCTTCTTTTAATAACCAATCTATTACATTCATTTTAGTTATTCCATCATAATCAGTTTCTAAATCCATATCCAATGTTAATAATACTTTTGGATAATGATCTCCAGTTTTTTGTAATGATCTTAATTCTCTTTCTAATACCTTTTCATCTCTTACAGTAAGTGCAACTTGATAATATTTTAATCCTTCTCTTTTTTCTGCAACAAAATCAACTTCTAAATCATCAACTTTACCAGTATAAACTTTATATCCTCTTCTAAGTAATTCAAGATATACAATATTTTCTAATATATGTCCCATATCACTATCTGCTCTCTTACCTAAAAGATAACTTCTTAAACCAGAATCAACTGCATAATACTTATAATCTCTTGCTAGTAAATTTTTACCTTTAACATCAAATCTTTCAGTTTTGTATATCAAAAAACTTTCTAAAAATGCTGTTATATAATTTTCTACTGTATGATTACTCGTTAACATTCCTTTACTAGTTAATGTATCACTTATTTTTTTCGTTGATATAGGACTTCCTATACTATCAAAGATAAATTTTAATACACTTTCAAGAAGCATCTTATCAGATATATTATTTCTAATCATTATATCTTTATATACTATTGTAGAAAATATTCCATCTAAATATTTATCTATATCATTAGGATTAGTTTTTAATATACTTATATTTCCAGGCATGCCACCATTTTTCATATAATTCAAAAATAATCTTTGATAATCCTTATCATCAAATGCTGTTACATATTCTTTAAATGATAATGGTAGCATTTTTATTTCTATATATCTACCAGAAAGCAATGTTGCTAGTTCACCAGATAAAAGATAAGCATTTGACCCCGTTATATATACATCAACATTTTTCTTTATATATAAACTATCTACTGCTTTTTGAAATTCTGAAACATTTTGTACTTCATCTAAAAATACATAATACTTTTCATTGGAAGATATCTTTTTATTTATATAATCATATAGTTCTTTATAATTATTAAAATCATAGTCTGCATCTTCTAAATTTATATGAATTATCTGTTCTTCTTTTATTCCTATTTCTTTTAAATAATTAATAAATAATTCAAATAAAGTAGACTTTCCACATCTTCTTATACCAGTAATAACTTTGATTAAATCTTTATCTTTCCATCTTTTTAATTCTTCTAGATATTCACTTCTTTGTATCATTGTTTCACCTCACATATAATTATATATTAACATTTTGAAAAAGTCAAGTTATGGAAAAACATTTCCAATTCTCATAACAAATATTAAGTTATGGAAATACACACTTTTTTACAGATTATTAGTAAATTTTGGTATAAAACTTTCTTTACAAGTTTCTCCCTCTTGAATAAAAGCATTTCTTATTCCTAAATCATATGCGTAATTTACTACTTCATCATATTCATTTTCTGTTAAAGTCCTATTTAAATTAGCATATTTTGTTTTAGTAACTGGAGTATATTGATTCATAATACTTATATAAATATTATTACCATATTTTTCATAAAGATATTTAATTATTTTTTTAGAGTCTTCGGTATGTCCTGGTAAAACTAAATGTCTCACAACCATTCCTTTTTTTATAATACCATTTTTAATTACTACTTTTCCAACTTGTTTATACATTTCATCAATTGCTTTAGTAGCATAAAGAAAATAATCTTCACATCTAGAATATTTTATTCCTATACTATTATCATAATACTTTAAATCTGGTAAATAAACATCTACTAAACCATCTAATAATTTAATTGTATCAACACATTCATAACTTGAAGTATTATAAATAATTGGTATATTTAATTTTTTAGATTTAGCAATAATTAATGCTTCTTTAATTAATGGAACAAAATGAGTTGGAGTAACTAAGTTAATATTTAAAGCACCCATATCTTTTAATTTAAAAAATATATCCACTAATTCATTAACAGTTATATATTTCCCCATATGTAATCTACTTATTTCATAGTTTTGACAAAAGATACATCCTAAATTACAATATGAGAAAAATATAGTACCACTTCCAGCACTACCTGATATACAAGGTTCTTCCCACATATGTAATGAGTAATTAGCAATTTTTAATTTATTATTACTCTTACAATATCCTAATTCATTATTATTTCTATTTACTCCACATTTTCTGGGACATAATTCACATTTATTAAATAATTCGTTCATAAACATCACAAATATATTATAGTTTATATTTAGAAAAGTAGCAAGAAAAAATTATAGCAAAAAGAGTAATAATATGCATTACTCTTAACCGTTTACTAATCTAACTCTATATGGTTTAGACAAACTGCCATCTCCACTAAGAAGTGTTACCTCTGATTTCAGATATACAACTGGTCTAGCCGCATAGCCTGTATCTACCAAAGAACTACCAGATCCAAGTTGACCTTGTTGATTTATATAGCACGCACCATTAGAAACATTACTATTTGCTGTAATAGTCCACTCTTCACTTTCTTTTTTTAACCACATATTACTAGCACAATTGATATCAGTATTACCATAACCACCAATAACCGATGTTCTAGGACAATCAGCAGCAAGACCAGAGTATCCATAATCAGATAAATACATTAATCCGATTTCTTTAATTACATATTTCGAGTTATCCTGATACACCTTGGTACTGTCTCTTTCGTAAGAATAAGCACTATACGGAGTTGGACCATCATGATTACCAGGTCCGCCTAAATACCAAGTAACACTTTGTACCATTTCTCTTTCTGTTTCACGTAATCCTTTTTGAGTAAAATCACATTCGCCTCTTATCATTACACTACCATTAACATCGGTATAGCAACTAGTATTTTGAGCGTTATAATAACTGGCTAACGTCCTAATAAGATAACCACTTCCCCAATTATTAGCATTAATTTCAGCAGTAGTATCAGCACCATTCCACACCAAATTACCAAGTGAATCATTTCTTATTATCTTAACTAGATTAGTATTAGATACTCCGTGAGAAGAAGAATCAAATACGCCAATTA
>OLHG01000313.1_pt1 | contig 35004 bp, 37 predicted proteins | sample 1605971 | NCBI WGS metagenome assembly OLHG01 (sample SAMN03283289) | human gut metagenome | biome: human-associated habitat; material: feces | host: Homo sapiens | place: Peru | collected 2012 | reverse complement strand
TAGTAAGAAAAAATAATAGTCACATTTATCAAAGGGGGGACTTGTTATGATAAATAAGATAGATAATATTTTAGACTACTATAAAGGAAATCTAGCATATACTTATTTCCTATTAGATTTAGCATATGGAAGTACGGACAAATCTAGTTATATATTAGAAAAGAAAAACATAAATGCCGCAATAATTGGATGTATTAGTAATATATTGCTTGCTATTAAAGAAGATCTTGTTCAAAGAGAAGAAGATGATATTGTACCTAAGATATTGTTAAAAGAACTAGAAAATTCTGTAGATCAAATTGCTACGAAAAAGGAATATGGTTATGAAATAAATAAATATGTTTTTAAAGATGCTCCTTCAGTAGTAGCAGAAATTAGAAACAAGATAGCCCATGGAGCTTTTACTTTAGATTTAGAGCATAACAGAGTAATACTTAATATGAATGATAGTAATGTAATAATAAATATTGATAAATTGTCTACATTTATTATAATGGGATTAAAATCATATCTTACCAATAAACCTAAGAAAGAAAATGGTAGTGTCTATGAAAGAAATTTAGTTGTTTTAAATAAAGTTGATGCAAAAAGAGAAAAGAAGATAAATGATAAAAAAGAATTATTATCTCTTATGAAGAAAACAAGATCATTAAATATTGTTTTAAAAAGTACTGATGGTAGTGAGATACCAGACTGGTTAATAGATAAATTAGAAATAGCTATAAAAGAATACTCTACATCTAATGATAATAGTAGTTTACTTAACTTTGAAAAAGAACTTGGTAGTAATTATAAGATAAGTATCAAACGTAATAAAATTAGTAATGATATTTTAGATAAGGTAGCCGACGGAATACTTAATATGGCTTCAGAAGATATTGATTATAATAGTCAAATGCATTTAATTGGATTAGAACTTCAAAGAAATATGGAAGAAGACTATGAAACACTAAAGCCAATAGTTTCAAATTTAAATAATTTAATTATGCTAAAGACAATAAAAAAATATGGAACAACAGATATAGAAGTATTAAAAGATAAGATAATTAATGAATATGGTATGATATATATTAATTATGATTCACTTGTATCTTCAAGTATAGCTATGTTTAATTCATTATTTTCTTATGCTAGAGATGATGTATATAAAAATAGTAACAAATTTACTTTAATAGAAAATAACGGCTTAGATTATGGTAAACTAGATTTGAAAGAATTTGATATATCAAAACTAAATATAGATAATAGTAGATATTTAGAATTGGTAAGGCAAGTTAATAAAAGTATAAAAGAGTTAGATGAAAATAATAAAAAACTTGCTGAACTTACTAAAAGTAAGGCTATTGTAGAAGGAAAGGGAAATGTTATTGCTAGTGGAAAAATAAATACTAATATTAGTTTATTAACAACTAAGCAAAGTTTACTTCTTGCTAAAGTAACAAGTAAGCAAAATGAATTAAAAACATTTATAGACTACTGCAAAAATAATAGTGATTATTTGAGAAATGAATGTATAATAGAGGGAATAAGAAACTCTATATCTCATGGTAATTATAGAGTTAAAGCAGAATCTTCTTTAGAAGAATGCAAAATTATTTTCGAAGATATTTATGAAGGAGAATTAACATTCAAAGCTCAGATAAAATTATTAGATTTTATTACTCTATTAGTAAATAATCATAATATAATAAGTGATTTTGTAGATGATAAAAGTAAAAAACTTTCATTAAAGAGTTAAGGAAATATTGTTATAGTGTTTCCTTTTTGGTGTTATGATGTTAATAAAGTAAATATCTTTGTAGTATATCTAAGAAACATAATTAATACCATTAATGGTAAAGTATTTTAACATAATAAAATACTTAGAATACTATTTCTAGGTATTTTTTTCTTTTACTAAAAAGTTTAAGGAATATAACAACCAGCAAAATACTAGGCAAATTATAAATATAATGGTAAAATATATCTAAAGAATTAAGTGAGGTAATTTATGAAAGTATTAAGTATAAAAGAGCCATATGCTACATTAATTGCTAATGGTGATAAATTGATTGAAACAAGAAGTTGGAAGACAAATTATCGAAGTGAATTATATATTCATGCCAGTAGTGCTAAAATAGTTAAGAAGCATTTAACAAATCAGTATGTTATAGATATAAGTAAGAATCTAAAAATGAATTATGGGAATATTATATGTAAAGCAAAATTAGTAGATTGTATTTATATGGATCAAGACTTTATTGACTCTATCAAGAAAGATCAAAAAGAATATTATTTAGGTCAATATGAATTAGGAAGATATGCTTGGGTACTTGAAAATGTTGAACTAATCGAGCCGATTCCTGCTAAAGGAAAGCTTAATATTTGGAATTATAATGATAAATAATAAAAAAGCCCTTTTAACTCTAGAAAACGTTAATATGGATAAATACTTTATCCTTAAGAAAGGAACAGCCTTATGAAAAGATGCAAATGGTGTAATGAAAATAATCCCTTATATGTAGAATACCATGATAAAGAATGGTGTATCCCTAACCACGATGATAACTATTTATTTGAAATGTTAATTTTAGAGTCTTTTCAAGCTGGACTATCTTGGGAATGTGTCCTAAATAAAAGAAATGACTTTCGAGCTTCTTATGATAACTTTAATATTGATAAAATAATTAATTATGATGAAAATAAAATAAATGAATTATTAACCAATAGTAAAATAATAAGAAATAAATTAAAAATAAAAGCTAGTATTAGTAATGCTAAAATATTTAAAGGTATTCAAAAAGAGTATAGTAGTTTCTATAACTATTTATTAACTTTTACAAAAAATAAAATACTATATGAAATAGATAAAACAACTAATGACTTATCTGATTCTATCTCTAAAGATTTAATCAAAAGAGGTATGAAGTTTGTAGGCTCTACTATTATCTATTCATACTTACAAGCAATTGGTTTTATATACTCTCATGATGAAAAATGCTTTATGTATAAGAAAGAATCTTAATAATAAAAAAATAATACTTAGCTATTAGTTTTAGGTATTATTTTTTATTGTATAAATAGTAAATTATATGGTAAAATCAAATTATAAGAATTAGCACAAAAAGAAGTTAATTATATGCAATTAGAAACAGAAATAACAGTATTAGTAACAGTAGATTACGAAACACTAGAAAAAGAATTAAAACAAAATAACTTTGTAAAAAAAGAAGAATATACAGTAAATGATGTATATATGATTGATAATAAAATAGATATATCAAATATGAATAATTTTGATATATTAAAGAAATGCATTTTAGTAAGAAACATTGAAGGTTTTGCCAAAGAATTACTATATAAATATAAAAAGTATGATGATAATGGAGATATTCTAGGACAAGGAAAAGTAAGATGTCCAATTACCAATATATCAAAAGCAATTCAGTTTATGAAAGCAATAAATTATAAAGAACTATTTAAAATAAATGATAAATGTATTGTATATGCTAATTCTAAGTCAGAACTAGTTGTTCAATTAGTAAATGATAAATATATATTTGTTGAAATGGAAAATAAATGTGAATTTACTGATAGAGTATATAATAACATAGATGAATTAAAAGAGGATATATGCAGTTATAATCTTTCAATAGATAAGTCTAACTTTTTTGTAAAGAAAGCTGAAATGATATTGAATGAAATAAAAAAGGAGGATTAATAATATGACATTAAAAAGGGGTATAGTTGAATTAGCAGACTATGATAAAAATTGGGAAGAATATGGTGAGTAAGATTATAACAACACCCATAAAATTAATTAAATATTTTATCTAAAAACATTTATAGTAACCAGAGGAGATGAATTAAAATGATTGATATTTCAATAGCCAATATTAAAAAGAACTATGGCTTCAAAAATGTATTAAAAGGCTTTACTCTAGATATAAAATCAGGAGAGAAAATTGGCTTAATTGGACAGAACGGTTGTGGTAAAACTACTTTATTTAGATTAATCACCCAAGAAGAAGGACTAGATGATGGTAGTATCAGTATTAGAAAAGACGCTAATGTAAGACTATTATCTCAAATGCCACCAATTGTCGATGATGAATGCACAGTAAAAGATATTTTAACAAGAGACTTTAAAGACGTCTTTGATATAGAGATGCGTATGAAAGAACTAGAAGAAAAAATGCCTACTACAAGCCCAAAAGAATTAGATAGTATTCTAGAACGCTATGGCAAATTACAAAATAGATTTATAAATCTAGATGGCTATAATACTGATTTTAAAGTAAAAGATTTATGTAATAAATTTAGAATCAGTGAAACTATGTTAAGTAGAAAATTTAATACATTATCAGGCGGTGAAAAAACAATAGTAAACCTAGCATCGATTATGTTATCAAATCCAGATATCTTACTATTAGACGAACCAACAAATAATTTAGATATTAATACCCTAGAATGGTTAGAGACTTATTTAAAAAACTATACTGGCACTATTATATTATGTTCTCATGATAGATAGTTCCTTGATAAAGTAGTCTCTAAAATTGTATTAATAGAAAGAGGAAAGTCAGAAATCTTCTTTGGCAATTACACATACTATTTAGAGGAAAATGAAAGAAGAACTTTAGCAGAATTTGAACAATATAAAGATCAACAAAAAATGATTGAAGCTATGAAAAGAAAAATTAAACAATTACAAGAATTTGGTAAATTAGCTTATCCCGGAGGAGAATCATTTTTTAAAAGAGCAGCAAGTATTCAAAAAAGACTAGATAAAATAGAACTTTTAGATAAGCCTGAAACAGTCAAAGAAATACCATTAAACTTTCAAATGACTAATCGCTCTGGTAAACAAGTTCTAATGATACATAACTTAGATTTAACTGTTGCCGATAAAGATTTACTAAATCAAGTATCTTTTGATATAGTATTTAAAGATAGAACCTGCCTAATGGGTAAAAACGGCAGTGGTAAATCATCACTAATTAAATATATAATGCACTTATATGAAAATAATCAAAGTGATAATTGTGTCAAAATTGGTAGTAACGTTTTAATAGGTTATATTCCTCAGACAATAACATTTAAAGATGATAAGGTAACTATTCTCGATATTGCAAGGGAAAGTTATTGCGGCAGTGAAACTCACTTAAGAGCATCATTAGCCAAGTTTATGTTTAACGGAGAAAACGTCTTTAAACGAGTTGGTACTCTATCAGGAGGAGAAAAAGTACGCTTAAAACTGTTTGAACTAATGCAGAAAAATGTTAACTTATTAATTATGGATGAACCAACTAATCATATTGATATAACTACCCAAGAAGTTTTAGAAGAAGCCTTAAAAGAATATCCTGGTACTATCTTGTTTATTTCCCACGATAGATATTTCATTAATAAAATAGCCAAAAAGATTCTATATATAGAAGATAAGAAAATTAAAGAATATTTAGGTAATTATGATGATTATCGTGATATTCGCTCTAAAAATAATATAAAATAAATATATTAATTGATATTATATAAAAATCATGGTATTATTTCATTAAGAAGTGATACCTTTTATTATAAGTATCACAAACCCAAAATAGCGAAAGGATAGTTATTATATATGAACTTAATAGGTAGTAAAACTATAGAAACAAAAAGATTAATACTAAGAAGTTCTAGTATGGAAGAACAAAAAAGATTATGGGAAATATTAATGAATCCAGAAGTAAATAAGTTTTATTTAACATCCGCTAAAAACAAAGCAAACGATAAAGAATATTGGACATGGCAAGTACAAGAAAAGTTCTATAAGTCAAAAGTTAATAAAGCAAATAACCCAGATACCTTTGTATGGAGTATATTTTTAAAACCAGAATATACAGTAAGTAGTAAAGAAGAAGTCATTGGCCAAGTATCTGCCCAAGAAAATGGTAACGATATAAAAGTACGTGATGTAGGTTGGTTTATAGATAAAAATTATCAAGGTAATGGATACGCTAAAGAAGCTGCTACAGCAATGATAGATTATATGTTTAAAGAAGTAGGGATTGATAAAATATCATCAAGAGCAGTAAGAGACAATGTCCCATCATGTAAAATATTTAAAAGATTAGGGTTTACAAAAATAGGTGAGGTAGAAGAAGACTCTCCATACACTTTTTATGACGGAAGACTAATATTTTCAAAATATGAATTAACAAGAGAAATGTATTTATCTCAAGTACAAATAATCGAATATCAAGATCAATATCTAGATGACGTGAGAGATTTATTAGTAGAATTAGAAGAGTATATCTTAAGTATTGATGAAGATAATTTAGACCAACTTCATCCTGAATATCGAGAGAAAATGGCTTTACTAGACTTAGAAGAAGTTAACAACAATAATGGTAAGTGTTATTTAGCCATTCAAAATAATAAAGTTGTTGGTCTCGTTATGGGTTTTGTCAGAACATATGATGAATATGATTATCTAGATTATAAATGCCCTAAAAGTGGAGAAGTGTCAGAACTAATTATTTCTAAAGATGCTAGAGGAGCAAAAATTGGAAAAAACTTAATGAATAGAATAGAAGACTACTTTATCTCTATCGGTTGTGACTATGTTTTTGTAGATTGCTTTGCATACAACAAAAATGCCTTTGAATTCTATAAGATGCAGGGATATCATCCAAGAATGTATAATAATATCAAGAAATTAAAAAAGGACTAAAGTCAATATCGAGGTACATATGAACAAAAGAATTAATATTATAAAAAATGTTTTAATAACACTCAGTCTAGTATTATATTCCTACATTACATTAATAGGTAGAAATCAATATATCTATGATATGAATTATCTTAAGAGTATACTATTTATGCTCCTATTAAGTCTAGTTATATATACATATGGAATTAAAACAAATAATAACAAAACATATAAAACAAATATTATTCTTTATATTATCTTTTATATGATACTACTATTTACCATTACTTTTATCTTAAATAGAGGTCAAATTCAATTTTATACTTGGTGGTATCGAGGCCAATACATCCCATTATATACAATAAAATCTCAACTTAAATATGGTACAAGTGTATCTATATTAAAAAATATTTTAGGAAATAGTATAATGCTAATACCACTATCATTCTTATTAATGATTAAGAATAAGAAATACAATAATATTTTAAAACAAACGATTATTACATTACCAATAATTATCTTTATTGAAATACTTCAAGCATTTACTCATACAGGAGTATTTGATATCGATGATATTATATTAAATTATTTAGGTACGGTAATATTTACCTTTATAATTACTAGATTTAATATTATTGATAAGATAAAGAAGTTATTTTATACAGACTATAAATTAAATGATAGAGTAAAGAACATAATATTCTATACTAGCATAATCTTATTAATTATATTTGATAATTATCTTTTGATATAACACCATTATTACCAAATTAAAAGTAGTGAATAAGTAAAAAATATTTTTTTCGTAAGTTTTATTCTTGAAAAATATTAAAAATAATATGATTAATACTAATTTTTCTGATGAAGAAATATATGATAATTTCTTATCACTAGATGTAAATAAAGAAGCAATAATTAATCAGTCTCAAGTAATTAAAAAGATTGCTAATAATGGAAGTGCTGTAATAGTAGGAAGATGTGCTGACTACATATTAAAAGATAACGATGCTCTAGTAAAAGTATTTATATATGCTAATATGTATTATCGAATTCAAAATATAATGAAAAATTACAAAGACAATGAAAAACAAGCCAAAAAAAATATAATAAAATCCGATAAGTCTAGAGCTGCCTATTATAGCGCTATAGCTAACAGCACATGGGGAGATAAAAATAACTATGATTTATGTATTGATGCTAAAATAGGCAATGAAAATGTTGCTAAAATTATTTGCGATTATATAAATAATAATTGACGCATACATCTGTTTATGATATAATACATCCTCGATGAGGGGGGATAATCAATGAATAAAGAGAAAGAAATTAAGTCTTTAAATGAGGATTTAGCTTTAGTTCAGTTAAGAAAAAGTGAAAAAGAAACAATCGAGAAAGTTAATTTAAAAGGTAAATTTAACTTGTTGCCAATAATTACTGGAGTTATAACATTATTTTGTGTAGCAATGGCAGTTTTTCCGTCACCTATAACTTTATATATAGCTGGAGGTATAATTCTTACTGTCGGTATGACTATAGCAGGTGTTGATTTAATTAAGCTAGAATTATATTTTAGAAAAGAAAATAAAAAAGTAATGTCTGCACTATTTGAATTAAAAGAAAGAGGAGATCTTGATAAAATTAAATTCGACGAAAAACAAGTACTTGATGAGATTAAAAAGGAAAAACAAGGGGTTATAGTTCCTAAACTTGCTAGAGAAGAAGACTTTTATAGCGAGAAAATGTTAAATTATATTGCTACTGAAGAAAATAAAGAAGAAAGTAAATACGATCAAGCCTTAAAAAAACAACACAGTAAACCACATATTGAATTATATAACTCTACTAAGGATGTTCCTGTTTCAAAAGAAGATGTAGTAGATAGAATTATATATGAGCTAGATGCATACTGTTTAGGATTAAATTTACCCCCAATAGGAATATCAAATAATGAATGGCAAATATTCTTTGACACACTTTATGATGTATTTTGCCAAAGAAATGCAGCTTATGATTTCTATAATGCAATTTCTAGATTATGTAGAATAACATTATCAAATAGTTTAATTAATAAGTATGAGTATTTATCTATAAAAGATTTTATAGATAGTATCGAGTATTTAGGTGAAGAGTTTTCATTCTTTGCCATATCTTTAACTGAAAGCGAAGTAACTACCTTAAAGAGCATGTTAAATGAAAAAGTTAATAGTAAAAAAATTATTTCATTTCAATTAGTAAGAAAAAAATAAAATACCTTTTTGGTATTTTTTCATTTAGTAAATAAAATGTATTAAATTATGTTATAATATTTATGTAATAAGGATAGGAAGTGAAATAATGCTAAAAAGAATTAAAGAAGTATTTATAAAAAACTATAAGTGGATAATTTGTTTTATTTGCTTAATATTATTTCTTGCTTTAGCAGAAGATGTATTTAATCATGAAATAATGAATGGAGATGTTATTGGTTATAAGCTTATATCAACATACTTAATTCGTGATTCATTAACCCCTATATTTAAAATAATAACTTGGTTTGGTAGTGCTACTTGCTTAATATTATTAACTATTATATTATTCACAACTATCAAAAATAAAAAAATGGGAGGGCTAGTAGGAGCTAATTTAGTTATTGTTACAATATTAAGTCAAGCATTAAAGATTATTATCCAAAGACCAAGACCAACTGAATACCATATAATTAACGAAACAGGATATAGTTTTCCATCCGGACATTCAATGGTAAGTATGGCCTTTTATGGTTTCTTAATTTATCTAATTTATAAAAATATTAAAAATAAATACTTAAAAATATCTTTAATTGTAATATTATCATTACTGATTGTTATGATAGGTATTAGTAGAATATATCTAGGAGTTCATTATACTAGTGATGTCTGTGCTGGTTTTCTAGCATCATTATCATATTTAATAATATATATTAATTTTGCAAATAAACTTGTATTAAGTAGGGAGAAATAATGAAAAGCAAAAATTTAATTAATAGTTTCAAATATGTCTTTGCAGGCTTAAAAAGTGCTTTTTGTTATAGGAGGAGAATTATTTAATACTGCCATTGAAATTGCTGTTAATTTAGCTATGCCCAAAATAAATAATGATGCAAAAAGAGCTAAAGATATTTCAGCTGGTGGCGTCCTAGTATTTGCTATTGGTTCAGCCATCGTTGGTCTTATCATATTTGTACCAAAATTAATATCTTTAATTAAATAAGGAGTATTCAACTAAATAATACTTCTTTTATTATGCAATAAACTTATGGTATAATAGTATAAAGGAAGTGATAATATGAAATATTTTAAGAAAATAGAAGGAGAAAAAATATATCTATCACCAATAAACAGTGAAGATGCTGAAAAGTATGTTTATTGGATGAATGACAGAACTATAACAGATAATATTGCTAGAACTACCGCTATAACAACATTTGAAAGTGAAAAAGAGTGGTTAGCAAGCAACTCAAAAAGCGAAATCAAATTTGCCATAGTTAAAAAAGATACTGACGAATTAATTGGCAATTGTTCCCTAATGGATATTGATAGATTAAATAGAAAATGCACTTTAGGTATATTTATTGGAGATGAAGGAAATAGAAGTATGGGTTATGGCACTGAAGCCTTAAAATTGCTTTTAGACTTTGCTTTTAATTTTCAAAATATGCACAGTGTTGATTTAAAAGTATTCTCATTTAATGAAAGAGCCATTAAGTGCTATGAAAAATCAGGCTTTAAAAAATGTGGAACAAGACATGATGCCTACTTTCTAAATGGTAAATATCATGATGAGATAACAATGGAAATATTGGAAAATGATTACTATGAAAGAAATAATATATAATTATGATAACTTACGTGAAGATGAAATTACAGAATTAGTAATAAGAGTAAAAGTATTATTATTAAAAAATGATAAATTATTAATTGGTAATGAAAATAATATCTATCAGTTTATCGGAGGCCATCTCGAAGAAGGGGAAACATTTAACGAGTGTTTAAAAAGAGAAGTTAAAGAAGAAACAGGTATTGAACTAGATGATGAAGAAATAGGTAAACCATTCATGAAGACATCTTATCTAAATAAAGATTGGCCTGAAGTAGGGAAGAATAGAAAATGTGAAATATATTATTACCCTGTTAAGACTAACAAGAGTATCAATTTAGAAAATACTAACTATACTGAAAATGAAAAGAATCAAAATTTCAAAATAGAAGAATTACCTCTTAAAGATGCTCCTAAATTAATAGAAGAAAACATCCCAAATAATGAAAAAAATAAAGTTATATCTTACGATATGATTAATGTTATTAATGAATATATTGATAGACACATTTAATGTTCATTTAATAAAAATATTATATATAAGTAATGGTGATTTATTATGCGTATTTTAATTGTTGAAGATGAATTTAACTTAGCAGATGTTATAGCATCTAGATTAAGAAAAGAAAAATATACAGTTGATATTAGTACTGATGGTGATGATGGTAGTTATAAAGCCATGACTAATATCTATGACTTAATTATTCTAGATGTCATGCTACCATATAAAGATGGTTTTACTATCCTGAAAGAACTAAAAGAAAATAATATTAAAGCGCAGGTAATTATGCTTACTGCAATGGATGGCATTGAAGATAAACTGAACGGCTTTAAAGGTGGCGCAGATGATTATCTAACCAAACCATTCCATTTAGAAGAACTAGTTGCTCGAGTAAATATTAAATTAAAGAAAGATATTAATAATAATGATTATTTAGAGTATGGTGATATTAGATTAGACTTAAATAAAAAGAAAATAGTTAATATTAATAATAATGAAGAAATAGACGTTTTATGTAAAGAGTTTCTTTTGCTCGAGTGCTTGCTTAGAAATAAAGATCAAGTTGTCTCTAGGGAGTTTATCTATGATTATGTATGGGGGATGGATAATGAATCAGTATCTAATAATCTCGAAGCCTATATATCTTTTATCAGAAGGAAATTTAAAGCTATTGACTCAACAGTAAATATTAAAGCTCTCCGTGGTTTAGGATACAAACTAGAGGTAAATCATGAATAATCTAGGTCAAAAAATATTTCATTTATTAATTATTATCTTAACCACATTTTTGTCTAGTATTTTTATTGCTTTTAACCTAAGCATATATAATAAAGAATATAACGATTTAAAAGAAAAGTTTATGATAATTAATTCAACCATCCAAAAGAATAGTTATAATCCCATATTTATGGAAAATGAAGTTTATGTTGTTATATTTAATAGAACAGGTAATATTGATAAAATAATTAATTATTCCTCTAATGATTTAACGGATAGTGAAATAAAAGAATTAGTAATTAATAATGTTAATAAAATAAATAGTAAAAAAATAGAATCATTATATACTAGTGATTATGTATTTATGGAAACAAAAGAAGGCAATCTAATAATGGTTAATAATACTAGTACTAAAAGTTATCTTCTAAAAGAGTTATTTAAATCTATCTTAGTCTTTATTACCCTAGAAACTATTCAAGTAATTATATCTCTAAATATTACTAAAAGAATAGTTAAACCCGTTAATGAATCTTTTATTAGGCAAAAACAATTTATCTATGATGCATCTCACGAACTAAAAACCCCAATTGCTATTATCAGTGCCAGTGCTGAGATGTTAGAGAAAAACCCTAAAGAAAAGAAATGGTTAGATAATATTAAAACTGAAAATAATCGTATGAATAAACTAGTTATTAGCTTACTAGACTTATCTAAATCAGAAAATATTAAAGAAAATGAAGTATACACTAGTGTTAACTTATCTAAAGTAATAAAAAATAAAGCTCTAACATTTGAAAGCTTAATATATGAAAACAGTCTTGAACTAGATGTTGATGTTGTTAATGATATTATGTTTAACTGTAACGAGGATCGAATAAAAGAATTATTAAGTATTTTAATGGATAATGCTATTAAACATAGTCTACCTAATTCACAAATTACTGTTAAACTATCTAAAGAAAAAAATAATATCTATCTCTCTGTCAAAAATAAAGGTAAAGAAATACCCGTTAGTGAAAGAGAAAAGATATTTGAAAGATTCTATCGCCTAGATAAATCTAGAAATAGAGATAGCAATAGATACGGTATAGGTTTATCTATTGCTAAGAATATTGTTATAAACCATAATGGGGCGATTAATGTTAATTGTAAAGACGGCTACACAACATTTATAGTAAACTTTAAACAGAAATAATTTTTTCTGTTTTTTTAATCTTTGTTTAATTTTTATATAATACTATTAATATGTACAAAGGAGGAATACTAATATGTATTAACAAAATATTGTTTAAATATTAATGAAATGAGTATAAATATTTATAGAAAGTAGGTTGATATTATGAAAAGAAGTTTTAAAAATATACTTATGATTTTATTAATAGTTCTTGCTGGATGCTCTATGGTCTATACTGTTAGTTATGATAAAGACCATATAACATCTAATGAGATAACTAATGTAAATAATAATACTACTTTAAAATTAGCTAGTACTGAAACAAATACTAAAATTAAAGAAGGAATATATATAACTGATGTTTCAGAAGTAGTCGAAGAAACCATGCCCGCTATTGTTTCAATAACTTCTAAAACATTAATTCAATCAGGATACTATGGACCATTCTCCTATGGTAGTAATCAAACACAATATGTGGAAGGTGCCGGATCTGGAATTATAATTAGTAATTCTAATGATGAAATACTAATACTTACTAATAATCACGTTGTCAATGATTCTAGTGAACTAACTGTTAAGTTTATTAATGATAAAGAAGCTGATGCTAAAATAGTTGGAACTTCTGAAAGAAAAGATATTGCTATAATTTCTGTTAAAGTTAGTGATTTAGATAGTGATACCCTAAGTCAAATAAAAATTGCCACTTTAGGAGACAGCAGTGAACTTAAAGTAGGTAATGGTATAATTGCTATTGGTAATGCTCTAGGTTATGGTCAATCAGTAACTACCGGTGTTGTCAGTGCGCTTAATAGAGAAATAGAAACTAATGGTTATACTAATAAAATGATTCAAATAGATGCTGCTATTAACGGAGGTAATTCCGGTGGTGCTCTATTAAATAATAAAGGTGAAGTAGTTGGCATTAACTCAGCTAAATATTCATCAAATGGTAGTTCTAGTGAAGCAAGTATTGAAGGTATGGGCTTTGCTATTCCAATATCTGATGTTAAAGACTTAATTACTGACTTAATGAATGGTAAAGAAGAATCAAGTGGTATGACTCTAGGAATAGAAGGCTATATGACTAATAGTTCTAATATAAGCGGTTATAACTTGCCAATAGGCTTCTATATATCTAATATAACTGAAGGTGGATATGCTGATAAAAATAACTTAGAAATAGGTTATATTATAGCCAAAATAGATGATAAAGAAATAAGCTCTGTTAATGATATTAAAAATATCTTATACGAAAAGAAAGTAGGGGACACTATCACTCTTAAAGTTAAATATCCAAGTGGCAGAACTTATGCTGAAAAAGATATTGAAATAAAATTTTAAATAATATAAAGGAGAATAAAGAAATATGAAACAAAAAATAATTATATTTATAACAGGTTTATTGCTAGGAGCTATCATATCAACCGGTTCAATATATGTCTATACAATAGCCAATAGTAATAATAACCAAATGACTAATGACAAAGGACCCGGCGAAATGATGAATGGAAATCCTCCTGAAATGCCTAACAACGGTCAAAACAATAACCAAAGAACTAACTGAGGTGCTATATGAAAAAATTAAGCAAATATTTATTTATAATATTTATTGGTATACTATTATTTAATACTAAAGTATCAGCTTTAACAAGCACTGCATACATAAATGTTGAAGATAATACTATCTCTTATAATGGTAAAGATTATAGCAATATAAAAGAATACACTTCCCTTGAAGACTTCTTAATAGATTATAATGCTAAAAACTTACCTGAAATATATCTAACTGATTTCTTATTTGATGGTGTATCAAGTGTTAAAAGTCCTGACTTAGATGACTTTATTGATAATAACTCTAACGATACTAAAATCAAAACATTAGAAATCAAAGTTTTAAATATTAACACTACCGGTAATATTGAATTAACAGGAACTGCTAAAGGCTATATGGTAGCAGTTAATACTAATAACCTTAAAGGTAATATTAGTTTAATCTTAAATAATGTTAATATTGATACTGATACTAAAAAAGCTCCAGCCATATTTGTCTACAATAAAGAAACAACATATACTGACTGTAAAGTATCAATTATAACTAAAGAAAATACCAAAAACTATATTGAAGGTGGTAAATTCAAAAAAGTAAGTCTATTACCTTCAGACGATTTAGACGCCTATAAGTCATATTATACAGGTAGTCAATTAACCAACTATGAAAAATATTCCTCATATTATGGAATCTATAGTGCTAGTGAACTAAACAATATTTTATTTGCCACAGTTAAAGCTGATAATGAAGACTTAAACGATGGTGATCCATATCTATTCTATAAAGGTAGTGGTGCTATCAGTTCCGATATTGATTTATATTTTGAAGGTAAAGGCTATCTAAAAGTCGTAAGTAAAAATAAAGAAGGAATCGAAACCAAAGGTAATTTAACTTTTAGTGGTGGTACTGGTGATTATGAAATACATGCTCATGATGACTGCTTAAATACCACTACCGCTAATAGTGCCGGCAATAATGTTAGAAACACTTTAACTATTGATGTTAACTCATTAATTGCTATTGTTGACGATGACGATGACGAAGGGGATGCCATTGACTCTAACGGAACATTAATCATTAATGGTGGTAAAATATATGCCTTTGCACACTCTAGTAGTAATGATTCCGGGCTTGATTCCGAAGATGGTATCTATATCAATGGTGGCACAATAATATCTACCGGCAATATGGCTGATGCTGTATCTAGTGAATCAAAACAAAAATATCTATATATTAGATTTAATACTAAAATAGATAGTGGTACCCTAATTGTTATTAAAAATCAAGATGATAACATTATAACAGCCTTTAAAACAACTAAAACTATTTCCACACTACTTTATAGTGCTGATAACTTAAATTACAAATCATTAAAAGTATATGTTAATGGTGAAATAGAAGGTCAAGAAGAAAATGGGTTATATACAGAAATAAGGAGTTATACTAATGGTGAAGAAATATCATACCAAGAAATTAATATGGTAAATGATATGATGAATAACAAACCAAATAATAACTTTATCTTAAACTTATTAATAGTAGAATTAGTATTATTAACTATTGATTTAGGATATATATTAATTGATAAATATCTAAATAAAAAGAAAATTAAAAATATTTAGTATATTTAATGTTCATTTAAGGTATAGGTATTATTATTAATAATGTAAGGTGGTGATAATATAAGATATAAAAGAAGAATATAACTATAAAAGAAAGGTGATTAATATAGAAGTTAAGATAGTTGGAAGTAATTGTAAAAATGGAAATCATTTATACAAGAATCTTACCAAAGTAATTAAAAGTTTAAAAGATAAAAAGATTAAAATAATAAAAGAAGACAGTAATTCCTCACTCCAAAAATATAATATAAAGAATAAACCTGGTCTTATAATTGAAGATAAATTAATTTGCGAAGGCAAAGTTTTAAACGAGAAAGAAATAATTAGAATTTTAAACGTAGTTTATTGTTAAAACTTGGATAAAAAAATCCAAGTTTTTTCTATGTATTAAAAAATATCTCGTGTTATAATATTAATATATGTGAGGTGAAAAGATGGATAGAGTATATATATGTATTGATTTAAAGAGTTTTTATGCCTCAGTCGAATGTGTTGAAAGAGGACTAGATCCCCTAGATACTAATTTAGTAGTAGCCGATGAAGCAAGAACTGCTAAAACAATCTGCCTAGCTGTCTCTCCATCTCTTAAATCATATGGCTTATCCGGAAGATGTCGCTTATTTGAAGCCATCCAAAAAGTTAGAGAAGTAAATTATCAAAGAAGAAAAAATAATAAATATCGTCCCTTTACTAAGAAATCGTATCTAGATTCTGAAATAAAAAGGAATAATAATCTAGAACTAGATTTTATCAAAGCCACTCCCCGTATGCGCTTATACATGAAATATAGTACTGCTATCTATAACATATATCTAAAATATATCGCTGAAGAAGATATTTTAGTATATTCTATTGATGAAGTATTTTGCGATATTACTAATTATCTAAAATTCTATAAAATGACTGCTTCAAAATTAGTAATGAAGATAATTAGTGAAGTCTATGAAACAACCGGTATTACTGCCACTGCCGGTATTGGTACTAATATGTATTTAGCTAAAGTAGCGATGGATATTATGGCTAAGAAAATGAAACCTAATGAATATGGTGTTAGAATGGCTTATCTTAATGAAGAACTATATAAAAAAGAATTGTGGAGTCATCAACCACTCACGGACTTTTGGCGTGTTGGTAGGGGATATGCTAAAAAATTAGAAACTAATCATATATATACAATGGGCGATATTGCCAGAACATCTCTCGTTAATGAAGACTTATTATTTAGATTATTTGGTGTCAATGCTGAATTGTTAATTGACCATGCTTGGGGCTATGAACCATGTACTATAAGTGATGCTAAAAATTACAAACCCCTAAGAAATAGTATCTCCACCGGTCAAGTATTACACTGTGCTTATGACTATAATAAAGCCAAACTTGTAGTTAGAGAAATGGTTGATAGTCTTACTCTTGACTTAGTAGATAAGCATCTTATATCTAATCAATTTGTCTTAACTATTGGTTATGATGTTGAAAACTTACTTAACCCCAAAATAGCTAATCTATATCATGGTGAAATAACTACTGATAATTATGGTCGAAGCATTCCAAAACATGCTCACGGTACTGCCAATATTGACCATCGTACATCGTCAACTAGTATTATCACTAATGAAGTAATGAAATTATATGATAAAATTGTTAATCATTATTTACTCATCAAAAGAATTAATTTAACAGCCTGTGATGTTGTCAACGAAAACTGCCAAGATAAAGTCATAATCACTAAACAGCTAGATTTATTTAGTAATACTAGTGTGATAAATAAAGAAAAAGAACAAGAACTTCATAATGAAGTAGAAGAAAGAAAAATTCAAAGAACACTACTAGATATTAAAAATAAATATGGTAAAAATGCTATCTTGAAAGGCATGAATCTAGAAGAAGGTTCTACTCAAAAAGATCGTAATGAACAAGTAGGAGGTCATCGTGGATGAATAATTATGCTGATATTATTAATTTAAAACGCCCACGCTCTAATCATAATCATTTAAGTATTGAATCTCGCGCTAGTCAGTTTTCACCCTTTGCCGCTCTGACCGGCTATGATAGTGAAGTAAAAGAAGCTGCCCGAATTACTGATAAAAGAATTAATATTGATGATGGCCTACGTGAAATGCTTAATGCTAAATTAAATTATCTAAATGACCACATCAAAGAAAACCCTAATATATCTATCACTTACTTTGTTAAAGATTCTAAAAAAGAAGGTGGCAAATACCTAACTAAACAAGGAACAATAAAAAGAATCGATACCGTTAATGAAATAATAAAGTTTAATGATAATACGTCTATATCAATGAATGATATTATAAATATTACTGGAGATATTTTTAACGCACTATATGATAATTAAAGAATATTTTATCAAGTAAGATATTGACAAATTAGTCATTTAAATACTATAATATAATTACTTTCTAAGTTATTAAGTGACAAATAACAACTATTTAGAAACGGTTTCGCGATATAGAAATAAAGTGCACTAGTAGGTGAAATAAGGTGGTACCGCGGCATTAGTCGTCCTTATATATATCTTTTAGTGTATTTTTTTATGGAAAAGGAGTAGATAATATGGCAAACATATATAGAAATATTTATTGCGGTAATGTAAGTAAAAATGAAATAGGAAAAGAAGTTAGAATAGCCGGATGGGTAGGTTCTATTAGAAATTTAGGTAGTCTAAGTTTTATAACAGTAAGAGATGAAACAGGAATAGTTCAAGTAATTAGTGAAGATTCATCTATGCTAAATGATTTAACAAGAGAAAGTACGGTTAGTATCACTGGTACTGTTAGAGCTAGAACAGATGATATGGTTAATAAAAATATGAAGACTGGTGAAATAGAAATAGTTCTTAAAACTATTGATGTACTAGGTAAATGTGCTAGCGTTCTTCCTTTTGAAATTAATCATTCTAAAGATTCAACTGAAGATACAAGACTTAAATATCGTTATCTAGATCTAAGAAATAGTGAAGTACACGAAAATATATTATTTAGAACTAAAGTAATTGATGAATTAAGAAGAATTATGAAAAGTATGGATTTCACAGAAATTCAAACACCAATCATAACAGCAACATCACCTGAAGGTGCTAGAGACTTTATCGTGCCATCACGTAAGTTTAAAGGTAAGTTTTATGCTTTACCACAGGCTCCTCAGATATTTAAACAATTACTTATGGTATCAGGGTTTGATAAATACTTCCAAATAGCACCTTGTTTTCGCGATGAAGATCCAAGAAGTGATAGGTTATATGGAGAATTTTATCAATTAGACTTTGAAATGTCTTTTGCTACTGATGAAGATGTTTATCTAGTTGGTGAAAAAGTATTTTATGATGTATTTACTAAATTTGGTAACAAGAAAGTAAGCCCAGCACCTTTCAGAAGAATACCCTATAGTGAGGCAATGTTAAAGTATGGTTCTGATAAACCAGATTTAAGAAATCCATTAATAATTGTCGACTTAACTAATATTTTATCTAAATCAACATTTGCTCCATTTACAAATTCAACCATTAGAGGTATTAAAGTATCTAAATTAAATAAATCTAACTCTTGGTATAAAAATATTGAAGAATATGTTAAATCAGTTGGAGCTTCCGGACTAGGATATATCAAAGTTAACGAAGATAAAACATTCAAATCATCTCTTGATAAGTTCTTAACTGATGATATTAGAAGTGAATTAATTAACACTCTAAATCTAGAACCTGAAGATACACTATTTATTATCTCTGATACTAATAATGTTAATAAATATGCTGGTTTATTACGTACTAAATTAGGTCAAGAACTAGATTTAATTGATAAAGATAAATACGAGTTCTGTATTATAAACGATTTCCCATTCTATGAAAAGAATGAAGAAGATGGCAGTATTGAATTCTCACATAACCCATTCTCAATGCCTCAAGGTGGTCTAGATGCTCTAGAAAATAAAAACCCATTTGATATTTTAGCATACCAATACGACTTTGTATGTAATGGTTATGAAATGGCTAGTGGTGGGGTTAGAAACCATAGCCCTGAAATATTAAAGAAAGCCTTTGAATTAGCTGGTTATGATGAAGAAGTAGTTAAATCAAAATTCCCATCTTTATATACAGCATTTAGTTATGGCGCTCCACCACATGCTGGTATGGCTCCTGGTATTGATCGAATATTAATGCTATTAAAAGATGAAGAAAATATTCGTGAAATGGTTGCCTTCCCATTATCTGCTAATGGATCAGACGCCATGATGGGTTGCCCAGGTGAAGTATTTGAAAAGCAATTACGTGAAACACATATTAAAATAAGAGATTAATTATTAAAGCCTTGAGACTATCCTTAAGGCTTTTCTACATAATAAAAAAATATATGTAAAGTAGATTTAAAATTATAGACAATTAAATAGTTAATATGATATACTTAAGATACCTAGAGGATGCGACAACTTAATTTAAAACCGACTAAAGATATATTTAGGGAATCTAATACTTGTTATGTGTTGAAAGCTTATTTCTTAATAAGAATCCTAATTAACTTGTTGTGATTACCCACCTGTGTGATATACGCGCGGGTTTTATCTGCTAGTATCGATTCTCCGGGTTTTTTCATGTCTAAAAGAGGTGCATTTATGTTTGATAGAGAAATAAAATTAATAGGAATAAATAATTATAATAAATTAAAAAATAGTACTGTTATGGTAATAGGCCTAGGTGGAGTAGGGGGATATGTTGTCGAATCTCTTACAAGAGCTGGTATAGGTAATATTATATTAGTAGATTACGATATTATTGATATAACCAATATAAATAGACAGCTAATATCTAATACTAGTAATATTGGTATGAAAAAAACTCTCGAATGGCAAAAAAGAATTAACTTAATTAATCCAGAATGTCATGTTACAACAATTGATAAATATTTAACTAAAGATAATCTATATGATACCTTAAATAATTATAAAATAGATTATATTATTGATGCTTGTGACACTATCATGGTAAAAAAAGAATTAATTAAATATACATATCTAAATAAGATAGGTTTTATTGCCTCAATGGGAACTGGTAATAAATTAGAACCATCTAAACTAGAAATAACTACTTTAGATAAAACTAGTTATGATCCAATTGCTAAAATATTAAGAAAATATGTTAAAGATGAAAAAATAAATAAAAAAGTATATGTTGTCTGCTCCAAAGAACAACCTAAAAAGATTAATGAAAAAACTATATCTTCAATTAGTACTGTACCATCAACAGCTGGTTTATTACTTTCATCTTTTGTAATTAATTCAATTATAAATAATTGACACAAAAAGCTTAATTAGATATAATTAATTTATGATAGGAGACGATAGTAATGAGTAGGTTAAGTGTTTTTAGTGAAGATAGTAAAATTGGAGGAATGTATAAGTCTTCTTTAGCAAGCTTAGGTTTTATATCAGGCTATATTCCATCAACTAAGGAAATGAATGAAGCATACGCTCAAAGAAGTGAAGATTTATCAGGTTCAGCAATGCTAGAACAATTATATATCAATTTGCAAAAGCCAATATATCGATATGAAAGAGTATATGAAAGAATTCAACAACAATATTTATTTAAACAATATGATATTCTGTATAAATACTATTATTTATTAGAAAAAGAAGGTCTCACTAAAGATAGTGAAAAGTTATTAAACTCATATGAAGATGAATATGAAAGATGCCTTAACAATATTCGCCACATTGAAGTAGAATCTAACATAGTAGCAGGGCTTATTACTAGTGGCATTGATGATGATACACTAGAAAATTTTATATCAGGGTTAGAAAAAAGAGATTTAGATGAAAAATTTAATATTGATAATAACCAACTAAGTATTAAAATAAGTGATTTAAAAAAGAAAATAAAAGAACTATATTACGAACAATCTAGTAAAAGTAGAATTGATATCAAGAACGAATGCATATCAAAAGCAAAGACAATTGTAGATATAACGAGAAGATTTCCTAGTGCAGAACGAATTATAACGGACTATTTAGACAAACAATCCGCTACAATAGTCGAAGATGATATTGATTTATCAAAACGTCGTGATCATCTTAGTGATGTAACTTTTATTAGCAAATTCTTAAAACACTCTCACAATGGTAATCCCAATACAAATAAAAAAGAATTAATTGCTAAATTAGATGGAATCAAAGATAAATTTGCCTATCTATTAAAGAAAAAAAGAATAGATTATATGCAATTATTTAAAGAAAAAATACTTACTATTAATCATGATAATTATTTAAAAAATTTAACTAATTATCAAATTGCTTTAGATAAATTAGATGATAAAAATATCTTATTTAGTACATATACAAGTATTATAGGTGCTATGATTGATAATGGAAAACTTACGAATGAAGATATTGCATACCTAGACGGCTTATTAAATAGTTTTAATAATTATTTAGACGGAATAAAAGTTAGTAATAAAAAAGTTGACGATATTGATAATGTTCTTGTCAAAGAACAAGCAGAAGTATCATCATTCTGCTCGTTTAAAGAAAGAGCCATAAATGAAAATATTATATATAGATATGTCAATTTAAGAAATCAAATCATCTCATACTATGACCAATTATGCATCCCAGTTGTCAATAGAAAAAACATCTATGAAATAATATTTAATTATAGAAAAATGTTACAAGATAGTAATGTTAGTTTAAAAGAAAAATTAGATGCTATTGACTATTTAGCAGATTATGCTAATACTTATTGCAGTGATAATACTTTGAAAAAAAGTAGACCCTTAGCCTAAAAACTAAGAGTCTTTTATTTTACTTAAATTATCCATCACAGACTTTAAAACATTTTCGTTTTTATTATTCTTTGGATAATAATAAACACTATCTTTTATTTTATCAGGTAAATATTGTTGCTTAACATAAGAATTCTTATAATTATGAGGATATTTATAATCAGGATTCCCATTAATTAGATGTTTAGGAATATTTCCTGTATTACCTGTCTGAATATCCGCAAAAGCTTTATCAATAGCCATTTCAGCTGAATTAGATTTAGGACTAAGTGCTAACTCAATTACTACTGCGGCCAAAGAAATTCTAGCTTCCGGCAAGCCAAGCATTAAAGCTGACTCAATAGCGGCCATTACCTTGGGCCCCATTGACGAATTAGCAAGACCAATATCTTCATATACAATTACCGCTAATCTGCGACATACAGCCTCTAAATCGTCTCCATTAAGTAATCTTGCTAAGTAATATACTGCAGCATTAACATCACTACCACGAATAGACTTCTGAAAAGCACTAAGTAAGTCATAGTACCCATCACCATTCTTATCATGAATAACATTAGGCTTATTATTAATATTCTTAACAAGATCTAAAGTAACCTCCCCATCATTAGCAGAGTAATAAGCAATCTCTAAAATATTATAAGCATATCTTAAATCGCTACCTGATACCTTAGCTATATAATCAATAGTACTATCATCTATCTTAATACCATCTAAATATCCTGATGTAATGGCCTTATTTAAAGCCATGATAATATTATCGTAAGCTAAATCATGTAACTCAAACAACTGACAACGACTCCTAATAGCTGGATTAATTGAATGATATGGATTAGCTGTCGTCATCCCAATTAAAGTAATTAAACCACTCTCTAAGTATGGTAATAATAAATCTTGCTTATCTTTATTTAAACGATGAATTTCATCCATAATAAGCACTATACCATTATACATCTTAGCTTCTTCAACAACCACATCAAAATCTTTCTTATTATTAATAACGGCATTTAAAGTACGATACCTAACATCTAACTCATTAACAATAGCTAAAGCAATCGAAGTCTTCCCAATACCCGGATGCCCATATAATATCATAGAAAATAACTTCTTATTCTTAACCAAATTATATAATATCTTACCCTTACTTACTAAATGTTCTTGTCCAATTACATCCTCTAATGATTTAGGTCTTAACTTAATAGATAATAATTCATTCATAACCATAATTCCTTTCAATATATATTCATTATAAACTAATATTAATTAATTATCAAATACTATTTAAAATTAAATATTTATGGTATAATTAAATAGTAAATAGTTAGGATATGATAGAATGAATAATGATAAAAATATAGAATTTATTATGAAATATCAAACTTACTTATTATCAGAAAAACACTTATCTGATAATTCAATATTTTCTTATTGTGAAGATATTATGCTATTCTTAAAATATATAAATAAAGATGTAACCTCTATCACTAAAGAAAATATCTATAATTACTTAGCATATCTAGATAAAGAAAAATATAGTGTTTATAGTGTTGCTAGAAAAATATCTTCTCTTAAATCATTTTATATATTTCTAAATAAGCACTATCAAATGAAGAATATTATTGATGATATAGAAATGCCTAAATATTATAAGAAGTTACCAACTATTTTAACTATTGAAGAAATAGATAAATTACTTAATGTCAACTTAGTAAGTGCCTACGACTATCGTAATAAAGCTATGCTAGAACTTATGTATGCTACAGGGCTTCGTGTCAGCGAGTTAGTTAATTTAGATATCAATAGTGTTAACTTAGAAAAAAAGTTTGTTAGATGTATTGGTAAAGGGAGTAAAGAAAGAATTGTTCCTATTGGTGATGTAGCTTGTAATTATCTAAGTATTTATCTAAATGAATATCGTGATAAATTAACTAAGAATAGACTATGTGAATCACTATTTTTAAATAATCATGGTAATACTATTACTAGACAAGGTTTCTTTAAAATGCTAAAAGAGCAATGTATTAAAGTAGGTATTGATAAAAATATTTCACCCCATATGCTAAGACACTCATTTGCCACTCATTTACTCAATAATGGTGCTGACTTACGTAGTATCCAAATGATGCTCGGACACAGCAATTTATCTACTACACAAATATATACTAATGTATCAAATGATATATTAAAAGAAAATTATAAATTATACCATCCAAGAGGATAGTTTAAAGAAAGAGGGATATAAATGGAATTAAATAAAAATATGTTTAGAGAATACGATATAAGAGGAATATATGGTACTGATTTAAATGGTGATATTGCCTATCTAATCGGTCGTGGATTAGGTAGTAAAATGCACAAGTTAAATATTACTAAAACCGTTGTTGCTTATGACAATAGATTATCATCTGTCGAGCTAGAAGAAAACTTAATCAAAGGACTAGTTGAATCAGGAATTAATGTTTATCGACTTGGTCTTGCCAGTACGCCAATGTGCTACTACGCTAGCAATTATTTTGATGTAAATTGTAGTGTAATGATAACTGCTTCCCACAATCCAAAAGAATATAATGGTTTTAAATTCTCATTTGACGGTATTAGTAATGCCTGTGGTAGTAGTGTTACAGAAATATATGATATTATCACTAATAAAGACTTTGTAAATGGTAATGGTACAATATCTAATGTTGACATTGAAGACGCTTACATAGACCTATTAACTAATAATATAAACTTACCTAAGAAATTAAAAATAGTTTATGACTGTGGTAATGGAACAACATCTATTATTGCTAAAAAAATATTCGACAGACTAAATGTTGAATATATACCACTATATGATATATCTGACGGAAGTTTTCCAAATCATCATCCAGATCCATCGGTTGAAGAAAACCTACGTGATTTAGAAAAAACTGTCGTTCAAAATAAAGCAAGTCTTGGTATTGCCTTTGATGGCGATGGTGATAGAGTAGGGGTAGTCGATGAAAAAGGTAATATGATTGATATTGACAAATATTTAATTATCATGTGGAAATATCTAGTAAATAAAGTAGAGAAGAAGGCAGCATTCTTTGATGTAAAATGTAGTAAAGTTTTAGAAGATGAATTGATTAAATTAGGTGTTAAACCAATCGAAACTAGAACCGGCAATTCATACACTAGAAGAATAAGTGCTGAAGGAGATTACATCCTAGGTGGTGAATTATCCGGACACGTTTACTTCAGAGACAAATTCCCCGGTTATGATGATGGAATATACGCCGGAATTCGTCTAATCGAAGCTATATCTAATTTAAATGTTGAATTAAGTTCTATGCTAGAAGGAATTAATAAGTATTATTCCACAAAAGAAAATAAAATAGCTGTCGATGATAGTATTAAGTTCGATATCGTTAATAAAGTAAAAGAATACTGTATCAGTAAAGGATATAAATTCATTACCTTAGATGGTGTCAAAGTAAAATACGACGATGGATTTGCTTTAGTTAGAGCCTCAAATACAGGTCCAAATATAACAACTAGATATGAAGCCAAAACTGAATCTAGATTAGAAGAAATAACTAATGAATTCAATAACTTAATATATAGTTTATTAAATAAATAGAATGATATACTAGCAAGTAAATAATCAATTTATTTGTTAGTTCTTTTTATAGAAGTTAACATAATATACATTATAGGAAGTTATAAATTTATATAAAAATATAGATAAAATAATATATTATTGTTTAATTAAGACCCGTATATCATTATATAATTATTAAATTAATTTATATAACGTCATCATTATATGTCTTATTAAATAATCTAACTTCAATTCATATATCATTCATCATTTTAAAATATTTAATCAGATGGATAAATATTCAACTATTATTACCTCGATGCAAATTTCACCTTGATAAATAAATACTACATCCACTCTCCTATTAATTTCAATTTTAAATTTGTTCTTGAGATAGACAATTATATGTCTTTCCCGTACCCGATGCAAATTTCGCGAATAAATAAATTAACACTAGATGGATACTTGTTCATATTTTATAATCTCGATGCAAATTTGAATTAGCTAATTTTTGTATTATATGACCAATTATGAATCTTTAATAATTTCGATGTAAATTTAACAGATTGATAAATTTAATATTTAAAATTTTTTAAAAAAATATTTTTAGATTAATTATTAAATCAAAAATTAATTTTTAATATTATTTAAATTTAGATTAATATTTATCTATCAAACAATATCTCGATGTAAATTTCAAATTTACGATAAAATATCATAAGTATAATTACTTGTCATAGTTAATAAAAAGCCCCCTACTCCGAAGTCAATTTAGAAGTAGGGGGAGTTGACAACAAAAAAGACTAGTTATACACTAGCCCATCTTGATTGAATTTCTGCAATCTTATCAAATACCTCACCAGCATTATTTTCATTTATCTCATCATATCCAAGTTCTCTTAAAGCTTGAACTTTAGCAGTATTTAATTCTTGTGTTCTACTAAGTTTTTCTTCATTCTTTCTAGATAATTCCATTTCCCATCTTTTGTGAGACTCAGCCAATTTACTACGAGACGCACCGCCATTATTATATAATGTCATAGCAGAATACATAATACTTTCAAAAATAAATTGTTGTTCTTCTTCAAAAGCATATACATTAGGATTCGTATACCCTAATGATTTTGACACATAACCAAGTATATATTTCATTTCCTTATTATTACCTACGGCTTGTAAAAATTGATATATATAAGCAAGTAATACTTGACTTGATTTTGTCTTATCCTCGTTTAAAAATTCCTTTAATTGAAATACAATATCACTTATCAAATCTTGTTCTTCTTTTCTCAATCCTGTTAATTCAATAATTTCACTTTTTTTAACTGGATTCTTTTTAGAATTAAATATTTTATTTCCTACTTGTTGAATATATTCATCTGTCAACGCAACATTTTTAAGTTCTTCCTCTGTTTTAACATCTAATAATTTAAATAATAATTGACATTTATCATTTGACAATTTAGATAGATCATCACCATCTAAATAGTTGTATACCATTTGTCTAGATACATTAAGATATTTAGCTAAATTAACTTTAGATATATTAGCTTCTCTTAATATTACATTAATTTTTTCTACTGTGGTCATAATACATACCCTCCTATTAATATTTTATCATTTATACGAAATATGTCAAGTATTAGAAAGCGCTTCTAATCATTCCTCCACCTAGACATTTTCCATCTTTATATAGCACGCAAAATTGTCCTGGCGTAACCGCTTTAGCCTTGTCATAAGTAATTGTTAACTCGTCACCATTTATTTCTTCTACTTTACATCTAATATCTTGTTGACGATATCTAAATTTACATGCACATTCTTTTAATTCATCCATATCATCAGTCAAGAAATTAAACTTTTCAATAATTGCACGAGTAGTGTATAATGACTCACATTCTTCACCACTTGATACATATAAAATATTATTATCCAAATCTTTCTTTACAACATAACTCTTGTCTTCATTACCACCTAGATTTAGTCCTCTTCTTTGACCAATTGTATAGTACATTAAACCAATATGTTCCCCTACTACTTCATTAGTATCAATATTAACAATCTTACCAGGTTGATTAGGCAAATAATTTTGTAAAAATTTGGTAAAATTTCTTTCTCCAATAAAACATATTCCTGTTGAATCTTTTTTACTAGCAGTAACTAAATCATACTCTTTAGCAATTCTTCTTACTTCCGGTTTTTCAATATCTCCAAGTGGGAATAAAACGTTTTTAAATTTCTCCTTATCAACATATGCTAAAAAATAACTTTGATCTTTATTCAAATCTTTTGCTTTATACAACTTTCCATCAATAATCTTCGCATAATGACCAGTAGCAACATAATCTGCTTTCAAATCAATAGCCGCTTTAATAAACAAATCAAACTTAATATATTTATTGCACATAACATCCGGATTAGGAGTTCTGCCTTTCTTAAGTTCGTCTAAAAAGTAAGTAAAAACATTATCCCAATACTCTTTTACATAATCAACTCTATGTAGTGGAATATTTAACTTTTCACACACCTTAACTGCATCATTATAATCTTGTTCCTGCGGGCATATATTATCATTTAAATTAGGATTGCCTAAATAATCATTATTAATACTACTATCCCAATTTCTCATAAATAATCCAATAACATTATATCCTTGTTGTTTTAAAAGAAGTGCTGCTACTGAACTATCTACACCACCGGAAATACCTACTACTACTGTTTTCACTACAACCATTCCTTTCACTAAGTTAAATAACATTATAATTATAACACAAATTAATATAAAAAACTACTATTTGTTTGGTATTATAGTAGTTCACACATATAATTTTATAATTAATTTTAAAAGAAATGGAAATAAGTATACTTCACTAATACTAGATACTAAAGTTAAAGCCACAGCTATTAATAAAATTATTAAATATTTCTTCATAAAATTCTTTGTTTTCATATCTTTTTTCTGAAATATTTGAATTAACAAATACCTACTAAAGGTTATACTATAAATCGTTAATACAATAATTACTAAAGAATTAATTAACGTATGTGGAATAATATATAAGATAACTGCTAATATAGATTTAAATCCATAAGTAATTATTAATGATGAAGTAGTAAACCCAATAATAAACCCTTTTAAATAAGTTAAAAAGATATTTACTAAGATTCCTAAGATACTGAGTCCCAGAACCCATATTACTATAACATAAAAATAGTTTAAACTAAGCATATTCTTTAAACTATCGAGATAACTATAATCAGATGAATTGACATTACTAAAAAACTTCGTAATATGTTCTACTACTAAACTTTTATCATTAGTATTAATAACCATTATAAATATTGATCCAGTTATAATACCAATAATAAATATACTAAATGCGATAATATTTGTTCTTGTATTTGGAATTATTAATTTAAAGATATTGTTGCGTTTCATATTTTCACCTAATTAAGTATATTAATACTTATTGTAATTATTCCATTTATTTAGTATAATTATACTGAGGTGTAAAAATGAGTAAGAAGAAAAAGAAATATAAGTTAACATTTTCCAAAGTATTAGTAATAATTATGTTAGTATTATCATTAGCTAGTGTCATTATTGGTATTATTAGTGTTTTTTAGATATAATAAAGCCCTAGATTCAAAAAATCCAGGGTTTTTATTTTGTTTCTATTTAAATACTACATAAAGAATAACTAATGATACCAAAATTGTAAATATAGCTAATAATGAATATGAAGCAAAACCTTTATTTTGTTTATCTTCACCCATATCAATGATATTAGTATCGTTTTTGAATGCTAAATTAGTTTCTTCCTCAACAGGAATTTCTTTTGGTTCGTTAGTACCCACTACAAATGACATATTAGGAGTAGATATTGTTTGATAATTTTCTGTCTTAGTAGCACTATCCTGTCTAATCAATTCAAGTAGTGATATACCTTTAACTCTACTAGAATATCTATTTATAAACCAATTTAAAAAGTTCTGATATTTATCACTATTAATTACTGTTATTTCATTATCAATCTGTAAATTATTACTAGATAATACTTTATATGCACTATTAATTAAATATCCACATACCGCATCTACTTTACCATAATTATCAGCATTTCCTTCATTAAGATAATTAACAATCTCATCGTTAAACACTGGTAATATTAAAGTAATATCATAGTCATCAATATCCTTAAATACTGCCTTAACATTTTCTTCTACCCAAATTTTATCGTTTTTTAAAATATCGTATTTATCCATATTAGACTTTATATCGATAACCATTTTAACAGCATGACTAACGTTTTTAGGAACTGTAATATAATAATTAACGTAATCGGTCTTAACATAATATACATTGTGTCTTAATAATTTCAAAAATAAAGTTGTTTCCACTATTGTGCCTCCCTATTATGTCTTAATTATAACAAAAAAAAGTTAAAAAGAAAATACCTTTTTAACTTAAATTTTTACTAGTTCTATTTTTTAGTTGTTTTTACTTGCTTTTTTTAATAAATCTCTAATTTCAATAAGAAGTAATTCTTCATTACTTTTAACTTCTTCTTTCGGAGCTTCTTCTTTTTTCTTTTCTTCTTTCTTTAATAATTTCTCTTTAGACTTTTCTAAGTTTTCTGTTAACTTATTAATACCTTTTACAATAATAAAAATACAAAAAGCAATTATTAAAAAGTTAACAATCTCTTGAATAAAATTACCATAATTAATTACCGCATCTCCTAATTTAATTGAAAGGCTAGTAAAATCAATTCCCCCAATAGCAATACCTACTAAAGGCATAATTACATCATTTACTAGTGAAGTTACAATCTTACTAAAAGCTGTCCCCATTACCACACCAACAGATAAATCAATAACATTACCTCTAGCAATAAAAGTTTTAAATTCATTAAATATTTTCTTCATTATTTTCCTCCTACTTTCCTAAAAAATTACAATGTTTACAATATTCCTCAACTTTAGTATAATTCTTAAACCCTTTAATCATATTATCAACTCTTTTAGAACTTAGTATTTTATCTAGTTCATCAGTATATATATTCCCAAGATTTATCTCTCCCGTTGAATCTAGACAACACGGCACCACAGTACCATCACATAAAATACCAATATGATCAGTTAATCCGTAGCACGTACCTTTTTCTTCATAATAGTTATTACTTAAATCCGGCCAAATAAACTCATGAAACTTAGTTAAATATAGTCTATCATTTATCTTTATCTGACTATCTTTATTTAGTACTCCATTGTCTAACTTATATCTATCACAAATACTTTTATAGATAATATCTTCATTCTCATTAAACGCCCATAATCTTAAAACAACATAAGTATTATTTTTAATTAATGTATCAATACAATTATATATATTATTTAAATATTCTTCTAAAGATAAGTGATACTTACTATTATAACTATGTAATGATATATTAACTTGTCTAATATTCTTAATATCTTTTATTTTATCTATTAAATATCCATTAGTAGTTATATTAATATAAAAACCTAAACTAGATGCTAAATCAATAAAATATTCAATATCTGGATGCATCAAAGGCTCTCCCAAAATATGTAAATATATATATTTAGTATAATCTTTGATCTTAAGAAGAATAGTCTTAAACTCCTCTCTAGTCATATATCTAATTTCTCTTTTATTCTTAATACAAAAACTACATGATAAATTACAAGAATTAGTTATTTCAATATATATCTTTTTAAAACGCATACTATTTCTTTCTTACTAACTTTCTACCAGTTAATAACGTTTCTATATCATCAGTATAATATCCTATAGAATAATCATCATAACAATGACTTATATATTCTTGTCTAATATTTGGAAAATGTTTAACTTGAAAATCACTTATTTTTTTATAATTAGTACTATGAATAGTTAAACAATATGTATAAGTACCTTCAAAGTTTTCTAAATCAATATTTTTAATAACCTCTAAATAATTATCAAAACCATATTTACCAATAAACTTTACTACTTCATTAATACTTTCCCATAATCCAACTTCGTCATTACCTTTAACAAGTGTTTTTTTAAGATAGTTAGTAATAATAATAAAGAATTCATAAATATTAAAATCTTCATTATCATAGTAATTTATCCTACAAACATTATTCCCATTAGATGAGCCTAACCTAACTGCTATATATTCTCTTACATCTTGACTATTTATAAGTAATGAACACATACCATACAGCACATCTTTTGTCTTATCATTAATAATAAATTCAATATATGGATGCACATCCCCACATGAAGAATAAGTTTCAATATCATTTTCTACACAATACGTTAAAAGACACTCAAGCCCAACATTATCTTCAGCTATTTCTGAAATTAATTTCTTACTATTTTCTTTAATTTGACTAAAAGGTACTAGTTTATACACTAATTATCACCATACTTTCTTAAGGCACTTTTACTATAGCAAAACTAAATATAAAAGTCAATATTCTCTACTTAGTAAATCTCTTTGCTCTAACCATTGTATTTAAGTTATAACCATCTCGTAAATCTTTTAAATACTGTCTTAAAAAATATACTTTATCTAAATTATTATCGAACACTAAATCAACAAACTCTAAAACTCTCTTTAAATCAATAACATTATACAAACATTCATCTGTTTTAAACAAAATAAATTCATTACTCAATTTATAATCTAAAAAGTCCTCATCCAAATTTCCTTGCTTTGCTGTTAACAACATTTTTGTAAAAGTATTTATATTGTTTTGCCAAATAATTGCATTTGTTGTGGCATTAGGATTTCTAAACTCAATCGTATTTTTCTTGTGATTATCTTTCGGATTTCTAAAATCAACATTGCAAAAATTTATTGCGTAACGTCTATCTTCTTGCACATCTATCAGAATATCTCTTAAATGACGCACCGAAGTTAATTTATCTATATCATCAAAACAATAATACAAAATATCTGCAATTGGTCTTGCATAATGCATTTGCATTTTTCGCCCATTAATTTTATCTCCATAAGCAAATCTAAATATTACACTTTCATACAATGCATACATTTTTAAAAATTGTCGCCACGTCTCGATTTTTTGACCCAAAATACATGTCCCAACATGAATATGTCCACCAGCATAATGAACAGTATCAGCACCTTTTTTAGATAAATATTTACAAACATTACGCAACTCTCTCCAGTACTTAATATCATCCGTCATAACTGGTGATTTCACTTCACCACCTGAATCTAACGAATAGTCAATATCAGATGACCAATCATGTAATTCTCTTCTAATATACTTATCGGTTTTTTCCTTAGACAATCCTTCATACTCTATCTCACAACCAAAGGTTACATTTTTAGGTAAGTTCAACGTATCTCTATACTCCAATAAATATTGTTCTACTTCTGTTAACATTTTTTGTAAGTCAATTCCTCTTAAACTAGAAAACATATCATTCTTTTTTGAATCAATAAATTCATATTTCATAGACGTCTCCCTATCTCTTTCTTACTCTACTTAAGTTTTTATTTCTGTCCTGTGTCTTATCTTGTAACATATCTAAATTGTTACACTTTATCTCAAGAATCTTTCTTAAATCTTTCAACTCATCCTCACGTATATATTTATAAATAGTAAGATATTCTTCTAATGTATCTTCAACTACATTTTTAATAAAAAACTTTTTGATTTTCATAATCCATATTGCATATAACCATACTGAAAAAACATATAAAGAAGAATGTCGAAAATTTTCTTTACCTGTTTCCTGCCTTAATATTTTATCATCCTTTGATTTAATATACTGTGTAACTATTACAACATCTTCATTATATAATTGATCTTCTTCTGTTAAATATTCTTTAGTAACTACATTAACATCAATAATCTTTAATAAATCATTTAATTCTTCTTCCGTCATGCTTAATATTTCATCAATGTTTTTTAAATTAATTTTATTATTAACCTTATATGTAACTACTGTTCTCTCATATAATCCAGTATTATTTATCATCCAAGCACTTGAATACTCAACTATATTATCACCACCAACAGCACGTATGTTTTCTTCAAAAATTCCATTAGAAGTATTAATAGTTTGAATATATGCTGGTTTAGATACTATATCTCTTTTAAACGCTTTATCATTTTTAAAAGAATTAGAATTAAGCACTAATACAGTTGATAAGAAAAAAGGAAAACTTTTATCTAAAATAATACAACTTTTTACCCAAAATCTCACAAAAGCTATAAAAGCATTATATAACTTACGATGTTCTATTTGAAACTGTAAATGATTTACATCTTTAGTAATTTTTTTTAATATTTTATCATTTGACATTCGTTATCACCTTCACCAATAATCAACATTTCTTATAATATCATAATGCTCAAAAAAATCAAGCAAAAAGAAGCAAATCGCTTCTCTTACTTTTCTGCTTCTTCTAACATATTAGTTATAAATATTCCATATCCTTTAGTACAATCATCAACTACAACATGAGTAACTGCACCTATAATTTTATCATCCTGTATAATTGGACTACCACTCATTCCTTGAAC
>OLHG01000309.1_pt1 | contig 35214 bp, 34 predicted proteins | sample 1605971 | NCBI WGS metagenome assembly OLHG01 (sample SAMN03283289) | human gut metagenome | biome: human-associated habitat; material: feces | host: Homo sapiens | place: Peru | collected 2012 | reverse complement strand
CCTTTATTACCTAAAGCAGTTCCACACATTACTGGGAAGAACTTAACTTCAAGTGTTCCTTTTCTTATTGCTTTTTTGATTTGTTCAACAGAAATATCATTACCTTCAAGGTATGCTTCCATCATTTCATCATCAAATTCAGCAACTGCTTCAATTAATTCAGCATGTTTTTCTTCAGCTAAATCTTTTAACTCAGCAGGAATTTCAATTTCTACTGGTTCTTCTTCTTGTTTACCATCATATTGGTAAGCTTTCATTGTAACTAAATCAATAATTCCGTTAAAATTATCTTCAGCTCCGATAGGCCACTCAATAGGTTTAGCATTAACTCCAAGTCTAGAATCAATTGATTTTAAACTATACTCGAAGTCAGCTCCCATTTTATCCATCTTATTAGCAAAAATAATTCTTGGAACTTTAAATTCAGTTGCTTGACGCCATACTGTTTCAGTTTGTGGTTCAACACCAGCTTGAGCATCAATTAAAGCTACAGCACCATCTAGTACTCTTAAACTACGACTAACTTCGATTGTGAAGTCTACGTGTCCTGGAGTATCGATGATATTAAAACGATATCCTTTCCAGAATGCTGTAGTAGCAGCAGAAGTGATAGTTATACCACGTTCTTGCTCTTGTTCCATCCAGTCCATTTGTGAAGCACCATCATGAGTTTCACCAATTTTATGAATTTTTTTAGTATGGAATAATACACGTTCTGTACAAGTAGTTTTACCTGCATCGATATGTGCCATTATTCCTAGGTTTCTTGTTTTATTTAAAGCTGTTTCTCTTGCCATGTTAACCCCTTCCTACCAACGATAATGAGCAAATGCTTTATTAGCTTCTGCCATTCTATGAGTATCTTCACGTTTCTTAACAGCTGCACCTGTACCATTAGATGCATCAATGATTTCAGCTGCTAAATTTTCAGCCATTCCTTTTCCGCCTCTAGCTCTAGAGTAATTTACTAACCAACGAATTCCTAATGCTTGGCTTCTAGCAGGTGTTACTTCTATTGGTACTTGGTAGTTTGATCCACCAACTCTACGAGATTTAACTTCTAGTGCTGGTTTAATGTTTTCCATCGCTTTATCGAAAACTTCCATTGGTTCTTGACCAGTTTTCTCTTTAACTATATCAAATGCTTCATAAAGAATTGTTTGAGCAATTCCTTTTTTACCATCTAACATAATTGCATTAATTAGTTTTGTAACTACTTTTGATTTATATATTGGATCTGGTAAAACGTCTCTTTTTACCGCACGTCTTTTACGCATTTTTATGTCCTCCCTTCGATTATGATAATCTATTATTTAGATTTTTTTTCTCTTTTAGCTCCGTATTTACTACGTCCTTGTTTTCTGTCTTTAACTCCAGCAGTATCTAAAGTACCACGAATAATGTGATAACGTACACCGATCAAGTCTTTTACACGTCCACCACGTATTAATACAACGCTATGTTCTTGTAAATTATGACCAATACCTGGAATATAACAAGTTACTTCCATACCATTACTTAAACGTACACGGGCATATTTACGAAGTGCTGAGTTTGGTTTCTTAGGTGTCATAGTTCCAACACGAGTACATACTCCACGTTTTTGAGGTGATTTTTGATCAGTTTGTTTCTTTTGAATACTGTTTAATCCAATTCCTAAAACAGGTGATTTACTTTTTCTAGTCTTATCGCTTCTGCTCTTTCTCACTAATTGGTTAACTGTAGGCATAAATTCAATCTCCTTTCCTTACACATCGCCAGGTGTATCATTTTTCATCTTAAATATAAGTTTTGCCCAAAGCAAAACCTAAAATTAATCAGCATCAATAATATATCATTATCTTTTTATGAAGTCAACAATTATTTTAACTAATTATCTATACATAATATGCTATAATATTTTTGGATGTGAAAAAATGAATGAATTATTAAATAAATGTATGCTTTGTCCACGAAATTGTGGAGTAAATAGAAATAATAATGAGTTTGGTTTTTGCAAAATGGGGAAAGATTTAATGGTTGCAAGAGCTGCTCTTCACTTTTGGGAAGAACCAATTATTTCTGGAGAAAAAGGCTCAGGTACAGTTTTCTTTTCCGGATGCAATTTAAAATGTGTATTCTGTCAAAACTTTCAAATTTCTACCAACAACTTTGGAAAAAAAATAACAACCGAGCGCTTGAGTGAAATTTTTCTAGAATTACAAAGTCAAGGTGCTAACAACATTAATTTAGTAACACCTACTCATTTTATTCCTCAAATAATAGAAGCAATTACTCAAGCTAAAGCAAAAGGTCTTAATTTGCCAATCGTATACAACAGCAGCGGATATGAAAAGATAGAAACAATTAAATTGCTTAAAGGTTATATTGATATATATTTACCAGACTTTAAATACTTTGATGATAAATATGCTATAAAATATTCTAAATGCCCTAACTACTTTGAATATGCAAGTAAAAGTATTGCTGAAATGATTAGTCAAACAGGAAAACCCGTTTTTAACAGTGAAGGATTATTAGTAAAAGGAACTATAGTAAGGCATATGATGTTACCAGGATTATTAGAAGACTCTAAAAAAATTATTCACTATCTTGTGGAAAATTATAATGACGATATCTTTATTAGTATTATGAACCAATATACTCCTACTAATAATATTCAAAAATATCCTGAAATTAATTGTACTGTAAGTAATGAAGAATATGATTCATTAATTGATTATGCAATTGATATAGGAATCAAAAATGGATTTATGCAAGAAGGTGAAACACAAAAGACAAGTTTTATACCAGAGTTTGATACTACTGGTGTATAACCTGTCTTTTTACTTATATATACAATTATTTTCAAATACATTAATTATGTGCAATACTTTTCTACTCTTTTCAAGTATTTTATTAACCTTATACTTCTTAAAAAATTTAACTTTATCAAGATTAGCTTCATCTTTTAATATTTCATCTAATAATGTAACTAATTTGTTATAACTATCATCAATGCCTGTAATATTATCAAACCATGATGAAATATCATCAATATTACCTTTTAGTCTCAAGTTTTCAACTGTTGGAATAAAAGTTTTATTTTTCATTAATTCTTTACAAATATATGACTGAAAATAATAAGCATTCGATTGATATCCATTGTTATCAATATCATGATTTAATGAATATAAAGTATTAACAAATTCACTATTATTAATTTTATAATTGTTAAACGTATTAATTATATTAATAACATCTTCAGTCTGTTTAGTATTGATAATCTCTTCCAAAGTAATATCAGCACTTCTTGACTTTACTTTAGTAATATCATTCTTGTAAAAATTAATATAACTAAGTCCTGTTCTTAGAGAAACTGTAGAATCATCCCATTTAACTTCATTTGTTATAGAATTAATCGCATGATTAAATTCATGTACTAAGTTATCAATAAGTTCTACTAAACTAGTGCCATAGTAATCATTAATAACTATTTCTTTAGAAGAAAAATATTTAACAGTTCCATCTTCTGTTTTAGAATGCAATTTTCTATTGAAATAAGCCGCAAAAGATTTATTGCCTGTTTCGTTAATATAAACCGGAACATTTTCAAAGCAATTTAAAATAATACGTTCTTCTTTTATACCATACTTGACTACAAAAGAAGGTATTATTAAGTACAAAACATGCTTTATATTTGCAGGATAACTATATTTTTCACTTAATTTGTTAACAAAATCTATATATTTATTAAGAAAATCATTTATATTATCTTGACTTATATTCATATCATCACCTATTAATAGTATAACACATTACTTATCTTTATCTTCTTTTTTGAATAAACTTGCCGGCATAATTACATTATTCCCAAATCTATCATTAATATTATCTATTGTTTTTTGAAATTTATGGTCACTTTCATCATATTTTTCAAAAAGCGATAATTGCCTATCACAACTAGAGGTAAAATTACTTAATCTAACACCCAAGTTTCTTACTTTAGTACCATCCCAAAAGCACTCGAATAAATCTATTATGTGTTTATATATTTCGTTTGTTATATCAGTCGGGTTATTTAGTTTCAATTGTTTAGAAAAATTTTTAAAATCATAAGTACGAATTGTAATAGCAACCGTAGATGCATAATATTTCTGTTTTCTTAATTGTTTTGATACTTTCTCCGTCTGTTTTAACAATGTATCTTTTAAACGTTTTACATCATCAACATCAACTTCAAATGTTTCGGAAACACTAATACATTTACTTCCTTCATATTCATTAATAACCTTAGAATTATCTATTCCGTTAGCATATTCCCACATAGTAATTGCAAAGCTCTTAAAGTGCTTCTTCAAAAATTCTATATTAGTATTTGCTAAATCTCCAATAGTTTTTATCCCCAAAAGTTCTAACTTCTCACTAGACTTTCGTCCAACCATGTATAAATCTCCTACACTTAAAGGCCACATTTTTTGTTTCACTTCATAATCAAATAAAGTATGAACCTTATCTGGCTTTTCAAAATCAGAAGCCATCTTAGCACACAATTTATTATTGGCAACTCCTATATTAACTGTAAAACCAAACATTTCTTTAATTTCATCTTTGATTTTATATGCTAAATCCACTAAGTTATCATACAAGTAACTAGTATTACTCATATCCAAAAAGCACTCATCAACAGAAATTTGTTCCATATTAGGTGAATACCTTTCTAAATATTTAAACAACTTTTGGGAACTACTTTTATAGTGATTATAATCAGGTGGAAAAATTTTAAGATTCTTACATTTTTTTCTAGCACTGTACAACGTTTCTGCTGTTTTAATTCCGTATTTCTTGGCAATAGGTGACTTTGCCAAAACTATTCCATGACGTTTAGATTCATCTCCACCAATAACCGAAGGTATTGTGCGAATATCCTCTTCATATCCATCATTTAATAACTTAACAGCACTCCATGACAAAAAAGCGTTATTAACGTCTATATGAAAAATAACTCTTTCTTTGTCCATAATATCACCTGTTTAAATTATAGAACAAAATTTCGTATTTAGCAATAAAAAAAGAACTATATTAAGTCAATATAGTTCAATTATTTTTCTACTAAAACATTACCCGTCATTTCTTCTGGTATTTTTTCTCCCATTATTGTAAGCATTGTAGGAGCTATATCTCCTAATTTTCCATCAATCACTTTATACTCGTCACTACATACAATGAAAGGCACTAAATTAGTGGTATGGGCTGTTAACTTATTTCCATCTTTATCTAACATTTCTTCACAGTTTCCATGATCAGCAGTCACTAATAATGTACCACCTAATTCTTTTACCTTCTCATATATTCTACCCAAATTGAAATCAACTGTTTCAACTGCTTTTACGGCTGCATCAAATACACCAGTATGCCCCACCATATCACAGTTAGCAAAATTTAGTATAACTACATCGAATTTACCAATTTCTTCAAGCAAAGTATCTGTAATCTCTTTAGCACTCATTTCAGGTTGCATATCATAAGTTGCTACTTTAGGAGATGGTATTAATATTCTTTTACATCCCTTTAAATCTTTTTCAACACCGCCATCAAAGAAATATGTAACATGAGCATATTTCTCAGTTTCTGCTATTCTTAATTGAGTATATCCTAAATTGCTTATATATTCACCAAAAGTATTTGCTAAATCATCTAATTTAAAAGCGTTTGTGCATATAACTTCATCACTTACCGGCATCATAGTTACTAATTTTAAATTATTAATAAATGTTCTTTCGAAGCCATTAAAATTAGGATTAGTAAACGCACTAAATAATTCCCTTAATCTATCCGGACGATAATTAAACACTAATAAACCATCATTTTCTTTAACTAAACCGTTTTCATCTAACAAAATTGGTTTAACAAATTCATCATAAACTTCTTCATTATAGCTATCATTAATAGCATCTTCAAAATTACTATATTTTATACCTGTTCCTTTTACAATATTATTATAAGCAAGTTCTACTCTATCCCATCTATTATCTCTATCCATAGCATAGAATCGTCCTACTATAGTAGCAATACTACCAAGATTAATTTCTCTTATTTTATTATCTAGTTCTTTTAAATATTTCATCGAACTATCTGGTAGCGTATCTCTTCCATCTAAGAATACATGATAATATACTTTATTTATATTCTCTTTCTTGCATAAATCCATCAATGCAAATAAATGATTAATATGAGAATGTACTCCACCATCACTAAGAAGTCCAAATAAATGTAGTGTTGAGTTATTTTTCTTAACATGTTCAAATACGCTCAATATTTCCTTGTTATTCTCATACGTTTTATCTTTTATTTTACTGTTAATTAATTCAAGTGGTTGATAAACAAGTCTACCAGCTCCTATGTTCATATGCCCAACTTCACTATTTCCCATTTGTCCATGTGGAAGTCCAACTTTTTCTCCACTTGCCACTAATTTAGAATGTGGATAATTATTCCACAAATACTCAAAATTAGGAATTTTAGCATGTTTAATTGCATTTCCATATTCTTCGTCTTTTAATCCGAATCCATCTAATATTGTTAATATAATTGGTTTTTTCATAACGCCTCCTATAATGTATCTGCTAAACAGAATAATGCATAAACTGGAATATATTTAACACCTTTCTTTATGCAAAAGTTATCTTCTGTTACTCTTATCGCATCTTTAATACCAAACTTATTCATAAACAAAGTAAGTGATTTTGATTTAGATACGTTTTTATTTACTAATTCGATTGGAATTATTCTTCCAGCCCTTGTTTGAATAACAAAACTTACTTCAGCTTTTCCCTCTGATTGATAATAATAAAGCCCATATCCAGCATTTAATAAATTTATTGCTATACAATTTTCATAAATAATATTTTTCATATTGTAATCATTTAAAAACTTATTTTGATTCAAATGCATTTGATAAAACAAAACGCCAGTATCATTCATATACAATTTAAAGCTTTCAGGATCCTTACAACTGCTGATAGGTGATTTAACATTACTAATCTTATAACATTTATACGCTAAATTGTTGTTATGTAAAAACGAAATTGATTTATCATAATCTTTAGACCTACTACCAGCTTTAATAAGTCCATATTGAAACTTTCTATTTTGCTTTTGTAATTGAAAAGGAATACTATCTAGTACTTCATTACATCTAGTAATATCTATTAAATTATCTAACATTCCTATTTCCTTACGATAACTGTCTAATACCTTACCATATACAGGCATAGTAAGTAATCTATTTTTTTCTGTTAATTTAACATGAACAGCTTCAGGCATACCACCAGTCATAACAAATTCATCAAAATATTCCATAGCAACAGAATGGAAAGGCATAGCAGTATTATTCTTGAACGAAGTTTTAATAAATTCTATTAACTGGGTATTATCGCTAGCAAGTAAATATTCTTCAAAATCCATTGGATACATGGCTTTAAAATGAAATTCTTCGCCCTTAAATCTATTAAGATTTTCTTTTAAAGATGTAATCATAATAATATGGTATGCATTATCAAACTTACCAAACACTCTTAATCCATTGACAATGTCAACTTCATCAATATTATCAAAGATAATTAAAGTTTCGTTAGGAATAATAGTTTCATTGGATAAAAGAGATAATTTTGAAATAATTCTATCAATTGTTTTTTCTTTTCGTAACATATTTAATAAATCTAAGTTATTTTCACAATTAAAGTATACTGTATTTTTATACTCTTCTTCACCAAACTTTAAAGCAGTATAAGTTTTACCTACTTGTTTGTTACCATAAATTAATAACGGTTTTCTAGTTATATCTTTTTTCCAACGTCTAAGATAAGAATTTATTTTTCGTTCCATAAAATGACCTCCCATCGCAATTATATACAATATAATTATATTACTTTTTATTTTACCAGTCAATCTCTGTAAAATATTAAGTCAAAAAAAGAGTTGTCATAAGACAACTTCATAATCCTTATACCGGTACTGCGTGATGAAATTCTAATCTTAATTTATCAGCAACAGTAACTATAAATTCTGAATTAGTTGGTTTAGCTTTATCTATATCCACACTGTGACCGAATATTTCTTCCATCAAATCCCAGTTTCCTCTATTCCAGCTAACTTCAATAGCATGCCTGATAGCACGTTCAACTCTTGATACTGTAGTATCATATTTACTCGCAATATCAGGATACAATTCCTTTGTAATTGCTCCAACTACTTCAGGTCTTTCATAAAGAATAGCAATACCTTCTCTAATATATTGATATCCTTTAATATGAGAAGGAATTCCTAATTCATGTAATACTTTTGTAATAGATATTTGTAAATTATTGTGATAAACGTCTATAGATTTACTAGCATAGTTATCCGCATTAGCACAATCCATTACTCGTTTTTCTAAATCACTCAATTCGAAAGGTTTTAGTATAAAATACTTTATTCCCATTTCTGATACTTTTCTTATCATATCACCAGCATTATATGAGGTTAATACAATAACATTTTTATCTATATTGGAATCTTTCATTTCCTGTAATACAGATAATCCATCTTTTTTAGGCATTATTAAGTCCAAAATTACTACATCGTAATCATCTTGACGTTCTTTAATTAACTTCATACCCTCAATACCATCATGGGCCTCTAAAGATATATCAATACTAGCATGATCACTAAAATACTCCTTCACCATTTTGATTAACTCTAAGTTATCGTCAATCATAAGCACTTTAATGTTTTTCATTTTCTATCCTTTCTTACTTCATGCAAATATAATTATACAACAATATTCTATCTTTTTATAGAGCAAATTTTATCTACTTTTGTAAAATTTTGTCGAAAAACAGTTTAAAAAGAAAAAGATAAGTGTTTTTTAGCTACACTTATCAATTATTTGTAGAAATTCCACTGCTTTTGTACTAGCTCCACCTATCAAGTAGCCATCAATACTAGAAGCAGTATTTAATTCATCTATATTCTTTGTATTAACACTTCCACCATAAAGTACAATGTTATTAGAATTATACTCATCAAGTAAAAATTTCTTAATGCTTCTAATTACATTATCTATCTCATCATTAGTTGGAACATTTCCAGTACCTATAGACCATATTGGTTCATAAGCAATAATAAGTTTATCTATACAATTGTTAGGAACATCTTTAAGAGCTCCACTTATTTCATCAAAAATAACTTGTTTAGTTACACCACTGCTTTTTTCTTCTATTGTTTCACCAACGCATAAAATAGGAATCATATTATTATCTAGTAATTTTCTTACCTTTATATTTGTATCTTCAATTGACTCTTTTAATAATTGTCGACGCTCACTATGACCTACTATAGAAAAATTAATATTCATGCTTTTTAATTGCTTAAAAGAAATATCACCAGTAGTGGCATCTCCATCAAATTTTGAAACATCTTGAGCACCTAGTAATACTTTAACATTATCAAACATTCCAAAATAAATTGAACTTGGACATATAATAACATTTTTATTATTCAACTCTTTAATTTTTTCCACAAAATCTGTTAATTGTTCTTTTGTTAAATATGCTTTTTGGTTTCCTATTACTAGTTTCATATTATTTTCTCCTAAAGTTTGCAAACCATTTAAATATGCCTTTTGGCTTAGGCTTTCCACCTATTGCTTGTTCATAAACATCTAATACACCTTCAGCATAATATTTAGAACTATGTCTTTCAGCATTTATTCTTGCTTGCTTAGATAAACTATCTAATTTGCTGGAATCTTTATAAAGTTCAAAAACATCTTTTATATAATCTTTTTTTGTTTTAAAAATACGTCCATTTAAATTATCAATAACAACATTTCTAAAGCTCTCATCATCTATGCATAATGGTGCAACACCACCAGCCATTGCTTCTATTACAGTCAATCCTTGAGTTTCAGTCGTTGAAGCTGTTGCAAAAACATCAGCCAATTGATAATAACAAGGAACCTGTTCCCAAGGAACTTTACCTGTAAAGACAACAGATTCATCTAATTTATATTTCTTAACAAGTTGTTTATATTTATCGCTATCAGGACCATCGCCTATAATAATTAGCTTAATATTGTCGTGTTTTTTAGCAATTTCCTTCTGTGCTTCTATTAAAAATACTATATTTTTCTCTTCAGCAATTCTTCCAACAAAAACAATTACAAAATCATCTTTTAATAACATAAGTTGTTTTTTCAATTCAGTTACTTTTTTATGGTCAACATTTTCCTTGTAAAATCTTTCAATCTCTATTCCAGTCGGAATTATATGAACATTTCTATCAACATCATACTTTTCTTTAAATAAGTCATATGTTTTTTTAGTAGGTACGATTAATTCATTAGCAGTTTTATCGCAGTAGAATAAAGTTAAATATTCAACTATCTTTTTACTAGATTTATTAAAATATCCATGTGTAATATAATGAACATAATCTTCATACATTGTATGATATGTATGTACTAATGGTATATCTAATTGTTTTGCGATAATTCTTGCGAATGTTCCTATACCAAATTCCGTATGTGAATGTATAACATCTAATTTCCATTTTTTTACAATATTAATTGCTCTTAATGGATAAACTCCTGTTAAACGATAATCATATATTCCCACCGGAATTCCAGGAATTCTTATTACTGTATTATCATCTTCAAAACTATACTTTAGACTATTATTATTAACGGTAACAACAAATACTTGATGTCCTTTTTTTTCTAAAGCATGTTTTAGCATACATACACTAGTAGACACTCCATTAATATATGGAGGATAAGTGTCAGTAAATAGTCCTATTCTCATTCTTTTACATCTCCTTTAATTCCTTTAAAAAAGTTAAGCGTTATAGCACCTAAAATCATTCCTAAATAATATGTAACAAATCTCCATACTAGCATACTTGCTGATAGAAAAGAGCCGGTTACAAAGTTTCCAAAAAATTGCATATAACCGTATTCAATTCCACCACTTCCACCAGGAATTGGTACAAAAGCTCCAATTATTAGGACATAAGCTGATGCAGCCATAGCTTCAATTGCATTAATATCAAAACTTCTCATTCCATATATTACAAATAATGGAATAATATAATATGCAGTTAAAGCCAGAAAATTATATACAAAACCTTTCAAGAATAGTATTTTTTTACTCTTTAAAAGTAAAGCACTTTCATGAAATTCATCCAACCTAATCGACCACTTCTCAATTGCTTTATCCTTATCTTTAACCATCTTTAATTTATGACATAACTTAACCAATATCTGCATAACTGTATTGTTAAACTTAGTTGAAAAAGATATAAATAGTAACCCAACACCCACTAAAGTATTTATTATAAATCCAATTAAAGTTAATTCTTTCAAAACAGGAACTTCTTTAAAAAAGTGAAAATAATAATTCAACCCTATTGCTAACATTCCATGAACTATTAAAGCCATTTGATACATAATGAATTCTTGCAAAATGATATTTGTTCCTTTGGTTGGTTTTATCCCGGCTTTTGACATATAATAAACTTCCATTGGCTGACCGCCACTTGAAAAAGGAGTTATGCCATTAAAAAATTGTGTTATCAAAGTAAGCTGAAACATGTGACTGAATTTTAAGTTTTTTGAATACTCTCTAGCAATCATATATAGGCACAGAGCTCTTAACAACCAATAAACGAATATGAAAGCTATTGCAAAAGCAATCCATCTAAAATCAGTTTTTAGTAAAGTATTCATAACGCTTACAAAGTTATCTTTTAACGAAAAATACAAAACCACTATTAATATAACAGCAAGCAATATAGCATTTTTAGTAAACTTTTTTTCTGTTTTCATACTTTTAATCTTTATTATCTATTGCAGCAATACCTGGCAATTCTTTTCCTTCCATATACTCTAAAGTAGCACCTCCACCAGTAGAAGCATGTGTTACTTTATCTTTATATCCTAATTCAGCACTCGCAGCAACAATATCACCACCACCTAAAATTACTTTGGCATCAATACTAGCAGCGCATTCTAAAATACTTTTAGTTCCCTTTGTAAAGTTAGAAAACTCATATACACCTAACGGGCCATTCCAAAATACCACTTTGGCATCTTTTAATATATTAGAAAAGTTTTCAATAGTTTTAGGACCAATATCTAATCCCATTTCATCGTTCTTTATATCATCAATTGCAGTTACTCTAGATGGAGCATCATTTAAAAATTCCTTAGTTACATTAATATCAACAGGAAGAACTATTTTGTCTGGATATCTATCTAAAATTTCTTTAGAAAACTCTAAACTTTCTTCATCTAATATAGAAGTACCTATATTAATACCTTTTGCTTTTAAAAATGTATACGCCATACCGCCACCAATTAAAATTTTATCGGCTTTAGTTACAAGATTTTTAATAACATTTATTTTATCCGAAACTTTCGAACCTCCTAAAATAACTACAAAAGGGTGTTCAGGATTATTCAAAATAGACAATTCATTTAATTCTTTTTCAATCAAAAATCCTATACCAGAAGGTAAATTACTGGCAATACCAACGTTAGAAGCATGACTTCTATGAGCCGTACCAAAAGCATCGTTAATAAATATATCGCCTAAAGATGCCCAATATTTACCCAATTCTTCATCATTGCCACTTTCTTTTTTACCATCAAGGTCTTCAAATCTTGTATTTTCAACCAAAAGAACGTCACCGTTTTCCATGTTTTTAACAGCGTTTTCTAATTTATTTCCTCTAGTTTCATTTATAAATAATACCTTTTTTTCTAGTAATTCACTTAATCTTTCTGCTACTAGGTGCAAACTATTTTTTTCTTTATCTTCGATAGTTTTTACTCTGCCTAAATGAGAGAACAATATAACCTTAGCTCCCCTATCTATAGCATACTCAATCGTTGGAAGACTAGCAACAATACGATTATCATCAACAATTTGTCCATTTTTTATTGGAACATTAAAATCACAACGAATTAAAACCTTTTTATTATTTAAATCAAAATCTCTAATAGTTTTCTTCATCATGTCCTCCTTATACTCATAACAATTATATCACAATCATTATAATAGGTACAACTGAAAAAAAGTGCAAAAAAAAGACCAATAACATAGTTACTTGGTCTTACTTAGCTAATACTTTAACATTTGATTTTTCTTCTTTAACAGTTGAAATACCTTTAGCAATATTATAAGATTCCATTATTTTTCCTCTTATATTTTCTTTTGAAATAGAATCGATTCCATATATTACGTAATAACGTGCAGCAACATCATATATACCAGTCATCAATGGATATCCTTCTTGAGATAGTTTATCGTAAATAGCCATCTTATCATCTACTGTTAATTCATAACCTTTTACAGAATGAAAACAAGTTAATCTTTCAGCCATATTAACTGGTCTAGAACCGTAATAAGTATTATTATCAAAAGTCATTAATGCAACTGATGTTGAAATACTCTTTTGTTTTCTTGCTACAGCCGCTAATTCTTTTGGACTAATATCACTTAAAGCATAATAATCAATAAGTGAAAAACGTCTTGATAACTCTTCATCTTTATAAAATTTTACTGCGTATTCCATAACTTTTAAATCAATATTCATGCAAAATCCCCCTTTTGGTAAAATATATGGTAACATACTTTTATTTAAATGTCCAATACTTTTTTTAAAACAAAAAGAGAAACAATAATTATTTCTCCATTAAATACTTCGCAGTACGAACCATTTGAGTAGAATAACCCATTTCATTATCATACCATGCTACTACTTTTACTAATTGTGTACCATCTACATCTAAAACACTAGTAGATAAACCATCAACCAATGCTCCACAATGTGACCCGATAATATCGCTAGATACAACTGGGTCTTCAGTATAATTTAAAGTCTCGTTTGTATGACTTTTTAAAACACTATTAATTTCCTCAACTGTAGTATTTTTATTGAATTCCAATACTAAATCTATAACAGAACCAGTTGGAACAGGAACTCTCATAGCAGTACCATCCAATTTACCTTTTAAGTTAGGTAATACATTACCAATAGCACTAGCAGCACCAGTAGATGCTGGAATTATATTAGCTGCTGCAGCTCTTCCTCTTCTTGCTCTTATACCTTTTTTATGAGGTACATCTAAAGTTGCTTGGTCATTAGTATAAGCATGAATAGTAGTCATATAACCACGTTTTACTCCAAATGCATCATCTAACACTTTTAACACTGGCGCTAAACAGTTTGTAGTACATGAAGCAGCAGATATAATTTCTTCACTTCCATCTAGAATATTATTATTAACATTATAAACAATAGTTTTTAAATCACCTTTAGCAGGTGCTGAAATTATAACTTTCTTTGCTCCAGCATTGATGTGTGCCATAGCCTTCTCCTTATCAGTAAATTTACCTGTACATTCAAAAACCACATCAATTCCTAATTCCTTCCAAGGTAAATTAGCAGGATCCATTTCAGAAAATATTGTAATTTCTCTATTACCAACAATTATTTTATTATCCTTATAACTAATTTCATCTACACGATAATTACGATGATTTGTATCATACTTTAATAAATACGCTAGTTGTTCTGCATCAGTTAAATCGTTAATTGCTACAACTTCAAAATCATTATCTTCTTCCATTAATCTGAATACTAATCTTCCTATTCTTCCAAATCCATTAATTGCTACTTTAATCATATTTTATATCTCCTTTTCTATTTAAAACAACTTCCACCAATAAATTCTCTCAATAAAGAATCTTTTGGAATATCTTCTGATGGTATTGGTAGAAACATTTTTAACATATTAATTAATCTTTTTGCTTCGTTATAATAACTGCTACTACTATCAACAGAATATAAAAGTGGTTCTACATAAGTTTTTAAAACACCCATTTCATATATTAAAGCTGAATTGAAAACGCAATCCGCTTCATCCTGATAAGGAAAAATGTATTTTTCTTCACCAGCTCTTACAGTTGGCCACCTTTCTATTGTATCAACCACACTGTATCCTCTAGTCCTATTATCTCTAACAATTCTACGTAACAACCTATTATCAGTAGTAGACATTCTATTATGGTTATCTAAATTCAATCCGGTAAGTGGTGAAATATAAATCTTATATTTAACATCTCTAGAAATAGATTCCAATACTTTAGGATTTAATCCATGAATTCCCTCAATCATAAGAATATCATCTTTACCTAATTTTAGTTTTTTTCTAAATTCTGGTTGCCCTAATAAAAAGTTATATATAGGAGTCACAACTTCTTTGCCATCTAGCAATTCTTTCATTTGTTCATCAAACAATTTTAAGTTAACTGCTTCTAGGCATTCAAAGTCATACGAACCATCTTCATTTTTAGGCGTTTCTTCTCTTTTTAAGAAATAATCATCCATAGATATAGTATGTGGTACAAGCCCAAAACTCTTTAAATACATTCCTAATTTGTTACATGTTGTAGTCTTACCAGAAGATGAAGGTCCTGCTATCAAAACTATTTTAATTTTATCCTTCTTAGAATATATGTCTTTAGCAACATTTAACAATCTATTACTTTGTAGCATTTCATCCATTCTTATTAAATTGCCTATATTCCCTTTGCTAACAACTTCATTTAAAGAATAAGAATTATCAATATTCATTAGTTTTGCCCAATCATGATAATCTTTGAAAACTTCAAATATTTTTGGATGATGGACATATTCTTTTATTTTGTTATTAGAATAAACAGTAGGAAACAATAATACAAACCCATTATTATTTAGATACTTCAAATCAAAACTTTTTAATACCGAAGTAGATATAGGCATACAACTAAAGAAGAAATTATACATATTACCTAATTTATATAATGTGACATAAGTATTAGTATTATACTTCATTAAACCAACTTTGGAATCATCCCCAATACTATCAAAATATTTAATTGCATCCATTCTCTCAACATTTATTTTTTCAATTGGCAAATTCATTGTAACCAATTCTGACATTCTCTTTTTTAAAAAAGAAATTTTTTCTTCATTTATTTCAATATTGGTTTCAATGTAAAGCCCTTTATCAATAGAATGTTTTACACGTATCTTACCATTATATAAATCTTTAAAAGCATAAATCGTAAGATAAACTAATCCATTTAAATAAACTCTATTGGCTTCCCTATCATTATAATCACAAAACTCAATATTACCATCACTAGTAACCTTATCCCTAAGTTCCTTATAGCTACCATTTTGCTTAGCAATTATAATAGGATTCTCAAAATTAGATTGATACATTCTACTAAGTTCTAAATAAGTTGTGTTCTTGGACACTTCTTTTTCTTCGCCCATCACAGTAATTTTGATATTTTCAATCATGCTATCCAGCCTCTTTCTATTCTAGTTATATTTTACCATACATTTTATGCCAATAACTATATTTTTTTCTTTTAAATGTAAAAGTATGTATATTTTCTTTGCATTATTACTATTATAAATATAGGTGATAACAATGGCATTAATTCCAATGATAGTAGACAAAGAAGGTAATAATGAAAGAAGTTATGATATCTTTTCAAGATTATTGAAGGATAGAATTATAATTTTAAGTGGTGAAATAAATGATAACCTAGCTAACAGCGTTGTAGCAGAACTTTTATATTTAGATTCTATAAACCATAATGATATTTCACTTTATATCAATTCTCCAGGTGGTTCTATAACATCAGGAATGGCAATATATGACACAATGAATTTTATAATAAGTGATGTCACAACCATATGTGTAGGTATGGCAGCAAGTATGGCAGCGTTCCTTTTATCCTGTGGAAAAAAAGGCAAAAGATATTCTTTACCAAATTCAGAAATCATGATACATCAGCCACTGGGTGGTTTTGAAGGTCAAGCTACCGAAATTAAAATAGCTGCTGAACGTATTCTCAATTTAAAAAACAAATTAAATATTATATTATCTAAAAATACGGGTCAAAGTTTGAGTAAGATTGAACAAGATACAGAACGTGACCATTTCCTTGAACCAAATGAAGCATTAGAGTACGGCCTTATAGATAAAATAATAACTCAAAATGAAAAATAAACCAGTCAAAGGTTTATTTTTTATTGTTTTCTATTTTTGAAGCAATTTCACGAATTTTACGAAATCTATGATTTAAACCAGATTTAGTTATTACATTTCCTGTTTCTAAGGATATAATTTCACTTAATTCCACCAAAGAACTCTCTGGATATTTTAATCTATAAATGCATGCTTCTTTTATTTTATCATCAAGAAAATCAAGACCTAATTCTTCTGTAATTAAATTAATATCATTTATTTGATTATTGCAAGTCATAATAACTTTATCTATATTTGCTTGTTCACAATTATTTAATCGGTTGGTCATATTCTTTTGTTCTCTTAAAATTTTAACATCTTCATAATAAAGTACAGCTTGAGATGCTTGAATCAATTTAAGAAAATCACTTATTTTTTCAGAATCTTTTATATAAATCATATACTTATTATCACGCATCAAGATTTTACTATTTAATGAAAAACTATTTAATAATCTTTGAAGAAAAACTGATTCATATTTGTGATCTATCAATATTTCCAAATGATACCTAGAAGTTTTAGGGTCATTTATACTTCCTTTAGCCAAAAATGCTCCTCTAATATATGCTCTTGCTTCATCGGTTGAATCAACAATATATGATTTAGGCATATCCAAATATTTATTATTATTATCGATAATAGATAAATCTTGTAGGATACTTTTTACTTTATCTTTTACTTCAATAATATACATATTATTTCTATTGAAAGTATTACTTTTCTTTGTAGTAATTACAGCTGATACTCCATAAATATTTTTTAATAACAAATAAACTCTCTTAGCAACATTACTATTTTCTGTATTTAGTTCAATAATACTACTATATTTAGCATTATTTCTAACAAAAGCAGATAGTTCAGCAATGTTTTCGGTATTTGTCATCTCTAATTTAGATAATTCATCTTTAATACTTGTAGTAAATGACATAATTAATCCCTCATCATATATGAAAATATAATTGACCCTGTTTTTAATCCGTTATGCCTTATTGTACCTTCTTGGATAGATAAAATATCATCTTCAACAAGCTCGATTCCCATGTCTTCAATTGCATCAGCATCTAATATAACTGGATCTTTTTCTTCTTTCCTACGATACTTCTCTAATGTTTTTTCATCTATGTTTGAATTAGCCGCTAAAACAGCATCTATAGCATTCTCTCCCAAGCAATTAGTTAAAACCTTCAAATGGTCACTAACTTTAAAACCATCAGTTTCTCCTGGTTGAGTCATAGCATTGCACACATACATAACTTTTGCATTTGTTTTATTAATAGCGTCAATAACACTCTTACAAACTAAATTAGGCATTAAACTTGTATATAGACTTCCCATACTCAAAATTACCAAATCGGCATCTAATATAGCATCAATTACCTCAGGCAATACTGTTGGTTCATCTTTATAAAATATTCTTTTGTATTTTTTATTAGCTCTAGTAATATGTTCTTCGCCTTCTATTATTTCACCATCAACAGTCTCACCCATTAAAGTAAGAAAATCTTCTGACAATGGTAATACCGTGTGTCTTACATCAAATAATTTAGCAAGAGACGCAATACTTTCTTTTAAATTACCAGTCATATTAAGCATTGCTACTAGTATTAAATTTCCAAGTGCATGACCATTTAAATCGCTCGAAGTTCTAAACCTATATTCAATTAATTTCTTTGTATTATCGTCTATTTCCGAAAGATTAGATATAACTTTTCTAATATCACCTACCGCCGGAATATTAAACTCACTTCTTAATTTTCCAGTTGAACTTCCATCATCAGATACTGATATAACCGCTGTTATATCAACAGGGAAATTTTTCAATCCTTTTAAAAGAGCAGATAACCCTGTTCCACCACCCAATGCTGTTATTTTTTTATTCATAATATCCCCCGTTTCTTAAGCTAAGCTAAAATTTTAGAAAGTACAGCAATCACAGTAATAATACAAATTATTACTACTGGATAAAATACAATTTTTATAAAAGCTGCTTCTTCATTAGAAGCGTACAACTTACCATATTCATTAGTTTTTGTTTTTACCATCGAATTACGCTTAGAATTTTCGCCTTGGATTCTTACATAATCACTATAATAACCAGCTCTGCCTTCAACCAATACACTCTCAAAATAATTTGGATGTGGCAAATAATAAGAAATTTCATTAAAGTATCTTTTTATATAATTATCAGACATTTTAGTATAGTCACAAAATCCATTTTCTGAAGATATAAAAGCACCAATAGCTAACTTAGATAAATCAACTATGTTTTTCTTAAAATCCTGTTCTTTATTACTAGATTTTGAGATAGCAGAAAAAACAAATGCCGGCTCATCATAACTCTCATCCAATAAAATAGTATCTGAATTAAGTTCACTCACAAAATAACCTTTTCCATGAAGATATTTCATTTGATTATCTAGTTTCAAGAAAATATCATCAATTAAATCAGAATCTTTATTATAAGTTAAATACTGCCTAAGTGTTTCACTTTTCTCCATATCATTCACCATTATAATTATAACATATTTACATAATTCTTCAATTATATTTTAATTTACGCAATTTATTTTTTATCGTCGTAATAGCATTATCCACAGTCTTATATTTTATATCCAATAATATAGATATTTCTTTATTACTAAAATTATTCATTTTAAGTTCATATATTTGTGAATGCAAAAATGGTAAGTCATGTCTAAACAAAAATAATTCTAATTTATTTTCATAATCATAATAAGTACTTGCAGCCGTTTCATCACTTGCTAAAAAGCACTCTAAAGTATTACCATCTTCGTCTATTTTTTGCTCAAACGAAATAGAATCAGATAATACATTATGTTTATTTCTAGTATTCTTTTTAAGAAAAGTTATAATTTCATTAGACACAAAAGCTGTAACATATGTATAAAACAATGCATTATTTTTATCATCATAATGATTAACCGCTGAAAAAAGTCCACACATCCCTGCCTGATATACATCTTCAAAACTAATTCCAGAATACTTACAATTTTTAAAATATTTTAGTGCTAAAGTTTTAACAAAATTATCGTATTTTTTGTATATTTCATTATATGCATCTTCATTATTCTCTGAAACTAAATATAATAATTCATAATCATTAACTGCCTTGTACATTAATCCTCCTATTTTCTAGAACGGATCACCTCATATATCATTATCCCTGCTGCTACAGACGCATTTAAACTATTGATTTTTCCATACATAGGTATTCTTGCTATAAAATCACAAGAATCTTTAACATTTTTAGTCATGCCGAATCCTTCGCTACCTATAACTAAGCATATTTTTCCACTATAGTCTATAGTACGATAATCAACGCTATTGTCCATATCGGTTCCTACAACCCAAAAGCCATTATTTTTTAATTTATCAATTGTTTGTCTTAAATTTACTACCTGAGCTACTCTAACATTTTCAAGAGCTCCAGCACTAGTTTTCATAACAGTAGAATTAACTTCAACACTTCTATCTTTAGGAATTATAATTCCATCAACTCCTGCTGATTCACAAGTTCTAATTATAGCTCCCAAATTATGAGGGTCCTCTAGATGATCTAATATTACAACAAAAGAAGAATCATCTCTTATAAAATCCTCAACATCATAATACTTAAAATCCTCTATGTATAAAATTATACCTTGATGAGAAAATTTATCAAATCGTGAAAACTCTTTTTTGTTTAACCTTTCTATATTAATTTTTCGATTTTCAATTAAGGATAATATTTCTTTATCGTCGAAATTATCCATTAAAATAATTTTTTCTATCTTTTTATTATTTTTTAATATTTCTTTTGCTACATTTCTTCCATATACTATCATAGCGGCCTCCTATTCATTATCAATTAATATGTTTTTCATTATTTCATCGATTCTATTTGTTTGGTTAGTTAAAGATAAATAACCAATAACTGCTTCAAGTGCAGTAGCGTGTTTGTATGTTACAATATCACAATTCTTAGGGTGTGAATTACTCTTGTAATTTCTTGCTCTTTTTATTACATTAATTTCTTCTTCAGTAAAAAAATCATTATCAATAAGCATTTGTAAATATTTAGCTTGATTAACCGCACTAACATATTTAATGGATTCCTTTTGAAGTTCATTAACATTTGGTATCCTTTTCATAATCAAAAATTTTCTAACATAATTTTCATATATTGTATCACCTAAATAGGCTAAGACTAATACGTTAATTTCTAAAACGTTCATAATATCACCACACATAAATTTTACTATGTATTACAATAAAGGTCAAAAGAAAAAAGCCCATAAAGAGCTTAATTATCACTTCTTGCAATCAATATTAATCTAAATATTTCTATTAAAGATGTAAGAACTGAAGCAACATAAGTAAAAGCAGCTGCATTTAACATATTTTTACTACCAGTACGTTCACTCTTATCTAAAAATTCGTTCTTTTCTATTTCTTTGGCAGCACGCGCTGATGCATCAAATTCAACAGGTAATGTTACTAATTGAAATAATAAAATAATGATTTCCAAACCTATACCTATCCAAATTAAATTTACAAAGTCAAAAATCAATCCTATCAATATAGCAAAATATCCACCTTTTGACGCTAAATTAACAATTGGAAATATAGCACTTCTAAATCTCATAAAGCTATATCCTTCTTTATCTTGAATAGCGTGTCCTACTTCATGAGCAGCAACAGAAACAGAAGCAATAGAAGTACCATTATAAATATCTCTTGATAATCTAATTACTTTTCTAGTAGGGTCATAATGATCTGATAAATAACCTTTTGTTTCTGTTACATAAATATTACCTAGTCCATGTTCATTTAAGATTTCACGAGCTACTTCAGCACCAGTTAAACCTTTTTTATTCTTAATTTTTTTGTATTTGGCATATGAACCCATAACAAAAAATTGAGCAACTAAAGTTATTAATAAACTAATAACCATTAAAATATAACTTAATTCATAATATTCCATATTAATCTCCTTTAAATAAGTTCGTATGTAGTTCCTTCTCTAGAGTCAATAAGTTTAACTCCCTTTTCAAACAATTCATCTCTTATTTTATCAGCTAGTGCATAATCTTTATTCTTTTTAGCAATATTTCTTTCTTCTATTTTTGCTAAAATCATTTCTTCTAGTTCTTCACTAACTTCTTTTTCTTCTTCAATCAATCCTAGAGATAAAACTTTATCAAAATCATCAATTAAATATAATTTAGTAAAATCAGATAATTCGTCATCCTTAAGTACATCATACAAAATTGTAATCATTGAAGAAGTATTTAAATCATTAGCAATAGCTTCTTTGAATTTATCTTGATAATAGTCTAATTTTTTATCACTCAAGTTTGGTGTTTTATCTAATTGTTTAATTCTTGCTTTAAGTTTATTATATGCATTATTTGCACTATCTAAAGCTTCCCAAGTAAATGTTAATTGATTACGATAATGACTATTCAAACAAAAATATCTATAACTCAAAGGATTGTAACCTTTTTCTTCTAGCAAAGATACAGTTAAAAAGTTACCTTTTGATTTACTCATTTTTCCAGATTGATCGTTAAGATGCTCCCCATGAACCCAATAATTACACCACTTATGACCAAAATAAGCTTCACTTTGTGCAATTTCATTAGTATGATGTGGAAAAATATTATCAACACCACCACAATGAATATCTAAATATTCACCTAAATATTTTCCGCTAATACCACTGCATTCAATATGCCATCCAGGATATCCAACACCCCATGGGGAATCCCATTTCATGTCTTGATTACCAAATTTACTTGTAGTAAACCACAATACAAAATCCCCAGGATTCTTTTTGTGCTCGTCCTCCTCAACAGTATCTCTAACACCAACCATCAATTCATCAGGATTCTTACCAGACAATTGATAATAGTCCTTTGCTTTAGTTATATCAAAGTATACATTACCATTTGAGATATAAGCATAACCATCATCTAACATTTTAGATATCATTTTTATATATGTATCGATATGGTCACTTGCTTTTTCAACTACTGCTGGTTTTCTAATATTTAATTTACTGCAATCTTGAAAAAAAGCATTTTCATAGAAATTAGCAATATCATAAACCGATTTGTGCTCACGCTCACTTGCAAGTTGCATTTTATCTTCACCGCTATCCGCATCACTAGTTAAATGTCCTACGTCCGTAACATTCATAACACGTAATACTTCGTATTCAAGATATTCTAATCCTTTTTCTAAAATATCTTCAAAAATATAAGTACGTAAATTACCTATATGGGCATAATGATATACAGTAGGACCGCAAGTATACATTCTAACGATTCCCTCTTCATTAGGAGTAAATTTTTCTATTTTTCTTGTAAGAGTATTATATATATTCATCTCGCACCTCTTTTTAATTATATTATAAATATATGAAAATTTTGTGTTATTTCACACAAACATTATAGCACACAATAAGTTCTATTACTATCTAATCACAATAAAAAAGAACCAATATGGTTCTTTTTAATATTATTCTTTTGCTTTTTCTAGTTTTTTAGCATCATCAACTTGTTTTAATCCTAAATTTATAAAATATATAATTACTACCCAAGCAGCAACAGTTAATCCTATTCTGTATATTTCAAAAGGTGTTGAAATCGGTAAATCCCATGCCCAATGTAGTGCTATAGGAATTAAACAAATTAGTAAGAATCTCTTATCATTTAAATGTTTTTTATCTAATTTTTCGAAGCCTTTAACATACATTAATGCCGCACCTTCAATAGTAGCCCAAGCTACATGCATACCAGGCGCTAATAATGCACGCCATTTTGCAACTTCTAACATTTGAGTCAAACTATTAGTACTAAGTCCATATCTTAATATGTATCCAGCTGTTTCAAATGCACCAAAACCAGCACCAACAGCTGCACCAATTAATAATCCATTTAATATATATTTACATTTTTTATCTCTAAATAAGAAGAAAGCAATGATACAAGCCTTAGCTGTTTCTTCAATTAATCCAACGAAGAAGGCTCCTTCAAAATCTAATACAGCAGTTTTTTGTTCAAAAAAAGGAATTGAGAAATACAAAATAGCCACAAATAGAGATAACCCACCACCTATAATAAAATATTTTAACACTTTGTAAAATGGAATATTTCTAAATATATTAATTTCAAAGAAAAATACAAGTACTGTAACAGGTACAGCAAAAGCTGCTAATATTATCATATTTGGTAAAAAATTATTATTTTGATACTGTACATATCCTAAATATGTTGGAATATAGGCAATTATGAAGAAAACAAGAATTTTAAAATATACCCATGCATTCGCTTTATTTGGATTAACATCTTTCACATCAGGAGTTGTTTCCTTAGAACCGCATACAAACACTTCATCTAATTCCTCATCTGTATGTTTTTTGAAAGTATTTTTAAACAAATCTTTAAAAGTTACATAATTTTTAGATTTAGCGCCTGTAATTTTATCTAAGTTTTCAGTTATTATGTTACTTGCACTTTTTCTATGTACAGGAAATCCACATTCTGGACAAACATCATCTGATGATTTAATTTTATGTCCACATTCCTGACATACCTCATTTTTATTTTCATATCCACAATGTGGACACACCTTAGCGCTTGAAGACATTTCTTTTTTACATTCTTCGCATTTTATTAAAGCCATACTACCTTACCTCCTTTAAAGTACTAGCAATTACTCTTACTACATTATTAATTTCCTCTGTATTAGTGTTTTCTTCTCTACTAGCAACCATAAACACTTTACCACCAATATTAGTTGCATATCGATTATCAACAACAACATGGCCATTTGAATTATACATAAACTGCATACCATAGAAATAATTTGTACCAATATTATTAGCTATCAAATCTATCGTTATTGTAACATTACCATATTCCTTTTTCAATGCAGTAGTAAAATCACTTAAGAAAGAAACACAATCATTATAATTAGAATATCTCTCTACTACAATATAAGGAATTAAAGCCCCCTGCTCATCAATAGATTGACCAATATAAACAGCATTATCACTACCCACATAAGTTTTATAATTACTTGGATATTCAAAATAAATTCCTAATTTACTATTACTATAAACAAGTGTACCACTATTAGTTTGATTACCACCTTGATTTTGGTTGCTATTCTGGTTGTTATTTTGATTATTATTTTGGTTATTATTGTTGGAACTATTATTATTTCCAAATATCAAAAACGCTCCTACAACTAAAACCACTATAACAATTAAGTATTTATAATCAAAACTACCTTTAGGAAGATTAATTTTTTTCTCTTTAGTATCCTCTCTTAACTCATACCCACACTTTGGGCATTTTGCCGCTTGATCACTAACTTTGTTACCACACTCCGGGCATTTAATTAATGCCATATTATCACTCCCATCTTTTTTCAATATTAAGTATAATATAATACTCTTCTTTTTTTAAGTTGATTTACCAAACAGTCAATGACATTTTGTCAATTGAAAAAACTGATTTTATTTGATATATTAGATATGGTGATATTATGAAATTTAACGAAGTATTAAATAAGTATTTAAATCTAATTGGATGCACATCAAAAGACCTCGCAAAAAATGCAAATTTATCAGAATCTATCATAAGTAGATATAAAAACAGCAATAGAATTCCGAGTGAAGAAAATTTGAATAAAATAAGCAAAAGTCTAGAGAGTTTATCGAATCAAAAATATAAAAGCAGTGATATTCTAAAGGAATTTTACGACACCTCTAACATTAGCACAATAGATTTTAACAACGTTCGTAATAATTTAAATATAATTATAGATGAATTAAAAATCAACGTAAGTGAATTAGCAAAATCTCTTAACTTTGACCCATCTTATTTATCTAGAATAAGAAGCGGTAACAGAATACCTTCTAATAAAGATGAATTTTTAGATGCCATATCATCATATATCTTAAAAAAATACAATAATGAACAAAGTCAAAATATTATTGCCAATCTAATTGGTACAACTCCACAAGAAATAAACTCATATAATTTTAAAAAATGGCTATCGCTTAATACATGCAAAGAAGATAACAAAATAGAAAATTTTCTACAAAAATTAGATGAATTCAACCTAGATGATTATATAAAAGCAATAAAATTTGATAAATTAAAAATACCAACAATTCCCTTCTATAAAGCTAAAAGTAAAAATTATTATGGCTTAGAAGAAATGAAACAAGGTGAATTAGATTTCTTTAAAGCAACTGTTTTAGCAAAAGCAAAAGATGATATATTTATGTGTAGTGATATGCCTATGGAAGATATGGCTAAGGATTTAGAATTTGGTAAAAAATGGATGTTTGGAATTGCTGCTTCACTAAAAAAAGGATTACATTTAAATATTATCCACAACTTAGACAGACCTTTTAATGAAATGATGCTTGGATTAGAAAGTTGGGTTCCAATATATATGACTGGTCAAATATCTCCATATTACTTTAAAGATAATAACACTACTATATACAGACATCTAAATTATGTGTCTAAAGTTGCTGCATTAACAGGTGAATGTATAAAAGGAAACCATAGTCAAGGCAAGTATTATTTAACAACTAATCAAAAAGAAATTAATTACTATCAAACAAAAGCTGATTTACTACTCAAAAAGGCTAATTCACTTATGGATATTTATAGAGAAAATGATATTGATAAATTTAAAATATTTTTGGATAAAAAATATACTTGTCCTGGTAACCGCACTCGTATAATCGCTACCCTGCCTCTTTTTACCATCAAAGATGAAGACTTAGAAGTTATACTAACAAGAAATAATATAAATCAAGAAGATAAAGAAAAAATCTTAAATTACAAAAAAGAAGAAGAAAAAGTTATTACTACATTACTAAAAGAAAATTTAATAAGTGATACTATTTATAAATTTACAAAAGAAGAATTCGAAAAAGACAAAGTATTTCTATCACTTGAAAATATTTTTTATAACAAACTAACATATACATATGATGAGTATTTAAAACATTATAATGCTACAATTAATTTTAGCAAACACAACCAAAACTATAAAATTAATAAAACTAATAGGCAGGTTTTCAAAAACATTTCAATTACAATATTTGAAGATGATTATGTTATAGTAACTAAAAGCTCTAATCCAGTTATCCATTTTGTAATTAATCATCCTAAACTAGTAGTCGCAATTAAAAACTTTGAAGCACCAGTAAATGAAGAATAATAAAACTAAATTACACCAAACAAAAAAATCCTTAATTTGGATTTTTTTATTTTATAGATTCACTTATTAATTTATTAAGTGCTTTGTTTCCTTTTACTGTTAAATGAATTCCATCAGCCATCAAATAATCTTTATTTTCTTGGATTTCTTTATAAAAGTCTATAATTTTTACATTATCATAATTATACTTGGATAGTCCATTTATATACTCATTACTATTAACAATGTATATACTATAATCTTTACATAATTTAATTAGTCCTTGATATTCCTTGGTACTCAAGTTAGCATTATAATCAAACACAAAAACCAATTTATTAGTAATTGTATTATCTTTGATTGCTGATTGTAACTTTTCTTTTATTGTTTGATATTTAAAGTTCTTATCAATAATAAATTTAGCTTCACTATAATCACCTTTTAAATAATCAAAAGCATTTAACAACATATCATTACCATAAAAACTTATTTTATTTTTTAAAAGTTCCTCATGCTGATTTAATATTTCATTTTTTTTCGCGTTATATTCATCTAAGTAAACTTGATATATAGCATCATATATAACTTTAGTATAGTTCTCTCTACCTACTGGCGTTAGATGAATTCCGTCTGAATAAAAGTATTCATTATGACCGCTTGATATAGTTTTCCAATCAATTACATATAAATTAGAATAATCAGCAGCAAAATCACTAATATTTTTATTAACATTGGTATCATTAGTAGTATTTAACCAAAATACTTTTCTATCACCACACTTTTTCATGATTTCAACCTTGCAAGATTTAGGACAATCACCATTAGCGCCTAGATTTATAACAATCGGATTACCAAGCATTCCTTTATTACTCAAATCACCTAAAATTCCACTCGCTTTCCATATAGACCTTGATACTTTAGCATCAAAGTAACCGTTTGGAAACTGCTTATATAAATTTTCAACAGCACCTAACATAACTGAGTCACCTACACCAATAACTGGAAGATTAGTAACAACATCTTTTAATTTATTCTCACCATCTTCTAAATCTTTTAATGTTGATAACCAATCATTTTGTTCCTGTTCTAGTTTGGCGGCATACTCTTCTTGATTTTTCTTAAACGCTTCTTCATTTTGAGCTAATTGATTTCTTAAATCGTTCATTTCAGCAGTATGATCTTCACTTATAACATATCGATATCCACCATAAATAGTTACAATTGATAACATACCTACAGTTACGTATCGTAAAACCCTGTACTTTTTATTTTTAAAATCAGTAGCAAAATGCAATATATAAGATATAATTACAACACTTGTTATTGTTAATAAAATTTTTAAATTATTGTTAATACCTGCATATTGAAATAAGAATATAACCGGATATTGAACTAAATAAACTTCATAACTAATACTAGATAAAGATTTAATGCACTTATCTAAAACCGATAATTTATTTTCACTATTTATAGTAGCATACTCAATCAGTCTACAACTTAGCAAAGTAACTAATATCATAGTTATTGCAAAATATGATGATGTTGAATCAAGAAATATAAATGAACCTATTAATACCAACAAATAAATAATAAATATTACTATTCGCATAAAGGATTTCTTTACAGCTTTGAAAATCAATCTTCCATAATACGAATGAACAAATCCAAGAGTTACACCGAATAATAACGAAAATAATCTAGTAAAAGTATTATAATAAACAAACATCATATTTGAAGAAAGACTAGCTTTGTAAAAATATAAAGAACCAATAATTGATAAAATTAAAGTAACAATACATGGTATTAATTTATGAACTTTATCACCTATTTTTTTTAGTAAAAGATATATAAATGGGAAAACTAAATCAAATTGTAAAAGAATAGATATATACCACAAATGCATAAATGGTGAATTAACATGTCTAGCGAAATAATCCAAATTAGCACTTAATTGCCAAAAATTATTATAACCTAGTAATACTGATGTAGTTTCTGGTTTTAGATTAAACCAACCAATATTAGGTAATAATGACACAACGGCAATAGTTATAAATACTACAATTAACAACGGAACATATAATTTTAATAATCGGTTTAAATAATAATTTTTAAAAGAAAATTTATCCTTCTTAAATGCTGAAACGCATGATAAATAGCCACTTAAAGCAAAGAAAGTACAAACAGCTAAATATCCGCCTTTCAATAGTCCCATATGATATAACAATATGGCAACACATGATAATAACCTAATTAAATCCAAACTTTTATAATATTTTTTATCGTTCTCCATCATTACTTTCCTTCCTTATTAGCCCTAGTATCAACATTATATCACGTATTAATTTAAACTAAAAGATACGAATAAAACAAAAAAGAGCAAAATTACAATTTTTTACTCTTATTCTTTTTAGCATCAATCTTGTCAAGAATAAACACAGTAAGTTTGTTCAACTTTCCAAAAACGTATAATGAACAAATCAACAATACTCCAAAAATTAACGCAATCTCAAAATTAATTGCCTTTATATTAAAGAAATCATATTGGAAAAAAGCGCAGTATACAAAGCCATCTAATAATAATAACCACAATATTAATCTAAACCAATTAAATGGCTGACATAATCTATATAAAAATATAAATCCTGTCATTCCTGTTAAAAATACTACTAAACTTGTAACAACATCTTCAGACAATCCAAAAACATATTTAAATAACATTACCAATATTACATTAAATACAACCGTTAATGCTGCTGGTACACTTTTACCAATAACTTTTATTAAAAAATTACCTTTAACTATTTCAGTGTTAGGTTCAAGTGCCAACACAAAAGATGGAATACCTATTGTAAACATAGTAATTAGTGTTAACTGAATTGGTACAAAGAAATATTTACTAGATAAAAATATACAAATTAATACCAATAACATAGTAAAAATGGTTTTTACTAATAATAACGAAGCACTACGTTCAATATTATTAATAGTACGTCTACCCTCTGCTACTACATGTGGCATACTGCTAAAGTCAGAATTAAGTAATACCAATTGACTTACATTTCTACTGGCATCACTTCCACTAGCCATAGCAATACTACAGTCTGCTTCTTTTAAAGCTAAAACATCGTTAACACCATCTCCAGTCATAGCAACTGTATATCCTTGTCTTTTTAAAGCACTGACTATTTTTTTCTTTTGAATGGGTGTAACTCTACCAAAAACATTGTATTTTAAAACCGCATCATCTAGTTCTTCTTCCTTTAAAGTTGATGCATCAACGCCAACAACATCTTTAACTCCTGCTTCCTTAGCAATACTAGAAACTGTTTTATAATGATCGCCAGAAATAATCTTAATAGCTACACCTTGTTTATCAAAATATTCTAATGTTGCCTTAGCATTTTTTCTCACAACATCTTTGATTAAAACAAATGCAATAAGTTCCAATTTTTCGGGTTTTTCTACTAGTTTTTCATTATTGTGAGCAAGTAATAAAACACGATAGTTTTCCTGATAATTTGAAACCTCATTTTTAATTTCACTATATTGTTCTTTATTTAATATGAATTCAGGCGCACCCAAATAATATGAACCATGCTCTAGAAATGAAACTGCTGAAAATTTACGGTTTGAGGAAAAAGGAATATTATTATCAAATGTCCATTTATTACTTTTGCCAAACTTTTCTACAATCGCTTGAAATGTAGAACTATGGTCATTACTAACTTCACATATTTCAGATAGAATTTCATTAACCTCTGATTTATTATGACCTTTCTGAATTATTACATCTTGAACTTGCATTTTCCCTTCAGTAATAGTACCAGTTTTATCCAAGCACAACACATTAACACGAGCTAATACTTCAATACAATACAACTGTTGAACTAATACTTTATATTTTGATAATCTAATTACACTAACTGCCATAACAGAACTTGTAAGTAAAACCAAACCTTCAGGTATCATTCCAATTAATGCTGCAACTGTAGCAAATATAGACTCATAAATATTGTTAGTTATTGAATATTGATTAATCAAAAACAAAATACCTATAGGAATAATTAGAATAGATAAAACTTTTAATAATCTTTCGAAAGAATTCATTATGATAGAATTAACTTTCTTGTTATATTTAGCTTCCTGTGAAATAGAAGAAATGTAGTTCTCACCACCAATATGTTCTACCCTAGCATAACACTCTCCACTAACAATAAAACTACCAGATAATATCATATCACCTTTCTTTTTTACTATAGGTTCTACTTCACCAGTCAAAAATGCCTCGTTAACTTCTACTTCACCAGTCAAAACAATTGAATCAGTTACTACCTGATTACCTATTCCTAACCTTACAACATCATCTAATACTATTTCTTCAATAGTAATTTCTTCCTCTTTAGAGTCACGAATTACTTTTACTTTAGAGCTAGCTAAAAATGACAATTTATCAATAATTTTTTTAGAAATTATCTCTTGAATAGTACTTATAATAGTATTACAAATTATAACTCCCATAAACAAGCAATTCTTTAATGAATACAAAAACTGTCCTTGAAGTATTCCAGCAAAAATTATAGCTGCACCTAAAACTGTATTTAAAAAGTTAAAATAGGTAAACAAATTATTCAATATAATTTGCTTAACTGTTTTAGTTTTGGGTTGATTATCAAAATTAACAAGACCATTAGATATACGTTCATCCAATTGTTCTTTGGTTAATCCTGTCTTACAATTAGGTTCATATCTTTTAATTAATGTCATATTATCACTCTCTTTTTTATTATAACATGAATAAAATTATATTATTAAAAAGTTACAAATCTACATTAAAAAAAGTGTCACTTGACACCTTATTATTCGATTGCTAATCAATATTAATAATTTCGTATTCCATATTGCCTAATTTGTGTTCAAAAGCAGTTTCAACAGTATGAATTGCATGTCTAGAATCCATTCTTTCGATTAAATACTTTTTACCAGAATATTACTATTTTTAACAGCATCATAACATGCTTTATCTATAGCAACAGGGTCGATTGAAGAAAATATTCCAATATCAGCCATTTTAGGCTCGTCAGGATTACTATCACAATCACAATCTACAGACAAGTTATTAGCAATGTTTATATAAATGATATTATTCTTTCCCATATATTCAATAACACCTTTACAAGCATCAGCCATACTTTCTAAAAAGTCGTCTTGACTAGGTAAATTACTCCAGCATTCTTCTCGATTTAATGTCTTGCCAGCTGAGTGAATATTTATTTTTCCATTATGAGAAGCAATACCAATGCTCATATTTTTAAGCGCTCCACCAAAGCCACCCATTTGATGCCCTTTAAAATGAGAAAGCATTAAAATTGAGTCATAATTTTTTAAGTGTTCACCAACAATATCTTTTTCCAAATGTTTACCATCAGTAATAGGTATGTCAAATTCTCCAAACTCATCCATGATATCGCAAGGTGCAATAGCTTTAAAACCATGATCTTCAATTGCTTTCCAATGATCTTTAGGTTCCTGTCTTCTACCTCCATAAGCAGTTCAACATTCAATTAATGTACCATCTAATTTATTAACTAACGGTTTTATCAACTGTGCATTTAAAAAGTTATGCCCACCAGGTTCACCAGTAGATATTTTAACTCCTACCTTGCCATTTAATTTAACGCCTAAAGCATCATATATCTTAATTAAACTTTCTTCTGTTATTTCCTTAGTAAAATATACTTTAGATTTTTCCAAGATAATTCCTCCATTCTAAAATTATTATATCAGTAAAAAAGGCTTTTATACAATTGCTAATATTCCTTGTATAAAAAACATTCTTCCTCGTGAGAATAAATAACACCTATCGCTTGCAAATAAGAATAAATAATTGTAGAACCAACAAATTTCATACCTCGTCTTTTCAAATCGTTTGATATTGCATCAGATAAAGCTGATTTAGTAAGATTTGTTTCATAATAAACTTGGTTACCAGTAAATTTACTTAAGTAGTTATAAAAAGTTCCATATTCATTTTGAATTTTTTTAAATATTATAGAATTATTAACACTTGCTTTAATTTTTAATTTGTTTCTAACAATATCTTTGTTATTTAATAATTTATTTATTTTTTGATTATCATATGAACATACTTTATCAATTTCAAAATTATCATAAGCCCCTCTAAAAGAATCACGCTTATTTAAAATGCATTCCCATGACAAGCCCGCTTGAAACGATTCTAATATAAGCATTTCAAACAGATATTTATCATCAAAATTAGGCACACACCATTCTTTATCATGATATTCTACATACTTTTTGTTTTTTAAATTACACCACTTACATCTATTCATAGTTTATTTCCTTTTTTAGAAACAAAATCCGGATTAACGCCACTAAAGTACAAATCCAACCACTTTTTTGTTTCATCGAATATAGGTGAATCGCAAGAAATTTGTTTATCATTATGCTTAATTGAATCGTTTGTATTTTCAATCCATAAACCAGTTAAATACTCACTATCACTACTCATAATAATATCTGAAACATTTGATGGACTTACATATTTTTTTATAAACATTTTATCCCCATCTCATTGTGGTTTTATTTCTTTTCTTTAAGTCTTAATGTTAACGGGTCATAAATATCAACCGTCTCATCTATGTTATATATACATTTATTATCTAATTCTATAGAAACAAGTTCCTCACCATTCATTTTTATACTGATTTTTTTATAATACTTATCTTTTAAATCAATCCTATCACAAGAATAAGTATCTGAAAAATTCCCTTCTATATTTTCTATTCCAATTAAATCATCAAGTTTATCATAAACATCCTGTGAATAACATCTAACGATTTTGTTCTTCTTTTCTACACCTGATTGAATACTACCAATTGCTGCAATAACAATAAAGGCAACCCACATCACTACAATTAATATAATTTTCTTCTTTTTATCAAATTTGTTACTTTTAACAATATAATATGTTGCCATAAAAGGTAAGAAACATATCCAAGCCATTATTAACCAAAAAGTTTTACTTTTGCTAACTTTTTTTAATAAACTATCAGGTTGAACAGAAACACTATCTTTGTGTTCTTGTCGAGCCCTAATTTTTCCTTTTTCAAATTCATATCCAGCCTGTTCCATATCATCATACTTAATGTGTTGTATTTCATCATCAATTTTAAATTCAGTACCACAGAATTGACAATATGCTTCATTTGAGTCTGTATTAACTTTGAGTTTTGCTCCACAATTCTTACATTTCATTTCTACTAATTTCATTGTTTCACCCACTATTCACTTATATTATAACAGAACAAATGACAAATTAAAATTTGTCGCTTTGGTTGCCACCAACCAAAATTCCTACTTCATAGATAGAGTATCCTCTATTCTCCATAGGCTTAAATTCCGATAGTCGCTACCGTACTTATTAATCATTTTCTTATTTCTTAATTGTTATATCTATAATTCCTTCAATAATTGTTAAAAACAATCTTATGAGTTTTATACAAATTCCTGCTCTCTAATCATTATAATTTGCAAACAAATGTTTGTCAATATAAAAATATATTTCTTTAGGTCATAACTTTTAAAGAAGCGTAAACTTGTTTATTATGCATCTTTATCACGCATTATTTCTTGTACATAATAAACGCACTTTCCTTATATACAAAAAAATCAACACGAATGTTGATTTCATGATTTTGTGTGTATGATTTTTTGCTTTTCGCACACAAATTGCACACAATTTAATGATTTTGCACACAATTTAGTGCTTTTTTGACTAATTCCAATTGTACAAACCCTTATAAAATAAGCTATTTACCACAGCATTGTTTGTACTTCTTACCAGAGCCACA
>OLHG01000306.1_pt1 | contig 35598 bp, 57 predicted proteins | sample 1605971 | NCBI WGS metagenome assembly OLHG01 (sample SAMN03283289) | human gut metagenome | biome: human-associated habitat; material: feces | host: Homo sapiens | place: Peru | collected 2012 | reverse complement strand
CCCTTGTTCTTCAAGATGCAAAATTTTAAAAAGACATGATGCTAAACCATAATCAGCTAACATATTATAATCATTACTACTGGTTTTAACCCAATCTTCATTTGCATTATGAATATCTTGATCTAATTCATGTAATAATTCAAAAGTTTTATATGCAGAAACAGCAAGTCCATCTGATGCATCAAATTCGCTAATAGAAACGCTTGTATTTTTATTTTCATTCCAAGGCTTTTGGTTTAAACCAGCTTTAGCTTGGATATTTAATGCAGATAAACTTAATAAAGTATCATATCCTTCATCAGTAATAATAATTTGTTTAGAACCGCCAGAAGCTGAATCCATATCGGCCAATAATTGGCTAATTGTGGAATTAATATATGCATCACTACCTGCTGGTTTATATGTGATAGGAATATTTCCTATATTTGGAATAGAAATATCTAACATCATTAAATCTTGAATTAACTGTCCTCTATGACGACCTTGAGACACTTCTCCTTGTAAGTTCAAAGAACCTGTGTTTAAAGTTGTAATATTAGGAATCTTTTGGGCTTTTAACCATTCAACACCTAAATCTTCTACTAAATTACCTTTAAATAAATTTAACTGTTTAAACCAAGTAGATAAAGTTTCTTTACTTAAATCTCCCATTCCGCAAGCAGAAATGGCTTCATCAATTCTATCTAAATATTGAGATGGTATTCCATCTGCCCCAGCTCCAGTTAAAGCACTATTAGTAGATTCAATAGCTTGTCTCAATGCACTTAATTGATTATTAAGTCTTTCATAATTAAAAGAACCATCTTTATTTTTTCCACTATAAGTTGAATTTAATAAAGTAACTAATTTAGTAATAACTTTATCTAAAGTTTGATTTTCGTCTTGGCTATATTCAGATGGAAGTGAATTAATTGCGCCTGATTTAAATAAAGCATTAATATTTGCATATTTATTAGCAGCTCTTTGGGTGGCTTGCTGTTGAAACATTTGAATTTTAGATAGTTGGTATTGTTGAATCGCATCTAAACTTGGAACTTCAACACTATTTAATTCAACATATTTCCCCCAAAATGGCTCTCTATTTTTATAAACTCTATTTATGTTTCTTTTAAAATCTAACATTTTTTCTCCTTTAACGCAAAATAAGGGGAAATATAGTTTCCTATATTTCCCCTATAAATTAAAATGTTAATAAGTTATGTGCATCCTCATGCTCTGTACTATGACGATGAATATCTTGAGAACCTGCATCCTCAATAATCTGAATAGCTGCCATAACTTTCTTGCTATGGTCGAATCTTGTATAATCTGGGAATGCATCCATAGTAAATGTAAATGTACTTGGATCTCCAGAAGAAGCCATAGTAAATGTAAAGTTAGACTGAATCTTGCAGTTTGGAATGATGAATTCAGCTGGCATATCTACTCCGTTTTGATCACGGAATAATGTAGAAGCTTCAAGATAATAGTTACCACCAAATTTATCAGCAGTAATTTCAATCTGTTTAGCATTTCCTTTACGTTCTACATAGTAATCAACAAGAACACTATCAAACTCTGGGAAATCAGATTTAATAATATAATCTGTATGAGAAGCTGGTGTAATACCAGTTTTCTTAAACTCTTCTTTTTCAGTTTTTGTTAATTCTGCATAAGTAGGATGAGTTGCAACTCTAATTGTGTAACTTCCATCTGCTCCAATTGTAACATTCTCATGTACTGGAACATAAGGCTCAGAAACGATTTCACCATCTTTCATAAGCATTACATAAGCCATTTCCTCTTTTGCAGCTTCAAACTCACCCTCTTCAGGCTTAGTTCCAAAATAAGGCTTCTGAGAAATCTTAATTGTCATCTCTTTTTCATTAACAGAAACTTCACCTTTATCTACTGTTTCAGTAACATGCTGATAGATTGGCTTTCCATCAGTAGCTTCAATAAGTCCTGCACCAGATAGAATCATGAATCCTTCTGGAGAAATTAAAGCATCTTCCATGGTGAATGTTACAGTACGCTCACCTTCCCATGCTACTAAACGAGCATTACCACGACCACCTTGCGCATATACAGTGGTAGCTGCACCTTCCATACTGGAGGTCTTCAATGTATCGAAATAAATTACAGGTTCATTTTTATAGAAAATTTTATTTCCGATCTTTTGTGCAGATTTTGCTCTTAAAACAACATCACAAATTTCACGAACACCAAATTTCATAGTGCATTTTCCTCCTTTTAATATTGATGAATATTTTTCATCCAATTGTCTGGTTGAGAATCAGGTTTGCCACCCGCTAAACGAGTCCGCACATCTAAATCCCAATTCATATATAGTGAATATCTCTCCATGAGATCATATAATTGAAACATTGTACAATTTACCAAGTCTGTTACAGGCATTGGTAATCCAATAGATAGAATAGAAAGATATAAACTAAATATACTCGTGTTTGCGGAACCATTCTGGGCCGCAACCCTTTGTCTCCCCCTCATTAACTTCTCTGCAATTTCTCTGGCTTTATCATTTGCTGGGTTAAAAGCTTGTTGGTCCATTGGTCCACTTTTGGAGCATGTGACCTCTCGAATTGCTGCTTGAAGAAAATCAAAATTATTTTCATCAATAACCACATTTCCTTCTTTACTCTGAAAAAGTAATGATTGCGGAGTAAACAAAACTTTGTCATATTTAGGAAAAAACAAAGTTAAGACTTGAAGGACGCTATGTTTTTTCTCCATAGATTCTTTATCCCTCATTACTGTCATAAATATTTGAAAATTATTTATATCGTCTAAAGCACTTTTGTCCTCTGTGACGAACATACTTTTATAAATAGATAAGCACTGTGAACCTGTAAAAAAATCATTTTCTCCAATTAACCCTATCTCTTTTATTGTGGGTTGATGCAATGTCAATTGACACTCTGGAATAGGATAATCACAACCAGTCATTAACGCTAATCTTGTATCCATTTTATCATTCCTTTAGGCCATGCTGTTTTTTATAATCACTTAAAAAAGAAATATTATCTTGCGGATTAGGCATCCCCTTTTTATCTTCCTCTCCATGAATAGCAGAATACATTAAACATAATCCACCAAATTCATCTGTTAAAATAATTTGATTTGCGCCTAAAAATTCTAAATCGCCAATTCCTGTTAAATGCTTTTTGTCTAACATAGAATCAAGCTCTGCCGCAATCCTATAAGGTCTTAATTGGAAATCTTTTAATTTCCACTGGTCAAAATGACATATAATATCAAATTCAATAATATTATCTCTAAATTCAGGGTTAGTGGCATTTGTACTAAAATTATCAAAATTAATCATAATGTAATTTAATACGCTTCCATCAACAGTTAATTTTGGTACTATTTTTATATTTTTACCAAATAACATATTAGATTGCTCAATGGTTAAGTTAGGCTTATCTAAGGCATCTTCAGTTGTATAATATAATAATTTTTTCAATCTATCACAACTTAAAACTTTGTCTGTAATAATACCCATATCTTTCTCAATAGAAAGAAAACTTGATTTAGGTAAAGAAAATCTTTCTACTTTCATTTATATAATCTCCTTTTTCACTCAAAATAATGATTCAACGACTATTGTCTTTGAATAATTACCATACTTCAATTCAAATTGACCATGATAAGACTTAAACCAAATAAGTTTAATATGCATTGGGTCTTTAGGATCAACTTTAAATTCAACTGGATACTTATTAGTATCAACTGACCATGCTTCAGCACCACTATTAAATCCTTTACAATAATATTCATAAGGTTGTTTAGGTTTAATAAATGTAGGTCCTTCTATAGCCATACTCATTAAATCTTTATTTGGATCTATTGGGTCAACTTTTAATCCACCAACGATTCCTTTTTCAAGATCATCTTCAGTTTCATTTATATAATATTCTACAGCTGTAACTTCCAAAATTCCAGGAGTAGAAATCCAATCAACAGCTTCAACTCTCCAGCAAATAATTGGACCGCCTTCTTCTCTACTTTGAAGATAAAATTTTTGGTATCTTCTAAAGAAAGATAAAGTTTCTTTATTTCTGGGGATATAGATATCTAATGAATAGTTTGGAGTATCTACACTTATCTCATGCTTTTGGATATAATTAATTTTTGTTTCAACTGGACCACGAATTGCGGCATAAGTTGAATGTTCTCCATTTTCATCTTCCCAATTAATTTGATGAGAGCATTTTCTAATTTCTCCTCGAAAATATGCTCTTTCCTCTAATTCTTGAAGATATATCATCCAATAAGTATTAGTTCCAACCCATTCAAAAACATCTCCAGGATGATAATTGTCTTCATATGGAACTGAAACAATTTTATCATCATAGTCCATTTTGTTTTTATCTGGATTAATTAAAGCTCTACATATTTCTTTATTGTTTAAATGATTCACATTTGGATAAATTGTACTATTATCCATGTTATCAGTACAAGCAATTCTCTTAATTGTACAAGCTTGGTAAGAATACAATAAAGCCCTATCTAAAGACTTTTTTTTATCAGCTATCATTCTATCTTGCTGTAAATAACCTCCACCTTGATGAAGTCTTAAAATTTGATCTTTTAATCCATCTAAGTTAGAAGTTGTATTCTCTTTCTCTGAATCATCTGGACGTTCCTGCGTTCCGTCATATATATCAAGGCGGCCCGCCATTAAATTTAAAGAAGTGTTGCGTTTTATTTTCTTATCATAACCTGACATTAGTTTAGTTCCTGTAAGATATTAATACATTCAAAAATAGTCTTACGATACAACTCAAAATTTACCTCTTTAATTTGCAACCCTTCTAATTTACTTAATAATTGTAAAAAAGTAGGACTGATGAAAAGTTCATTCAGTCCCGCAATCTCCAATGTTACAGTTTGTAATTGTTTATACCAATCTTCGTCATTTTCTCTCATTGGAATTAATTTCCAAAGCTGGTTGGTTAAACGACGAACAGTCTTCTGAATAGTTTCTTGAGAGAATTCAATCTCATACTTATCGCAAAGCACTTTTTTCCCTCAATACAGACCAATTTGACTCATAGTGTCCATCTCTATCTTTTTTACGTCTCTTATATAATCTTTGCATATGGAAAGAATCTCTTCTTGATTCTTCCAAAAGAGAAAGTAATTTTTGAAGATGGTTCGCTTGTGAAGTCATTTTAAAATCGGAACCAGAATATTTCATTCTGGTATTTTCAATAGAAGTAACCTGTCTCTGAACCCAACCTTGTTTCATTAAAAGAGCCAGGATATTTATTTCTTCAGAAGTAAGCTCTTCCGCAAAAGCGGATTTTTCTACTATAACATCTGGAACGTCAACAGTATTATCTGAAAGGTCATTCCAAATGACACCAATAATAAAATCATCTGGAAGAACTTCATCCTCTTTCATCTGAACAACTTTAATTTCATAGCTGTCCAGATTCTTACGAGGAAATTCAAACCCTGGAATGGCTTGAATAAGAAGTCTTTGAAGATCTTTTATAGTGTCTTCTGGAGTTAACTCCATATACATATCATCAGTGATTTTTCCAAGAAAGCAATTATATATAGCTGAGAAAGGTGTTCCTTCTGCCATTTATAATGTCCTCCTTTTTAATTATTCACTTTTAGTTTCAACTACTTTATATTTAGGTGTAGTTCTACGAGCTGTTCCTTCTTGTGCAGCAGGCTGTACTCTACGAGTAGGTGCGGCACCAGATGTATTAATGCCAGTAGAAGGCTTTTCAGCAATCTTCTCTTCCTCAACATGACGAAGCGCACTATCAACATCAAAACCGGTTTTTTCTTTTAAAGCTCGTCTTTTATTCAAATCAGTCAATGGAAGACCTACTGCCATTGTTTTGATTAAATCAATAACGCCAATAGGAGCAAAGTCAAGTGCATCCAAGAAGGCATCCAGAGACCCTGTTAATAATAAATCACGAATCTGTGCCTCAGACATATTATATTCTGGCTCTCTATTGACGTTTAAATCAGTAGTAACTTCTTCTTCCAAAATCTGTAGAAAGTTTTCAAGAAGTTCTCTTCCACCACTCTGGTATGTTAATTTTTCTAACTCTCCGAATGGGATTCTCTTTGTTTCTCCTGGCGCAAATTCTCTACGAAGGTTTGTTTCAGGAATTCTATAAACAACAACACTTGAACTTCTATTCTTTACGTTATACATTGTGTTTTCAGTAATCATAATTAATCTCCTTTTTCTCCAACTAAAAATAAGGGGAGAGGGAGACTTACGTTCCCTTCTCCCCTAATAATATATTACGGTATTTTATTAAGCTAAAGTTCCAGATTTTCTGCCATCATAAGTAGCAACTTTTCCAGTAACTCCATCAAGATCCCAAGTATACATTTTACCAAGTAATGATGTATCACAGTAAGCGCAGATGTTATTAGCAAGAATACATGTTACGCCGACTTTCTTATATACTTGAATTTCACGAGAACGGTCATAGTTGTTAAATTCATCAACAATTGTGCCACCCTCAAAAGCAACTTTAACAGGTTTTCCATCTGCTCCAGTTGGGATAACCCAAGCATATCCAGGATCGATGCATTTACGAGTATTAGTTTCATCCTCAAAACCTTGCTCAAGAATAATAACTTTAGTGCCTTTATAGTTAGCTAAACGTCCTGTGTTCCAGAGTTCAGTCTTCATGGCTTCTGTATATCTCCATGCTTCCTGTGGAATCATACGAACAGCAAACTCATATGTACAATAGATAGTAGGTGTTCCATAAGCAGCTGCAATAGTAATAAGTCTATCCATAGCAGCTTCATCAAATCCATTAGCAGCAACTCTATTTGCTGGTGGAAGCTGATTAATAGATGCTTTTAATGCAGATGCAATTTCTTTATAGATTAATTCATCCATACCATCCATAATAATTTTTGTAACTTCAGCGAAGTCAACACGTCCATCAAGGAACTCCTCAAATCCAATCTGAGCAGCGCCTCCAATAGCGCTTGTACGTACTTCGAAGCTTTCTGCCTCGGTTGGTCCGAGTTTGAATACTTCGTACATTCCAGCAAGACCTACTCTTGTGATGAACTGTTTAGCACGATTTCTGTTTGCTAATGGACGACGGAAAATAGGTTTGTCACCCTGTGCAAAAGTCTTAACCTCAGCAAACTGATCATATTGCTGAATAACTTTCTTTGGAAGAACTTCATCAAGTGTTTCTTCAATCATAGAGAAGATTAAGTTCTTATTCTCTCTGTATAGGGAATAAGTACCTGCCAACTCATTTAATTCATTACGTAAAGTCTGATTCATAGCATCGTAGCTTAAAGATTGTCCATTAAAGCTATAAGCGGTAGGAGCGGAAGGATCAGCTTTAGCAACTGTTTTCATTAGAGATACAAGATTTTTTCTATCTAACATTAATATTATCCTCCTTTCCTTACGCTATACGCATAACTTTTACGCCCTTTTGGTTATCAGGCATTGTATAAACTTTAACTACTTGCCACTTCATTGTGCCAGCTGCAGCATCTTCAGTAGCTTTAGCTAAGATACCATCTTTAGCACGTGGTGTTAATACGTCTCCAACAGAAACTTCTTTTTCACCAATTGTATTAGTTGTGAAGATATCTCCTACATTGGTCTTAAATACACGAGGTACCATTGTAGTTCCTTTAGGCATTTTTCTCTCACGATAAATACCAAGTCTCTTCCATGGATCATTTGTCCATCCCATTTCATAGATATCAGCTACATCAGCTGTAACATCATCATATGTATATTCTACTGGAACTTGTTTCTTAGACTGACCATTTTCATCTAACTCATATTCTGTTCCTTTGTAAGTGAACTTACGTCCTGTTTCTGCATCTCCAGTAACAGCATATCTTTCACCATCAATAGTAACAGTTTTTCCTTCAATATCAAGAGAAACATAAGTATTAACAGTCATACTTGTTTTTCCCTTTTCATCAGTTCCATTCAGTCTATGCCAATCATGATACTCAATCTCAGCTTGTTCATAGTCATATGGACTATAGATACGAGCTTGATAATCATCCTTGTGCATTACGAATTCACAATCCCATTGTTTTGTTCCATCTAAGTGGTTTTTATATAATTTAATTTCATTGTAAACAAGCATCCATTCGCCATTACCAGTGAAATTAACTTCTCCAATACCGTTATCATTTGCGGCATAATCATATTTTACAAACTGACCTTGCTCAAGCATGGTAATAGCTGGAGCTGCAGGGAGCTGTGCATAAATTTGTCCAGTTCTTTGAGCTGAAAGATGATTTGGTTCTACTTGACCGAATCCAAAATCAACATACTCTGCCTGAGACTTTAAGCCTGCACGATCTAAACCTGCGGTTAAAAAGTCTTTAAAAGCCATTTATTTATTCCTCCTTAATTAATCTAATGTTTCTGCAGTTTTTAAAACAGCCTGAACCCATGCTGGAGTTGATTGGTCTCCAAATTGAACATCACCAAGATTATAAGTTGTTGGTCCATTCAATGGGTTATCATCATTTTCAAGAGCTGAGAAATTAACTCTATTACGAACACAAATTACTGAAAGTTTAGATTCAATATCTTCTAATGAGTATTCGTCAATATGGTCAATAACATCTTTCTTATCTTCGTTGGAAAGCATATAGAAAGTCTTATCAATCATTTCTTGTTTCTTAACTCTTTCTGTATCGAGCTTAAACTGCTCAAGAGATGCGAGTTGGGCTTTTAAGGTAGAAAGTTGCCCCTCTAATGCAGAATATTCAGATTTTAGAGTTTGATATTCTGGTATCTCTTCTAATGAATATTGAGTTTTCTTTTTATCTTTTTTATTTTTTTTGTCCTCGTCATCTGACTCTGGGTCCTCTTTTTCTGGATCCTCTGGATCATCCTTCTTAGGGTCCTCTTTAGGATCTTTCTTATCTGGATCCTCTTTTGGGTCTGCCTTTGGATCTTTCTTGTCAGGATCATCCTTTTTCTGTTCAGGATCTCTATTTTCAGGATCGCCTTTCTTAGCCTTTTCTTCTTCTTCTTTCTTCTTGAACTCAGTTTCAAAGGCTTCAACGTCAGCTAACGCAAATTGAACATCCTCTGATGGGGTATATTCAATATCCTTTACATTGTCTGCAAACATAACCTCATTCTCTGCGTTTAAAGAAAAGTCTAATCTACTATACTTTTGGTCTGCTCTATTTTGAAGAACAGCATATTTTTGTCCTTCATCTTCACATACTCTTGCAATACTATATGTATCTTTTGTATGAGCATATAAAGCATTCCAAAGAGAGTCACCAACTTTTACTGCATAAGTAGTAAACACTTGCGCTCCTCCTTTATCTAATAAATTTTTCATTTCTTTTACCATAGAATTAAATTGAGTGGTAAAATTAGGATCAAAAGAAAATTGTACCTTAGGAGCTGTTACAGATGAGCCTTCAAAACAAGGTTCAAAGTCCTCTCCAAGAATACAAAGTTTTTCCATAATTGCTTCATTGATAATGAAGAATTGCGGTTTTCCACTTTCATCTTTTGTCCAAGTTGCATTTAAAGTTTCTTTATGTAATTCCATAGATTCATTATTACCCTTGTCAATTACTCTTTGACATTCCGGGTATTGACCTGTCCACAAATATCCTTCAGTCATAAGGTATTTACGAACGGTTTGTCCATCATCTAAGAAATCTTGAAACCAAACCTTTGCGCCTAAATCTACAAAACCATAAGGTCTTGTTGAATCAGTCAACTTAAACTCTCCATTTGAAATGTCGATTTGTTTGTTATGTTGCTCAAAATCTCCAGTAGCCTTATTGTAATATCCTACAATTGGACTACCAGGAAGACTATTTGCAAGTTTTCTCGCAACTTCTTCAGTAATAATACTGCCATTTCTATTTGGTGTATCTTGAACATAACAAACCTTAATCTGACATTTTGAAATAAGAGGATTAAGAGGAGTGATATTTATAAACTCAATAGGGGTTTCTAAACTTACACTTGAGTGTGCCATCTTTAATCCTCCCTACATAGATTCCTTATTTTGAATTGTCTTTTCACTCTTCTCACTATCAGCCTTCTCAGGACGCCCAGCACCGTCACTTGTCTTTACTGTTTTAGTGGTAGAAGCTGTAGATTTTGTTTCCTCTGATGTTTTTTGATTTTTTGAATTACTATTTTGATTATTAGTACCCAAAATTGAGTCCGCATTTAAAGTAGAACTCATAAGAGGAGGAATCATAATCTCACTAAGTTTCAATACTTTATTCTCAAAGAATGCAGTATGAATAATAGAACTTTGTGAATGTCCCATAGCAATTTGTGGGAGCATCTTTGAATATCCCATTTGAACTTGGTCTTTATACATTTTAGCTAAATTCTGATAATTATACTGAGTTGTTTCAAGCATATAAAACCTATAATTATATTTCTTTTTATTACTTCCCAACTGTTGCGTAATCTTATCAAAAAATGAATTAAACTGTAAAAGTAAAACTCGCATTGTAGATTCATCTTGAAGAATTGATTTCTCCAAAGACAAATTACTATCTGTATTAAATAAGTTCTTTGAAACACCTAAAGAGTTATACACAGTTCTCTCGACACGTTCCAAATCATCTGATGTAGTTGTGGTATTAGAATCAGCCATATCTTCAACTTGCACATCTGCAAAAGTTGTTAAAACATCAACTCCAATAGCATGTTGTAACATTTCAACAGCATTATTATGAATATCTCTGGCTTCATCTACATCGAAAATCAAATCACCATTTTTATCAAGTGGTAATTTTTGTATAACGATTTTCAAAAGTTGTTGCATTTGTTTTCTTCGGTCTAAATCTTGTGCCGCATCCAAATCTAAGATTGCGGGAATCGCATTTATAAATAATGGTTGGTCGCCATTGTTAAAACAAAATTTAACCGCAGAACCTGGCTCAAGAGTATACCAATAACCAGGACGCCAATTTAATTGTGTATTAGTATTAACTAAATGGGTATCACGACGACCTAATGGATAATATTCTGTATCAGGCTCTAACTTACCTTGTTTATATAGTACATATCCCTTTTGGAACTCTTTAGGGAACATTCTTAGAATTTTCATTCTATAATTAACATCTCTAAAGTTTTCATCAAAGAAACGCATATCAAATTCAATTACTGGCATATCACCAATATTAAATCTTGTTCTGCAATAATTAATCGGTAATTGTTGTAGAACTAATCCATCTCTTGATGGAGATATATACCCATAATAAGCCCCGTTCTTTACAACCTCACTGGCGATATCACCGCAAACCTTCTTCACATGTGAGTTATCAAGATAACCCAAAATATTATTAAAATCAACTAAAGCTTTTTCAAAAGACTTTTCTGATTCATCTTTAATTTCCGGTGTTATATACCAATCGTATCTATATAGATAAGCAAAGTAATCACATACTTTAGAATAAATACCATTTGTATTATAAAAATAATTAGAAATTTCTCTTATTAAAGGTAAATTCCTCTCACTAATGGCTTGAAGTATAAATGCTTTATTTCCAAAATCATGTCTAATTTTAGGCATTGAACCCAGATTTAAAACAGCATCATCAAGGGTCTTAGTTCCAACTTTAATCTTTCCATAGTCTATTGGACCTTCATATCCTCGACGAGAATTAATCATATCAAAACCTTTTGACCGAATCTCTTCTTGTCTGTTACGCAAAAATTCACCTCCTTTTAGTATCCAGCTTTCCTCATTATATAATCATATGAAAGGAGGTTTTCTTCTGTATATGGAATTTCAATTAAGTTAAAATCATGTAGCGCACAAAAACGTCTTTTTTTATTATCATTAAACTGTTGTTGATAGAAACCTCTTTTACCACCAAATTTGTTACTTGGCTCATAGTGCTGTTTTCCTTGATATTCAATAATAAAATCAATCTGTCCATCATCATCAAATATGACAAAATCAAATCTTAAAGGTCGTCCACTTGAGCTCCGCAAATCTGGGAAGATATATTCCATCTTATAATCTAAACCTGACTCTTCTAATATTTCATGTATCTTACGTTCTCCAAAACTTGCATCCACTTTTTATTTACGCCCCCTCTACTATTATTATATCAGTTAAAGAAACACCATTCTTTAGCATTAAATTTCTTTTTCTTTTTCTTATTATCTTCTTCGTGTTTAATATAATATAATCCATATTCAAAAGCAGAAAATTTATCTTTTCTAATACCTCTATTTGCTTGTTTTAGAATAATATTTACACCTTCTGTTTCTTCACGAAGGTTCATCATTTCTTCCTTTAATATAGAAGTTAAGGTGAATGGTTTTAAATATTCTGCCCTTTCCTCAGGAGTCATGTTTTGACCAACTTTAGTTCCAAGTAATTTTGTTTTTGCAACACGCTCATCTATTAACATTTTAACTTTTCCAGAAGAAAGTTGAGTTTGAGCATTTGCATGAGCTTCAGTATTAATTGGCGCATTTGCTTTAATTACATATAAAGCATCTTGTTCACAGTTTTGAGTTCTATATTTTTTATAGTATCCATCTTCATCATTATAAACGCCAAAATCTGGGAATAGTTCATTTGTATCTGGGTCTATTTGCGGTTTAACCAAATAATCTAACAAACCAATACCAAGACCATTACCATCAATAACAAGACGTTTAGCTTTAAATTTATAGAATAGTTTTTTTACTTTTATACACTGGTCTTCAAAATGTTCATCACTTAATGTAAATATATTAACTAACTGCTTTAATGAAACTCCCTGTGGCTGTGGTGTAACTTTAAATACACAAACGACTGAATCGCACCCTTTACGACCAACATCCATCGACAATACATAGAAACCACCTTTTCCAATTCGTCCAGAGGCTTCTTTTTCCGGTTGCTTCAAAATCCTGTTTCTATCAAAGCTTTCTGAATTAAAGAATGCATCTTCAACTGTACCAGACCATTTAGATTCATATTCACGGGCAAAAGATGATTCATTAAATGTACCATCCATCTTCAGGTCTTTTACAAAGTTTTTATCAAGTAATTTAACTAATACAGGAATCTTATAAGTACCACCCATAATCATGGCTTTTTCCGGCTTTACAATCTGCCATACAAGGAACTGTATTAATTTATCATAAGGATATGTATTTTTATATCCAGCAGTAGTGATATATAATTGGGATTTATTTAATTGCTCTTCTGGATGAGTTGAACCGTCCATACACATACGAGAAATATTCATAGTAGGAATAATAACTTCTGAAAGAATTTGTCCATCTACACCTACACATTCCTCAATAACTCCGGCATGTCGACGCTTACCACGAGAACTCTCTCTTGCCGCAATATTATCAAAATAAGATTCATTCTGAAATACATATTTTGCATAATCTTTTCCTTCAAGAGTTTTTCCACGAGTCCAGTCAATTTCTTGTTTAAACGCGGGTATTAGATTACATATCTCTTGAACTTTTTCTTTCATAATACCTGCAGCCTGCTCTTTACCTCCAGAAGTAACAAAGAGTTTGCATTTAGGATAAAGAATGCATCTAATCATTAAAGTCATGATTGATAAGAATGATTTTGAATATGCACGAGGAAATACTGCATAAACGTATTGATGTCTCATTGCAATTCGTAAGAACACTCTCTGATAAAAGAAAAATTTAAAGTCTTGAGGATTTCCCATTTCCAAAAGGTAGTCAACAAACATGTCAGGATATTCTCTCCAATAGGCAATGTATTGGCGGCCTATGCTTATAACAGCCCGCACACGTTCTTCTGAGAGACCAATCTTTTTTCGAGAATCAGATAAATCTAATAAATCTTGTAAAGCCATTTTTATCTACCCTCCTGGATTTGTCTTAACATTTCTTCATCGTCTTCTTCTTGTTCTTCAAGGAAATCTCCATATTCTTCAAAATCTTCATCTTTTAAAGCTTCAATTTCTTCAAATGATAATTCTTCTTCAATATCTTCATCTTCTTCTTTAGACTCTTCAATAGCCATTTGCTTAACAGCGTTTTCAATAAGATTACCTAAATTCATTTCTTCTACGACAAGACTATGAGTATAATCTTTTAAGTCTAAGATAGTTTCATCAACTCTATCTTTTGGACCTTCTGTATAGTAACGAGGTATAAAACCTTCTTTTTCACATAATACAACAAACTCAGAAATTGAATTTAAGAACTCTCCATTATCAGCTTTATTCTGTGCCGCAGTAAACTTACCAGACTTCATTAACATGTCATACATCTTTGACATTTTCTGAGCACCATCAATATCTCCTATGTCCAGGAGCTGATTAGTTTTTAATGAGGCCTTGCATACTAACTTTAATACATCTTCATGACCAGCGCCCTGAATATCATATGATTTTTTCATCTCTAAATAGAGTTGTTCGAGTCGGACCCATTCTTCGGGTTTATACGCTTTTCCCCATTTAAGCCGCAAATATCTTTTATCTTCATCAGTTAAATCAGCGCAAATATCATCATCACTATCATCGGCAAAGTAATCGTCTGCGGGCGGAGCTCCCAAGCCGGCGTCCGACATATTCATATATGAACTGTCATCGTATACCGGAACTTCTACATCTCCTTCTGGTATTGTGGCTCGATTCTCCATCACTACTTTGGTAATCTCGGCCGCACCATATCCAGCTCTTTTCATCGCTTCTTCTGTCTTATGGTCGGCTAATTCTTGCAAGAACTGAGTATCTTTCCAACGATATTGCTTCCATTGCTTTAACTTCATTTTTGAAAGATATCTGCCTAAAATTGTTACTCCTGTAACTTTACTTCTATCTTGACCATATTTCGCAAGCAATTTTTGCCATTCTTCTGGAACATAAGGTACATCACACTCCTGTAGAATCCATAGGTAAGTATTAGGGTCCCAATTATCTACATGCATAGTTAAACATTTTTTGCAAGTATTTAATTTTCCGTCAGGATATTTCTCTAAATTATTTGAACCATAAAATTCTTTTTCATTAATTGTTTTTTTACATTTATCGCAGAATCTTGTATCTCCTGCTGCCATAATAAATTCCCCCTTTACTAACTAAGACTTCTGGATGTCCGAAATTATTATTTCTTGTCCTTTTTATTTCGGCATTTTTTACAAATACTGTAAAATCCATCTTTGCTTGTCTTATTTTTACTGAAGTATTTATTATGTGCTAATTTAATCTCGCCACATCTACTGCAACGTTTATATTTACCTTTTTCTTTATTAAGAAAATACCAATTCAATGTATCATCTTCCGCTTGTGAAGCAATAATTTTTGGAATCTTTTTCCTCCATAAGCTGGAAATATATTCTAAACTATGTTTAACTTCAAATTGTTCTTCAATATCGGCCTGTATTTCAATATTTTGCATGCCGTCAATCTTGTCCGACACAATACGCTCATATAAGGGATAGTCGGACAATGCACGTCCGCATAAATCATCAAAATCTTCCATCATATACCACGCATCACCTTCAAAGTCCCCAAACCCTTCTTCTTTTAAACGAGAGTAATTGCAAAGGATTGCAGAACAAACCGCAGGGTCGCAAAATGAATATCCTTCTGGAATAATATAATTCTCATCATCAAATCTAAATGAATCTTCAAATTTAGTAATATGTTTTGAACGTGTTATTCTACTAAACACGATTGGTTTTTTATATGAATTTTTAATAACGTATTGGTCTTTCCGCAAATCAATAATGGCTTTCTTAATAATAAAAGCTTCTCTGCCTGATGCGGTTTTTAATTTTTCTTCCCAAACTTTTATAGCATCTCTTATCTGTTTTAAATAGGGAATTTCTTCTACATCTTTTTTAGTTATTGTTACTTTTGGTTGAAATATTGTTGTTTTACCTTTTCCATCATCTAATAAATTATAAATACCATCTTCGCCATTTTCAAGTTGGGAGACTAAACCTTCAAAAGAAGTTTCTCTTTTATTAACTGTAGCCATGCGATTGTCAGTTAAAATCTTATGTTGTCGTCTCTCTTCTCGCTCTATTGGAATTACTAAGTATTCTGCAAGGATTTCTAAATATGCCTCATTGGGCTCTTTATTCTCCTCAAGAATTTTATTTACTAACTCTAATCTTTCTTCAGCTGAGGTGAGAGTATAATCTAATTTTAATATAATAGTCACCTCCATTACCTAAATATATTATAACAGAATTCCCAGCCTAAGTCAAATTTTTGACAAAATAGAAAAAAAATGTTAAAATGTCTATGTAAAATAAAAAAGGAGAGAAGATAAAATGTTACAAATTATTGTATTCTTTTGGCTATTAATGTTTTGCACATTATGCTTTCAATTTATAGAGCCTATGTCGCAAAGTTCTAATGTTGATAGATGTTTGGCAATGTTTATATTTTTAGTTGGCGCGCCATGTTTCTTTTTAGTAAACGTATTAAATAGTTTATTAGATTGTATTTTTCCAGAAGGATGGGATAATGAGGACCCATTTTCAAAATATTAGTTATGATAGTTTCTTCTTATGGAGCAGCTTGTATGCAATATAGCTCAGATTTTACTAAAGTAATGCGGGAAGCCGGTTATATATATCCTTTTGACTGGCGAAGACGAAGAATGGACCAAGATTATGAAGAACCGCAAGGTATTCGAATTAGCGTGGATGATTGGATAGACAAAAGAGAAAGATACATTGCGCAAAGGGTTTTTGATAATTTTGATTGGGAACATTTTTACGCACATATTGTAAGATATAATAAATTAGATATGTTAGAGGATCATTTTCCTTGCGAAACAGGTGAGAGACAATGTAATTTGTTTTGCAAGAAATTTAATAAAAAATGTACAAAGGAGAAAAATGAAATATGAGAACAATGATGAAACAGTTAATTCCTGAAAACACAAGCAGAAAAATTGATAGCTTAGGAAGAATTACAATTCCAAAAGGATTAAGAGATAGAATGTTTCTTGAGGAAGGTTCTGATTTGGAATTATTTACAGCTATCATTGATGGCAGACAGTGTATTTGTATGGCAAGTCCAATAGATGAAGATCAAAAGTTGCGGGAAGCCGTTGCTGCGTTCGTAGAATGTGGTGTTGAGGTACCTGAGGAGCTTCAGAAATATGTAGAGGAAGAAGAGTAATGGAAGCGTTGGGATTAGGGCTTGAAGCTTTAGGTAAAAGTATTGGAATTTGTGCAAGAAGTTTTGCTATGATTTATATTGTAGGAATTGGTTGTAAAACCTTTTTGATTTATACTGGTAAAGCTTCTATGGATTCTTTTAAGGACTGGTTTAAATTTAAAAATAATGATGGACGAATGTAGGAAAGTTGGAATATTTTGTAGAAACGTTTCTTATGGAAAGAGAGCTAAGAAAGAGTTAGATAAGGGAGATGGGACCCAATTTATTATTTTTCCCATAAATAATAGAGATAAATTATTGGGTCAAAGAATTGATAAAGCATATGTTTTAGATGATGTAAGCTATAGAGAAATTTTATATCTCGTACAACCTTGTTTGAAAGATAGGGATGGGTGTATAATGATTGGGGATGGGAATACCTGGATGAATTTATCTGTAATTTTGAAGTTGATAAATATTTAAGGGATAGTTTTGTAAAACCGAAACTTAAAATACTTTTCGTGTCAAAGTTGCCCAGAGCAAAGTCGAAATCAAAACGAAAAAAATTTTTTTCCCGAAATACCACCCCCCATAACACTATCTCACTAACTCTTGATGACTTTTTTATCTCAAAGATATCTGAGAAACACACAACAAAGGTATTGCCGCTATTCTGAGAAGCGACGGGGTGACCTCGCATCTTGCGGGCCCGCCAAAACAGATAAAAAATATTTGAAACTAAAATGAGTTTAAGATAGGCATTGTGTATGACAACACAATGCCTTTTGTTATTTATCTACATACTAAAGAATAAATAACACACTATGCACAGCATGTATGTTATACACACAGGCTATACACTATGACACACCATGCACAGGTAGTCTGTACTACACAGCACAACATGTACGCTACTATGTATACACAGGGCCGCATGCACACACTACACTATGTACATACATACATCTGTTGGATACATACATAGTAGATGATGTATACACATACACTATACAGTACATGTGAATACATACATACCATACCATACATGTGTACTGCTGGATAATAATTAAATAAAATAAAACGCTTGCGTATACAAAAGAGATGAGGCCTGCTGCCCCTGCCCAAGGGCAGGCCTTGCCACAGGCAAGGAGAGAGCAAGAGAAGAAGAAGAAAGAGAAGAGTAAGAAAGACAAAGACAACAAGAGAGAGAACAAAGCAAAGACAAAGACAATAAGATAAACACACACATCATCACATACATACACAATGATGTATACATGTATGTATGTAGGTAGGCATGGGGTAGGGTAGGGGTGCCAGGGTATGGGTATACGCACATCGTGGCACATAGGCGCGTGGGCGGTCCTGGCGCGCCTTGTTTGCTGTCAATAGGTATCCTGCACAAAAATCGTTGCGAAATCTTGTGCAATTTGTACATTGACTTTTTCCCGAATCTATGATACAATAAATGGTGCGGGCCTATTGGATTAGTACACACCGTGCTAATTAACGCAAACATTCTTTTTGGTAAATAGGGCGGAGATTGTTAAAAAATTAACAAAAATATTTTATAAAAAAGGCTTGACAAATGGGCGGTTATACTGTATAATAAACTTATCAAATGAAAGAGAGGTAAGAACAATGAAGAAAGTGATGATGATGGTAGCAATGGTAGTGATGATGATGACAAGCTGTAATACAGCACTCGCCGCAAGCAATCCAGTAGATGACACATGTGAGCGTGATGTGTATGCGGCTCTGACTGTAGTCACAGAGGTTGATGAAGAAGAGGACGTTGTGTACTGTGTAGATTTTAGTGGTAACGAGTGGTCATTCACAGGCATTGAGGACTGGATGGTTGGAGACTTCTGTTCAATGGTAATGGATAACATGGGTACAGTGTGTATCTATGATGATGAGATTGTATCAACAAGGTATACAGGTTGGCTCAATGGCTCATGGGGACGTGATGCAGATGGCAATGCTATTATTGAAATGAATGAAGATTGATTTTAAAGTGAGGATTTTTCCTCACTTTTTTTTATTAAAAGCCTTGACAAGTGACTGCATGTGTGGTATTATAATAGTGTCAAGAGGAAAGGGAAACAAAATAAAATAAATAAAATAAAATAAAAAACCTATTGACAAATGAGTTATCCAGTAGTATAATGAATACATAGAAAAGAAAAGAGAGGTATTAGAAATGAGTTATACAGTAGAATTTATTTTAATGGCAGTCGCAATGAGTGTAATAGTTGGTGGTTTCATGGCATTATGTATTGTTAATACCATTATGGAAAATTGTAATCAAGTAGCAAAGTGGATAGTTGGAATTATACTTGCAGTTGCTATTGGATGTGGTATTAGTGGATTAGCTACTTTACAGATGAAAGGTGATGATGAAGCATGGAATAATGGATACTGTACAGAGTGTAATGAGCCTTACAGATTTGCAAATGCGGTACACCACAAAAACAGTGATGATGAATACTATTACACTTGTGATAATTGCGGTCATACAATTGTAATACATGGATTAAGAGAAAGATAAAAAAAATAAAATAGGGGTTGACAAAATCAGCCCCTTGTGGTATACTTAATGTATCAAATGAAAGGGGGAAATAAAAATGAGCAAAGAAGAAATGATAAATGATTTAATTAAAACAAGAGGTTTTGAAGATGAAATGACTATCTATTTTTGTGAAATGTGCGAAAAACCAAACATGGATAATAGAGAGCTTTGTGTTTTGTATCGTTTGATTATTAACTATCCTATCTATGATGAAAACGAAACAGAAGAAGAGTTTCAAGAAAGAATGGATAAATTTTTTGAAAATAAGGATTGACAAATAAGATAAACAGGATTATAATTATTATAGAAATTAAAGAAAGAGGTTGATAAAAATGACAGTAAACGAAATGATGGATAATGTAATTAGGCAGTTAGGTTTTGAAAGTCCACTGACAGTTATGTTTTGTAAGGATTGTGAGTCAGGAAGGTTCACTAATGAAGAGTTGATGCGGTTGATGCACACAATCGTAGAGTATTAAAAAATTTTAAAATGGGGTTGACAAAAGGTCAGCCCCATGGTATAATAAATACATAGTAAAGGAGATGTAAAACATGAGTAGAAAATCCAAAAGTAAAGAGAAACAAATGAAAGCACAGGCAGAGCAATTCAAGTATAAAGGTATGACAAAAGCTCAAATCCAAAAGGCAAAGAAAGAAGAACGTGCGGTCTGGGTTGGCACAAGACCTGCGGTGTTCGATGATAAAAGAAAGAAAAATGATAAAAAAGAATTGCGGGCGGTACTGACTGAGTACCGCTAAGCCGCTAAACCTAAAATGCGGCGGCGCGCGCACGGTCCTGGCGCGCGTTGTTTCAGTATAACATAGGCGACAGCATTTGTCAAGAGAAAAAATGCACAAAATTTCAGCAGGTCGACATCCCGAAATTCGGCACTTTGCACAATGGGTAATAATGCACAAACTTTGACCGCAAATTTTGTGCATTATTTTTTGCGATAATGCTTGACTATTGGACAGGAGTGTGGTATATTATAATCAAGGAAAAGGAAAAGGGAATGCGGAAGCCCACAGAACAGTGGGTTGATGAGCGACACGCCATTGGTTCACTGTTCGGGCTGACAGCCCTAAAGAAAATAAAAAAAATAAAAAAAGTTCTTGACAAACCGAATCAGATAGAGTATAATAAGATTAAAGATAAGGGAACAGAAAAGAGAGGGAAATAAAAATGAAAGAAATGATTAAAAAAGCACTGGTTGATGGATATAAAGAAATCGCTTACACTGATAAATACATCTATGGATTTTATGATAAAAAAGTTGTTTACGTTGCTTTTTCAGATGACAGCACATTAGATGCCGTTACAAAGCTCGATACGTCAAGTGATAATACAGGTTATAGCTTACGATTTACACCAAACAAATTTCAAAAAGAAATTTTAAAAATGGGCGGAAAATACTTTCCACTTTGCTCAAAAGAGTTCTTTTTAAATGAGTGCAAAGAAAGTCGTTATAATAAAGGTCGTGTATTTGAAAAAATGGTAACTGAATATTACGGTCAAGAGTGGGGATGGGACAAAGTGCCATTCACAGAGGCGGGCGACATTGAAATTGATGGCGTTGCTTATCAGATTAAATTTGAAAAAGCAACTTACACCACTGAAAAAAGACTTGCAAGATTAAGAAAGAAAAAAATGGAAAAAATGAATAAAGGGCTTGACAAATAACAAGCCCTCTGGTATAATAGTAGTAGAAAGAGAGGTAAGGAAGAATGAAAGAAAGAAAAACAGATAGAGAAATCTTATTAGAAATCTTTAAAAGAGCGGGTGTAAACATTGTCTATGAACAGGACGATTACATTGAGGTTGAACCAGAAACTTATGGAGAAAACGTTGGTTTTGATTTTGACTCACAAGGAAATTTTAAAAAACTTTTATAAAAAAACTATTGACAAATTATTTTAAAAGTGTTATAATAAATATATCAAAAAGAAAGAAAGGAAAAAAATCATGGAAAATATTATGGAAAGTTTAGGACTTATGGTAGGAAAAGAAACTGTACTGTTTGATGTTACGACAGGTGAAATCATTTCAAAAGAAAGAACTGAAGTTCTTGCGTATCTGAAAAGAAATGATGGTTTTTATACCTTGCAAGTTTTTTAAAAAAGGTATTGACAAATTATAAAAGATAGTATATAATATAATTAAAGAAAAGGAAAAAGAAAGGAATTGATAATTATGATGAACAATACAATTAAGAAAATGATGGAGACAAAAGGAACAATCTACTTTGACATGGACGGCACACTTGCTAATTTCTATGGAGTAGAAAACTGGTTAGACTATCTGGAAAATGAGGACACCACACCTTACGCAATCGCAAGACCGCTTTTCAACTTTTCAGTCTTTGCAAGACTTCTCCACAAATTACAGGAAAACGGCTACAGAATCGGCATTGTAAGTTGGTTAAGCAAATGCGGTTCGACAGCTTATAACACAGCGGTAACAAGTGTAAAACTTGCATGGCTCGAAAAACATCTGCCAAGTGTTGAATGGGATGAAGTCAAAATTGTAAACTATGGCACACCAAAAAGTACAGTTGTTGACTGTGATGGATGGCTCTTTGATGATGAAGAACGCAACAGAGAAGAGTGGGGCGAAAACAGTTTTGATGTAAACGACATTCTCGGAACGCTTAGAAAATTCTTCTAAGCGTTCCAAAAAAAGACTTGACAAATTCCAATAGATACTGTATAATAAAAGCATAATAAAGAAAGAGGTTGATACAATGAAAAAGATTTGTTTTAAACATGATTACTACTGGAATGGAGAATTTATTGGAACGCCGACAGACTTAATCTCTGGACGCACAAAAGACTTTGAAAAGCATGAAATTATTTGCACTTGCAAGAAATGCGGAAAACAAAAAAGTTTTAAATTTAAGAAAGAAATACTTGACAAATAAACCAAAAGGCAGTATAATAAATGTATAAAGTAAAGAAAGGAATTGATACAATGTATTTTTTAAGAGATGAAGCGTGCACACCTATAGATTTAACAGAAGAAGAATACAGCTGGATGGTAGGACAGTTGAGAGCCAAGAGGTCAGCAGAATTGAAAAAAGCAATGACCGCATACATTGAGTCTTTTGGAGTTGCGGAATTGCGGGCGCTTGTGAAAAGTGTAACAAAGGAACAGTAAAAAAAAATGAGCTGAAATTTCAGCTCATTTTTTGTGCAATTTGCCAAGTTGACAAGAATGGAGAAATGTGATAAAATGGCCGGCCGGCGACAAGCGCTTCGGCCGGAATTTGTGCAAAACAGAGAAATTCAACAATTTTTTGGCAAAATCTTTGTGCAATCTGCCTATAGACATTTTCCCGTAATCATGCTATACTATAATCAAGTTAAGAGAGAGAGGTAATTAAAATGATTAAGATAAAAGCATTACTGGCAATCAACATGGATACTGTAGCAACCACAACAACCTGCTACCACTGTCCGTTAAAATGGGACTGTAAAAAGTGGTTTTACTATGATTACAATGTTAATAATAAGATGTGTGATACTGTTGATGAAACAATTCTGTTTGGCAAATACGACCCTTGGAAAATGTATGGATTAACGACAGAAGAAGCGAAAAAAAGAAATTTAAAAATGTGTTGACAAATTAAACATTGTGTGTTATACTTAATGTATCAAATGAAAGAGAGGAAAATAAAAATGAAAGAGATTTATGATTATAGATTTGAGTACAGAATGGATGGTTGGAAAAACTTTGTTGATACAAGTATCTGGAAACATGTGAGATACCTCGCTCCAGAAGATGCAGAAACATTAAACTTTACAATTAAAACTTTTGACGAACTGGTTGACTTAGTTCAAGATGATTTATTTATGAACGCTGAACTTTCAAAGAACATTTTCAGAAAACCAGTTGTTCGATTGAGCAACGTAGAAGATTATTACTCAACAGCAATCACAGCTAAAAATTTCAAGCCTATTGAGGTTCGTTGTGTGTACAAGAAACTGAGCGCATCAATGAAAGAACTTGCTGACACTCTGGACGCTGACAGCTTTTGTGAATATTTAAGAGACAGAGGAATTACAAAAATTTGAGAAAAAGATAAAAAACTATTGACAAATTAAAAAAAATATATTATAATAATTATAGAAAATAAAGAAAGAGGTTGATAAAAATGAAAGAACGTTTAAGCAAGAAAGCATGGTTAGCATTATTTACACTGATAGGAGTTGTGTTAGCAGTATCAAACTATGAGCCTTCCGCATGGGTTGTATTTTTAGGACTTGCGGGCGGTTATACTTGCGGTTCTTTTGGCTATTGGATTGACACAAAATTCAATGAATGGTTAGAAAAGTTTGCGGAGGAATAAAGCATGATGAAAACAGTTACAATGAAATTAGAAAACGCAAATGCGGAGTTACGTGTGGGAGATTCTAACGGGGTTGTTATTATCAATAACAACAACCTCGTTTCTATTGATGAATTAAAGGAAATTTTATCAATGTTCAATTATTTGAATAACAGCGCAACAGAAACAAAAATCAAGAAAGACGCAACTAACTTCTAACATTTAGGCAGACATAAGTCTGCCTTTTTCACCCATGTAAAAAACGGGACAAAAAATTTTTTTAAAAAGTGCTTGACAAATGAACCAAAAGGTATTATAATAAATGTATCAAATGAAAGAGAGGAAAACAAAATGAAAATATCAAGGAATGAAATGATTAGAATTAGAAAGAATCTTCTCAGAGAGATGGATGATTATCTGCGGTCAAACGTTGATGAAAATGTTGTCATTGATATCTGGTTCGCTGTTGGTCTTGAGGATGGATGGGATAATGATATTTTAACAGAGTATGCAAGCGATGAAGATTTATGGCTGTCTTGCGTTAATGCTTTTAAAGCTTGCTGTGAAAGAGAAAATATTTTAAAATAATGCTTGACAAACAGTCAACCACATGGTATAATAAGTACATAAATAAGAGAGAGGTGTTAAACATGAATAAATGTTATAGATGTGCAGAACTGGAAGGATGCTGGGCTGGTTTACATGGTAAAGGAAAAAAAGATTGTAAGTGCTTTTGTCCTTGCTACTTTTCAAAAGATGAAAAGCATCTAATTTTAGTTCACGAATCAGAATGGGAGCAGTTAGTAGATGCTAACAAGGGTGAAGTGCTTTGTGAGAATCACAAACTGGAAGCGATTGACATTTTAAATGCTTTAAAAATTAATTTTACAGAAGTTGAAAAAAACTCTTGACAAAATAAACAATCGGTGCTATAATAAATACATAAGATAAAGAAAAGAAAGGAATTGATAAAAATGAGAAAAACAATTTACTGCACACTGGATACTGAAACTGTTGGGGGAGCTGCAAATCCAAAAGGAATGTACAATTTAGGCTGTGTTATTCACGACAAAGATGGAAATGTTTTTGCAACAACTTCTATGTTAGTTATGGAACATTACAACGATATTGAAAAAGACAACTATGCAAAGAAAAATTTCCACATCTATGAAGAACGTTTAAACAATGGCACAATGTCAGCAGTAGCAACAGAAAGAGATGCTGTTGAAATCGTTCGCAATCTTTGCAAGTTCTACAATGTAAAGTATGTACAGGCTTACAACTCAGCTTTTGACTTTAAGAAAACAATCTGTCGTGAACTGTTAAACGACTTTGAGTTTATCGACATTTATTTAATGGCATTACAAACAATCACACATTTAAAAAGCTACAGAAAATTTTGTGTGGCAAATGGTTTTAAATCTGGTAGCGGAAAAACCTGTGCAACGACCGCAGAAAGCGTTTACGCATTTATTACAGATAATGCAGAATACACAGAAGAACATACTGCATTAAGTGATGCAATGATTGAAAAAGATATTTTTGTTCGTTGCTACAAAATGCACAAAAAGTTCACAAAAAACGCTCATCAGTGGGATTGTAAGAGTAGAGATTTCCACAAGTGTTATCCTCTTTTCAAATAAAGAGGATAACACCCCAAACAAATGGGGACTTTGTTAAAAAAATAACTTTTAAAAAACTATTGACTTTTGGCTCAGATGTGGTATAATTATAATTGTCAAAGAGGTAAAGACTTAAAGAAAGAAAGAGGTAATGTGTATGTATTATGTATTTGATGGCACTGACAGAAAAGTTTGCGGTTTTGAGGACTACAATGATGCACTTTACTTTGCTGATGTTATCGGCGGTTATGTTGGCTACTACGCCGCATAACAAAAAAAAATAAAAAAGTTAAAAAAAAGTCTTGACAAATGAAACAAAGTGATGTATAATAAGTACATAAGATAAAGAAAGGAAGTAAAGAAAATGAGAAGTCCGCCGAAAAGAAATTAAAGAAAATAAAAAAAAAGACTTGACAACTGAATAAAGATGATGTATAATAAAGACATAGAAAACAAATAATAAATCTCTTAATAAGAAAGGAATTGATACTATGACAAACAAAATGACTTATGTAAAAGCACTGGAAATCGCAATCAAAGCTGTTGAGGATAACAAGGAAGTAGCTGAAAAGCTCGAAGCATTAAAGACTTCTGTAGCAAAGAAAAACTCCGCAGAGAGAAAGCCAACAGCAACTCAGAAAGCAAACGAGGGTTACAAAGAAGCAATTCTCGCATACATGGAAACAGGTAAAAAGTATACAATCACAGAGTTAATGAAAGGTGTGGTTGAACTTGCAGACCTGTCAAACCAGAGAGTATCTGCACTTGTAAGACAGCTTAAAGAGGACGGCTTAGTTCTCAGAGAAGAAGAAAAGAGAAAGGCTTACTTCTCTAAAAAGGTTACAGAGGAGGTTGAGGCGTAAGCCTCAACTAACTCCCCGATTCGGGGTAAAAAAATTTTAAAAAGTTATTGACAAATTTCCAAAAGTGATGTATAATAAATGTATCAAATGAAAGAGAGGAAAGCCTATGAATAAAGAAGAAATGATTACAAAACACATGAACACTCTTGGAATCACAAGAGATGAAGCAATTCAATTAATTGCTGATGATGAAGAAATCGACCACATGACACGAACCAGTGACATTGATGGAGATTTGACAGAGGAACAACGCAAGAGTGCAAAGAAAGCACGACAGGCAGACAGAAAGCCAACAGTCTACAAGTTTGATACGACAAAGCGTAAAAGAGCGGAAAATACTGGCAAAAGATTTCTGATTGATGAAATCAAAAAATGTCTGGAAAATGCGGGCGCTGACAACTTAGAAGTAACTAACCCAGAGCGTGAAATTGTGTTCATGTCAGAGGGAACAAAGTACAAAATTGTTTTATCAGCACCACGAAAATAATTTAAAAACAGGGCTTGACAAAAGCCAAGCCCTGTGATATAATAAATACATAAAATAAAGAAAGAGGTTGATAGAAATGAATACAATTATGATTATGGATGTAACTACAAAAAGAGCTGACCTTGAGAAAAAAGCTATTGAAGAGAAAATCTTAAAAGAGATTAAGAAAAAGAAAATGGAAAAAGATATCCAAGAAAGATTTGAAAAAGAGTTAGCTCGTGTAGCAACAGTAATTGAAAATAATAGTACAAGCTGGTTTTATGTAGAGTTTTTTATGGATGATTACTATGACGTAAGAGAGCAGACAATTGTAAGAGAAGTAATTGACAGATTAAGTGTTTTTCTTAAAGAGCTTGGCTATGAAGTATGTACAAATCATGAATACACTCAGAGTTGGAAAACAAGAAGCGGAAAATTTGGTTATTTAACTTTTAGAATTCCAGAATAAAAAGTCAAGTAGAAAATAAGAGCTGAAAAGCTCTTATTTTTGTGCATAATTACTACTTGACAAATTGGGCGGCCCGGCGATGGTCGCGCCAGGCAGAATTTCGCAATTATACCATACCCCAGCATTTTTGTCAAGGAAAATCGTGCGAAAAATTGCACAAAGATTTTCCCATAATCTTGTGCAATATTCCCTCTTGATTTTTTGGAAAAAATTTGTTATAATTTATTTACAAGGTAAGGAAAGACATCAAGTCTACAAAATAAAAAATTTTTAAAAAATTAAAAAAGGCTTGACAAACTACTTCCCCTGTGATATAATTAAGATGTCAAGAGGAGATGAAGAAACAAACCTCTCCACGACGCATAATCGTGTGAAGTGAAATTTGATACTCTCCACAAAAAATAACTTAAAAAACCTCTTGACAACTTGATTAAAACCTGCTATAATGATTATACAAGGTAAGGAAAGAAGCAAGGAACTTGAAAAAGAAAATAAAAAAAAATAAAAAAAAAGCCTTGACAAACTTCTAAACCTGTGATATAATAAATACAACAAATAAATAAAACATTCAAACAAGAAAGGAATTGATACTATGACAAACAAAATGACATACGCAAAGGCACTCGAAATCGCTATGAACGCTGTAAAAGAGAACAAGGAAGTCTATGACAAACTGGACGCTTTGAAAGCATCTATCGCAAAGAAGAACTCTGCTGAGAGAAAGCCGACAGCTACTCAGAAAGCAAACGAGGGTTACAAGACTGCAATCCTTGAGTTTATGGAAGTCGGCAAGAAATATACAATCACTGACTTAATGAAAGAAGTCGTGGAACTTGCTGACCTGTCTAACCAGAGAGTATCTGCTCTTGTAAGACAGCTTAAAGAAGAGGGTCTTGTGGAAAGAACAGAAGAGAAGAGAAAAGCGTACTTCTCTAAAAAAGTTGTGGTAGATGAAGAAATTGAAGAGTGATGAAAAGAGGGGCTTTGCCCCTCACCACTCTGGGCTTGTAGTGTTGGAAGCCGTCACCGCAGAGAGCCTGCAAGGGTCGGGGTTCGATTCCCCGCAAGTCCATCATTCACTTAAATTTTGATTTCCTCCTTTTCTGCCGGTTCGGACGCCATGCCGGACCGGCGGGCGAAAGCCCACCCAATAGAACGGGTCGAAAAAAATTTTTAAAAAACCTATTGACAAATATCCAGAAGTAGTGTATAATTAAATTAAAGTTAAGGGAAAGAGGTTGATAATAATGACAGTTGAAAAAAGTACAGATAAAAGTTATCCTTTTACAATTAAAGGCGGTTGGGGCGATAAAGTATATTGCACTATTGATGATTTGAAAGATATTAAAAATCAAATCAATAAAATTTTAAGAGAGGAAAAAGAAAAAAAGGCTTGACAAAACTCCAGAAGTGAGGTATAATAGTATCAGAAAGAGAGGTAAGGAATAATGACAAATACAGTAAAAGATGCGTACAGAATCGTTTTTAATGACATGATGAATAGTGAGTGCGGTCTGTTGGTCGGCAAGTATGATGCAAAAAATGGTGATGAAAAGTTCATGCACGGCATTGATGTTGTTATGGAATGGATTGCATACAGAGCAAGCGAAAAACAGGGTGAAGAATTTTCAGCAATGTTTTTTGATAACATGATTGACAGTCAAGAGAAAGCGAGGGAGTGAGTTATGGAAGTATGGCATGATATATTAGAGGGAATTGGTTTATCAGTTATCATTTTAGTTGTAGTTATCAGCTTACTGTTTTATAATAGTGCGCCAAAACATGCAGAGGTAACCGCAACAAAGAAAATCTATCATGAGGATAGCGATTCTACTACTATGGAATTTGAAAATAAACAGGGGGATAAAATTTATTCTATTGATGATTACGTTTGCCCTCTTGTGCAAAAGCAACTATTTACTATGATAGAAGAACAGGTGAATTATTAGAGATTGTAACAAGAACAACTTTAAAACAGTCCTTGACAAAATCCACAAGTAGGTGTATAATAAAAGAAAAAGAAAGTGAGTGATAAAAAATGAACATGTTAATTTTATTTAGCTTTTTAACAATCATCAACGTGGTATTTTCCACAATCAAATCTATTGTAACAATTAAATCGGGGAAAACAGTTGCCGCTTTAATCTCTGCGGGCTACTATGGTTATTATAACATTGTATTAATTTATACGGTTGCAGATTTTCCGCTGTGGCAGAAAGTTGTTGTAACTTTCCTTGCTAACTTAATCGGTGTGTGGATTGTAAAGTGGGGCGAGGAAAAAACAAGAAAAGACAAGCTGTGGAAAGTGGAAGCAACTATTGACAGTGAGTTTGAATGGGAAGATTTAATTGCAGATTTAAAGGCTTGCGGTATTCCTTGCAATTACATCGACATTGACAAATACATTTTAATTAACTGCTATTGTGCTACACAGCGGGAAAGTGCCGCAGTTAAAAAGTCTCTTGACAGATACAATGCAAAATATTTTGTAACTGAAAGTAAAACTTTATAAAAAAAAAGTCTTGACAACTGAAAAGAAATGCTGTATAATAAGTACATAAGATAAAGAAAAGAGGTAATAAGAATGAAAGTTAATTTCAATAATACTCAGAACTATGTTTACGCTTACAAACTTATGGTAGGAAATACATTTACTGCAAAAAGAAGTGGTATTGATGAAATCGGCTTATACATTAAAATTGATAAAAGAAGCGGTGTTTTTCCTGAGCGTTATCGAGAAAATGTAATGGCAGTTAATCTGGCTACTGGACAGGTGAGAGCTTTTCCAGGAGATGCGAAAGTCAAACAAGTAAATGCAGAGGTAAATATTTTAGAATAAGGTCTTGACAAACTGCAAGTTATCTGTTATAATAAATGTATCAAAAGAAAGAGAGAGGTTGATAATTATGTTAAACATTGAAAGTAAAATTAGCGGATGGAAAGTCACAGGTTTTGAAACTAAACCAGTTTTTAGCAGTCAGGTTGTTTCTCTGGAAGAATGTATGAAAACAATTAAAAAACAGAAAACAATGGATTACATTCTTGACAATTTCCGCTTTAGCAAAGGCATGAAAGAGGGAACATGGTTTACAACTATTGATTGGGATACGATTATGAAAATCTCAATCATGGAAACAAATCCAGAAGAAGAAAAACAGTTAGAAGAGCGTTTCGGTTTCAGCTGGGTTAAAGTTTATCTGCGGTTCAATCATTAAAAAAATAAATAAGGGGGTTGACAAATCAGCCCCCACATGATATAATAAATACATAAATAAGAGATAGAGAGGTAAAAGAAATGAAAGTTTATTTAGCAAGTCCTTGGTTCAAAGAAAGAGAAATGACAGTTTATCAGCAGATTATTAAAAAGATGCGGTCACAGGGAATTGATGTGTATGCGCCAATAGAGCATGAAATTGAAAATGCGTGGGAGATGCCTAACAAAGAGTGGGGACACAAAGTGTTCATGGAAGATATTGACGCAATCGACAAATGCGATGAAGTATGGGTTCTGAACTTCGGAATGTATTCAGACAGTGGCACAGCCTGGGAGTGCGGTTATGCTTATGCAAAAGGCAAAACAGTGCGGATGCTGTTAAACACTTACACAGAAACAGAATTTTCCTTGATGATGGTTAATGGCTGTGATGAGGTTGATTCAATGGTGAATTATTTAACAGACAGCGACTTCAAATTAGAGATTGATGTCAAGTAGAAAATAAGAGGCTTTGAGCCTCTTATTTTTGTATAATTTTTCAGTTGACATTTTGGGCGGCCCGCGCACAGTCGGCGCGGGCAGAATTTCGATTATATCATACTCCCCACCATTTGTCAAGAGAAAATATTGCACAAAAAATGAGCCTGCAAAAATCCCGAAATTAGTGCAATATTTTTTGAAATAATGCTTGCAATCTGGGGCGAGGTGTGGTATTATAATAGTGTCAAGAGGAAAGGAAATAAAAAATCCTCAAAGAAAAAAAATAAAAAAACCTCTTGACAAATGCTTCTAAGCATGATATAATAAGTACATAAGATAAAGGAAGTGAGGTAAACAAAATGATTTAGAAAAAAAATAAAAAAAAGTCTTGACAACTGAATAGAGATGTGTTATAATAAAGACACAAAGAAAACAAAAACAAAATTTTAAATTAAAAGGAGAATGATACTATGATGAACAAAATGACTTATGTAAAGGCTCTTGAAATCGCTATGAAATCTGTTGAGGACAACAAAGAGGTTTATGAAAAACTGGAAGCTCTTAAAGAGTCTATCTCTAAAAAGAACTCTGCTGAAAGAAAGCCTACTGCTACACAGAAAGCAAACGAGGGATATAAAGAAGCTATTCTCTCATTCATGGAAGTTGGCAAAAAATACACAATCTCTGAACTGATGAAAGAGGTTGTAGAACTGGCTGACCTCTCAAATCAGCGTGTTTCCGCACTGGTTAGACAGCTGAAAGACTCTGGTCTGGTTGAAAGAACAGAGGAAAAGAGAAAAGCATACTTTTCTAAAAAGATTGTAACTGAAAACGAGGGGGAATAATCCCCCTCCCCACTGGGGAAATTTAAAAAAAAAGTCTTGACAATCCAGTAGTCATGTGCTATAATAGATTTATCAAATGAAAGAGGTGTTGTAAATGAAAAAGACAGAAATCAATTATCCTACACAGGAATGGCTTGACAACTGGGTTGACAAGTACATTGACAAAAATCCTAACGAGAAAATCACAGATTTTAAAGCATTAGAAGAGAAAGCCACAGAGGAGTGGTGGGATAACGAGATTGACCACAACCGCCCCACACCTTTCGACTTGACACCTGAACAGCAAAAAGTTGCAAAGGAAGCAACAAAAACAGGCACTCGAAAAACTCCCACAAACTACAAATTTGACAAAAAGAAACGTCCAAAAGATGCAGAAAAAGTGGAATTTCTCGAAAAAGTTTGCGGTTTTTGTTCGGAAATTGCAGAAAATTGTGAAATTGTAAACGCTGGACAGGAAATTTCATTCAAAATTGGTGAAAATGAGTACAGTTTGAAGCTTGTAAAGCATAGAAAAGCCACAAAATAGTGGCTTTTCACCCAAAACGGGGCAAAAAATTGAAAAAAATTTAAAAAAAATGTTGACAAACAAGAAAACATCTGCTATAATAAGTACATAAGTTAAGAGAGAAAAGAAAAGAGAGGTAAATAAAAATGAATTACATCGTACTTGACACTGAAACTACAAACGGCTTTGATGATCCTTTTTGCTATGACGTGGGTTATGCTGTACTGAATGAGGATTTTGAGGTCATTGAAACAAGGTCTTTTGTTGTGGCTGATGTTTTTCTTGACAAAGAAATGATGGCAAATGCTTATTTCGCTGATAAAATTCCGCAATACTGGGAAGATATTAAAAATGGCGTTAGAGAGTTGAAAACATTCAGAAACATTAGAAAACAGTTGCATGATGATTGTAAAAACTTTGAAGTGGGTGCAATTATCGCACACAACGCACGTTTTGATTATAGAAGTTGTCAGAGAACGCAAAGATGGCTGACTAAATCAAAATACAGATATTTCTTTCCTTTTGGCTGTGAAATCTGGGATTCTTTAAAAATGGCAAGACAGACTTTCGCAAAAGATGAAAATTACAAAAACTTTTGTATTGAGAATAATTTTGTAATGAGTGGCAACCGCCCACGCTTAACAGCGGAAATCCTTTACAGATACTTAACAAACAATGTTGATTTTGTTGAAAGCCACACAGGTTTAGAAGATGTTATGATTGAGAAAGAAATCTTTAAAGCGTGTCTTGCTATGAACTCTGAAATTGATTGTAAAACGTGGAATAATTAAAATCCACGTTTTACAAAAAAGTTATTGACAAAATAAAAAAGCTATGGTATAATTTATTTATAAAATAAAAGAGAGGTATTAAAAATGATTGATGATATTTTGAATGAAATGATTAAAAGGGGCTTTGTTGATGAATACGGTGATATTAATGATTACAACAGTAATGATGATGATTTCGACACTGTATTCGGTCAGATTGCGGAAAATATGGGTCTCGAGTGTGCAATAGATTCAGACCACGTGTTCGATTCTCCTGGCTGTGATATTTATTGTAAGGCTATCGCAGTAGCAAATGAAGACTGTCTCGACAATGCGTTACTTACATTCACACATTGTTAAGGGGGCGAATAAATGGTCTATAGAGGTTCATTAGAAAGTCACGTGCGGGCGGGTCGGCTCAGCGAAAAAGATGCAAGAAATATTGCGAAATTGTTACAAATTGATTTCGATTTGAATAAAAAGATTCCTTGGTGGAAAAAAATATTTCACAAAAATTAAGAGGGCAGGAGCCCTCTTTTTTGTTTATAATTACCACTTGACAAAACCCCATAAGTGTGCTATAATCAATTTAGACCCGCCCTTGGGCGGCCGGCGCAGCCGGAATTCGCATTATACCACATCTTTCAAAAAAAGTCAAATAAAATCGCATCGTCACATTGCACAATCTTTTTTCCCGAAATCGCACTCTTTTTGTGCAACCTACACAACTCTGACTGCCCTCAAGGCCGCGCCACCTGATACAGCCCTCATATGCGACTCCTTTTGTTCGGCAGCCCGGGCCCGGGCGCATATGCCCGCCGCGCCGGCAGAAAGTTGGCCCCTCAAAAATTTTTTTACCCATTGGGCGACCGGCGCGCCGCGTCAATTTTCCCATATGGCCGCAATATTGCTACAAACTTGGACTGCTGCCAACAAAAATTTTTCTTCTCTCTCCTCTGAAAAAATTGGTCCAATAGCAGAGATAGAACGAGTCCAGTAGAGCAAAGTTTACCTCTCTTAAAAGTTTGTCCGTTTCAAATTCTGCGAGGCAAATTGATTTATGTTTTAAATTTTGATATAATAATATTAAATCTAAAAGGAAAGAATATAGAAGCGGCCCGGCCGCATCAAAGTATCCTGCTGTCCTGCAAAATCTTATTACATATATGGGAACATGCGAACGGCAGCAGGCCCGCAATATTCTTCCAATTGATTTTTTATAAAAATTATTATATAATATATACATAAGATAAAGAAAGATAAACAATTCATTTAAAAAAAGGAGAAAAGAAATTATGGTTAGAGTAGAAGATTTAATGGCGGCAATTCAGAATGGACAGAGCGCAGATGATCTGGCAGCAGAGTACGCAAAGGCACTGAATGAGGCTAATGCTCGGGTTAAGGCAGATGTTGAAGCTAAGGCTAAAGCCGAGGCAGAGGCACGCGCAGCAGCAAGTGTTAAGCTTGCAGATGCAAAGGCAGTAGTAGTGCCGCTTGTAAAATATATCCAGACATATATTCCTGAGATGGATCTTGGTGAGGTAACAGACGCGGACCTGAATGAGGCAGCAGAGTTCCTCGTAAGTGCCATTGATGAGGTAAAAGTTCAGCTGGCTCCGCAGCTTAAACTTCTGAAGATGCTTGGCGACCTGGACCTTGATGGTGAGGCACCTAAAGCAAAACTGAATATTACACGCAAACCGCAGACCATTGGCGGTAAGAAAGACCCGATTGCCGATTTCCTTAAAGATATGGGTCTGTAATAAAAATTGCCACGAATAAGGCTCCCATGAACAAGTTTTCATGGGAGCTTTTTTTATTGGGTTAGATTGAGTTAGAAGTGAGATAGACTCATATAAAACGGTGAGGGTGGGGGAGAAAAAATGAGAAGTGGTTCCAGGTGTGCCGAGGGCAGGTACCTTCCATCATTTTCTATAGTCTTCCATCATTTTCTGTAGTCTTCTATCATTTCTTAAACCTCTTATAATTTATTATAATTCCTTACTATAAAACCCCATACTAACCTTTTCCCCTTTCCTACTAAAAAAGCCAAGACCTCAATAGTCTTGGCTTCTCGGTTAAGATATCTCTCCTAACCAATCTCTATTCAACTGACTCTGAATATAATCATCAATCCCCGCAGATAAAGTAGTTAAATCTTCAATCTCTTCTACTCGAATAGTTTTGGTAAGCTCTGGCGAGCTTACCGCAGGTTTTGGCTTCTTCTCTTCTTTAATCCTTGCTTTAGCTGCCTTCTGCATCTCAACTAACCAATCTTCCTCTTTCTGAACTTCTGTCTTTCCAAAGGAATAAACTGGTCTCGAATCAGGTCTATTCTCTTTAACATCACTACCTGCTGCATTA
>OLHG01000302.1_pt1 | contig 35876 bp, 22 predicted proteins | sample 1605971 | NCBI WGS metagenome assembly OLHG01 (sample SAMN03283289) | human gut metagenome | biome: human-associated habitat; material: feces | host: Homo sapiens | place: Peru | collected 2012 | reverse complement strand
AGCGGCGCCATACGATCTGACGGGGGTCGATGTTCAGAGCATTGCCCTGATAGATGTGGTTATCCAGCATGGCGGCCAGCAGGTTGTTGGCAGCGCCGATGGCGTGGAAGTCACCGGTAAAGTGCAGGTTGATGTCCTCCATAGGGACGACCTGAGCGTAGCCGCCGCCGGCAGCGCCGCCCTTAACGCCAAACACAGGTCCCAGAGAGGGCTCACGCAGAGCGACCATTACGTTCTTGCCCAGCTTGCGCATGCCGTCGGCCAGGCCCACAGTGGTAGTGGTCTTGCCTTCGCCAGCGGGGGTGGGGTTGATGGCGGTGACGAGGACCAGCTTGCCGTCGGGCTCATTGGCCTTGTCCTTCAGGATCTGGTAGTCAACCTTAGCCTTATACTTGCCGTACTGCTCCAGATACTTCTCGTCCACGCCGGCGGTCTTGGCGACCTCGGTAATGGGCTGCATGACAGTTTCCTGTGCGATTTCGATGTCAGTTTTGAATCCCATGTTCATCATATCTCCTTGTATTGTGTAATCGGCGCCCTGCCGTTAGTATGGCCCAGGCGCATACAGGACTTATGCGGCTCGCCGTTGGAGTGACTACCCGCACGCTTACATTCGGTACTCTCATACCGAATGTAAGCATAGCATTTTTCACAGCGGTTGTCAATAGAAATCGAAATCTTTTCACTGGGTTGAACAAAAAAATTTTTCGGCGGCACCTTTACCCAGGGGAAGGCATAGAAAAGCCCCCGCCGGACGGCGGGGGCTGAAGGGCTTACTCTTTCAGAGAGTACTTCCCGTTATAAACCTTCTTCTTGTAGATCTGGTCCACAATATAGCTTCCCAGGAAGCCAAAGAGGATACCCAGGACCAGGCTGACCAGAACGTCAGTGGGATAGTGGACATAGAGATACAGCCGGGAGAAGGCAATGAGGATGGCGAGAACGGTAGCCGGGATGCCCAGGCGCTTGTCGTGGAGCATCAGAACCGTGCAGGCCTCAAAGGAGGCGATGGTGTGGCCCGAGGGGAAGGAATAGTCGTTCAGGCCCTTGACAAGCAAGGTGATCTCCCGCCCGTATTCCTGGAGCTGGAAATTGTAGGGGCGGATCCGGGCCACCTGGGGCTTCAGGAGGATGTTGCACACCAGCAGCCCCAGCACCAGGGCCATGCCCATGGAGAAGCCGGTTTTTCGGTACTTGGCAAAGAGCAGCAGCACCACCGCCACCGCGATCCAGAACACGCCGCCGTCACCAAAGAGGGTGACGATGGGCATGGTCACATCCAGGAAGGTACATTGCAGATGGGCCTGGATCCAATCCAGGATGGGCAGGTCAAAGGTCACTGCCAAAGAATTCAGCAGCGCTTGCAGGGCCGTGAACATAGTATCTCCTCATTTCTTGTTCTGTCATTGCGAACCAGTCAGCAGACTGGTGTGGCAATCCCGTAGATTTCCAGTCCGCCCCGCTGGTGGGGGCATCCAAAGTATCCGGTGGATTGCCACGACAGTGTGCGCACTGTCTCGCAATGACATGTATTTACTTATTCCGTGGTGGCCTCGGTGCTGGCGGCGACAGAGGCATCCTCAAACAGGGGCCGCAGGGTCATGGGCTCCAGGGTGGTGCCGCTGGGGATGGTGACCTTGCCGTTCTCGTCAGGCTGGAACACAATGGTCAGCTCCTTATGGCCGTCCACAGTCTTTTCGGTGTACCAGCCGGAGAAGACCTTGCCTTCCGGTGCGGAGAGCACGGGCGTGGTCAGGGTGGCGGCATCGGTCTCGAAGAAGTCGTCCACCAGAGTGGTGCCGTTGCCGTCGATGAAGGTCAGCCGGACCTTGCCCACAGGCTTGGTCACATCCTCGTTGGTCATGCCGTAGCACTTCCAAGCGCCGTTGGACTTGCGGAAGAACAGGGCCATATCCAGCTCGTAGTCACGGGTGTTGCCGTCCTTCAGGGTCACGTTCATGGTGACGTGACCACGGGCGGAGAAGAGCTCATCGGAATACTTGCAGTAGTCCGTGACGGACTCGGCGGTAAATCGGTGGCCGTTGTCCTTGTTCATCCACAGCTCGCTGCCGATCTTCAGGATGTCCTTGTAGGCATCAGCAGAGGTATCGTAGTATTTGGCAAGAGAAGCTCTTGCGCCGGAGGCATTGATCATGAATTCACCGTAGGCTTTCAGGGCTCCGGTGACGGCGGTCTGCTCCTCCTCGGTGATGGTATTGGACTCGGTCTGCTCCACGAACATGCCCTTCTCCTCGTCATAGGAAACCGGCATATCCGCACCGGTCTGGTCCTTGACCGTGACGGTTGGCTTCATCATGAGTCCCGTAACGCTGAGGATATCGGTCTTTGCGCCGGTGGTACCCACAGGCAGGTAGTCCGCGGCAGAGGAAGAGGTGATCTGGATGACGAAGCTGTCGTCCAGGGCCACGCCGTTGACAAAGGCGGTGTGGCCGTCTACGATCTGGATCAGGTAGCCGTCGGCCCGGTCGAAGAAGAGCTCCACCTTGCCAAACTGCCAGTCGGGGATGTCGGTGACCTTATCCTGCTTGCCCTCCAGGGTGAAGGAGGCAATGCGCTCATCCCCCAGCTTGACGAAGTACTTCTTGTCGCCGGACAGGCCCGCGGAGGTCTCCACATAGGTCAAGGGAGTAGACCCAACCTTTTCCGTCATGTAGGCCACAAAGGCATCCTTGCCCTCATAGGCCGTATCCTGGACACCGGCCAGGTCGTAAAGGTTCCCCCAATCCGGGTTGGAGAAGAGCTGGTCGAAAACCTGCTGGCACTTCACCGTAGGCTGGGCCGCCTCGTATTCCACCAGCCAGTTATCCAGCCAGTTGAGGCCCAGAAGCATGCCCACGGCGAAGACGGCAATGAGCATAAAATAGAGGGTGTAGAAGATGATGCCGCCCAGGCGGGGACCCCGCTTCTGAGGCTTGGCAGGAGCGGTGGGCCGCTGCATATTGGGATAAGGGGGCTGCTGGGGACGGCTGCCCTGAGGGCGGCCCTGGGTGCTTCCGGGATTCTGCCGGGGCTGCTGGCCGTAAGGGTTTTGTCTCTGCCCGTAGGGATTCTGCTGGCCCTGCTGACCGTTGGGATTCTGCCGGGGCTGCTGGGGACGGGCCTGGGGAATCTGCTGCCGGGCCGCTTCCGACGCGCTCTGGTGGGGCTTGTAGACCCGCTGCTGGGGCTCGGACTGGGGCTCCTCAGGGACAGGCGTCCGGTTGGAGCGGTTTTTCGCTTCAAACTTTCCTTGATACATTCTGCTCGCCCCCCTTACTTGACCATCCAGAAGTCAGGCATTCTTCTGGGCTCGGACTGCAGCACAGAGTAGGAGTTGATCATGTTGACCTCTCCGGCAGTGTTGCGGTAATACATAATGGAAGAGGAGCCTCCGTCCATGTTGCAGGCATTGTAAGCACCGTACTCCTGTAGGATGTCGATAATGTCCTTGTAGGTGGCGCCAATGGAGCCCGCCTGGCGGCCGTCGGCACAGACGAAGATCACCGCGCCGTCCTGGCGCTGGCCCATGGCGGTCCGGGGGTTGTAGCCGGAGTTGCCGGAGTAAACCTCCTGGTTCACCTCGCCGTTGATGATCAGCACAGGGCCAAACTCGCAGCCGTCCCGGATCTTCTGCTCCGTGGCCTGGGCAGCGGTCATGGACTTGGCAACCACCATGATATCCTGATCGTTGAAGCCGCAGAAGCCCTTCTCAGGCACCATATCCTTGTAGATATCGGAAACCACTTTCCCGTTGGAAATGGTCAGGCCCGCGGGAATGGAGCCAACGGTGGAGTTGGCGGTGCCGTCATCGTTAAAGGCACCGGCGTTGACCACAGCCTTGATCTCCGTATACTTATCCATGACCTGGTTCAGGCGGATACCGGGATTCGAAGTAGAGAAGCCTGTGGCGTTGGAGCCGTTGTATTCATAGCTGGCCCCCAGGCTGACCCGGGAGGGATCCTTGACGATCATAATATGGGCGTTGAAGGTCTTGCCCTTGTATTCCTCCAGCCGGATGCCATCGGGGTAGTTGTCCCACTCGTGGCTGTCGCCGGAGGCCACGGCACCGCCCCGGTTGATGACCACCTTGCTGGTGTCGGTCTCGGTCTCGGTCATCTGGCCCTCACCGGCAGTCTGGATGGCGTCCACCGCCTCCTGGCCGATGAACAGGGCCGGGATCCATTTTGTGGCGCTGGGCTCCAAAAGGGTCATGGTCAGCACCTTTTTCGCCTCTTCGGAGGGGCCGTTGAAAATGTGCTGCATGGCAAGAGTCAGGCCGCCTACCACCATAAAAATGACGGTAAACAGCAGCAGGAAAAACCGGCGGACGATCCGGCCCAGCAAGCCGCTCTTCTTTTTTGGGGGCTTGACGGACACATTGGCCCCACCGGGGTATCCGGCCTGCTGACCGGAATACTGTCGGGGATCATTTTTCTGCATGATACTACCTCACTGGTCGTTTTTGGATTTTGCGAAGACCCAGCGCTGCTGGATCGTATAACTAATGATGTACAGGCACACCATCACAATCACATACCACAGTGTCCGCAGGCCACCGGCGGTATTCTGCACATGGAGAATACGGTACAGCCCGTTGGTCAGCAGCATCTGGGCCCCCATCTGCGGGATAGCCAGGGCATAATACCGGAGCATAGCCTTGCCGGTTTTCACCTCGGACTCAAACACCAGCTTCTGATTCAGGAAGAAATTCAGAAGAGAGGACACGATCCGCGCCCCTACATAGGGCACTGTCCCCTGCACCAGGGCGGAGGCCCCGGCAAGCACATGGTCCAGAAGGGCAAACGCACCCGTATCCACGCAGGCGCAGGCAAAGGAAGACAGGGTGTAGCGGAAGAAGTGCTTTAAAATCAGCTTATAAATTCTCCAGGAGTCCTTGATGGCATGGAAATGGGAGCTCTTGTTCTCCTCAATATAAACCGTCCGGATCTCCACCTCTTCGTAGGGGATCCCCATGGTCTTCATAGCCAGCAGCATATTGGTTTCGTATTCGAACCGGTCTCCGGAAACCTTCAGGAATCTCTCCACGGCGCTTCTGGGGATGGCCCGGAGGCCCGTCTGGGTATCGGACAGCCGCATGCCGCAGAAGATCTTAAAGACAAAGCTGGTGGTGTGATTTCCGAACCTGCTCCGGGGGGGCACATGGGGCAGGTTGAAGTTCCGGCAGCCCAAAACCACATTGCCTGTCTCCAGCATCCGCTCACAGCAGGTGCGGGTATCCTCCGGGTGGTGCTGATTGTCTCCGTCCACGGTGACCACCCCCAGCCCCTGGGGCCGGTTCTCCAGGAAGTAGGCGAAGGCGGTTTTCAGGGCCGCCCCTTTGCCCCGGTTCACCTCGTGGTGCAGCAGGTGGACCTCTTTGTGTGTGTCCGCCGCATGCTGAAACCGGGGAAGATTTTCCGGCTTGGAGCCGTCGTTGACCAGAATAATGTCCGTAAAGCCGTATTCCAGGAGCCCGTCGATCACCGCGTCCAGCTTCTCATCCGGGTCCAGGGAGGGCAAGACAACAGAAATGCGCGAAAGTTCTGCCATATAAATGCCTCTTCAATTCTAGTATGTGTTGAATCTATGGTTATCTCACGGTATTATAGCATATTACTCCCATTTTGCAAAGAGATTTCTGACAAATTAAGAAATATTTCCGTTTTTCCGGTGTCTCTCTAGTTTTCGCCTGATGGAGCAAGGCAATCCAAGACTATTTTTGGAAATGGCACCCCGGGGGACCAAAAATTCCGGCGCTTTCCCAGACAGGAAAGCGCCGGAGGCGAATTTAACGCTTATTCATAGGTCACAGGAGAATCCTGGGGCGCAATGGCCATATAGGTATTGCCCACGCCCAGCTCCAGATCGGCCCCGTCCACGGTCTTGAACCAGAAGGGGCTCTCCTCGCCGTCACAGCCCCAGGTGATGGGGATGATCTTGCCGCCGTTGGCGTAGTAGCCGGTGCCGCCGTTTGTGAAGTTGGCGGTGTAGTACACGTCGCCCCGGGTGATGTCCGCCAGCATGATGATCACATTGGTGAAGCACTCAGGATCCTCGGTGTCGCCAACCACCATGGCCTTGCCGTACTGGTTGTAAACGTACTTGCCCAGGCTCTCGTCATAAACCATGGTGGTGTCCTTCTTGTTGTTGCGGTAGGTGAAGGTCACATTCACGGAATTGGCAGTCTCGCCCTCGGGGGTACCGTCCTCGGTGAAGTGGAGGTTATAGTCCTTGTCGGCAGGCTGGGTCACAGAGAAGCCCTTCTTCTGGGCAAAGTCCAGAAGGCCCGCGCCCTTGGCAAACAGAGTATGCTCATATTTGGACTCAGGCTTGAAGGTGAACACCCGGTCCTTGGCACGGTAAGAGTAGTCGGTAGCGTCGCCGGTGTCAATGGTCATCCGGTTCACGCCGGTATTCCTGGCATCGTTCAGCACCTGGTCAGAGCCGGCGGCATCGGCCAGAACGGCATCGTACATCTTCACGATCTGGTTGAACATCAGCCGGTCAGACCGGACGGAGCCAATGGCCTCTGCCTTACTGACGTCGGTGTACAGGGCCAGGTCCCGGATGATGGAGCCGTTGACCCACATCTCCATCAGGATATCCGCTTCCATAGTGCCATAGTGGGGCAGAGCGTCCCGGATGTTGCTGATGGTCACAGCAAAGATCCGGCCGGTGTAGGGCTCGTCCAGCACTTCGCCGTTCAGGGGATTGCGGTAGACCACAGGGGGCTCCGTGGGCGCTTCGGTGGTCTCGGTGGGTGCCTCCGTGGCCTCGGTAGCAGGGGCCTGCGTGGGGGCAGTGGTCGCTTCCGTAGCGGCAGGGGTGCTGGCACCGCAGCCGCACAGGATCAGGGACGCGATCAGAAGCAGTGCAATCAATTTCTTCATAGCAAACTTCCTCGTTTCATTTTATTATTTAACCAACGGCTTTTAGCCGGTTGATTCTTCCAGAATGGAGCTCATGGTCTTGCCGACGGTATAGTAGAACACATTGTCCCGGCTGGGCTGCAGGTCCAGGAGCTCACCGCGCTTGGAGTAGATGTTGTAGGTGCCGAAGAGGACGGGGATAACGCTGCCGTCCTCGGCTACCATCTGGTTCAGGTTGTAGAAGTTGCCGCTGTTGGACAGGGCTTCCTTTGCCATATTCAGCAGAGTCTCGTTGACGAGAACGCCGTTGCTCAGGGTGCCATAGCCCTTGAAAAATTCCGACAGGTCATAATTGGGAGACAGTCTGGTCTGGCCCAAATAGATATCATAGGTGTTGGCGTTGAGCACATGGCGGTAGGTCACCGCCCCGGAGGTACCGTATTCCAGCACGCCGGTGGGAATGCCCAGCTCCGTCAGGTGGGAGGCGATCTGCCGGGCCATCCGCAGCCGGGCGGAATCATCGGCGTTCACCAATAGCTTCAGCTTCTGGACCTCGCCCTTGTCGTTTTTCGGCAGGGTAAACCGGCCGATAGCGTCCAGGAATTTCATGGGGTCATAGGCAAATCGTTCCGCCAGCTCCGCGTTGTAGTAGGGAGACCGGGGAGAGGTGACCAGGGTACTGGGCTGGCCCATGCCCCGGTAGTTATCCTCGTTCAGGGTTTCCCGGTCGATGGCGTAGGTCAGGGCCTTGCGAAGCACATCGGAGTCCTCAAAATAGTCGCTCCAAAGGGTATTGCAGGCCAGATACACCATCACGCCATTGTCCACTTCCCACAGCTCAAAGTCGCAGCGATATTCGCCATAGGAGTCGAGGAGCGGGTCCGCACAGGCCAGGTTCAGGTCGCCGAACTCAAATTCGTCCCGGAGCTGGGTCTGGCTGGTGGCCTCGATGACCTGGATGGTCTTGGCCCGGGTAGACAGCTGGGTATCGCCGCACCACCAGTTGGCGACACGGGTCAGGTCCGCCCCGTCCTCTCCGGCGTGGAACTCATAGGGTCCCGTACCCAGGGGGTGCTCCTCCGCCACCTGGGAGGCCTTGACGATGGGAATGTCCAGCAGCAGCGGCAGGTTCTGATAGGGGGTATCCAGAAAGAAGGTCAGTCCCCCATCCTCCCGGAGTTTATACTCTACAATGTGGGTAAAGCGGCCCTTGTAGTAGTCGCTTTGCTTGGCGGCATCGTAGGAGGCGATGACATCGCCGATGGTGACCCGGCTGCCGTCGGAGAAGGTGGCCTTTTCGTCCACATAGAAGGTATAGACCGTGCTGTCCGAGGACACCCGGTACCTGGAGCACAGAATGGGCACCGTCTGGTTCTTGCTGTTGTAGGCAAAGAGGCCCTGATACATGAGGGAAAACAGCACCCGGTTGGCAAAGTTCATGGCGATGAGGGGATTCATAGACCGGTTGGGATAGTAGGCCAGAACCAGGGTCTCCTCCTCCGTCACTGCCGCCTCGGTGGGCAGCTCCTCATCCGCCTGCAAGAGGGCATCCCCGGTGGGGACATAGGCTTCCTCGGAAGACTTGGCGCCGCACCCGGCAAAGGCGGAAACAAGGCTCGCCAGACACAGCAAAAGGGCAACGCGTTTTTTCACTTGGCCGCCTCCCCGCATAGGATGATGGCTCCCTGGCTCCCCCGGTGGCCCTGGGTCACCCGGTGGGACCAGAACCGATTTGGGGTACACATGGTGCACTCGGTGCCCACATCGATGGTCTTGACCCCCGCCCTGCGGAGGACCCAGGCGTTGACCCCCTTCAGGTCCACATGGAATTTCTCCCCCCGGGGCTCGATAAAGGCGTTCATTTCCTCCCCAAAGGCTTTCAGAAGAGCCTGGGGCACGTCGGCATCGGTCTCAAAGTGGCACTGGCCGATATTAGGGCCCACGGCGCAGCACAGGTCCTCCGGCTTGCACCCATAGAGGGCTTCCATTTTCTCCACCACCCGGGCGGCAATGCCCAAGGCAGTGCCCCGCCATCCGGCGTGGGCCCCGCCTACGGCACCCGTCACCGGATCGTAGAAGAGAATGGGGGTGCAGTCCGCGGTGAAGACCATCAGGACAGTGCCCGGAGTATTCGTCACCAGAGCGTCGCAGTCCGGCAGGTGCCCCCGGTAAAGGCCGACGCCCCAATCCTTTTCGGTAACCTCGTAAACGATATCCGAATGGATCTGTCTGGCCAGAGCCACCTTGTGGGGGTCAAAGCCCAGGGCGGACCCCAGAATGGCGTAGTTCTGCCGTACCTTTTCCGGGTCGTCTCCCCGGCTCATGCCCAGGTTCAGGGAGCTGAGCTTCCCGGTGCTGACACCCCCCAGCCGGGTGGTGAAGGCATGGGAAGCGGCAATATGGGGGGCTGTCAGATATTCCAGGCTTCCCTTGGTTTGTGTGATCAGCATATGTTTTTCTCCCCTGGGGAGGCTTACTGCTCCATCCCCGCTTCCTTATCTTTTTGCATACAGCACTTCTTATACTTCTTGCCGCTGCCGCAGGGGCAGGGATCGTTGGGTCCCACCTTCTTGGCGGCGGTGCGGATGGGCTGCTTCTTCACGGAGCTTCCATCGGCGGCACCGGCGGCGCCGGTCTCCTTGGCCACCTTCTCCCGCTTGACCTCCTGCTGGGGCTGGACACGAACCAGGAACATCCGGCGGACGGTCTCGTCCTTGATGGACTGGATCATGCTCTCGAACATCTGGTAGCCCTCTTCCTTGTAGGCCACCACGGGATCATGCTGGCCGTAGGCCCGCAGACCGATGCCCTGCTTCAGGTCGTCCATGGCATCGATGTTGTCCATCCAGTATTCGTCCACCACCCGGAGCATGACCACCCGCTCCAGCTCCCGCATGAGCTTGTCGCCGTAGGCGGTTTCCTTTGCCTGGTAGGTTGCCAGGGCAATGTCGTAAATGGTGTCGGCCAGGGTCTGCTGATCCATGGCCAGCAGCTGGGTCTTCCGGCTCTCCAGGGTGCCCCGGATGAAGTAGATGCCCTCCATCTGCATGGCCAGCTCCTTGAGGGCTTCTTCGTTGACGCTGCCGCCGTTTTCGCTGAGGGCGGTAGCCACATTGGTATCCACCAGGGACCGGAGCATGGTCAGGATGTTCTCCCGCAGGTCCTCGCCGTCCAGCACCTTCTGGCGCTGGGCATAGATGACCTCCCGCTGGGTGTTCATCACGTCATCGTACTCCAGTACGTTCTTTCTGGCCTTGAAGTTCCGGCTTTCCACGTTCTTCTGGGCGTTTTCCACAGCGCCGGAGAGGATCTTGGCGTCAATGGGGGTGTCCTCATCCAGGCCCAGGGAATCCATCATGTTCATGATCCGGTCAGAGGAGAACAGACGCATCAGGTCGTCCTGGAGGCTCAGGTAGAACCGGCTCTCGCCGGGATCCCCCTGACGGCCGGACCGGCCCCGAAGCTGATTGTCGATCCGCCGGGACTCGTGGCGCTCGGTGCCGATGATGAAGAGGCCTCCCGCGGCACGGACCTTCTCCGCCTCCTCCTTGATGTTCGTCTTATACTTGGCCAGCAGGTCATTGTACTCCTGCCGGATGGCGAGGATTTCGGGGTCCGTGGTCTCGGCGAAGGAATCCGCCTCGGCAATGAGCTCCTCGGCCTTGCCCTGCTTGCGCAGGTCCGCCTTTGCCAGGAACTCGGCGTTGCCGCCCAGCATAATATCCGTACCACGTCCGGCCATGTTGGTGGCAATGGTAACGGCCCCCAGCTTACCGGCCTGGGCCACGATCTGGGCCTCCTGCTCGTGATACTTGGCGTTCAGCACGTTGTGGGGGATGCCCTCCCGCTTCAGCATCTTGCTGAGGATCTCGCTCTTTTCGATGGAGATGGTGCCTACCAGCACAGGCTGGCCCTTGGCGTGGCACTGCTTGACCTGCTCGATGATGGCCCGGAATTTGCCTGCCTCGGTCTTGTAGACCACATCGGGGTGGTCGATCCGGATAACAGGACGGTTGGTGGGAATTTCCACCACGTCCAGGTTGTAAATGGCCTCAAATTCCTCCTGCTCCGTCAGAGCGGTGCCGGTCATGCCGGAGAGCTTATCATAAAGCCGGAAGAAATTCTGGAAGGTGACGGTAGCCAGGGTCTTGCTTTCGCTGGCAACGGTAACGCCCTCCTTGGCCTCAATGGCCTGGTGGAGGCCCTCGTTATAGCGGCGGCCGTACATGAGTCGGCCGGTGAATTCATCCACAATGATGATTTCCCCGTCCTTCACCACGTAGTCGATGTCCTTTTTCATCAGGCCCCGGGCCTTCATGGCCTGGTTGATGTGGTGAGAGAGGGTGGTGTTTTCCGCGTCCGCCAGATTCTCTACCCCGAAGAACTTCTCCGCCTTGGCAATGCCCTCGGCGGTCAGGGACACGGTGCGGGACTTTTCATCCACAAAGTAGTCGCAGTCGTAGTCGTCCTGGACCTCCTTGTCCTCGGTCTTGGCAAAGACCTGCTTGCGCAGAGTAGAGACGAACTTATCCGCCATCTGGTAGAGCTGAGAGGAATCCTCTCCCTTGCCGGAGATGATCAGAGGGGTCCGGGCCTCATCGATGAGGATGGAGTCCACCTCGTCCACAATGGCAAAGGCATGGCCCCGCTGGACCAGCTCCTGCTTATAGATGGCCATATTGTCCCGGAGGTAGTCAAAGCCCAGCTCGTTATTGGTGCAATAGGTGATGTCCGCGGCGTAGGCCACCCGGCGCTCCGCGGGGGGCATCCCCGGGATCACCAGGCCTACACTGAGGCCCATATAGCGGTAGACCTTGCCCATCCACTCGGACTGGTACTTGGCCAGATAGTCGTTGACGGTGACGATGTGGACTCCCCGGCCTGTCAGGGCATTCAGGTAAGCAGGCAGAATGGCAACCAGGGTCTTGCCTTCGCCGGTCTTCATCTCGGCGATACGGCCCTGATGCAGCACAATGCCGCCAATGAGCTGGACGGGATAGGGCCGCAGGCCGATGACCCGGTCCGCCGCCTCCCGGATGGCCGCAAAGGCCTCAGGGAGCAGCTGGTCCAGAGTCTCCCCTGCCTCCAACCGGTCCTTGAAGGCCTGGGTCTTGCCCCGCAGCTCTTCCTCGCTCATCTGCTTATATTGGGGTTCCAAAGCCAGGATGGCATCTACCATCGGCTGGATCTTTTTGATTTCACGCTGGGAACGGGTTCCAAACAGCTTGGTCATGAGTCCCATTGGGATCGCTCCTTTCTCTTCTTCCACCCCGGCCAAACCCGCCGGGTTACTCAAAAATCCTCGGAATCCATGGCATTATATCACAGCCGTCCGGAAAAATATAGAGGTTTTTGTAAACATTCCGTTTAAAACCTTCCCCTGAGGGAGGGTTCATGCTTCCCGGAAGCCTTTTCCCAGGAAATATGCCCGGATCGCCGTCTCCTCCGCCCCGAGCCTCCCCTGCTGGAAGAAGGGCTTGCCGCCCCCCCGGCCATTTAAGGCGGCATTCATCTCCTTGTTGAATGCTCTCAGGTCTCCGCCAACCAAGGCCAGGCAGTAGCCGAAGCCCCCATCATTCTGGGAGAACACCGCAGTCATGCCTCCGGTCTTCTGTGCGGCCAGGTCCGTCAGCTCCCGCAGGCCCTCCGGCGTCAGGTCCTTCCGGAAGGTGAAGCAGTTCCCTTTCCCCGCCATTTTCTCCGCCTGACAGGAAAAGAGCTGGCGCTCCAGCCCCACCTGCCGGAATTTCAGTTTCTCCATGGCATCCAGGGTCTGCCGGACCACCTGGGCAGTCTGGAGAATGGGGGCGGAAACCAGCTGGGAAACCTGCCGGTTCTGGTCGTAAACCTGGTTGAGGGCGGCAAGGGCCGCCCCGCCGCAGGCCATTTCGATTCTGGTGCCCCCCCGGCAGGGCACAGCGGAAAAGAACTTGATCAGGCCGATCTCTCCGGTAGCCGCCACATGAGTGCCGCAGCAGGCGCAGGTGTCGCAGCCCGGAATCTCCACGATCCGCACAGGCCAGGGCAGCGCCCGTTTTGTCCGGTAGGCCAGATTGTTCAGCTCCTCCGGGGAGGGGGTCCAGATGTGCAGCGGGATGTTCCGCCACACCGCCTCGTTGGCCTCCGCCTCGATTTCCGGCAGGGCTTCCGCCGGAATGGGGCCGTCAAAGTCGATGACGGTGCTCTGCAGATTCATGTGGAAGCCCACGTTGTGCCAGCCCCAGCGCCGGTGAATGATGCCGGAGACGATATGCTCCCCGCTGTGCTGCTGCATCCGCAGAAACCGGGCGGCATAGTCAATGGTCCCTTCCACCGTCTCCCCAGCCCTCAGGGGGCCGTCGCAAAGGTGGACGATATCCTCCCCCCGCTCCTGGGTATCCAGCACCCGGACGCCGCCCAATGTGCCGGTGTCCGCTGCCTGACCGCCGCCCAAAGGATAAAAGGCCGTGGCGTTCAGAGTCACCTCCCAGCCGGAGTCGGTTTTCTCACAGGCCAGGACCTTCGCCTGAAAGGTCCGCATATGGCTGTCTTGATAATATAATTTTTCCGTCATGGTGGATCGGGTCCTTTCAAAATTCTGAGCAAAGCCCTCTCCTTACGAGGGGATTGCAGGGCAAAGCCGTGACGGGTGTGGGGCGGCAGACAGAACCGGGCCTTTACCGCCCCTCATCCGCCCTCCTTCGTCGGGCACCTTCCCCCAGGGGAAGGTTTGGACCCATTATACCACACCCCTTCCCCTCTTGCAACGAACCGCCGCCTGCCCGTATAGAAAATTTTACCGGAAAGGGGGCTGGTTTTTTCGAACACAATGCGGTACAATGTAACAAATTCTATCTTGAGGTGATACTATGCCCGCAGCCTATGCCCACATCCGGTTTGGAAGGGAGCAGGCCCTTCCCGGGAAATACGGCGCTCTGCCCCGGAATTTTCCCCAGCTCTATACCGTGGGACTCCAGGGGCCGGACCTGCTGTTTTATCATAATCCGGTTTTCCCCACCGCCAAGGTCCGGGAGGGCCACCGGCTCCACGCCATGACGGGACAGGCCTTTTTTAAGGCAGCCATTGACGCCTACAAGAAGGCCCCCTCGGACGGAGCCCTGGCTTATCTTTTTGGCGTATTGGGCCACTACTGTCTGGACTCCCGGGTCCACCCCCTGGTAAATCAGCTGGTCACATCCCAGCAAATCGACCACGTCGCCCTGGAGACGGAATTCGACCGTTTTCTGCAACAGCGGGATGGTCTTGTTCTGTTACCCTCCCGCCGCATCGGCAGATATCTGCGGTTGACCCGGGGTGAGCAGGCTACCGCAGCCGAATTTTACGCCGACTGCGGCCCCGGCTCCATTGGCTGGTGTCTGGGAAATATGCGCCGGATTTACCGAATTGCCTTCTCCCGGAAGCGGAAGCTGGCGCGGTTTATTCTGGGCCTGGGCGGAGAAGCGGGCCGGAACCTGATCCCCACTGTGGGGCCGGATCCCCGGTGCGCCCACCTGGACGGGCCCCTGCTGGAGGCCTATGAGACGGCCGTCAGGGACTACCCCACCTTAGTCCGGGAGCTCATTGCCGCCATTGAGGAGGACGCTCCCCTGGGGGAGGCCTTTGCCCCTACCTTTGGCTGACACAGAAAGGAAAATGCGTATGAACAAGAAATTTCATCTGACAACACTGGAACGGAATTGGATCCTGTACGATGTGGGCAACTCCGCCTTCATCCTGCTGGTGTCTACCCTGATGCCCATTTATTTCAACTACTTAGCAGAACTCGACGGTCTGAACGAGAGCCAGTACCTGGCCTTCTGGGGCTACGCCGGGTCCGTTTCCACCATTCTGGTCGCTGTCATCGGCCCCATCTGCGGCACCCTGGCAGACCGGAAAGGATTCAAAAAGCCTATTTTCTCCGCCTGTATGCTGCTGGGTGTCATCGGCTGTGCCTTTTTAGGCGCAGCCTGGTCCTGGCTGTCCTTTCTGGTGATTTTTGTATTGGCAAAAGTTGGCTTTTCCTCCAGTCTGGTCTTTTATGACGCCATGCTGCCGGAGGTCACCACCGAAGAGCGAATGGACAATGTGTCCTCCCTGGGCTACGCCTACGGCTACATCGGCTCCGTGATCCCCTTCGTGGTCTGCCTGGTGCTGGTGCTCCTGGGAGGCAAGATCGGCCTCACCATGACCACCGCCATGGTGCTGTCCTTCCTGATCATTGCCGCCTGGTGGCTGGTCTGCACCCTGCCCCTGCTCCGGAAATACCGGCAGAGCGCCTATGTGGAGGCAACGCCTCACCCCATCCGGGATACCTTCTCCCAGCTGGCCCGGACCTTCCAGGAGGCCAAGGGGCAGAAGCATATTTTCCTATATCTGCTGGCCTTTTTCTTCTTTATCGACGGCGTATATACCATCATCGACATGGCCACGGCCTACGGCACGGCCTTGGGCCTGGACAGCACCGGCCTGCTGCTTGCGCTGCTGCTGACCCAGATCGTAGCCTTCCCCTGTGCCATTGTCTTTGGCCGTCTCTCTGCCCGATACGACACAGGGAAGCTGATCAAGCTCTGCATTCTCGCCTATACAGGCATCACAGTCTTTGCCGTGTTCCTCCACAGCCAGTGGCAATTCTGGGTGTTGGCCGTTCTCGTGGGTATGTTCCAGGGCGGTATTCAGGCCCTGAGCCGGTCCTACCTTGGCAAGATCATCCCGGCGGAGCGCAGCGGCGAATACTTTGGCCTCATGGATATCTGCGGCAAGGGGGCCTCCTTCCTCGGCACCACGCTGGTTGCCGTGATCAGCCAGGCCACTGCCGGAATGACCATCCGCCTTTTGGGCCAGCAGGTCCAGAATGAAAGCCTGGCAGTAGGGGCTCTGGTGATCCTCTTTGTCCTGGGCTTCCTGCTGTTCTGCAAGGCGGACCGGCTGAACCGGGAACGGCGGTAGCCCTGACGGGTGTGGGGCGGTACCAAGTCGGACCTGGTTCCGCCCCTCATCCGCCGCCTGCGGGCGGCACCTTCCCCCAAGGGAAGGCAAGAGGATTCCTCCCCTCGTGCCCACCTGTCCCCACCCTGCGGAAAAATATTTTTAAAAAGGGCTTGACAAACGGAAAATTTTCCTGTATTATCCTGTCAACAAGTTCACACCGCTTCCAAATGTGTTGAATCAGAAGAGTAAGATCCCGTGTTTCACGTCCAGAGAGCTGCCGGTTGGTGCGAGGCAGCTGTGACCCCGATCCGAAAATCCCTGAGGAGCAGCCTGCTGAAAGAGTTCGAGTAAGCCAGGACGTAGGGCATACGTTACCGTGCCGCACGTTTAACCGATAAGGGCGACGTGGCTAAGGGGCCGGATTTTCGGCAAATTGAGTGGTACCGCGGAGTTGTATTTTCACAGCTTCGTCTCAAGACATCTTGAGACGAAGCTGTTTTTATTTTGTCTGTATGAGAAAAGGAGAACAAAGATATGAATACTTACACCAACTGCCTGCCCGCCTGGAGCGTGGGCCCCGACTGCTACAAGGAGGTCTGGAACGTTGTCCGCCGGTATGGCCGCACCGCTGCTGTAGTCGGCGGAAAGACCGCCCTGGAAAAGGGCTACGGCAAGCTGAAGGCCGCCCTGGAGGGCACGGAGCTGACCCTGAGTGAGCCCGTCTGGTACGGCGGAAACTCCACCTACGAAAACGGCGATATGGTCGCCTCTCTGGAGGCCGTCAAAAATGCCGATATGCTCTTCGCCATGGGCGGCGGCCGGGCGGTGGACACCTGCAAATACGTAGCCGAGAAGCTGGACAAGCCTCTGTTCACCTTCCCCACCATCGCCTCCAACTGTGCCCCCGTTACCGCCATCGGCGTGTTCTACAACCCGGATGACACCTTCAACAACTATTTCTATCCCAGCCGCTGCCCCCTGCACACCTTCCTGGACACCCAGATCGTGGCAGAGGCCCCGGAGAAGCTGCTGTGGGCCGGCATTGGCGACGCCCTGAGCAAGGAATGCGAAGTCGAGCTGTGTACCCGGGGCCGGGAGCTGCCCCACACCCCCCTGATGGGCCGGACCATGGCCGCCTGCTGCACCGATCCTCTGGTGAAGTACGGCAAGGAAGCCCTGGAGGAGTGCCGCCAGAATAAGGCGGGGGACGCGCTGCAGCAGGTGGCCCTATGCATTGTGGTTTCCACAGGCCTTGTGAGTAACTTCACCACCACCGCCGACGATTACTACTACAATAGCTCCCTGGCTCACTGTGTCTACTACGGCGCCACCCTGGTGCCCGCCTCCGGACGGAACCACCTCCACGGCGAGATCGTCTCCTTCGGCGTGCTGACCCTGCTGACCTACGACAAGAACTTCGCCCGCCGGGACGAGATTCTGGCCTTCAATGCCTCCGTGGGGCTGCCCGTGACTCTGGACCAGATCCAGCTCACCGAAGCCGACCTGCAGACCGTAGCCGACAAGGCCTCCACCGTCCTCGAATGGACCTGCTCCCTGCAAACCTTCACCAAGGAAGCCTTTGTCCAGGCTATGCTGGATGCCAGCGCCGCCGGCAAGGCCTATCTGGAAGCACATAAATAACATCCAATATCCCTCTCCCGGGAGAGGGTGGCACGCCAAAGGCGTGACGGGTGTGGGGCGACTCCAAGTCTGACCAGCTTCCGCCCCTCATCCGCCGCCGGGGCGGCACCTTCCCCCAGGGGAAGACAAAGAAGAGAAAATGAAAAAGGAGAAACACACTATGAACACCAAGACCAAGTCCTCCTGGGCAACCGCCCTGAGCATCGGCTTTACCGCATTCGCTGCCCACGCCGGCGGCGGCTTCGCCACCGGCAACCAGGCCAACACCAATTTCGTCTCCCTGGGCTGGGTAGGCATTTTCAGTGCATTGCTTGCCATGGTCCTGCTGGCCCTCTCCACCCGGGAGGCCCAGCTGCTGTGGAACACCCGGGGCTGCAAGAGCTACAAGGACCTGTTCTCCGCCCTGTATCATCCCTATGACAAGCTGCACCTGACCTTTGATGTCTTCTACGACATCATGATCCTCATGGTGGTTGCCTCCTGCATCGCCGGTGCCGCCAGCGCCCTGCAGCAGTATCTGGGCGTCAACTACCACCTGGGCGCTTTGGTTGTAGGCGTTGTGATCCTGTTCCTGTCCATCTTCGGGGCAGACCTGGTCCGGATGGGCTCCAGCTACATGGGTCTCGCCATCCTGGCCCTGTCTCTGGTCATCTACTTCTATGGCCTCATGCGGGGCGTGAACCTCTTCGACACCCTGAAAGCCAGCTTCCAGGCCGACGGCTTCTCCAATGTACCCAAGGCTCTCTTCAACGGCGTCAACTATGCCGCCTTCCAGTGGGTCACCATCCCCGGCGTTCTCGCCTGCGGCACCGTGCTGAAAACCAAGAAGGACTGCACCCGGGGCATGAGCTGCATGCTTCTCTTCAACGTCCTGGGCCTGGGCCTGTCCGTGCTGATGCTCACCGCCTGGAGCGGCTACTTCACCACCGTCACCGGCGGCACCACCCTGCCCACCCTGACGGTCCTCATGAGCCTGGATATGAACTGGCTGGTGGTCCTGTACTGCCTGGTGCTGTTCCTGTGCATGATCTCCTCCGGCGTGGTCGTGGTCTTCGGCTTCGTCAACCGGTTTGAAAATGCCAGCTACCTGCAATTCATGAAGAACACCCACGTCCGCCGGGGTGTCATCGCCACCGCCATCATGTGCGTATCCATGTTCATCTCCTTCGCCGGCCTGACCAACATCGTCAAGTACGGCTACGGCTACTGCGGCTACTGGGCCATCGTCTTTGTCATCGTCCCCCTGCTGACCGTTGGCGCCTATAAGAACCGCCGGTTCCTGAAGGGCCTGCCGGATGAGGACGCTGTGTTTGAATCCGCCGAGAAGGGCGCAACTGTGTAAGGTTTCCTGTTTTCTTCCTGTAAAATGCCCCGCCCGCCTCTGTTTCTGTAGAGGCGGGCGGGGTGTTGATTTGTGTCACTGGTGGTGTCAGGAAGTTATTGTTCATTTTCTTCCCCTTAGTGATATGTAATAACAATTTTATCTGTCAAATCGAAATAATCATGGTTATAAAACCGAGTTTTTCCATTAATTGAAACAGTTTTTACGGTGTTTTCTCTATTTCTTATCCATCCAGCATCGTCCAAATCAAACGTTTCAATGTTTGTGAACCCCCGGGCTTCTAACTCATTCACAACTGTTTCGTAATTTTGGCCTTCAAAGTCTCCCCAGTCTGTTCCAATCTGAACTTTCCCTTGAGCAATACATTCTTTCTCATTTATATTTTCAATAAGTGCCATAATCCCCATGACCATTAAGCACAAAACAGGGAGAAGAAACGCAAATAGCAAAATTGTTTTCATCTCTTGATGATCCCGTTGCGCCTGCTTCTCCTTAAGTTCTAACCGACGCAATTCAACGTCCTTCTTAGCTTCACTCTTTTGCTGTCTTGCTCTACTTTCTTCTATTCTTGCTTCATCTATTTTCCTGTACGTGTGATTAATATTTACTTCAACCCGCTGAACTTCATCATCAACATAGACCTTGCTTCCACAATACGGGCAGAAAAAAGTAGTTCGTTCCCCAATTTCTGTATTAACATTTGCATGACAGTTAGGACAGCGTAAAGACACCAGTTTCATTATACGATTCCTCCATCCTGTGTTTCTACTGATTATAGCCAAAAACTATACTATTTTCAAGGTCCGGTAAAAATAATGGAGGTAGGCGTTTTTTATCATTGGAGAATAGCGGCACATGATTTTTGCAAGTTTAATGGATATTTAGTTTTAACCAATAATACGAATATCAGATATCGGGCTAGACAATGTTGCCGCTAAGACACCATTCCGTAAAGAGTTTTCCCTTATCGCTTCCCTAATGAAGTCATCACCAGATACCCGCCCAGTAAACAGGTCCATAAGTAACGGATAGTAGTCCTTAATTTCAAAAAAAGCACTCTTATCCAGTTCTCTTACATCAATAAAGTCTACACCTGGCTCAACAATCGTTCTGAATCTATTTACACGGTCAAGAATTCTATCGAAATCATCATTCATCGGAAAATACACAAGTGGCACTTCATATCGCCTGTCCACTAAGGATTTTTGAATATAATTAAGGCCATCGCCACTTACCTTGACCTGTAGTCCAGCAATCACTCCTGATGTATTTTGTCTACCCGCAACTAACGCACATTCTCCAGCATCATTTATCCAAATAATGTCTCGCTGTGGGTCCGAAGGGCTGTACTTTTGCGGGTATCTGTTTTTTGTAGAGTGTAGCCCTGTTCCGATTGCATGAAACGAATCGGCTACTCTTTGGATAGTATGATTTCGTCTTGCCTTAGCAAGCCATGCTTTATTCAATTGCCCATCATTTGAACAATTTCTAACTATTACAGCTTCAGCAACTTTCCCAAGTAGCCTCATGGCACCGATTTTGGGATTTGTCTGTAATATCTCAGTAAAAACCGCCCCATTCTCCTGAAATCGTATGGATCCTGTTTCTCCAACCAAAATTGGTAACAGCTCTCTCGCAGAATTTCGAACCCAGATAGTATCCCTTATGTCTGGCAGAAATGGTTGATTATCTATGTAAGCATCACCGTCAACTATAGCAATACTAAGGTTTTGTTGTAATACTATCGGCTTCGTTGTTAGATGTCCCGGACAAATATAGAGTTGTCCATTATATATACTATCATCGTAATACGGAATCTCAACTTTAGGTGTAGCAAGTATCTCACCAGCTGAGCATTCCGGAGAATCAACCGCCTCTATAGCGCCTACCGGATACTCAGACGCATTCAGCCGGAAAGAGACGATCTGTCCACAGTTCGGGCAGAGGCTCTCTGCATAAAACACACGATTTATTCTGGTCCCCATCGGGGCATTTTCGTTGCTATCCTCGTACTCAATTTCTTCATTATTTATGAAGAATTCCTTCCCACAGCGGGAGCAGCAAATTGGTACATCTGTTGTAATCTGAATGCCAGAAGGCTCAAAATCATATCGCAATTCTTTCACCTCTGTCGCTTATAATGCATTTAGTGAGCATTTTTCCGCCGCTTGTTTGACTGACATAAACATATTGCACTCACCTCATTTTAAATTCAGTATACCACGTTTGCGGAACAATCGCAACCATTCGGAACAATACTTTCCCATTTTACGGAACAATGCTCCCCCTGGCCTGACCTCGAAACTCTTCCATTTCGAGGTCTGCACCAGGGGGAGCATATCTATTTAAGCCTTATTTCCCTTAATCCAGCTCTTCCGCCATTTCCGCGTACTGGGATTCCAGGGGGTTCTTCTTGCTGGCCTGCTTCATGGAGGCCTCTACGCCCTTGGTGGCATCGGCAATGGACAGGATGGTGCCGGCGCCGGCGATACAGCCGCCGGGGCAGGCCATACCCTCCAGAAGGTAGCCGTTGTACTTGCCCACCTTGGCCATATTCATGAGCTTCCGGCAGTCCCGGAGACCCTGGGCGTTGGCGACCTTGATGTCCATATCCGGGTGCGTCTCGTGGACCACCTCCACCACAGCCCGGGCCACACCACCAGCTACGGCAAAGCCACGGCCCGCGGCGGTGCCTTCGTCAGGGGAGCCAACCTCAGGCAGGTTCTCAAAGTCCACTTCCTTGGCTTCGAACATACCCATAAGCTCCTCAAAGGTCAGCACGAAATCCACGTCGGAGCGGATGTTTTCCCGGATGGCCTCCAGCTTCTTGGCGGCACAGGGTCCCACGAAGACGATCTTGGCATTGGGATGCTCCTTCTTCACCATGCGGGCGGTGTAGACCATGGGGGTCAGGGTCATGGAGATGTTCTTGGCCTGAGCGGGGAACAGCTTGTGGACCATGGCGTGCCAAGCAGGGCAGCAGGAGGTTGCCATATAGGGCTGCTGGGCCGGGACCTTCTCCAAGAAGTCCTTTGCCTCTTCCACGGTGCAGATGTCGGCACCAACGGCTACCTCGATCATGTCGGTGAAGCCCAGCTGCTGAACGGCGGCGCGGAACTTGGCAACGGTCACATCCTTGCCGAACTGGCGGGCAAAGGCGGGGGCGGCAATGGCATAGATCTCGTCCCCCTCCACGATGGAGCGGACCACCTGATAGATCTGGCCCTTGTCTACGATGGCGCCGAAGGGGCAGGACACCAGGCACTGGCCGCAGGACACGCACTTGTCCTGGTTGATGATGGCCTTGCCGTTTTCATCGGCACCGATGGCATCCATGCCGCAGGCAGCCTGGCAGGGGCGCTCCATGTGGATGATGGCGTTGTAGTCGCAGGCCTGGGCGCATCTGCCGCACTTGATGCACTTGGTGGTGTCAATGTGGCTCTTGCCGTTGACAAAGGAGATGGCATCTCTGGGGCATACCTGCTGGCAGGAGGCAGCCAGGCAGTTCTGGCAGTTCTCCGTCACCTTGTACTGGTTGGTGGGGCAGGCATGGCAGGCGTAGGGAATGATGTTGATGAGGGGGGGCTCGTAGTACTGCTGGGCAATGGCAGCCTTGTCCATGCCCTCGGTCAGCAGGCTCCGGGTCTGGACGGACCGGACAGGCAGGCCCATGGCCAGCCGGACACGCTCACCGGCAATGGCACGCTCCAGGAACACGGATTCCCGGTGCAGGGGCTGGTCGCCGGGAACAATCACATAGGGCAGGTCCTCAGCCTTGGTGTAGTCATCACCGGCGTAGGCCATCCGGGCCACCTCGGTGAAAACCTTCTTGCGGATGTCTGTGATCAGGGACGGAATTCCACGCATAGTATCTCCTCCATATTTTGCTGTTTCGGTTGCTCTTATCGGTATGATTATAGCAGAATCCGCTATATTCTTCAACATTTACCGCTATACCAATTTTGTTATACTATTATAGGAATACATTATAGTCTTCCCCCATAGGCTGTTGCAAAGCTGCGGATGGAGGGAATGCGGATGAAACGACTGTTGGCGCTTGTTTGCGCCGTTTTTCTGGCACTGGCCGCCGCCCCAAGGGCCCAGGCGGAAGGCCTGGAGGTAAATGCCAAAAGTGCCGTACTGATGGACGTGGCTACCGGCACGGTGCTTTACGAAAAGAATGCCCATGAGGCCCTGGCCCCCGCCAGCGTCACCAAGGTCATGACCATGCTGCTCATTATGGAGGCCATTGACTCCGGTGCCCTGCGCTATGAGGATACCGTCACCGCCTCGGAGGCAGCAGCCGCAAAGGGCGGCAGCCAGATCTTTCTGAAGGCCGGGGAGCAGATGTCCGTCACGGAAATGCTCAAATCCATTGCCGTATCCTCCGCCAATGACTGTGCCTGTGCCATGGCGGAGCACCTGGCCGGCAGTGAATCTGCCTTTGTAGACCGGATGAACGCAAGAGCCCGGGAGCTGGGAATGAACGACACCAATTTTGTCAACTGCACCGGCCTGGACGATGGGCCCGATGCCTCCCGCCACCGCACCAGCGCCTACGACATCGCCCTCATGTCCCGGGAGCTCCTGAGATGCCATCCGGACATCACCCATTTCACCTCCATCTGGATGGATACCGTGCGGAACGGGACCTTCGGCCTGTCCAACACCAATAAGCTGATACGGTTTTACCCCGGGGCCACAGGCCTGAAAACCGGATTCACCTCCGGAGCCGGATACTGTCTCTCCGCCTCCGCCAAGCGGGATGGCTTCGAGCTCATTGCCGTGACTATGGGCTGCGAAAGCAGCAAGGTCCGAAACGCCGCCTGCAAGGCCATGCTGGACTACGGCTTCGCGGGCTACACCCTCTGCCAACCGGAGCTCAGCGAGGTGTCCCCCGTCCCGGTCCGCCTGGGAAAAACCAGCCAGGCCCTTCCGAAGCTGGGGGAGACCCAGTCCCTGCTGCTGCCCAAAAGCAAAAAGGCCGGGCTCCGCCAGACCGTAGAGCTCTCCCAGGAGCTCATCGCCCCGGTGGAACAGGGGCAAAGCATCGGGAAGCTCTGCCTCTACAGCGGCGAGGAGCTGCTGCTGGAACTGCCGCTGGTGGCCGCCGAAGAGATTCCCAGGCTGACCTTGGGGGAGATCTATGTCCGGGTGCTGAAACGGGCGGCTATGGCGAAGACGTGACCCCTGCCTTCCCCCGGGGGAAGGTGCCGCCCCGGCGGCGGATGAGGGGCGGCAGTGGGTCAGACCCTGTGCCGCCCCTCCCCCGTCCCGGCACGGCCCTGGCACCCTCTCCCGGGAAAGGGTTTTTGTTTCGCCTTCATTGACAGGCAGAAACTCTCTGTGGTATAATTCTTTTACTACAGACGCACACCTCAAAAAGAGAGGAACGCTTATGGAACAAACCAGACTCCGGATTCTGTTTCTGGCCAATGTACCCTCCCCCTACCGGGTGGAGTTCTTCAACGTACTGGGCCGGGAATGTGACCTGACCGTTTTATATCAGCTGCACAGCTCCGCCGAGCGGGACAAAAAATGGACCGCTCAGGCGGACACCTGCTACGCCCAGGTCTACCTGAAGGGCCGGGCCACCTCTGTTGACAAAGCCCTGTGTCCCGGGGTGATCCCCTGGCTGCAAAAGGATTGGGATGCCATTGTGATCTCCGGCAACACCTCCCCTACGGAACTGCTGGCCATCGCCTGGTGCAAGCTCCGGGGGATTCCCTACTGCCTGGAGGCAGACGGGGCCTTCCCCGGCTCCGGCCGCGGCCTCAAGGAGCTCATCAAGACCCAGGCCGTCCGTGGGGCCGCCATGTATCTCTCCACCTGCCGGGAGCTGGACAAATACTACCTGCACTATGGAGCAGAGGCCCAGCGCATCCGGCGGTATCGGTTCTCCTCCCTGGGGGAAACGGATATTCTCCCCCGGTGCCCCAGCCGGGAGGAAAAGAACGCCATCCGAGGAGAGCTGGGCATCCGGGAAGAGAAGGTGCTGCTGTCCATCGGCCAGTTTATCCCCCGCAAGGGCATTGATCTGCTGCTCCAGGCCGCCAACGGCATGGACAAGCGCATCGGCATCTACATCATCGGCGGCACCCCCACCGAGGAGTACCTGACCTTCGCCCGAGAAAACGACCTGACCAGTGTCCACTTCGTCCCCTTCCAGGAAAAGGAAGCCCTGAAACGCTACTACATTGCGGCAGATGCCTTTGTCCTGCCCACCCGGGAGGACATCTGGGGGCTTGTGGTCAACGAAGCCATGGCCTTCGGCCTGGGGGTGGTCACCACGGACCGGTGTAATGCCGGGCTAGAGCTGATCCAAAACGGGAAAAACGGTTTCCTGGTGCCCACAGAGGATGTCCACGCCCTGCGGGAGGCCATTCTGGCCTGCCTGGTAGACAGCCGCGCCCTGGGTCAGGCCGCCCTGGAGACCATCCGGCCCTACACGGTCCAGACTATGGCCGCGGACCACATCACCCACCTGACAGAATTTTCCCACAAAGATTGAGGAATCTCCTACATGAACAAAGAAAAAATACTGGGTATCCTGATGGCCCATCCCAAAGCCGCCAAAACGGGTTTCACCGTTCTGAATCGTCTCCCCTTCCGCAATCGCTGGGGCAAGGAGCTTCGATGTGGCCTGTCCCTGCTCCGAGGCTGTAGGGTCGAGGGCTTTGGGGACAACAACAGGATCCTCATCGGAGACCTGGCCCGACTGACGGGCTGCGTTTTCCACTTTGAAGGAAACAACAACACCATTGTCATCGGGAACCGCTGCAATTGCGCCGACACAGTTTTCTGGGCCGAAGGGGATGGCAACACCATCACTCTGGGGGAACATGTGACCCTAACAGGCAGCGACCACCTGGCCGCCCTGGAAGGCACCCGGCTGGAAATCGGGCCGGACTGCCTGATTGCCAAGCAGGTATCCTTCCGCACCGGGGATTCCCACTCTCTGATAAAAAAAGGCACTCAGGAGCGGCTGAATCCTGCCAAGGATATTCGAATCGGTGAACACGTGTGGATCGGCTCCCGGGTGACCCTCCTGAAGGGCAGTTCCGTAGCTGACCACTGCACGGTAGGTGCCAATTCCCTGGTCTGCAATGCCCACCCCACTCCCAACTGCGTCCTGGCCGGTGTTCCGGCCAAGGTCCTCCGGGAAGGCACGGATTGGGTGCCGGAGGTGCTGTAATTACGCAAAATCCCGCCTGTTTCGTGGAAAACAGGCGGGATTTTCGGATTTTTTAGAACTTCACAGGCTTGATGTGCCAGATCTCATCGGCGTACTGACGGATGGTACGGTCGGAGGAGAACTTGGAGCCGGAGGCAATGTTCTCCAGGCACTTGCGGCCGAAGGCCAGCCGGTCCGCATAGTCGCGGTTGGCGCGGAGCTTGGCATCGATATAGGATGCGTAGTCCAGCAGGACAAAGTAGTTGTCGGCCTTATGCCAGGACGCGCCATCCAGCAGCGCATGGTACAGCTCCCGCTGGGCATCGTCGGTGGGGACAGTGCCGTCCACCAGCGTGTCAATGGCACGGTGCAGGTGGCAGTCGGTGTCGTAAATGCCACGGGCGTAGTAGCTGTCCTTTGCGGCGTTGATCTCCTGAACGGTATGGCCGAAGATATACTCATTCTCCTGGCCAGCCTCCTGGGCGATCTCCACATTGGCACCGTCCAGGGTGCCCAGGGTCACAGCGCCGTTGAGCATCAGCTTCATGTTGCCGGTGCCGGAAGCCTCAGTGCCCGCAGGGGAGATCTGCTCGGAAATATCGGCAGCGGGGATAATATGCTCGGCGTAGGAGCAGTTGTAGTTCTGCACAAAGACCACCCGGAGCTTATTGGACACCTCGGGGTCGTTGTCGATCATCTTGGCGATCCGGTTGATATAGCGGATGATGGCCTTGGCCCGGGCATAGCCGGGGGCGGACTTGGCGCCGAAGATGAACACGGTGGGATGGAAGTCGGGCAGTTCGCCGTTCTTCAGGCGGAAATAGATATCCACAATGGACAGGGCGTTCATCAGCTGACGCTTGTACTCATGGAGCCGCTTGACCTGGATATCAAAGATGAAGTCGGGATCCAGCTGGACGCCTTCCTTCTCGGCGATGACCTTGCACAGCTGCTCCTTCTTCTCATGCTTAATGGTATTGAACTGGCGCACCATGTCGTCGTCGATCATGGGCTTCAGATCTGCCAGACGGTCCAGATCCTTCAGGAAGTCGCCGCCGATGCGGTACTTGAGGAGCTGGGTCAGCTCAGGGTTGCACAGGCCCATCCAGCGCCGGGGGGTCACACCGTTGGTCTTGTTCTGGAACCGGTCCGGGAAGACCTGGTACCAGTCGTGGAACAGGTCGTCCTTCAGGATCTGGCTGTGGATCTCGGCCACGCCGTTGACATAGCTGCCAACGTAGACAGAGAGGTTCGCCATATGGGCGGTGTTGTCTTTGATGACGAAAAGGCCCGGGTGCTCCCGCTTCAGCTTCTCGTCAATGCGGCAGATGATGTCCACGATCTCGGGGACCACGGAGGACAGCAGATCCAGAGGCCACTTCTCGAGGGCCTCGGACATGACGGTATGGTTGGTGTAGGAGAAGGTCCGCTGGGCAATGGAGAAGCTCTGGTCGAAATCCATGCCCTCGGCCATCAGCAGCCGGATGAGCTCCGGGATGGACATGGCGGGATGGGTATCGTTCAGCTGCACGGCATAGTAGTCAGCGAAGCGGCTCAGGTCGTTGCCGTGGGCGCTCTTAAAGGTCCGCAGCATATCCTGGAGAGACGCGGAGGACAGGACGTACTGCTGCTTGATGCGCAGACGCTTGCCTTCCCAGGTGGAGTCGTTGGGGTACAGCACACGGGTGATGTCCTCAGCCTTGTTCTTCTGCGCCAGAGCCCGCAGGTAATCCTGGTCGTTGAAGGCGGAGAAGTCCAGCTCCTCTTCGGCCTCGCACTGCCACAGCCGCAGGGTATTGATGTTGTTGGTGCCGTAGCCGATGATGGGCACATCGTAGGGAACAGCCAGCACGGTATGGTCCGGGAACTTGACCTTCACGGTGTGGTTATACCGGCGGTAGGACCAGGGATCGCCGTACTTGGTCCAGTCATCGGCATTTTCCTTCTGGCTGCCCTGCTCATCGAAGCTCTGCTTAAACAGGCCGAACTTATACCGCAGGCCGTAGCCGGACAGGGGGATATCGCAGGAAGCGGCAGAATCCAGGAAGCAGGCAGCCAAGCGGCCCAGACCGCCGTTGCCCAGTGCCGCGTCCTCGATCTCTTCCAGGCAGCTCAGATCCACGCCCTTGGCGGCGAAAAGCTGCTTCATCTCGTCCAGAATGCCCAGGTTATACAAATTGGAATACACAAGCCGGCCGATCAGGTACTCAGCGGAGAAATAGTAGGCCTTCCGCTGCTGGAGCCGGGCAGATTTGCTGGCCTTCCAGTTGTCGGAGATGGCCATCATTACAGCCTCGCCCAGAGCCTCGTGGAGCTCCTGGGGAGTGGCCTCCTGCAAAGACACGTCGTAGGTGTACTTCAGCTGTGCTTCGGTCCACCGGAGGATGTTTGCGCAATCGTAATTCATTTTCAAACTCCAATCTCAAGCGGCTTGCTGCCGCTATATGGTTATTCGGCGAAAACACGCCGTTTTCTTTTCGACAACGCTTCCGGCAATTCCGGAAGGTGCCTATACGATGGTCCAGGGTATAGATTAGCTTTTTTCTCTCCGTTTGTCAAGTGATTTCTGAGGATCCAAAGCCATTTTCAGCGCTGCAGAACCAATCTTTGTGGAAAATCTACACATTTTCAGGGGGTGTGTACGAAAAAGAAAACCCTCTCCCGGGAGAGGGCGGACCGGACAAAGTCCGAGCCGCCTTCCCCAGGGGAAGGGATTTCTTAGGCTTTCTTCGCTTTTCGTTTCTTTCTTCTGGCAAAGACCGCCAGGACCACCAGCACCGCCCCGGCGGCAATGGCCAGGGTCACCCACAGAGGGGTGGCATCGGCTGTCCTGCGGACCGCTACCCGGAAATCGTTGCCCTCTGCGGCAAAGACCAGATAGCTGCCGTCGGTACTGGCGTCTGTCTCCTGCCAGCCGCTGCCCGTATCCAGGAATACACGGTAATCCTTATCCTTGTCCGGCTTGCGCAGGTGGATGGTGTGGCTGGCCCGATGATCCTCAGGAACCTGGACGCTCCAGCCCTTTTCGCAGCCGCCGGGCAGGTCCTCCGTGATCGTCTGGGCGTAGAGGCTCTCCCCTTCCGGGAATTTCCCCTCAGCCAGGATCTCCGCCAGGCCGGTCTCGCCGGAATCGGCCGAGCCCTGAAGCTCCGTATACTCGGCGGTGACCCGCTGGTCCGCCTGAACATGAACGGGATCCAGGTCCTTCCATACGCCGTTGTAGCCCTCCTTGGCGGGGACCTCCGGGATCTCCCGGAGGGTCTTGTTGTACTCTACCTCCCGGCTCTCGGTGGCATCATCGGAGACGAAGGTAATGACCATCTTCTGGAAGGCGCCGGGCACATGGTCCAGAGCCATAAGCGCCCGATAGGTCACCGGCTCCGCCGCCTCCTGGTAGCTGATGCCGTCAATGCCCGCCAGCAAGTCGGACTCCACAAAGACGTTGTTTTCCGCGGTGCCGTCCTCGGTGAGCTTGCCCAGAATGGCACCCACATACTCTCCTTCGCAGGTGACGGACACAAGGGACCGGCAGTCGGTGACCTCATCGGCCTCACCGGCAATGCCGCCCACCAGGCTCTTGCCCACCAGGCCGCATTTGGCCCAGCAGTCCCGGACCTCCGCCTGAGACAGGCCTACAATGCCGCCCACCCAGTTGGCATCCTCGGAATCCATATAGCCGTAGCCCTCACAGGAGATGATGGCACCCAGGGTGCTCTTGCCGGCAATACCACCGGCCACCTGCTTCTTGGCCTGGACGGTGCCGTGATTCACGCACTTGTACACCAGGCCCCGGGTCTTTACCGAGAAGTTCAGGGACTTGTCCCCGATGGTGGACAGATCGTCCTCCGGGTCCAGGTCGTTTTCCCAGGACAGGGCACCTACGATGCCGCCGGCGTTGATGTCCGCGTTCACGTCACCGTAGTTCACACAGTCCCGGATCTTACCGGCGGAATCCTCTTCCACATCCTCGCCGGATACATCCTCCGTCAGGTTCTCATTGTCCTCCCGGCCGCTGAGGACGTTCACCACCCGGCTGATCTGGCTGCTCAGGTCCTGGATATCGTCCAGGATCGTATCCCCCTGGCCGGAGGCCGTATCCGCCAGGGAGCTCATGGCCTTGATGGTATCCGACAGGCTCTCACCTACCAGTCCGGCAGCGGCCCACATTTCGTCAAGGCCTTCTACATGGATACTCGGCACTTCGATATCCGGGTAGCTCATGTCCGGGTCGATCTCCGTATCCGGGTCCGGCTTCACCACCGTGATATCCATCCCTTCGGAGATGACCTCCAGCAAATAGTTGATGGCCCCCACAAAGGTATTCGCGTTGTACTCCACCTTGCCCAAGCCGCTTTGAAGCGCGCTGTTCGCGCTGGCGGCATCGTTGGAGGTCCTGCTCAGGATATTGGACAGGGTCTTGGTCTCCTTCTCCAGCTTTTGCAGCGTATCCTCGCTGTACACCAGAACGTTGTTGGGCTCCATCTGGCCCAGAATGCCGCCGCCCTCCTTCCGGGCCTGGACAAAGCCGAAGTTCTCGCACTCTGCCATAAAGCCGCTGCTGGACCCCGCCACACCGCCTACATTATAGCCGGTGTGCTGGTAGCCAACGTCACCCTCGTTTTTGCAGCCCCGGATGACGCCGCTGCTGGAGCCCACTACGCCGCCAATATCGGAGCCGGAGATCTTGGTGTCCTCGGTGGTGAGCTTGGTAAAGGTGATGTCCTCCAGGTTGATGCTGTCGTCCGGGATCTGGGTGTTGACACTGGCCTTGTTGATGCAGCCTGTAACCACACCCTCATTTTTGCCAACTACACCGCCTACCACCTTTGTGGCCCGGATGTAGCCCTGGGAGGTGCAGGAGATGACGCGGCCGGTAACCGCGTTGTAGCCCACCAGGCCACCCACCTGATCGGTGGCCTCCAGGGTACCGGAGAAGGTGACATTCTGGATAGAGCCGTTGTTGACTCCCACCACGCCGCCGATCTTGGTGGCGCTGCCGGTAGGCAGGACCTTGCCCACCACTTCCAGATTCATGATCTTGCCGTCCTTCTGAAGGTAGCGGAACAGGCCCTGGGCAGAGCCCTCTGCGTCGATCTTTACATTGGTGATTTTGTGGTTCCCGCCGTCGAAGATGCCGCCAAAGGTGGGGATCTCCAGGTTGGGATAGTCCGCCAGGGAAATATTGTCCGTCAGGGTCACCTTCAGGTTCCGGCTGGCGCTGTCCAGACGGCACCGCTTGGCAAGGCTCACCAGGTCTTCTGCCGTGGCGATCTTCACCTCTTCATAGTGGGTGGGCTGGGTTTCCTCTGTGGCTTCCGCGGTCTGCGCGGTATCCTTCTTGGCCTCTGCGGCCTTGCTCTGCATCGGAAGGCTCAGGGCCAGGGTGGCTGCCAGCATCAGGCAGGCAAGCCGAGTCACATTCTTTTTCATTTCTGGCTTCCCTCCTCAATGGCAGGATGTTCTTCTATGGTTTCCAGGCTGTCCGTAGAGATGGCGGCGTTGATCTGGCCGGTGAGTACACCGTTGATCTCCGCGTCCACCATACCGCTGATGTAGCCTCTGACGCGGCCCTTGACCCGCATGGTGCCGGAGGCGGAGCGAACCTTCCGCTCCAGCTGGGGCATCTCGAAGCTGGTGCGCTCGATGACGGTATCACCCAGCACCAGGATCTGGGGCAGCACCGCCAGGACCAGCACCATGGAGATCACGGTGCCACGGCCCAGGCACTGGCCAATGGCAGCAATGACCGGGTTGGTGGTCATCCGCTCAATGAGCATACCGGCAGAGGCCAGGATGGTGCCGGAGGTGAAGATGGTGGGGAAGGAGCCGTTCAGGGCCTCGATAATGGCCTGCTTGGGGGGATACAGTCCCTTCATTTCCGTATAATGGCTGGAAATCACGATGGCATAGTCGATATTGGCGCCCATCTGAATGGAGTTGACGATCAGATAGCCCAGGAAGTATAGAGGCGTATTCTCAATCGTCGGGAAGGAGAAGTTGATCCAGATACTGCCCTGGATGACCATGATCAGCAGCACGGGAAGACCTGCGGACTTGAAGGTGAACAGCAGGATCAGCATAACAAACAGAGCGGACAGGATGGAAATCAGCAGATTGTCTTCAATGAAAGAGGAGCTCAGATCCATGGCGCTGGTGGTGTTGCCCACCACATAGTAGTCGCCGTCGTAGTACTGCCCCACCAGGGCATGGATGTCGTCGATCATCTGGAAGGTGGCATCGCTCTCTTCCGGCAGGTCCAGGTAGACCACCATCCGGCTGTACTTGTCGCTTTGCAGCTGGAGCGTTGCCTGATCCAGCTGATCGAACAGATCATCCAGGTCATCCTGGATGTCGCTGTCCAGTCGTACATTCCCCTTCTCCATCTGCTCCTTCAGGAACATAAACATATCGTACAGCGGCACCTCATAGGCCCCCACGCCGTTGATGAGCTCGCCGTACTGGCTTTTATCCGTGGCGTAGGCGGTATAGAGCAGCTTGCAGACCTCGTAGTTCAGTCCCGCCACCTCGGAAAACTGCCGGGGCGTCAGAGCATCGGTAAGCACATAATCGTCCATGGCCTCAATGCTGGAAAGGCCCATGGTGCTTTTGACGTGGTTATCCTGGGACAGGGTGTCCAGGATCTTCCCTTCCTTTTCATAGTCCCCGGCAGGCACAATGATGGCCACCATATTGCTGTTGCCGAAGGTAGACTTGATCTTCTGGGTGGCAATCTGCTTTTCGCTTTGCTTGACGGTGGTCAGGTCGGTGTAGGTATACACATAGGGGCACTTGTTGGCAAAGATGCAGGCCACGGCGGCAACCGCCACAAAAATCGGAGGGATGATGAAGCGGGTCTTTACGTCAAATTTTCCCACTGCCGTGATTTTGGGCAGGATCTCCTTGTGCTTGGTTTTGTCGATCAGGTTGCTGAAGAGCATCAGCAGGCCAGGCATCAGGGTAAATACGGACAGCAGACTCAGCAAGATGGCCTTGATCAGCACAATGGCCATGTCGAGGCCGATGCCGAAGTGCATGAAGGCCAGTGCGCCCAAACCGGAGATGGTGGTCAGAGAGCTGGAGGATATCTCCGGGATGGCCTTGCTCAATGCCTCGATACAGGCCTCCCGGGTGGGCAGGGTCACGTGCTCCGCGGAAAACCGGTGGCACAGGATGATGGCGTAGTCAATGGCCAAAGCCAGCTGCAGCACCACCGTCACGGAGTTGGAAATGAAGCTGATCTTGCCGCAGAGGAAGTTGGTGCCCATATTCAGCAGGGCCGCCGCGCCGAAGGTCATGATCAACACCGGCACCTCCATATAGGCCTTGGAGGTCAAGGTCAGCACCACCACAATGACCACGGCAGCCACGGCAAAGATCGCCACGATTTCGTTGGCCAGGTCCGCGGAAGCGTCCTCCCCCACTGCGGTATCCACATAGACATCATAGTCTGCCAAAAGGGTATTGATGTTGTTCATTGCCTGGATGGCCCGGTCGTCCATCTCCTCCGCGTCGAAGGATACGTCGATGAGGGCAGAGGCCCCCCGGTAGTGGTCCTGGGTATTATCAAAGGTCACCCGGGAAACGCCGTCGATGTCCTCGATCTGGTCTGCCAGAGCCTGGGCATTGGCAGGGGTGATGTTTGCGATCATCACTCTGGCCGAGCCGTAGGTGACAAAGTTGTCGTTCATCACCGTCAGACCCTGGCGGGTCTCCGTGTCATCCGGCAGATAGGTGGTGATGTCGTTTTCCACCTCTACCCAGTTCCGGGAGAACAGGCTGAACACCAGAGCGACCACATACAGCAGGAAAAACAGGTTTCGCTTGTCTACAATGAAGGCAGCAACCTTTTTCATCCCGCCGTTTTCTTCTTTTCCGTCCTTCTCATTTGCCATAGAATGTTTTTTCCTTTCCAGAGGGCAGCCAAACAGGCCCACTACCCACTATGAATTTTTTTCATTAGAATAGCACAAAGCCGCAAATAAAAAAATAGGCAAAAGAGAGAATTTGTTTAGCCAAATTTTACGAATTCGTAAAATTTGCGCAAGGCCCCCCAAATTCTTCCACCGGGAGAAAGGATTTGGGGCGGCGGAAATTTCCGCCGCCCCTTTCGTCGTCCCTTTGGGCTTATTTTCGAACCGTCAGGGTGAATTGCGCCTGAATGGGTTTGGCATCCGAGGCTGCGTTTTCCGGCTTTACGTCCAGAATCAGGGTGTACTTGCCGGGCTTCAGATTGGTAAAAGCTCCAGAAGGAACGGTAATCATCCCGGATTGGGCGTCAAACCTGATGCCACCGGCCGTCCTCACTGCCTCCCGAAGGGCGGCGGTGGTCTTGGCATTCAACGTAACGCCTGCCAGTTTCGCCCCAGCCGGGCTGGCGACGGTGAACTTTTGTGTCAGATTCGTGGACTGGGTGGTGAACACCGTCCGGTTAGGCAGCTTTGCCAGCTTGAAGGCACTCTGGGTGACCTTGACACTCAGGACAGCACCGGTGATCTTCTGGCCGCAGACCGTCAGAACCGGAGTCACCTTGTAGGTGGTCTTGGTGGAGTAATTCTCACCGGACTTTGCCAGGGTCAGATGGATCTTGCCCTTGGAATCCAGGCTGACGTGGAACAGATCCGCATTGTCGCCGGTCAGCTCCACCGCCGCAGGTGCGCCCAGGCAGTTCGTCAGCTTGGGGGTATAGACGATCTCGCTGTCCGGATTCAGCACATCCAGCTTGCCCTTGGCGCTGAGCTTGAAGGTAGGTGCCTTGTCGTAGGTCTGGATTTTCAGGGTCAGGGACTTATCCAGCTCCGCACTGGGACAGAGGCCGTCCATCCACAGCTTCATGCCATTCAGCTGAAAGGTGCCACCGTTCATGGTGTTCTCCGTCAGGATAATACGCAGCTCTCCCGTGGTCTGCTCGTAGGTTACGCCCTCCGGCAAACTGGCAAAATACTGCAAGTGGTAATGCTCCGGATTACTGACACTCACCTTAACGGTAGCGATTTCCTTCCCCGCCAGGGATTTATTCAGCTTCACGGTGGAAGAAGAAAGCTTAACGGTAGGAATCTTCTCTTCCACCTGGACGGTCAGCTTGCCGGGAATCTCATAGGCATCATCGCTGCCTGTTTCTATCTGCGCATAGTAAGCAATGGTATACTTACCCTTCGCGGGCATCGTCTGTCCATCCTTGGACTGGGCAAGAATCCGGGTTCCCTCATAGCGCACGCGCAGTTCTTCCGGAACCGATTCAAAGCGTATGCCGGACACATTCAGATTTCCCTGGTTCAGGGTGACGCTTGCCGCAGCCTGCATCCAGGGGAATACCCGGTTCAGCCTCAGCGTGGTAGTGCTGAGCTTTATGGCAGGAGCCTTGCTGGTGACGGTGATCTTGTGAGTCAGCTTCACCGGCCTTCTCCAGGAAACATCCTGAATGTGGAGATTGACGGTGGTGCTCTTCGCGCCCTCTTTCAGCGCAATCGTCACGGTATTCTTGCTCAGTTCCACCTTTTCCACATTCGGATTTTCATCCCAGGTGATTTTCACCGAGCTGGTATAATCATAATCCTCGGGCAGCTGCGCACGCGCGTACAGGGCGGTGCCACCCCAGTTTGTATTCACGACGGAGGCCGTGGGATTCAGAGTCAGCTTGGGAGCTTTATTTTCCGTGGCGATGTTGATGGTCTTGGTCACAGGGGTGTTATAGCCCGCGAATGTAACGCTCAGAGTTGCTTTCGTGTTAGGCTTATCGGCTGTCATACCGGCTGTCGAGTAGTCAATCAGGCAGCGATTTCCTTCACTCCAGAACAGATTAAAATCCTCATTGAGCCGCGGTTCCACGCTCTCTATCTCACCGCCGGAGATCACCAGCATAGCCGAGCAGTCTTTATAGAACAGATTAACCTTCCCGTCCTGCTTCACGGTAAGCTTGGGCAGGGCCACCGTGACCTTCACGGTC
>OLHG01000298.1_pt1 | contig 36055 bp, 64 predicted proteins | sample 1605971 | NCBI WGS metagenome assembly OLHG01 (sample SAMN03283289) | human gut metagenome | biome: human-associated habitat; material: feces | host: Homo sapiens | place: Peru | collected 2012 | reverse complement strand
GCCGCCGCTGTGGCGCTTGATGCCGCAGCTGTGGCGGAGTTTGAAGCATTTGTCGCCGATTCCGCGGCGCTTGTTGCGCTGTTTGCCGCCGCGGTCTTACTCGCCGCTGATGCTGTCTCCGAACTTGCCGCTGCCGTGGCGCTGGCCAATGCCGCCGCTGCCGAGGCCGCTGCTGCAGTCTCGCTTGACTTGGCGTTTGTCTCGCTTTCCTTTGCGGCAGTTTCACTTGCTTTGGCGTTGGTTTCTGCCGTCTCTGCCCTCGTGGCATATTCCGCCATCTGTTCGTCTGCGTATGACGAAATCTCCGGCTTGATTGTGTTTTCTACATAGTCTTCAACAACTGGTTCGCTGATCTCATGAACAATCTTCGTGACAAGCGGAACTGCCTCTTCTTTAACATAATCTTCAATATCAGGCTTTGCGACAGTTTCCACATACTTTTTGATTTCCGCTTGCCCTGATTTAATATACATCAGTTCAACATCAAGATTGAGCTCAACTTCATCCTGCCAATAGACTTGAACCTCCTGACTTGAGGCTGTGTTGATTGATAAAGTTTCCATATCCTACCTCGTGACCTGTTCCGTGATTCTGAATACGCCGATTTTGTTCACATCCTGCGGAAAGACCGTGTTAACGCTCCCGTCTTCAAACGTGACCTGAATGTCTGTCTTGTAGTCGCCAACATCATTGTTTGTCTGTGTCGGTGTCAACAGCAACGTCACCATTCCTTTTTCCGCCTCGATAGGAACCGCCGCCAAATCAAAGACAATGCTGTCATCGCTCCGTCTGACCTGCATGTTCACTTTTGCGTTTGTCAAATCAATGTCCTCATTGTCCTTGTGAAAGTGCATCCGAATTGTAAAGCTGTCACCCTGCCTGACCTCAATGATTGTGTTGTTCTGCAAAATCCGCCCCGTCATCATCTTCTCCCCAAATACACAATTTTAACATAACCGGCTTTCGGCGGGTTCGTGTAGCATTGCTGCCAATATTCAGAAGCCTGACCATCTCCGCCTTGCCCATATTCCTGATAAACGCTCGCACCGCCCGAAAGCTTAACCGGCGCAATTGACCCGCCTTTTCCGCCGGTTCCTGATTTTCCTTGATTTCCCGCCGTGTTCAATGTGGTTGATAAAGGTGTCATCGAAAGCGTCGGCGCAGCTCCGGCGGCTCCCGGTGTCAAGCGCGCGACGCCGTTACCACCGCCGCCAACCGAAACAATCCCCGATACGGATGACCCGCCCAAACCTTCAAGCGCTCCGATAGTGATTGACCTTTTCCCTGCGCCAAGCCTAAATTTACCGATAAATCCGCCGCCGCTGCCGCCGGTGGCCAAATATCCAATATCATCATAAACAGGTGTCGCGACAGCTTTCCCGCCGCTCCCGATACAATAGATTTCAAACACGCCGCCTTTTAAGATTGTGCATTCATAACTCCCCGGCGTATTACTTTCAAAAAGAACATCGCCGCGCTTATGCGGGCTTGCCTCGTCAATGATAAGTTTCTGCGCCTGAATCATTTCTTGATTGCTCCGACAACCCACTTGCCGCGAATTTGGTCATATTCCCAGATAATCGTATAATATCCGGCTTCCGAAAGATAAGGAGCCTCGCTTCCAAAATAAGCGTCTGTCCCAAGACCGATATTGTAGGAAGCGTCTTTTTTCCAAATCTCGCAAACAATCTGATTAAAAACATCTCCGCTGACGCTCGGCAGAGTAAAGTTGACCCCGCCGGTCATCGTCACATAATAGGCTTTGTTTGTGGAAAGCTGAATTGTGCTGGCGTATGGCTTTTCTTCCAACGGTATCTTGGCCAAAGCGTTGATCTGCTTGATACCATCGTCCAGCTGTCCTTTATTGACGGCATCGCTTGAGATTGTTCCGTTGGCAATGTTTTTAACCTTAAAATTGCCCATCTTCAGATCGCCGGTCATCGTGCATCTACCGTCTCTAAGCATGCAGTTGTTTAACCCGCTCATAAAATTGTCGTCTTCTTCATCCATACGATCCGACATGATGTCCAAGTCGTTTTCGCGGTCTTCTTCCCAGCTGTGAATCCGTGTAAAGTTCCCCTCGCTGTCAAAAGGCATCTGCTTTTCTCCCATAAAAAAAGCCGCCCAACCGGACGGCATAAAAAAAGAGCGCGTTTCAAGAAGCGCACTCTTTCATAATACAAAAATCTTAACGCAAGGGAGTCCCCCTTGTCAAGTGTTAAATTCAAATATTAATCCATTAAACCATAGAAAATAAAAGATGAAAGCACAAAATAAATTCCCATTATAACAGCAAAAGGAATCAAAAAGGATGTTGTTGGGTTTCTTTTAAGCCCAAGCTCAGTATATTTTTTTGATATATCTCTGCACCAATTCATCACAATCTCCTTGTGGATATTTATAACCCAAATATCGGCCGATCTTATTTGCATACATATCTTCACTGCTTTCTTCCGGCGTATTCTTTTTTAATAATATATCATAAAATTCTTTAAGTCTAGATAAATTATCAGCTTCAATGGCTTTTGCTGTTCCTTCCTGTGCAGAAAGACAGTTAACCATTGCATGCTTATACTTATCATGCAAGGCAAAAGGATAATATTTTGAAGCATCTTTAATCGCTTTAACATATGGAATACCGATATAGTGACTATTCCTCGTCCGCTCTGCAAAAACAGAAGAGGGAATAACACCCTCTTCCCTTAACAACTTAGCAAAAGCTTTTGCCATACTGTTTTCATAAGTCCTGTCCATTAGTCCTGTTCTCCATTATTTCCCAAGAGATTTATAAGATACTGCCTTTCTCCACTCGTCAAAGATCCAACAGAAGAATTTCTGATCCTCTGCAAATATTTCGGACTTGCCAAAAGCCTTACAGTTTTTCCATTTCCGTTCAAAAGCTTTTTGGCGTTTTCCGTATAGTATTTTTTATCAAGAGCTCCCAGAATTTTATCCATTGCCGTTCCAAACATAGAGCCTCTGCTTTCCAGTTGCTCCCGCCCGAAAAACCTTGATGCCTCTGGAACGGTCAATGTGTTTTCAGCTGTGTTTGTCAACTTGGCAAGCCGGGAATAGTCTCGCTCGTTTTTACCAAGATTCTCCACGACTTTATTGCCGCCCCAACTAAGTCTGCGCAAAACATTCTGAAAGCCTTTGGCGTATTTTGAAAAGTTTTGTTCAGGTGTCACATTATTTGTAATAGCATCAAACAGCCCTTTCTTTAGTCCTACTCTGGCGGCTAAGGCCTTTTCAGAATCACCACCGCCCGAAAGAATATCATCCAACAAAACGTTCTTACGCCCTGTCGGCTGAAATTTTAGCCCTGTCTGGTAAGCATCTTCAAATCCTTTATATAGCTCAAATCTTTTATCCATGCCCTTTATTCCGGTCGCAGAAAGCAATTCATCAAGCCTCTTCCTCAACTCAACGAGCTTAGCCGTTTCCTTTGTCGCCTGTTTTCCGGGGAAATTTTGAATATACGACCGGTTAATCGCGTCATCCAAAACGCTGCGCGTTGTCAACAAATGCCCAAGTTCGCCTGGGTTCGTCCCATAATCAGCCAAGTCAAAGCCTTCCTGCAAAGCTTTTTTATACTGTTTTTCTTGAAACGGATTAAGCCTGCTCAAACTGTCCCATTTTCTTTTAATCTTTTGATGTCTGTTCTCAGAAACAAATTTTTGAAAATCTTTCCTCACATCCCGATATCTGGCTGAAGGTTCGACACCATTCAGTTCATTGTTCAAAATATCATAGCTTTTTCTATTGATATTTTCAGCAGCCCCAGGCGCCTGATTAGATATATTTTCCGCAATACCATCGTCTATTTTAGCTGCTCGGCGCGCAATTTTAACCGCATCTTTATCTTGAACAATATTCTCCAACCCACTCTTCATCCACCGAGCCTTCATCGGACCGTTTACCAGCCCATAGATACCACCGCCAACCAATCCGCCGGCCAAATTGGAAAATACTTTTCCTGCCGTGCTTTTAGGATTAGATGCTCCCTCTGCAACACCACCGGCGGCGGCAGTTGCGACCGCCTCTCTGGTGGCCGGCGCAAGTAAAGCACGCGCAACTTTACTTATTTTTCCACGTCCTTTTCCAAGCAGTCCCAAACCTTTAGCCACACCGCCCAAACCGGAGCCAACAGCAGCATCATACCCATATTCTCCGGCTTTCTCCAACGCTCGTTCTGCAGCATTTTGAGGCTCAAGTGGTCGAAGATCCAAACCAGCAGCTTTGCCGATATATTTACCAGGATTCAGTGGAGAATTTGCAATTCCTTGTGCCAGAGCGGCGCCGGCGCGAACCAAATCATTATTGACAATAGCCCAAGGATTCCCTTTGTCTGAAGCATAGTCTTGATTATTTTGAGCAATTTGAGCCTTTTGTGCATCTGAAAGATTTAGACCTGGCGTCAAACCAATCTTCTGTGAAAATTCGCCGAAATCCATATCTGAATAAAATCTATCATGAAGCCCTTTAGCCAATGCCTCATCGCTCAAATCATCATATTGAGGATATTTTTGTCTGATTTCTGCAATATTCATGTGTCCCCCTATCTCAACCCAAGCGGATCGCTGTCAACTTGAGCTTGAACTGTGGTTGATCCTCTCTTTTCCAAGCGATCATTCGCCTTTTTTAACGCCCGCAAAGCACCAATCATTTCATCCGCACTTGAATTCTCATCCAATCCCTTTGTGGCTTGCCTGATTTCAGCCATGGTGTTGATACCGGTCTGACCGGCTGCCCGAGCCTTGGCAATAATAGAATTCTGAATTTCTCCAGCCTGTCTGATAATTTCGCCGCGCATCGCCAACTCATCCGGCGTATACCCTATTGATCCACTGCTAAACCGCGCCGCCGCTGCTCTCATCGGAGAATAAACACCGATAAGATCCTTATTGTTTGCAATATCTGAAATAAGCGTATCAATAGCTGCCTTTTGATCCTGAACCATTTCTGTTTCCTTACCCTTTTCAAACTCGGCTTCCGCCTGCTTGGCGCCTCTTGTCTTTTGATATGCGGAATCATACATCGCCGAAGAACTATTACCTGCCAAGTAGTTCTTTGACCACTCGCGGATATTCTCATCATATTCATCAGGATTTAAAGCAACGCGCAAAGCCAGCCCAGCTTGCGTATTTCCAAATCCATTACCTCCGCCTTTGCCTGAATATGTTTGCTTAATTCTCTCCATTGCTGCCGCGTTGTTGATGTTTGCCAGCTCTTTCTGCCTGTCAAACTGAGTTGTCGCCTCTTTAACTTTCATCATGTTGTTATAAAAAGCAGCCGGATCATACGCCGCCGCGGCGTTGTTGATTTCCATCTCATCGCCGCCCTGAAGCGCCGTGACAAGGGCGTCCCTCTGCTGGTCTGACAAACGTTTGTCCATTCCTTTCTGATAATTCGCGAGCGCATCGCCCAAATCAACATTCTTTCTGATTGCTGCCGGCTGGGTAAAACTTTTCCCGACCCCCGCCGTTGTTCCCGCAAAGTCTCTGTTAAGCATCTTTTTTCTCCGTTACGCATAAGGATTGTTATTATATCCGGTATAACCACCGGCCAAACCACCGGCCAAACCGCCCCAAGGACTTCCGGTCGAGGCGAACCCCTGCAATCCGCCTTTAATAGCACCGGCTAAAGCACTTCCCCATCCGCCTTTTGCGTTTGCTTTAGCATTCTGATAATCAACTGCCGATTTTCCGGCGGCGGTTGAGAAAATATTTTGTTGATTCTCATACCCAGAGGCTGATCCTGTCAACGCAGACAAAAGCTGATTGATATAGCTCTGCTGCGCCGAATTGCCAAAACTTCCGGCGTTAACCGCGTCCGCCAGAGATTGAGAAAAGGCGTTCTGCCCCTGCTGTGTCGCATTATAAGCCGCCTGATTGATAGCGTCATTTTGGCTATCCTGCAAATCTCCCATAGCCCGGCTATAAGCTTCAGTCCCAACCCCAAGACCTTTGTTCTGCAAAGCGGTCGCCAAATCGCTTTGCTGTCTCTGAAACTGCGGGTTCATCTTGTCCATGTAGGAATTAAATGTCGCCGCTTCCATTCTCTGTCTGGCATCGTCCGAACCATTGACGCCGAATGTGTAGTTTCCCATATTTCCAAGATTGTTGGCGCTTGAGTTTGACGCCCAATTTGTCAAATTCGAAAGCGTATTGTCAACGTTTGACGTATCCACACCTTTCAAATAATTCAAATAGTTTGTCCAAGCGCTGGTGTCTTGATTGATTTTCTTTCCTTTGCTCACTTTACTTCCCCTTTCACAACCATCTGCATTCTTCTTTTAGCATACCAAAAACAAACGCATCTTCCCCGTTGTCGCGGTATTTTCTCAAAACTCCTTCTTGCCTAAACCCCAAGCGCTCAACAAGCTTTCGGCTTTTATCGTTTGACACCGAAACAAAAGCGCTCGCCCGCCGGCAATCCAAGCACGTGAAGCAAAAATTGAACACGCACCTCAAAACGCGCCTGATACACCAGCGCTTGTCGCAAGAATATATTGTCAACCAAATATCGCATTTAGGTCTGATGTCATTAAAAATAATACCGGCGATAAGCTTTTCGCCCAAATACACGCCGAGAGTAGCGCCGGAGCCTATCCAGTCCGTATTCTCCCCAAGCCCGTCACAGACCCATTTCGCAACATGACCGTCAAAATCCGGCTTACATGATACCATTTCCGAGCTCATACCTGACCCCCGTGTCAAACCATTCAATCACATTTCCTTTTGTCTGCGTCTTAAAGACAATCGATGCCTTAAAACCCGTTGATGAATTGGCGATCCATTGGCTCTTAATCCGCGAGGTTGAAGAAGTCGACCACTTTGTCCCAATTGGGTTTCCCGAACTCGACCATTTGGACGAATTCCATTTCGTCCGCCCAACATCTCCAATATTGGCGTAATAATTGATATTCCGTTCCTCAAAATCCATATTTGTATAGATAACCAAAGAATACCTCGTTGATGATCTTGTTCTGGGGTTCAAGAGCTGGATTTTCTTGAGGTTGTCGCTTCCAAGATTGTTGAAAGCCTGTTCAATATGTCCGCTGATCAAACCGCCGTTGTCCGAATATCCGTCATCAAAAAGATAAACAGCATCATCCGAACCAAAATAGAGCTTGTCTTCAAACAAGCACCAGCAATATGAACGAATGTTCGTAAACCGGCACCAAGCCCCGGTGTTGACATTAATGACATGCTGTTCAAATTGTTGGCTGACCGGAACATTAAAGAGCGCGATGCCTCTTTTGTTATATATAATACCATGCCAACCCTCTTTTTGTTTATTAGCCGCCGTCCTGTCCAACACCAAACCTCTGATGTTGTCGGAAAAGGCAACTTCTGAACGAACTGCGTTGTTCGCGCTCAAAGCTTTAGACAGTGGAATATATCCGTCTTCCGAAATGATAACAACATCTCCTTGATACTGCATCGTGCACTGATACCCAATCGGCTTGCTCATCTTATAGCTGCCTTTGAGTTCCCAGCTGTCGGCGGAATTAGGATTGATTCCAGAATAAACAAAAGCCTCGCCCTCGGATGTGATAAAAACAGTGTAGTCGTCCATCCCAGAGCCGCCATCAACCGTCCAGTTTGCAATAGCGACAAGCTCTCCGCCCCACTTTGAAACCTGCGACAGGTCAAAAGAATAAAGCGCGCCACTGATATTACCCGCCTCTTTCGAATACCAAGCCTTCAGCGTGTTCTTCTCGACAAACCACAAAAATTCATGGCTGACCGCTCCTGCAATAATTCTTTGCGGCTGCAATCCTTCCGCCGAAAAAGACCAGTCTTCAAACTTGAGCGTGTCTTTACTGTCAAAATAAAAGACTTTAGGCGTGTCAAGTCCGTTAAAAAAGAACAAATAATTTTTATATTGAACCGTCTGGCATCTGCTTTTCGAAAAGCTGACGCCCTCAATCTGCGAAACATTCGCCGGGCTTGTGACGTCATAGGCTTTGCCGTTGGCGATTGCAACAAATTTGTTATAACTCGGCTTGACATAAGATGCCAGCGTCTCAACCTTTTTATCAAGTTTCACATAAGACGAATAGCCGGGGCGAAGACTGATTCTGTTGTCAAGCGGAATATAGTTATCCATTGTGATTGCATACAGCGGCGCCATAGCTCCGAGGGAATCCTTTTTATTCAGCCCCAAAATAGGCGCCGGAATAATAATATCTCGAGACCGCGCGCCTCTATTTACTTGCACCATTGATGACAACTCCCGTGTAAAGATCTGATAAGGCAAACTCCGCCCCGCCGCTCAAATCAATATCTTTTGTTGACAATCCGGTTCCAAAGCGTTTGTGAAGCTCGCGCTGATATTCCGCATATTCTTCCGAATAATCCATTCCGTTTCTCTTCAACCACCGCCAAGTAATCCCAAGTTTGACAACATACTTATCAAAGATCGGAATGTCCGAGTTCTTTGTCAAAGATGGTTTTTCTTCAAAAGTCGTTGCATCAACGCAAACCGCGTTAGATCGATATTGAAAAACAATCTTCAACTTCGCCGCCGGAGCGGTCAAAAACTTCAAGCAGTTATTTTGAATTTTAAATTTAAGATTAACATCGGCACATTCAAAATATTTGTCTCTCATCCATTGCTGAGGCGTAATCGCACCGATAACTCTTTCCTGAGCGTCTTTAACATAAATCGTATTATTCAGAATGCAGTAGAAATCCGGCACGATATTGTCAATCGGATAAACCGTCTTTCCTTCGACTGTCAACAAAGTCGCTTCTTTTGTTAAATCCTGCCAATCGCCATACCGCATCAGGCTGTCCAGTTCATTCTTGGCAGCGCTCAAAAAGATGCTGTCATGCTGGTTTTGAGCGGCAAACAAATCTGTTGGACGCTGAACCGCCGTAATGTCAGCCACCTCTTGGCAAATTTCCAAAATGCTTGTCACTTCTTCAATTCCTCAATCTCTTTTTCAAGTTTTTTAATTTTAGCTTTATATTCCCGTTCCTTTTTTGCAAAGTCGTCAATCACTTTATTATTTTTAGACACGCTCAAGAACTTATCAGCCAATTCTTTTTCTTTTAAGAGCTGAAGGCTCTTGGCTCTCTCATCCTCAAGACCAGATAACTGCTCAACCGTGAATACACCGTAATGATGACAAAGCTCCAGCTGGTCAACCGTCAAAAAGGCAAATTGCTCCAACGGCGTTCCGGATATTTTCTGCTGCTTCTCAAGCTTGTATCGAGCATATTCAACGGGAAACCGCTTAAAATGCTCATTCGATGCCGGCTGATCATAAATATCATGGTTATCTTTGCATTTGATCTCAACAAAGCATCTTGTCTTAAAAATCGGAAGCCCAAGTTCGTTGAGTTCCGCAGTCTTTTCGGCTCTGTCATAAAACCGAGCGAACACATTCTCGTTTCCGTTTCGTGACGCCACAAGCTGCTGAAATTGCAAAAAATCTACATCCATAAAAACTCTCCTAAAAAAGAGAGGGGAGATTTCCTCTCCCCTCAATTAAGACTAATTTGTTCCACTTCCACCGCCTTTTCCGGTGTCAGAAGAATCGGTTGTCGAATCGATCAAGACACCCTGAAGTTGCGCGTTGGACATGGTCATATTGCCAGCCCAGCCGATCAAACGATAGATAGCATCCTGATTGATGGCCAAACGGTCGCCGTTGATAACTTTCATGTTTCTGTCTTTATGCGGACGCAAATACAAATAGTCCGTATTCAAGAAATACATATGTTTTTCAGGGCATCCGCCGCCTTGTCCGCCGTCATAGATCACATCGGCACCTTTATACTTTAACGAAGTAAAGCCGGCATCTGCAACTTTCGGATTGCTGAAACGCATCAACGGCTGCAACGCTTGCTCATAAAGCGTATACATATGGTTGTCTGCGACAATCAAGTCCGGTTTGTCTGTTCCGCGCGAACAAGCCAAATACAGCAAGTCCATCTGTCCGACAATATTCGAAGATGTAAGCTCTGCGCTGGCGGACTGGTTTCTCCACCAGCTGTTGGCAGCTGTGGCTCGGTTGATGTTTCCAACGGTTCCCGTTGTCGGAGAATCGGCAACAAGCAGCTTCAAACCGCCGATTTCCTTACCGCTGGAGCCTGTGCCATCGCCATACAACGCAGCGCCCATCTTGTTTCTCATTGTGCGTTCAGCGTTGTCAATACGCTTCGCGAACAAATCAATCATCTGCTCTCTGCCGGAGTTCTTCAACAGGTCTTCCCCGCTGATAGCGACCGGCACAGCCGCCAATTTCATCTCATACTCAGCGGCTGAAAAGAGCTGTTTAGGCGAATAGTTAATCGTATCATAACCAGAATACCAAGCCATGTCGCCTTCGCCGTATTCCAGCTCTTCCAAAATCTTGGAACCGCCGGTAATCGGTCTGATTTTGCCTTTTGCATTCAATCTGGACAGAAGAGCGTTGTTTTTGGTAACGTTGTCGGCCAGTTTGCGCGTGCGGCTTTCAATGGTTGTGGTAAAAATATCATTATAATTTGAGTTAGGCATTTTATTACTCCTCTAAAGCGTTAAATCTGCTTTCTAACTCCTCGCGCAATGTCATCTCCTTTTCAGGAGCAGTCGTCTGCTTGCTTCTCGGGGTAAAACCCGCGTCCTTGGCTTTGGCGGCCTCTGCGGCTTTCGCATCGATTTCTGCTTTTGCCTGCGCCGCGATAATCTTATCCCGCACGGCTTTATTAGACCAAATCGCCCGCTCGTAGGCATCTTCAAGCGTCTGAGAAATGCCGTTTTCAAGCAAAGGCACCATATCCGCGCGGACTTCTTCCAAATACGGATGTTTCAACGCGCCGGAATCGTCCTTTGCGCTGACAAAGTCATCCAACGCCTGTTTAGCGCGGCTCGCCTGTTGGTCTTTAATATAAGCCTGCTGGTTGGCAAGCATCTGTTGAACATCATTGATCTGTTTCTGCAAAGAGTTAGAAACTTGTTCATTATTGTTAAAATCAACTCCATACGCTTCAGCTAAGACGCTCAAAGCACTCATAGGATCTTTATCCAGAGCGTCATCAATTGACGCCAGACGTTCAATATATTCGCGGGAATTTTTAAATCCCAGCTGAGACAATCTGTCCTTCCGATTAGCAAACGCGTCATCAACCCATTTGTAAGAGCTGATTTTAGTTCCCAGGTCAGAAAATCCTTTTTCAGTCTGCTTTTCCCGACCGATGAGATATTTTCTCCACTCGGGCGAAAGCGCCTTAAACGATTCCTGAAATTCTTTAGTATATGCCTTTGGAGCGTCCATCCATTCATCCGGCACAGCTGTCTCCGGATTAGTTGTCTGTTCTCCCGTCACATTACCAGTTTCGGTGTCGATTTGCTGTTCAGCCGAACCGAACGCCGTTTCGAGTTCATCTCTCAATTCACTCATTCCATATCCTTTTTTTATATTGTTGAACGAAGTCGGCGAACCGGTCAGCTCGCTCGGCTTTTTCTATTTGTGCCCGTCTTTTTTGGTAAAATTCGGGCGAATAATCGCTGGCCAAACAAGAGCCGCTTTGTTTCAGGTATCTGTCGACATCCTGCGAACAAGTGGCTGTTGTTCCGTCCGGCAATTGAAATTCATCAAACATTAAAACCCCTCACATATCCCGTTGTTATATTGGCAGACTGAGCCAATCCGGCGTCAATTTTCCGTTTTCCGAGGTCGTATTGCATCTGTGCCTCTTCCCTTGTCATCAAAATCTTGTTGTCTTCGGATTGTTTCTTCAGCTCAAGTTCTTCCCGTTTCAGACGGTTTTGCTCTTTCTTGATCTCAAACTCTTGATTGTTCTTTTGAGCCGAGAGCTGAACTTTCTGTTCTTCGGGGTTAGGCGTTTGCGGCGCGGGCTGGTTTAATTCCTCAGCAATTTTGTTAAAGACTTCTTCCAAAACAGGCTCAAACTGCCGCGCATCCGGCAAAGTGGCGACAATACTCTCAACCATTTTTCGATACAGCGGCAACAACAACGGCTGAGCCGAAATCGCCTGAAACGAAGTCGTGACCATTGTGTTGATCAGTTCCACCGCTCCCTGGACCTTGGTCGCCGTGTCTTCCTGACTAAAGCTCGTGTCCGTCTCAATTCCAAGAACCATTCCGCGCAATTTGTCCGTCCTCAAAAGCTCAATCGCGCGCTGAACTGTTTGAACATCTCGCAGATCGTCTTCACTCAAAAATCCAATCAGCGTCTCCGGAGAAAACCGCTCGCAGATAATCTCGGCTTTGATTTTGAACAAATCCGTGATAAACCGCTGCATGTCATTCTGCCGATCTTGGTTTCGCAGTGTGCCAAAGTTTGTCTTTTTCTTAACCGCCGTTGCTGTCTCGCTCGGGTCAGAATTTCCGCGCATGATGTCGCTGACACCCGTGACTTCGTAGATTTGAGAAATCAAGTCTTGCCGTCTCTCGGCCAAAGCCTGCAAAGCGTCAACATATTGAGCGATTGGCACAAAATCGATTATCCCCTGAATACCTCCGGCTTGCTTCAGTTTTTCAAAATCGCTCAAAGAAACAAGCGCCACGTCTTTATTCATAATCTGCCCAAGCTCTGGGAACGAATTATCATAACACCCGGAAACCTTAAGAGCTTTCATTGTCGCTTTCATTCGGGCGTTGACACCATCCAGCTCCAACAACATCGGTTCAATCTCTTTAAAATCAGGCACCGGAATAATGCTGTCATTTGTCAACGTGGCGAATATCGGCTTTGGCATTGTCCAAAAACCCTCAACGCCAAACACGTCATCAACAATCTTTAGAAACCGCGTCTTGCAGTCTTTTGTCAGATATTTAACCTTTCTTGACGCCTTGTCCCAAATTTCATACACGGCGACAGACTTGTCTCGATCGTCCTCATCGTCAGTAATCAAAAAAGCCTCTGTTTCTTTGCCGAACTGGTCGATAACCTCGCGCTTGGTCATATAGATCTTTTTAGCAAACCATGTGCAGTCTTCCCAAATCCCGACTTTGTCATTATCAGCAATAAAATTGACAGGATCGATATAGACCGTCTCGACCCGTTCAGAATCGATAAGATCAATTCCGTCAACGCTCTTAAACTGCGGCGTGTATCTCTCATAAGCCAACCCGCAGCCGGAAAGCAAAAAGTCATTTCGAGCGTATTTAATCACGCCGTCAAAGTCAAACTGAGCCAAATTCCACTCAAGCGCTTTCTCAAGGATCTTAGCAGCCAAAGCCGCCACCGCGTCCGCAGTCTTTTCTTTGCGCTCAACATAAGGCTTGGGCTGTTTGAAGTATAGAAAAGGCTTCAGCGTTTCGATTGACGACCAAAAGATATTCTGCTTGTTCTTCCCGTCTTCGTTTTTGTAGTATTTCCTAATTTTCTTAATCTGCTCATGATACGGTTCATATGCTTTCTCCGCCTTTGAAATACGTTTCAGCCAGACTTCGATTTCGTCCTGATCATTCATCCTCAAACACTCCAAGCAAAGAGGCTTCTCTCACAACAACAACATCTTTGTCATATGTCGGCAATTCGTCAAACACATGAAACAAGACCCTGTCCCCGATCTTAATATCAGCCTTTACATCCTCGCCAATCGCCTCAACAACGCCAACTGTCCGCTCTTCCGCCGCTGTTTCCGGCAAAAACAGACCGCCTGATGTCTTATCGGCGGTCTTGTCCAATCGAATAAAAACCCTGTCCAAAACGGCTTTTACCATTCGTCGCTCTCCTTTACACTGTTCTTAAACAATTCTTCCGCGGTCACGTATCCGTTGCCGTAGAGTTTTGGTCTTCCTGTGTCATATACCGGCTCGGCAAAAGTCAAAGCCAATGCGTCCGCTTTATCCGGAGACCGCCCCAAACGTTTTTTGACTTCTTCTTTTGTCTCAAGCTGCAGCCTGCCTCGGCGGTCATATTTCTTATTGACAGCGCATAGATCGTCCAAAAGTCGATCATCATTCGGAAGTTGGACCGTCTGCGTCAACCATTCCCGAATACTATCCCACATCTCCGCGCGGCGATTTGAGTAATGCTCGTCATCAATGGCATTTGCGCCAAAGTTAACACCACGCACAACTTCGCCAAAACCTCTGTCCCTCAAAATATCATACACGCCATATCCCATACCGCCCTCATCAAGGAACAACCTGCTCGGCTTATATTCTTTGATAAAATGCGTTGCGATGTTGGCTATCTCGACCAAATCTTTCTTTGTATATGTGTCAAATCGGTAGCACCACCGCCCTTTCCGAAAACAGAACACAGTCGTATCATCGCCAAATCTGGCAATATCCAAGCCAATAACAAGCGGAGAAGTTGAACTGTCCATCTTTGGTTCAAAAGCTTTAACAACAGCCTTGCCGCCAATCAGTTTGGTGTTTCCTTGCTGGACAGGCTCGCCCTCCCAGATGTGCAGATAATCGTCATAATTCTCGCGTTTGCTTTTCTCGGCCTGGAGTTTCAGCTCCTGCGGGCAGAACGGATTATCGTAATAATTAACCTTGCGCACCAGCGTCCGCTCGTCCGGCTTATTGCCGACCAAAACCCAAAGCGGATCGGTTTCTTCCTCACGGTTCATAGAAATCCAAATCTCCGACCCGTCTTTACGAATTGTCGGCTCCAAAATCTCCCATGATTTCTTTGAGATGCTCTGTCCTTCTTCAATCCAAGCGATGTCAACGCCCTCAAGGGATTTGATTTTTTGAACGTCCTGATCCCGCAAGCCCTTAAAGATAAAGCGCGTGCCGGTTACTTTGTTCTCAATCCGGTCTTCAAAAATCTTGTAGTCGTTCAGGTCATAGAACTTAATCCTGTCACACAATAATTTATAAACCGATTCCTTGATAGAATCCTGAATTTCGCGCAAACAGGCGATAAACAAGCATTTCATTCGTCCTTTGAGCAGCAAGCTGTCGGCAAAAGCATAAGACTTGCCGCCGCCGCGTCCGCCGTGATAAAACTTGATGCGTTTCTGCTCGGTCAGCAATGGCTTAAAAGCCACCGCGATTTGCACCTCAAACGTTTTCATCGTCACCGCCGACAAAACTTACTAGAGCTTCTTTAACGTCATCGGCAAAATCCAGCTCGCGAATGTTCTTATCTTTCCAGCTGTCCGAAAAGCCGTTTTTAAGCACAAAATCCGCTTTGTTGCCGGACGGTCCCTCGGCGCACAACCTAACCCAATACGCTTCCACAATCTGGTGGTATTGATCAACCACCGGCTTAAACGCCTTTTTATTGCGGTATTCGTAAAATGTTGTTTTGGTAATGCCGGCAAATGTGCAAAAATCTTCAATCGTCGTTGGCGCCGGGCAATGCACACTCACCACTTGGCCATTTTTGGTCACGATATCTCTACTTCTGTTTTCCGCGCACTCCAAAAAGGCGTATATTTGGTCTATCATATCTTGCGGTGACTTAAATTTAACCGGTCTGCCGCCGATTCTATATCTTTGTCGCACATCAACCATCAAAAAACACCTTTTATTCCGCCTGCCGTGACCCACCGCAAGCCCTTTATTTACAAGCACTTCCGCAATATTTTTCCTCGCGCGCGCCTAATATCGAGTAAGAAAACCCCTTAGCTTTCACATATCTCTTCAAGCCCTTGTCCCGCTTGGGTTTGCGGGTATAAAAAAGCCCTTGCGGAAACCCGAAACCGCAAGGGCGCTCACGACAAGGAGAAAGATAAAAAAATGATGGAAAATCCGAACCCAATTTTCCATCATGACAAAATCATAACACTCGGGGGTCCCCCTTGTCAAGAGCTTTTTTAATGTATCAACCCCCAAAGGATCGGCAGCTCCATGATAAAAGCCGTCAAAAACTTAGTTCCGCAGTCTCTGTGTTTCCAAAGTCCAAGTCCGTGCAAGAACAAATAGTAACACAATATTGTAATCATTTCATACTCCTTTCTATTAGCGTTTTATAAAATAGTATAAAGTCCCCAAAATTAAAGATGTAAAAAAAATTATTTTTTTATAAAAAAGCTATTGACATTTGTCGCAAAGTGTGACATTATACATATATAAGGAAAGCCAAAGGGGTTTTCTAAAAAATTCTAAAGGAGAATAAAAATGAAACTTTACCATATCGCGGATTTTGGAAACTATGGACAGGGTGATGCTGTCAGCTTGTATATTTCAAAAAAAGGAAACGTTTTAGCTGAATATACTCAAGAGCCTGAATATTTTAAATCAAAAAAAGAGGCTTCCGCTTTTTTGAAAGAAGTTAAATCAAGAGCTTTTGATTATCAATTTTCAATTAAGCGTGAAATTCGGGAACAAAAAATAAAAAAAAGCAATCTAAAGATTGTTGAAGAAAATTTTGATATTGAAGAAGATGAGGAATAATATGACAAAAGGATATTTGACGGCCGCCGAATACAAACTAATTCGACAATCCCTCGGATTGACCCAAGAACAAGCCGCTGAATTTCATAAAGTCAAAAACCGGCGAACAATAGTCCGATGGGAAAAAGGCGACAGCTTCATTTCAGACATCGCTTGCGACAAAATTTTGAACCTCGCAGAAAAGGTAGACTGGACAGTCAGTCAGGCTGTTGAACTCGCACGGTCAGCAGACCCCAAAGAAACTGAAATCATATTGATCATCTATCCTGATTCTTGTTTCAAAAATTACGCAATCGGATTTGAAGATCTTCCCAATTCGGTTCATCAGGCTATGATCGCACGCATATACAACACTCTCAAATCCCTCGGATACAAAGCCGGTGTTGTTGAGTTTAATGAGCAAGCTTATCTTTCTTTTTTAAATTCTCACGGCTTAAAAGATACCCAAGATGCCCGAGCGGCTTGGGCTGCCGAATACCGTCAAAAGATTTTGAATTAACGTTTCCGCAAATAAAATTCAACAAGCCGATCCAAACCGCGGCACAAATCAAGTCTGGCGGCGTATAACTCGCGTTTGACTTTTTTCTCCGGACCGGTGGCGACAATCTGTCTATCTTCCACACACACCAGCCGAACAACCGGCCAAAACTCCGCCGGAACCGCCGCCATGGCTTTCGTGTAGTTGTCCCGATGGTGCAGGCACGTCAAAGGCTCGCCGTCTTTGCCGGAGCCGTCAACCCTGATTTTAGACATATCCGCCGCCGCGACCCGGCTTATACCGCCCAAAAAGAAATCCGCGTAAAGCCTCTTTCCGGCGCAAAGGCGATCCATCGGTCCATATCTCCGACACCCAAAGTTCAAGTAACCGGCGGCGGCATAGCGTTCCAAAGTAGACTGTTTGTAATTTTTTTCAGTCATCGTTTTCCACTCCCATCAAAACCTGTATTTTACCTTGATTTTGGGCAAATTTCACAATCTGCCGGCAAATCCACTTTTTCTCAACCGAACATCCAAGCTTGTTTTTAACCAGCCACTCGGCGACCCCGCGGCGCAAGAAGACATCCGCCCGCTTATAGGGCGCAAATATCCGGTCTTCAAAATCAATCTGAAAGTCCTTTTTGATCAAAACTTCTCCGTCTCCGGGCTCGTGCGGTGCCGACAGCAGACGCGTCTCGTCCGTCTTAGCCGCTCCGCCGCCCGCACAGACATTCCTTGCCGAGCTCGCCGGCAAACAGCGTTTGGCGGCGCTTACTGCCTCACTGCGGCTTTGCCCGACTGCCTCTCTGCCGTCATCCTCACTGCCGCTTTCCTTACTGCCAAAAACCTTACTGCCGCCGCCCGCAGGGCTTACTGCCTTACTGCAAACAGAGGTTGAGCCTGCTGTTTGCTCTGCCTTACTGCCCGACAGGCTGCCTGTCGGGGGCTCCTCGGACTTTTCCACCGGCTCCTGTGGATAACTCGGTTTTCCCTCAAACTCCCTTTCCAATAATAATTCCGAACGTAGTGAGGGATTATTATTTAAACCAATAATCTTATCAGCAATTGCTGAATTCTCCGCTATCGCTTGCTCAGCTTGGCTTTGAGTGCTTTCGTCTGTCGTTTTCGTATGACAATTTTTCTTTTTCGTCTGACTTTTTTTGACAGACGAATATTTGCCGCGGCGCTTGGAATTTATAGCCTCGCGGTTGTTTTCGTAATACTCTTTAGATTTTTTTCGTCTGACGCTTTTTTCCTGCTTTTTTTTAACCCCTGCGGCGGCGTTTTGAGACAACGTCTCGCACTTGGCGAAATACTTCGTATTCGCCTCCAACAAATCGTCATAGACGCGGAAAAACTCCGCCATCGCAGCGGCGGACATCGTAAAATCAAAACCATCCTCGCGGTGGTTGTCATCCCACCAATGATTGTATGCGCGGACTTTAGCCAAGACCTCTGCTTGCACCTCAAACGGCTTATCCGCCAGATTGTCAAACAATCTGTCCGGTATCGCCCACATTTTCCGCCGCACGTTGACCACCGCCGCACCCTCAACCTATCTTTTAGTTCCGTTCTTTCAAAAGTTCTTCCAGTTCTTTTTTGTGGTCAATAAGCCATTGCAAATCCATAGTAATTCTCCTCATAAAACAAACGCCGGTTGGCTGATTTTCTCTGCTAGTATATGGGTATCGCCGCCGCAGATTGCGCCATCGCTCGGATCAAGCCTTCACAGGTTACCGGCAAAACCTTTTCGGAACCTGGCGGCTAAATGTCTAGAGCTTTTTTATACTGCTCGATCAAAAATTCCTGCTCGTCTCTATCCGCCACGTCAACCGGCGGCAGGTTCGGTTCTTTGTTCTGGTTTGCCATGTTTCTTTTCTCCTTGTTCTTCATGTCATTCTTCCTCTATATTGTCAGGACAAATCCAATCCATAGCCGCCCCGACAGCCATTCCGGCAATCATTCTGCATTTCTCGATCATCGGACGTCACTTTCTCAAAATGGCGAATTTTTTGCCTGTCAAAAGTTCTTTCCATTGTGATTTCGTCACTTGACTAAAAATTCGATATCCTCTTTTGGACAACTGCCGAGCACAAAAAGCCAGCCACTTGACCTCAAGACGTCTCATTATTCTTTTGATCATCGTTCTTCTCCTGTTGATAGTTGTTGATAAAGTCCAAAACTCTCGTCTGTGTCGCCTCGCGGCATTCCCGCCCCTTGCGCAATTTAAGAACAAAGCTCGGATCTCCGATAGCCAAAACACCAAAAGTCGCCGCGGGAATCGCTGACGCGTTCAAAAAATCATTCACTTTTTCCAAAAAATCTTTTTTAAGCATCCTTTTTTCCTCTCGTTCGTATGATATAGCCATTATGCAATAAATGTCAATTCATTTTTGAAATAAAAAAGATTTTGCAAAAATTGCAAAAATGCTATATCGTAGAAAGTAGAGAGGTTTGCTATGAAAAAAGATCCTGAAGAAATTCGCAATTTTGTTGTGGAAAAACTCAAAGAAAAAAATCTATCAATGAACTCCGTGTCGTTGATGATCGGCAAGAATGCCGCGTATCTGTTCAAATACGTCAACCACAAGACACCCTACCGCCTGCCTGAAATCCAGCGGAAAAAGCTTGCCGCCATTTTAGAAGTCGACGAGCAGGATTTGAGCGATATAAACATCAACTATGAACCCCCGTTCATAACCGCCGCGGCCGCCATTCATGACAAAGTCACCGGGCTTCTTCACAAATTTCCCGAATCCGTCAAAATCGACATTATCAACGCTACCGCCTGTTGTGGTTCGGGCAATGATATTCTAACTGAAAAGCCTATCGGCATCTGGCAAATGCCGTTGATCGAGTTCAAAAACATATGCACCACCGCCCCGGACGCCGTTAAAATGATTAAAGTCACAGGTGACAGCATGTTTCCCACCCTATCGGACGGGGATTGGGTTCTTGTCAACACTGCCAACAACTTTTTTAATTCGGACGGTCTCTATATCATTCGCTCGACAGGCGGTTTGTCTATCAAAAGGCTGCAAGGCGGACTTGACGACACCATTATCATCAAATCTGATAACGCCAGCTATTCAGACATCACATCAGACGTCGGCGAAATCCAAATTATCGGCCGAATTGTCTATATTTTAAATGGAAGGAAAGTTTAATGAAAAAGATGCATTTAATATTCTTAATACTCTTAACAGGCTGCAACAATATATGTGACAATTCAAAGCTTATATATGGAAAAACAGGTCTTCCTAAAAACTGCAGAGCAATAATAAAAGCGGATATAGATTCTTATAAAAAGGGCGTTTTTTCCGCAGAAGATGCTCTTGATTCAATAAATAGAAACTGTGGAGAATTCGGATATTCATGGGAGTAAACAGAATGAAACGAATCGCTATCCTATCTATATTACTTCTATTCTCAACGAACGTTTGCGCGGAAATTGTTGTTTGTGAGCAAATGAAAGGAAATATGCTTAACGCAGATAACGAATTCATAGACGTCAAATTTAGTGTGGAACAAGAAATTATCCAATGGAGCAAAGACGAAGACATGATAATTTTTGCAACAAAAGGCGAACACCAAACCTTTTTTAAAGTTGCTGAAGACAAGGATTTTTTAAGAGGAATAAACGCAACAGACGGAATTTTCCTTTTAACCTATAACAAGAAAAACAAAACTGCTTTTTACTCCAAACATGGTTTGTTTATATCTCAGTATTTTGCAAAATGCCGGGAAATGAAGTAACAAAATTTATTCTGAATCAATAACGCCCAAGGCTATCCCGTATTTTTTACAAAGCACCTCTGCTTTTGGAAGGTGCTTTTTCTGTTTCTCGTTTTTCAAAATCAGAACAATAGCCGGTTTTTTGCCGGTCTTTTCCGCGTAATACAGCGCCTGCCCGACAGCTTCCGCCCATTTGTTGGCAAAATCATATTCAATCGCATATTCATCTGTCAGGCAGTCCACACGTGACCCATCATCAAGCCGATATTCCATAACGCCGTTGCATGCGCCTTTTTGATAATATTTCTCAGGCGCCGCCCAAGCGAGAATCGGAAACAATAAAATAAAAAAGAACAATCTCATAACAATTATTGTATCATACGGTCTGCTCCTCTCAACCTAGACTTTTGTCTTATCACAAAAATAATTTTCTTATTTTTCAAGGAGCTACCTGTTTGCAATAAAATTTCTTGCATTTTTATGTTGACTTATTGCAAAAGTGCAATATATTGAAAGAGAAATTGAAATAAAATTGCAATATGCGAGGAGATAAAAAAATGAAACAATATTTCACTGACCGTGAGTTTGACGAGTTCACAGTTCGTTTCGGCGCCGTTGCCTCCGAGAGAGAGGCCGCCTACCGCCGCCTGCATCCGCGCCGCGACCAAATTCGCCGCATTTTGGCGGCTGTCGCCGGAGCGCTCTCTGGCTTTTTAGCGGTCATGTTATAAGGTCGCCCGCCATGGAAGACATTATTTCAAAATCAACCCAAATCAGCCAGCAGATAGCCTGCGTCAAAAGAGAAATCGCCTTGCGCAAAGCTGTCTATCCAAATCTCGTGGCGCGCGGCAGAAAAACAGCCGGCACCGCCGAATTTGAGATTGCCTGCATGTCCGAAGTGCTCAACACCTTGGTCTTAGCCGAGCGCTCGCACCTCAACCGCAGTTTCAACCGCCCGCAAAACGTCTGGCGCAAATATCCAGCCGAAAAGCCTTCGGAATCGGATTTCAACAAAGATTTCCTGATCTGTTACACAAACCGTGCTTACATCAAAAAGTTTGCCAACGACAACCGCGCGCCGCGTTATTTCTATACGGTGCTAACCTGGACAGGCGCGGACTTCTTAAACACCGACAATTTAGACATTCAGGGCTTTATGCCTCTGACAGACTTTCCATTTTAGGAGACGTCAAAATGCAAAAGATTTTAGAATCCGCCGCGAAATGGTATCTTTCCGAAACCAATTTCACACTTTCTCAAATGCGGGAAGACCTGTTAAAGATCCTGCGCCACCGCCGCCATGCTTTTGAAAACGGAGACATCAAACAGGTTTACAAAGTCTTTGCCTGCACCGAGATTGTCAAAGCCGCCATCTGTCTGACGACAGGCGAGCCATACGACACCTCTTTTTCAAAATTCGAACTTGGCCTGATCAAAAAAATCTCCGGAGACAAACCCCTCTTTGTCTGCCGCAAATGCGGCAAAGTCTATCCGGCGGAGGCTTTCGCGCCAAATTCCGAATATTGCATCGAGTGCGCCAAAGAAATCCGGCTCGTCAAAAAGATGTGCGGCGCCTACAAGCGTTCCGGCTACCTGTCCAAACGCGGTGCGATCATCTGTTACGCTTAACCCATGGGCGGCATTCCCCAATCTGGCAAAGATTGAAGATATATTTTCCCCATATACGCCGCCCGCCTTTATTTTTTAACAAGGAGAATTGAAATGTATAAAACAGATATGGCTTTTATGTTGTTCTTTGCGGTCTGCTTGGCTTTGGGCGTGATGTGCCTCGCCCGCTTCGAGTGCCGGATCAAAGCCGATGTCAAAGGCTATGACCACGATTTCGGCGTTATCCAAGGCTGCCGTGTAAAATATCATGGCGCTTGGGTTGATTACAGCACCCTCCCGAATATGGAGAAATAACCAATGACAATTTTTTGCCCTGTCGATCCAAAAGATTTCATCAACGCCCCTTACGGAGCTTTCCTCAAAGCCGTCAGAGCGTTTGATCCGGATTACGGCTACAAAGCCGAAGAAAAGCAGCAATTTGTCATTGAATACGAGGAAACCAGACAAACCGTCACCAAACGCCGCGCCGTGGTTAACGCTTACAGCTATGAGCAAGCCCAACAGATTATCAAAGAAGACGGCGACCGCGAAGACGGCTTTGTCTTGGATGAGGAAATTGACGAAGACACTAACTGCTGGACAAGTGATTTTGAGCTTGTGGAGCGTTCCTATCTCAAAGACATTGATACTATAACTATAGACTAAAGGAAAAATTTAATGACTAACATTGAAACCGAAAACAAATATGGTTTATTACCAGATATGGATTGGATCTCTATCAACGAGCTGGTTGTTGATCAATCTTATCAGCGTGCTACTTCATCTAAACGTTCTAAAGATAACATCGCCAAGATTGCCAAAAATTTTGCCTGGAGCAAATTAACTCCTTTAACGGTCGCCGATATCCAAAACGGGACTTACGCGGTTATCGATGGACAACATCGTCTCGAGGCAGCCAAACAGCTCGGCGATATCGAGGAGCTTCCTTGTTATATCATTCCGACAACCAATCAATCCGAGCAAGCTGATAGCTTTCTAGATATCAACCAAAACCGTGTTGCGGTTAATAATTACTCTATCTACAAAGCCAAGTTAGCTAAAGGCGAAAAAGAAGCGGCTAATATTGAGGCTTTTTTAAACGATTGCAATATTGAAATACCTTTTAATGGTTATTGCGCTCAACCAAACCACACTTTGGCCATCGCTTGTATTGCTACCCATTTGCGCCGACACAATGATGTTTACTTAAAAGAGGCTGTAAGTCTTATTTTGACAGCTTATGGTGATAAAAAAGGCCAATTAAAGAAAGATTTGCTTGATACCTTGGTTGACTTCAAAATCCGTAACGGAGCCAAAGCCAAGGATGATATCATTATTAAGGCTTTAAGGTCTTTTGATAATGCCGATCGCATAAGTGCCAAAGCTAAAGAGTTAAAAGCCCTCGACAGCTCATTATCTCAGCACATGGCACATTATAAAGTTTTCTTAAATAAAATCAAGGAATTGAATAATGCCAAATAGTTGGGGGGGGGGTATGATCAACCAAGAACTAGCCAATCAATATATGCGTGCCGTGGGCATTGTTATTAAGTTAGCCCATATCATCCAGCACAACAATATTGCTTACGCCGATGACAGTATAAAAGAGGCTAAACTTTTTATCAACCAAAACGACCGCTTTTATCGGTTAGCTATCGAGAGTTTTACTGAGCAACCAAGCAATAGATTAAACCACACCGATACACCCTTAAACAACGATGATTTTATTTAACAGCACTACACCGTATTATTTTAACAAGAAAGGAGAAAATACATGACTAACAACGCACCAGATTACGATGAAAACCTAGCTTTTGAGCCTGAAATGACTTGGGAAGAATTTGTGTCAATCTATGATAAAGAAGAAACTCTTGATGAGGATGGGATTATGATAAGTTTTGCAGATACCCTCTTAGAGTTCCGCAAAGATGGAAGAATTAAAGATGGAGAAGGTTATGTATTAGCTTACAACTTCTCATATAAGCAAATGGAGCAAGTTATAAAGGCCTTGAAAGGGTGGATGTAGAAAACAATTTGTGTGATTGGATTATGAGCAACGGAAAAGTATGCACAGATAAAATTGATTGGATAAGGCTAGTGTGTGATTTAGAAGGTCAATATTCCACTTGGCAAGAAGCTGTTAATAGCAAAGAGTTTTTAGGAGAATAGAGATGAATAAAGATTCAAAAACACTAACGAAGATATTCAATATGGCCGACAAGATGGGACTTTATTGCTTGATGACTAAAGCACACGGAGAAGTTTTAGATATACATGTTGGGAAACAAAGTTTTTTTAGTAGCAGTGTGGCTACTGATTCAATACACAATTCTGACGGACATAGATACTCTTATAGAGATTTAAAAAGATATGTGTATAACTGCAAGGAGTAGGTAAATGACATTGATGGAGCAATGGAGAAAAGGCGAGCTTGAAGAATATAAAAGATACTATTGCAGAACTAGATGGGGCGAAGATATTTTTAAAGCACATTGTTACAATAAACACGAAAAAAATGAATGGTGGGTTTTAGAGAACGAGAAATATGAGTATAACAATATCTATCACGCCAAAGACATAGAAGTTCTGGCACCTGTTCCAAGTTATGAGGAATGGAAAAAAATAAAAGAACAGAGAGAAGCTTGTGCGTGGGCCTTGGATAAGATTGGCGATGTGTTAGTAAACCATAAGTTAGTAAAATTAAAGGAGTTGTTCGATGTCAAAAATTAAGTCTGGTCAGGTATGGCAACAAGAAAACGGAGAGATTTTTGTTCTCTCCCTAGCAGAAGATGACGTTGTATATGCTGTTTATTCAGATGGGTACAGCGCCTCATATTCTAGCGAGGAGGACAGTTTTTCTTTTATTTTTGGAAAACTCCTCGCCGAGTATCCAACTTGGCGAGAGGCAGTTAATAGCAAAGAGTTTTTAGGAGAATAGCGATGAAACTAACAGATAAAAATATAATTGAGGCTTTGAAAGCCGGGAAGAAAATTCGAATTAATAAATACCCAAGCCGTGAGGCGAAGCTCATAAATGGGTATCTTGAGTATTGCGACAATCACAAAGAAGTTCTGGTTTGGGTAGACCTGCTTGAACGTGATGATTTTGAAATAGTCAAGCCAGAGATTGATTGGGATAAGATTATTAAAGAGAATTTTTTGTGCAAATTTTGGGATGGCTTAGAAAGGCCGGATGTTCTTTACCATGTTGGTATTTTAAGCAATTTTGACAAGACAATACAGACTTTTACTGATAGGGCAGGCACTGATTGGCGGCACTGCCGCCCTCTGCGAGCCGATGAAGTAAAGTTGTTAGATGAAGAAAAGGAGCTTTGGAAATGATTAAGATTGAACAGCTTTTGCCTCTGCTGAAAAAAGGTTGGGTGGCTATGGATAAAGACGAGTATTGGTGGTGGTTCAAAACAGAGCCCACGGTTAGCGTCAAAAATGAATGTTGGATAAGCGACAACACGATATGGTGTTTAAGTAACAGTTTTACGATACAGCCTACCAAAGACTGGACTAAGAGTTTAATGAGGTGTGGTGATGAGTAGCGTAAATGGTCTTATAGTATCTTTCCGACATTCTGATGGATATGCAATGTTTTATCGGAAAGATAGTCAGGGATATACATATAATATAGATGAAGCTGGAAGATATACAGTCCAAGAGGGACTACAAATTCAAGAAAGCACTCACGGAGAAGATGTTTGGATTCCAGAAAGTGAAATCTATGAAAAATCGTTTAAGGTTATTGAAACGGCGAAAATTAAACCTCTCAATGAAATTGAACAATTTGCAGCTAAACTTTATGATTATCTTCTAAAAACAGAATTAGGCGAAGATGGTTTCAACATGGGCTATTCTGAAGACCATCCATTCTACGGCTACGAAATTGTTGATAAGCCTCTTGGAGATAAACAAGATTTTTACCATGAGGCATTAGACGAAAACGAAAATCCAATTGAAATCCCTGAAGAATTTAAATATATCGACCACGAATATTGTTACCAGTGGCGCAATGGAGGATACGAAGGTGATAGTTTTGCTGGGGAGCTTTATTTTCCTCTACCAAACGGACAATATCTTGAGTGCCACTATGAAAACTAATGGAGAAAAGTAATGACCATACTAAATGAATATAGAGAAATGCAACAACTCATGAATGCTTATGACTTAATGAAAAAGACCTTAAGCGACATCAACGACATTGTTGAACTCAACAGCGAGATTACAGAACAACAAGCCAGACACGCTATAAAATTGATTACTCAAAAACTTGATAAATTTTACGAGGTAACAAGAAATGTCTATATTTAAATCCCTTACCACTTTAGTATCAACCCCTGTCCGCTGTCTTGGCGAGCTTGGAAAAGACCTTAGCAGCCTAACAGATGATAGAAAAGACGAAACAGATGGATTATTGTCTATTGCCACATTAGGCACATCAAGCCTTGTTAAGGGTGTTGTTAAATCAATCAAGAAAGCAGGAGATGAGCTGGATGAGTAGAAGCTTAGATTTCACTGCATGCACCCGTAAATGTGCAACACCTTGTTGGCGAAAGCTAACAAAAGAAGAACAAGAATGGTTAGAAAAGAATCCAAACAGGCAATCATACAGCTCGTTTGATAATTGCGAAGATTTTACAGAGGAACAACAAGATGAGTAAAAAAGACTACTATCTACCTAACAAAGAAGCAACTATCACAGAAAAAAGATTTAGGGATTTATTCTTCGTTGATAGGCAGGATTCTTTTCGCCTGACGAGCATTGTCAGCAACCTTGAACAAGTTTGTTGGATGACAAAAAAGTGGTTACCAAGCATGAGCGAAACTATCATATTTTATAGACAAGAACAATCTCACGGGAGAAATGTTATGAAAGATGTATTCAGGACTAAAAATTATAACGATTTAGTAGATTATCTCTTTGAGACAAAGCAAGAATGGAGATTACAAAATGTGGCAGAAGATTAAATGTTGGCTAGGCTGGCACGAGTGGGCAAGTTGGTGCTGTATATCCTATAACGGCGATACAAATTATTGTGACCAAGCCTGTAACAAATGTCCTAATGAAGCAAAATATTGTAAACATTGTGGGAGAATAAAATAATGAAAATATTTAATTTGTATCTTTTATCAGCAAACACAATAAAAAGAATTATTAAATACACGACATACAGGTGCCACAAGAGCAGCGAGGCAGCAATGGAATTATCTAAAAGATTGGACACTCTTTTGACCAGTTGCAAATTAAAACAAGTCATCAAAGACCTTGAGAATTTGAAAAAATCAAAATACTCAAGAAAAAAAGTTGACCACATTATTGGTTACATCAAACACTCGTTCAATATCAAAGATACTTTTTAATCCAATTTTCAGGTTAAAATGTGCAATTTTTTTGCACATTTCAACCTAAAACAACCAGATTATGTGATTTTTTCACAAAATAAGCCAATAAAAGGGCAAATTATGGCAAATCCGCCACAATTACCTTATCCGGAGACAAAAAATGACTCGACAAATGACAAATAATGTGCTTTTAAACATCAAACAAGCGGCTGCCGAGATGAATATAACCTACTATCTTTTCAAAAAAATTGTAAATAGCGGCGAGCTTTGCTTTAAAATAATTGACGGAAAGAAATACTTTCCCAAATGGGCAATTGAACAATGGCTAAAAAGCACTCAGAACCTTACCGCCTTTTCAAAAGAGGTCAAATCTGGCACCTCTACCTTACCTATGGCGGAACACAGCTTAGATGCTCTACTGGCACAACGAACCGCGCAGAGGCTGAAGAATACGCCTTGCAAAAAATCGCTGATCTTAAAAGGCAAACCGAACTTAGGCGTGGCGGGCTAACCTCTGCAACGCTTGACGGAACATTTGGCCGTTATTTTACCGAAAAAGCCAAATTCCAAACACGACCATCACAAACTCTCACACGGTTAAACAACCTTAAACAATGGCTTAATATCACATATCTAAACGAACTAAACGAACCGATTATATCCAAAATGGTGGCTCAGCTTCGGCAAAAAATAAAAAACGCCACAATCAACCGCTATCTTGCCCTTCTATCCGTTGTCATGAACACCGCTATTGATGAATGGCACTATGATGTAAAACATATTAAGATTTCAAAATTCAAACTTCCCGAACCGGCAGAAAACGTAAAATATATCAAAGACGCCGCCACCGCCCAAAAGATCATTGACCGCGCGCCGGCATGGATGAAGCCCTTGATCAAAATAGCCCTGCATACAGGTCTCCGCCTTGGCAATTTGCTATCTCTCAAATGGCAATATATAGATTTTACCTCCGGAGCAATAGATCTTAAAGTCAAAAGCCGCACAAAAGAAGGTGGTAAAAACCATCATATTCCTTTGACAGATGAGGCCTTAGAGATACTGCGCTCATTGCCACGCACCTCAGAGTTTGTCTTTGTAAATTCAAAAGGCAAGCCGATGAAATACATTCAAACAACATGGAATGACATCTTTTATAAATGGCAGCTCGTCAAAAACACACAGGAACTTACAGATAAAGACGTCTTGTATTGCAAAAAATACACCACCAAAGACGGGAAACAAAAGGTTATTGTTTACAAGCGCGTCTTAAAAGACCCGGAACTTCCTTACATCAACTTTCACACTATCCGACACACAACGGGAACTTGGTTGGCTCACGCAGACGTCAACGCAAAGACCATAAAAGAGATTATGGGGCACGAAGATATTCGCACAACAAACAAATATATGCACGCCTCAGATGCCGCTTCTCGCTCCGCGCTTAACTCCGTTTTTCATAAATAAGATTTTTCCGATTCCTTGTTGTTAACCTTTTGTGCAACTTTTGTGCAACTTTGATAAAACGAATCGATGAAATTTACACAATTTTAAAATACAGACGGCCTAAAATTCACTTAAATTTTACATTAAACAAAATAAAAAACCCTTGATTTCTCAAGGGCTTAACTGGCGGAGAGTATAGGACTCGAACCTACGCATCGGTATTCCCGATGACGGATTAGCAATCCGCTAGTTGCAACATATAATAAATTGATTTTATTAAATAATTTATAAATAAAATCAATTTTGTGCAAGTTTTGTGCAAAATTTACTTGCACAGCTCCAATTCCAGCCTCAGCTTGTCAACCCGTCCGATCCACTCCCAGGTGTTCGGATATTCCGAATAACTGGCTTTCTCCAGCTCCGCCGCCACTGCCTCTCCGGCGACCGGATAGACCGGACAATTATAGCTTGTTGTCGCGCATGAGCTTAAGCAGACCATCGCGCCCAGCATTAGGCTTAGCGTAAATCTCAGCTTTCTTCCGTTCCACATATTTGACAACCTCAACCTCTTTCGTGACATATTCAATCTTTGTGTTGCGCGACCCGACAGCATATCCGCTGACCCAGGAGCCGCCAACGATAACCGCAAGCAAAACCCCGATAATCAAATACCTCATACTTCAAACTTCCCTGTTTCAATTAATTTCGCGATTCTGCCCGCTCTAACAGGAACCTGCTTGGCATATTCCGAATTAAGACACTCTTTCGCGGCATTCTTATAATTTCCAACGCCCATTTGCTCAAGCATCTTCTTAAACCGCTTGAGCCCCAGCACGCCCAACTGAAACCCCATGTCAATCAGCGCATACTGCCGCTCATCATCCAGCCTGTCATAAAAAGAAATCGCCTCTCTGACCTGCTCGACCGTCCGCTTGATGTCGTTTCTCAAGAGATAAAAAGCCGCGTTCTTCGTAATCCCGTGTTTCCAGTCGCCCACGACTTTGAGCTCGTCCGCCGTGAACGGATGCGTGTCAATACACCGTCCGATCCCGATTGTGAGCTTTCCTCTCGTGCACCGATACGGCATCAGCCGCACACCCTCGTGCATGACGAGGCGTTGAATAATAACCGCGTCATCCATTATTTGATTCTCCTGTCAATCCATCTATCCAGCTTGTTTTTGATGATTCTGTTCCCGGCGTCATACAGCGGGCGGCTCACAAGCGTGATCAAACAAGCAATCCCCGACCTGACGCCGCCGTCTTCAATGAAATAGGCAAAAGCGTGATAAAAGCCGTATCCCATCAAAAAACCGAGAATCGCGTCCATACAAAACATCACAAACGTTGTAAACCGAATAAGTGCCGACAATGTCGCCATAATAAACAACCCAACCAAAATTTTGAGATCCTCAAACATCTCTGCTCCCCAATAAAAAAGGGAGCTTGAGGCTCCCCGTTAATACGTTTCGGAACTATGCTCAGACAGCAAATGCTGTGCCTTGGCAAAATTCTTATATGCGCTTGACACGTCTTTCAACATGTCTGTCATTTGTCCCATCTCGCAGAGCGTCCAGTTTGTTTTCTGGCGGCTGACCTCTGCCATTTTCTGAAGCATCATCCGCATTCCCGAAACGATGCCGCTTTTGATTTCTTCGTGATCTTCGCTGGTCATGATCTATCCTTTCACATATCTAACGATTGCGTTAACAAATGGCTGACATTGACGGTAAATATCAATCAACCGATACTTTCCGCTCGGCAAGTTGATATAATCTTCATTGATAAACTTTTTGAGATTATCAATATCAACATACCCCTCGTCATCCATCATTGGCTTTACCAGATTCTCAAAATCTGATATTGCCTTTTGAACTTTTGGATGAAAGTCGAATTTGAGGAAACCCATCTTAAAGACGAACTTATCCGCAGTATATCCGCCGAATATATCCGTGAGAACCTGCTGTTCAGCAAAGTCTAACTCTTGTTGCCTGATGTCAGCCATTTGCCCCTCCTATTAAGCGCCAGTGGTTGAGCTTGTCGGAGCTGTCCAAGAATTATATCTTTCCATTACTTCCGGACAGATAGCCGTTCTCGGGACGATTGTCTTTGTAATCGCGGCAACAGAATTCTGCAACGCTGCAATATTGTTTGTATTGACAGCAATTGCGGAAGACATCTGGCAGTTGTTGACCATCTGTTGAGCGTTCCAATCAGACTGTTCTTTGTAGTTAGCGTTGATTTTAGTGACAAGTCTGTCATATACGTCGGCAATTTTAACTTCCGTATTCTGCTCAGACTTAAGCAGCGAAATCTCGCTATCCTTTTTGGCCAACTCTTGAGCGTAAGCCAAATCGGTCGTTGTTGCATAATTAACAACTTGACCGCAGCCGCCCAAAATACCATTCAAGCCATTTCTCAGCAAAGCAACAGACAGACCGGCAATACCCAACCCAAGGGCAGAACCGCCAACACCCGCGGATGCGACATGTTGTGTGCCGTCAGCAGTTTTAATTTCCATTGTGTTTCTCCTAAAAAAGTAAGCCCAATTGCTTACCTTTTCAGGTTAGCATTATGCTAAGGATCATATAATGTCTTTGGGGTGGCCTTGATGGGAATACCCAACTCAACCAAATCCAGAGCATTGAGTTTATCAAGTGTCCTGATAATGGCTTTAGAGTGAACTTTTTTAACCCATCGATCGCCCACCGATACCAAATCCGAAATCTGCTTAATAAGCAGACCATCGCAGTAACGAAGTTTCATAATACGAAGCTCAAGCTCTGTCAGCCCGATATCCTCAAGCTTCTGAATAAATAATTGAGGACATTCCCTTCCGGCGCGCCGGAGGTCGTCCTTAAACCTTAAGACACCATCTCGCATTTCATCCTCCTAAAATAAGAAGTCCGATAGTCCGATAGTCCAAGTGATCAAGTCACTGATCAAGTCACTGATCAAGTTTTAGATCAAGTTCAGAACAAGTCCAAGATAAGCCCCGAATACCCACTCGGAGATATTCCATCCGCCTTTTCCGTCATCGATTCGGGTATGAGCGACCAATCGTCCGCAGAGCCAATAAATCGTTCCCATCATCACGCCGCACAGCATAAAGGGAATCGACTGCAGCGCAAGCCCGATAATAAACGACAAATACAAACCTCTTGCCGAAAGCCCAAGCCAGCCAAACAACATCGGATGGTCCAGGAGATTGAAAGCCGGAATATGAATAGTCCACTTCCAAAACTTATAATCAAAAGCGTTCCACCGCAGATTATCCAAAACGTCATCAACCTTTGGTAAATCTTTTCTGCTCGGGTCTGGTTTGCCAATCCCGAGAGTGCACCCGACATATTCGCCCCAACCGGCAAGCTGTGTCGACAACCGCGCGGCTATTAAAAGAACGAGTAAATAATTTAAATCCCAACCTTTTAAATATGTGGCGCACCCTGCGAAAATAACAGCAAACCACCATTTATTCAAAGGAAGCCGCCGCCATTGTCTCTCAAACAATCCACCCCGCACTCTAAACCCAAAAGAGCAAAGAAAGGTTGTAAGCAGTCCTTGTATCATTCCATATCCTCCTCAATATCCATGACACTTGCAGAAAATGCAAGTGTCATGTTTTACACAACACCCTTCCAAACCGTCCGTCCTTCTATTTTTAGGTATGTTTCTAAAAGATCAATAGACCCAGAGAAATTATAGGACTGAATAAAATCAGACGGGGTGGAAACAGTAGATCCACCTAATTTCAAAACTAATTTTGGAAGAACTGTATTAGATATTGTCACACTCTTAAGCATAGTATAATTCATTCCATCATTGGAATAATAAGATCTAAACAAATCTTCGGTTCTTGTAATTTTTAGATACAAAACATCTCCGGCGCTGAAGCTCGCTTGGCCACTAACATCCTGTGAAAAACCTTGAACGCTATCAAACACATAGAAATTAATAAAATCACGATAATTACTTATACTAAATGACTTTGATACGGCAATAACTTCCCAAGCGCCTGAATTGATTTTACTCATACGAACTTTTATAACAAATTCAAAATCATTTGTTCCTAAGTCAATCTCCCGAGGAAGTTGCAAATAATTATTTGCACTAAATCCTGAGTAAACAAAGCCATCGACAGTCGGATTCCCGACAACTATAACATTTGCTTTCTTCTTCCCTCTAGCTTGCATCAATTTCTTACTCCACAACTCCATCATAGGACTGCCTCCAAATTAAGACAGCCCTTGATATTATTAGGCTTTACCCCCCCCCACCAGGGGTTTAAAGTTAATCTTCATGTTTAACTCCTCTAACAACTCTGAATTGTCTGTCCTTTGTCGTTCAGAACATAGATTCTGCCGCAAGTGACATAATCCACTCCGTCAACAATAATTCCTCTGATTGTAACACTTGCATTAGGCTTATCCTCACATTTCAAATCTCCTATCGTCATATTCGTTACAGGCGTTGCACACCAGTTGCAGTGAGGGAAAATATACTTTAAGCTCGGAGCCAGTTCTTTGGCTCTAACCTCGTCATATTCAAGCAGATTTTTCAGCAAGCCATCTTGATATTCCAAAAGTGTCGTTTGAATTTTGTTGTTCAACAATTCGACCTTTTTACCCTCAATCAGCAAAAAATCTCCGGAAAAGTCTTTTTCAATTTTAATATACATTTTTGTATCTCCTTTATTAAGTAAGTTAGTAAGTTTTGAGGTTATTCTTCGTCTTCAACCTCGTTAGATTGAGCCCTATTCTCAGGCTCTACCGACAGCGAATTGTCGGTATTGTTTTCAGAACTGACCGAGTGAACCTCAAGCCAGTCCTCAAAAGTTTGCGGAAGTTGCTCAAACCAAGTCGCCGAGCTCCCCGGATAATCTCTCAAATATTGACGGTATTCCAATATCTTTTGGATCAGTTCTCCGTCATCTGTTGTTTCGTTGCTTAAAGCTATTTGTTCGCGGTAACGCTCAATCCGCCAGGTCAATTTGTTGATATAATCGTTCCGAACCTGCCGAACTATTTGTTTCTTTTCTTCATCTGTCGCTCCAGGCTCTTCTGAAAAAACAGGACAAATAACATCGTCAACATTCTCCCAGCCAGAAAAAACTTTTCCTTCAGGCGTCAAGAATGAATCGTGCACAGGCAAATATCCCGCCGCTTTAACCGCATCAACGTCTTCAATCCAGTTAGACACCCCGTCAATATTCCGCGGCGCGTATTCTAAACTTCCGTTTTCAAGTATTTTTGCATAACGCATTAGTTTTTCTCCATTTATTTATACAGATCTAAAGAAGTATCCCTCAAATAAGTGAATTGGGATCCTGACATTGCAACTCCAACGGAATCTTTAGTCAAATTAAAATAGCCATCATATGAATTATTTGGCAATTCAGTTGGCACAAGTTGAGAAGAATCTGTCGCTTGAAGCATAGCCAGATAACCGTTAGGACCATCATATTTATGGGCATATAATCCGTCCAAAGAAGGTTTAGCATAAAAATACGCCGAGCCAAACGACGATGTATTTTTATATCCGTAATACAAAATCCCTTTTCCCCCGACCGTCTGCACCAATTTCTTACTCCATAACTCCATCATATGGCCGCCCCCAGATTAAGACAGCCCTTGATATTCCTAGGCTTTACCCCCCCCATATAAATTAGCCTAAAACGGCCAAAACCAGAATTATATTGACTTGTGGCTTGCGCCGCGCTCCAATAAAATATGTGTTTAATGGATTTAGTTTCTTTTTGTATTGAAAAAACAGGCGTTTCGTAATCTTGAGCATATGTGGTATATATTTTCCCGCCAATGAGATTATCGAATGTTATAGTGTCCTGTGTTTCGTCAATATAGGTAACCACTATCTGATGCAATTGCGCATTAGAGTAATATTCATTTTTGTCGTAAAAGACAAATTTATACTTTCCAGGATAAATCGCGACTTCTTTTTCACACGTTGCATCCCCGATGAAAGAAGGAGGTCTTGCCCAAAAATAGTTCTCTGTTCCATAAATATCTGGTGCGCTATTTAAATATGATTGAAGCTGTTTATCGTGACTTGTATATGTTCTTTTTCCATCTCCCCAATCAGCAGAAGTAATATAGCTATGCGGCCTATTAGCTCCCCCGCCCATCAGCATCTTTTCAGAATTTAAGTTAAACATCTTAGCTGGCAGCTCCTTTAGGCAAAGCCCCAGCAACCCAAGCGCCAAGACCATTGTCATAATCAAAATAAAAATCATAGCTTCCCGCCTCAATTTCAGGTGTAGTCTTATTGAAAAAGTTTGTCGTACCCCAAGTGATTGTCGGAGTACCCGTTACTGTCGCCATTACTTTAATCTGATTAAACACAGTAGTATCAACACTTGTTGGTAAAGTAAAAGTAGTCGCGCCGGAAATTGACATCGTGTAAACTTTGTTTGTCGCTAATGTAACAGTGCCTGATGTCGCGGAAATGACGTTTATAAAGGGCTGAACATTGCGAACCCACGCAGTGGTGGCGATATTACTATTGTTTGAATTTGCTTTTGGATGGGTAGCGAGTGTCGAAGGAGTTCCGTAAGCATCGACTGCAACACGAATTTCACCATAATGGCGAACACCGTCAGCAGTCGTCCGCTGTGCCATTAATTTTGTTTGCACTTGATTATTTGAAGTCTGAGTTGTGGATATAATGCCGTATCTGACACCATTGACATCCCTTATTTCCAGCGCATCATGGTAAACATCCGCAGTCGGGGCTGTCGTTACATCAACATTATTCGCTTTAGTGTCAATGCCGTTAACAAAAGTCTTTGCCCCAGTAATAGTCTGACTACCTGACAAAGTGACAAGTGTTGACGTGTCAATACTCGCCGCACTGTTTGCCGCTTCTGTTGCTGACGCCGCAGCCGCTGTGGCACTCCCAGCCGCCGCTGTGGCGCTTGATGCCGCAGCTGTGGCTGATGTCCCCGCGGCTGTTTCGCTGGCTTTTGAATTCGTTTCGCTTGATTTAGCAGCAGTCTCGCTTGTCTTGGCGTTTGTCTCGCTGGTTTTGGCGTTCGTCTCCGAACTTGCCGCCGCTGTGGCGCTTGATGCCGCAGCTGTGGCGGAGTTTGAAGCATTTGTCG
>OLHG01000296.1_pt1 | contig 36217 bp, 27 predicted proteins | sample 1605971 | NCBI WGS metagenome assembly OLHG01 (sample SAMN03283289) | human gut metagenome | biome: human-associated habitat; material: feces | host: Homo sapiens | place: Peru | collected 2012 | reverse complement strand
TTTCTACTCAAAGTATAATGGTAAATCCACGATTGAACAATTAAGGAGAGTTACTTTTTTTGTTTCCTCCTCGTCATTTCATATTGTCTAATATTTCATACAACTAAAGGATATTCTCTGGCTTAGACATCCGCCCAGTCCAGCCTAGACTATTTGCCCAGGTTTTATATGAGCGTTTCTCTTCCAAATTATTTCCGTTAATGGTTTCAAGGAACTCACAGAATCCGCCAATTCCACCCACATCATCCACAAGATTCATACCATCCCATGCTGTACAAATAGGTTTTTCTTTCTTCTTTATGGCCTTGATTTTATCCAGAAAATCTCCGATGATTTCATTCCCAAAAGCATCTACATAAAGAGCTTTTTCCTGAACGAATCCATTCCTATCACTCTTCATATTTCCTTCTTCGTCACGAGCATATGTGCTGCAATCAAACCAGGCATTGGTACAAGTAATCTTCACTTCCCAGCCATCACCGTAATCATATCTGTAAATCAAACTGCTTAAAGCAGGGATTGGCTCCGGATTATTGTCAACAATCAGAGTACGCATTGCTCTATCCAGTTCCTCCATCTGCTCAAAATAAGGTAATAATCTACCTCGATTCGGCTCACCCTTCTTTGAAATGAGTTTTTCCCATTTTTCAGCAATCAAATCCATCTTATGCTGCATTGTCTGAAATCTCTGTAATGTTGCTTTTCTTTCATTCTCAACAATTTTTAAAGAAACCTCTTTTTCTTGTTTCCATTTCGTCCAGTCTGTTTTTTCTGCAGGTGTATTAAGAATCGTGCACAGCATAGGCCGTTCAATCATTTCTTCGCACTGGCCTTCCATATACACATTCCAGTCTCGCTGATCTGTCGATTTGTTTTGAATTTCCGAAAAATTCTTACGAAAACGCTCGACTTCCAACTGTGACATCAGGTAATGTTCCCCCATTCCGCCATATTCATACGGGCCGCTGTATTTTCTCTTCAGCCATGATTTAAAGCTCATATCCTCTTCGTAATCATCATCCCAGTAAATATCATCATAGTTTTCACTTGGAAATCGAAAATACATACCAACTTGTCTTGTCCATTCGGAAACCTTACTTCCATCAGTCATTTTATCAAATTCTTCCTCTGTTGGAACAAAACTATGAAGATGACTATTCTCCCAGCCAAATGCTTTTTGAATTGCATAATGCAAGGCGTGTAATGTCATGTTTCCCGGAACAATAAAGTCTCTGGAAATGGATTTTTCCATTCGGCCATAGTTCTTTAAAATTTCGGTCTCTCTCTCATCCACATATTTCATATCCAGTTCCAGATGAAGTTCCATTGCCATTGGAATACGCTTCATCCCTGCTTCGATCATGTTCCAGAGTTCTTTCTTTTCATTCAAAAGGAGCTCCCGCTCTGTCCTTAATTCTTCCAATTTCTTCTTTTGTGCCTGAATCCCATCTGTCTGTTTTTTTGATTTTACTTCAGTCTTTGTCACCTGATTCTGTGCTGCTTTTTTCATACGATTTCTATACCCCTCACTTCGGATTGCTTCATTACTTCGCGCCTCACCACCATACTGCCCCCGGCTATATGGCATATAAGACTGCACATTCTTCTCAGAAATGATAAGCTTCTCTGCAATCTCTGCTACATTTAATCCCTGCTTTGAAAGTTCCGCAATCTGATCACTGGTCTTACTATGCCACAGGCCTTCCGTGATCAGAACACGCCTCACCTTAATCGGATAGGAGTTTAAAGATTCTGCAGTTTTCTTTACAGACCCCGTCTCCATATATGTATCAATAATCTGTTGATATAACTCATCCATATAAACGGCTCCTCTCAAAAATTATAGATAGCCTATCTGTAATTAAAGTATATCATTCACGCATTTTTTGTGTCAACCTTACCTTTTTGTCATCAAAAAAAAGCCACAGATTTAATAATCAATAAAAATTTTCCATCAAAATCATTGTCCCAAACATTCAATTCGTTGATGGATGAGAATGACAATTTTCCACAATCAGGTAATGTAATTCCGTTTTTTATAAGTATTTCTTCAACAGTATCGATAATTGGAAAGCAATGTTTGGAATCTCCTGAAGCTCTTCCTTCATATACCATTGAAAATTCAAATAGTTTAGTTCATCACTGGGATTATCTTCAGTTCCTTGGGTAATCCCTTTATATAGTTCTTTGAGGGTATAGAATTCATCTTTGGATAATGAATTAGACATTTCATCACTATACTCATCATATCGAAACAATAAATCAGTAATTTTTTTACATTATTTTCGTTGAATCAACACATCCGAAAGATTATAATGAAAATAAGTTTGAGTTAAATAAATATGAATTTAACTCACATCTTAAAAGCGAGAATTCACAAAAACCTAGCCATAAAATGGTGATGAAAGGACGTATAACTTATGAGTAAAAAAGTATTTGTTTTGGTACACGATTACTGGCATCACGATGATTCCATCAAGCCTATGATGGACTATCTGTTTAACGCAGATTATGAAGTAACATTCACAAAGAACCCAAATGATTATTTCAAAGGGCAGTTTGATTTGTTTTTGTCTTTCAAAGATCCTATTGAAAATGATCAGATTCCTACTCCAATCTGGTGTGATGAAAAATGGACAGAGAAATTTCTGAATGATGTTCAGAATGGTATGGGAACGATTATGCTTCACGCAGCACTTACTGATTACACAGAAAATCACGCAATCCTCACAAATGTTGTAAGAAGTAACTTTATCACTCATCCCAAAAAATGTCCACTTACTGTAAAACCGATAGCAGAACATCCGATTATTGAAGGCATTGGCGAATTCACATTCCCTGATTTTGACGAACATTATGTAATGAAAATGATTCCGAATGCTGATACAACGATTCTTGCAGAAACCGTTTCAAAGAACGGCGTTCAGCCTGCTGTATGGATTCACACCTATGGCAAGGGAAAAATCTGCTGTATCGTTCCTGCACACACTACCCAAAATCTGACCTGTGAACCATTTGTCAAACTTGTAAAGAATGCTATTGATTGGGTTTAATAGTGATTGAGCTTCGAAACGTTAACATCAGTTGGTCGACGTCTTAACTGGTGCGGAAGATAATATCATGTAATACGATATAAGTTACACCCTACAAGTCATAAAAACTTGCAGGGTGTTTTCTTGTGCTCGTATATATGTAAGATCGCAAGACAGGGAACTGCCCTGTTCCTGAAGCTGTCGGAGATGTTCTCTGACGCTCTGTTTTTCAGGCGGTTTCTTGGTTGGCTTCTCTTTCTGTTTGAGCTTCAGATTGTATTCCCACACTTCACGCTCATATCGTTCCACAACACTCTCTATTTCACGGTAGGTTGCCCCATAAATGCCTGAACATCGGGATAACTGTCCTCTTTTAGAATATTGGGGAGCTTATTTTATATTGCTTTTTGAGGCATAATTATGCCATAATCATGTCAGAGAAAGGAGTGAAACATTATGCCACTTATTATGCCTATTAAGGATTTACGCAATACAACTGAGATTTCTAATATCGCACACAAGGAACAGGAGCCTATTTTTATTACTAAAAACGGATATAGCGACTTGGTTGTAATGAGTAGTGAATTATATGATAAATTTGCAAGAATGAACCGCATCGACCAAGCCATATTTGAATCAGAACAGGAAATTGCCAACGGAGCAGAAGCAGTTGACGCTGAGATGGTTTTTGCAGAATTGGAGAAAAAACATTTTGGATAAATACAAGGTAAAAATCAACCCTAAGGCAATTCGTGAATTAGACCAAATTTACGAATATATTGCAAATGAGAAATTGGCTCCTGAAAATGTCGAAGGGCAGATTGAGCGAATTAAAAAATCTATTTTAAGCTTGGATACTTTTCCACAGTCCCATCAAGAACGAAGCGAGGGCAGATATGCCGGCAAAGGCTATCTGCAGTTATTGATTGATAACTATATCGCCATATTCCGCATTGACGAACCACGCAAAAACGTTTACGTGGTAACAATTCAATATCAAGGACGAAATTTATAAGATGTAGGGGCTGTCGCACTAAGCAACTAGTGCGACAGCCCCTTAGTTATTTTAGGGGAGGTAGTTATAAGTGAAAGTATGAAATATGGATCTGAAGACAGAACATGTATCATCAGAATCCTTAGCGTTCATAAATATCACTTCATCCCTCGTCTTTATCATGATTACGGGATAGCTGTCTGCGTATACATACATTTCACATTTGCCGTAGGTGCTGCTCTTGAAATGGCCGATCAGGTATTCATCGGTGGCACCTCCGTTGACACGGACAAAATTGTCGTCTGGCAGTTCGTCCAGAAGCTGAACATCCTCAATGTCATCAAAGTAAACCTCTGACGAGTATATGGCGGCGGAGATGATGAGTCTGTCAGAGTCAAGCTGAGTGTCGATATGCACGTTTATGAATGGCACAAGCACACCTATCATCCAGACGATGCAGGCGGTGATAAGGATACATGTAAGTCCTGTAAAAATCTTTGCGCCCCTGGTGGCATAGTTAAATGTATAATTTCCACTCTGCAATCTGTTTTGAACCAGCACATGCGGGTCGGAAGGATTGTAGTAATATCCGGTTTTCCAGTATTCGTCGTCATCCACGTAGAGAGGCTGGGTGTCGGCTGCCAAGAGTTCACGTTTTCTGCTCTGAGCCATGAGGAGAGGCGCAAACAATCCGATGGCAGCAAGAGTCTGGATAAATATATAGACATAGAGTGCGGAGCTGCACAGCGAGACATCTACAAGCGCACCCTTGAAATTCAGAATATCAGAAAGCGAAATTTGCCGGGACTTACTGGCTGATGATAAGCAGTGAATCAGGGTGTCAATAGTGACATATACCCATGCGACAGCATTTGTTGCCGAAAGAATCAGCATTGCAAGTCCCTTGTATATCTTCATGGTTCTATTGACGGTCTGGTTGAGCTGGGTATCCGAGCTGTACACAGTTCGCTCGTGCCGGTTTACATATATGTGGAATATCATGGATGTAAGTGACATCAGGACGGAGCAGAGTCCCATTATTATCATTGTGGTTGATATGACCGCACTTTTCCCTATCGCAAATGGCAGCAGGCAAATGAGCTCTACAAGGATTATTATTCCATGATAATTGAAACTGATCTCACTATTGCCGATCAGAGCTGACACATTTGTATCAATGTAGCGTTTTCTTTTCTGAGCAGGGATTATCCAGTCATTTTTCATCTTAAGGGCATACATTTTCCTGTGCGCAGAGTTGTTTGCATATGTTATAAGGAAACAGAATGCGATCATCCAGATAGTGTATGCCAGTACAAATGTAATGATCTCCCAGAACACGACAAAGCACAGGGCTGTTCCAAGGATGAGATTTATCCAGATAATCCGGTTCATCTTACGTCTGGCAGCAGCAACAATATTCAGGACGGTTTCGTCTTCAGTGTGTTCCTTTGGAATGTGGACGCCCAGGAGCATTCCCTCGGTATACGAATAATTACTTGTATATACGAACTTCATTATGAGCAGTATGAAGAAGTTCATAAACAGGAATATGATAAATAATGCTATGCTCATAAGCGGCTCCTTTCTGTTATTTTCATGCAAATTGGTTACACCATATCGCCTAATGGTTCATTGTATTATATATGGATTGGAGAAGACTTCATTTTGGAATATACTTCATCGCACAACTTGAGAAAATCTTCCCGGTTCATCCCGGTTATGCTTGCCTCGGCGGACAGAAGTTCCAACTCTGACTCCAGCTTGTCACGGAACTCGGCGTCCATATTGATATTTTCTGATACAAATGCTCCAAGCCTTCTGTCAGTTCTGATATATCCCTCATTTTTTAGTATCTGGTATGTCTTATTCACAGTCATTGTGTTCACGCCGGCATCCGCCGCAAGCTGTCTTACAGTGGGAAGCTTTTCGCCTGGCTGTATCTCGCCTTTGCCGATTCCCTTTACTATCTGATTGCGCAGCTGTACGTATATGGGTGTGTCACTACTCATGTCAAGCTCTATGATCATGTGGTGGCCCTCCTTTTTGTATTATCTGTATTATAATATATAATACAGATTCCGCAATAAGTCAACTATGAGAAACCGCCGTATAAATAAAAATCATCCGTGAGCAAGTTGATTACCCACAGATGATCCTTATATCTTGTTAAATTTTATTTTTGTGTAGCTGATTTTTGCAGTTCCAATAAACGTTCATTTGAAATGATTTTTTCGGAAAAAGACTTTCTGATCAATTCAAAATCTGCTCCATTTGAAAAAAGACTGAGTATATTTTTCTCATCTTCCAGTCTTTTGAGTTTTTGAGATGGGGTTTCTTCCACTGTACCACCCATGATACTCACCATCCTTTCCTCATATTCATTGCCATCCGCAATATGTTTAATGATCCTGTTTATATAATTCATTATATCCAAAAGTTCTTCCGGTGACAATTCGTTATTCTGGTATGAAGTTACGAGTTAAATACTTTTAATTAGTTTATAGTTATTTAATTGTATTTCTAAAATGGGTGTGTTATATTTCGTTTATCATGTTGTGTGTAATTCTGAAATTGATCTTTGCAGTATTTCACTGCGATTATCACAAAATAATTCAATTTAATATGGAGACGGTAGAGGTATGTTGCCGCTCAGGTTTTGCTATAGTATAATTATAAAAAATATGGCTATAAATTCATGCAGTTATCCTCTATTGGTTTCTTTGCTTTTCACAGGAATAGAGGAGGAAGTTATGAATGGGAGAAAAAGACATAACAGAAAAGATACTGGCAGATTATAATGATGTATTTGCAGATATAGTAAATGTATTGTTGTTCGGTGGAAAAACAGTTGTTGATGAGAATATGCTGGAGAGCATAAAGGATAAAAGCCAGTATAAAACAGATGGTGAAATCCATCAGGAAGAGCGCGATGTATCAAAGGTTCTAAAGGGTAAGAATGTACATATAGCGTTTATTGGATTTGAACATCAGACGGATGTAGATTCAAAGGAGGCTCTGCGTGTTATAGCATATGATGGTGCTGCATATAAAAGGCAATTGTTGGTAAAGGGTGGAGAAATATACCCAGTTGTTACAATTGTGCTTTATTTCGGACAAAAAAGATGGATAAAGGGGCGGTCTCTCTACGATATTCTTGATATAACGGATGAGTGGAAACCATATGTCAGTGACTATAAAATAAATATATTTGAGATAGCTTATCTTACACCAGAGCAGGTGAAAATGTTTAAAAGTGACTTTAGGATTGTTGCCGATTATTTTGTGCAAATGCGGATCAACAAAGATTACATACCATCCAAAGAGACTATAAAACATGTTGACGAGGTGTTAAAACTTATGAGCGTATTGACGCAGGACGAGAGATTTGAACAGGCTCAGGCTAACGGAAACAAAGGAGGTTTAAAAAATATGTGTGAAGTACTTGATAGGGCGGAAGCGCGAGGAGAAGAAAGAGGAATATCTATAGGCGAGGCGCGAGGAGAATTAAAGGGTGCAGTGAGGGCATATTTGGATGTGAAGGTTCCTATAGAAGAGATTGCGGAGAAACTGAATATATCAGTGGAGGAAGTCCAGAAGATAGCCGACACACTATAGGAGATGAACATACATGCAGATACACACACTTATATCTTCGGAAAATGGTCCGATCATTCTTTGGGTCATGTACCCACACAGGGGAGATGAACTGGAGCATGCAACGGATTCTATCAGAGAACTGGTGGGAGAAGAACAGTTTACACTTGTTGCGATACAGATAGATGACTGGAACAGGGATCTCTCACCGTGGAGATCAGATGAGGTCGATGGATCATTTGCCGGAGAGGCAGGACGGACACTGGATTATATAGAACAGCAGGTCGTCCCGCAGTTGGATATTCAAAGCCAGGCGAACAGACCTCTTTATATCATGGGATATTCGCTTGCCGGGCTTTTTGCACTTTGGGCAATGTACCAGACGGATATATTTGCCGGATGTGCCACGTGTTCGGGTTCAATGTGGTATCCGGGATTTGTGGAATATGTAAACAGCCAGCCAACACTTGCGAATAAACATATATACATCAGCCTCGGCGGTAAGGAATCGCGGACGTCCGACAGACTTATGGCAACTGTGGCGGATCGGACAAAGGAGATTTGCGACTTGCTGAAGAAGGACAACGATGTGATATATGAGATAAATCCAGGCGGACATTTTGCCGATTCCGGGAAGAGACTTGCGAAGGCTGTGAAGTGGATAGAGAAGGCAAAAGGATAAAAAAAGCACAGGAGAACACATATATACAATCGTTCACTGGCAGAACGATACGAGGCATAACATATACCGGATAGATATATATTTTTATCGGAATAGATGATAATATATTGGGCAGACATATGGAGTAGATAGATTAATGGCAGACACGATCCGGTAAGTATATGCAGTGAAAAATTGGACCGTGGTAAGCCGGAAAGAAGGGCAACATGGGTAAACAGACAAATAAAAAGAAAAGCACAGGAGCGGCGAAGGCGATATTTGCAAAACCTCCAGGAAGGCTTGGCAAATGGAATGTGATAGCATTTGTCGTGCTGGTCATAGGAGAGCTTATATACTATTATGCGGCAACACCGGCGATCAACATACAGAGTACAAGTTTCTGGGTGTGGATGGTCATTTCAGTTGCGTTTGTTGGCTTTTGTACGCTTGATTTCACGGTGGAGAGTAATGATACCAGAAGTGTCGCAACGAGAGCAACGAAACCGGCAGCATGGATAGTAGTAATAATGATAGCGGTCGGACTTATCATGGTGGCGGCATCATCCAAACTGTTTTGTGCATCAAAGTACGCAAGCCTCATCAATATAGAGGATGGAGATTTCCAGACGGATATCCCGGAGAGCAGGCAGATAAATGACATTGCGCTGATGGATACAAGCACAGCGAGGATCATAGGTGAGAGAGCCGTCGGTTCACTCTCGGATGTGGTCAGCCAGTACGAGGTCAGCGGCAATTACAGCACTATAGATTACAATGGCGCGCCGATGAAGGTCGCAGCACTCAATTATGCGGGATTCATCAAATATATGAACAACAGGAAGAACGGAATCCCGGGTTATGTTCTTGTTGATCCGGTAAAGAATGAGGCACACTATATACAGACTGAAAAGCCAATAGTATATTCACCTTCAGCGTATTTCAACAATAACCTGTACAGACATGTCCAGATGGCATATCCGACATATATATTTGAAGGTTTCTATCTGGAGCTCAATGACGATGGCAACCCGTATTACATCTGTCCGGTTCTCGAGTCACATGCTGGACTCTTCGGTGCAAAGGATGTAAAGGGCGTGGTTATATGTGATCCGTGCACGGGCGATACAGAGTATCATGCGGTCGGTGACGTTCCAAATTGGGTGGACCGCGTATATGATGGTGACCTTGTATGTCAGAAATACGACTGGTACGGCGAGCTCTCAGGCGGTTACTGGAACAGCGTATTTGGCAATAAGGGCTGCAAGAGAACCACGGATGATTATGGTTACAAGGTTATGGACGGTGATGTGTGGGTATACACAGGTGTCACATCGGTAAATGGTGACGAGTCCAACATAGGATTTGCCCTGATGAACCTCCGAACAGGAGAGAGCAAATATTACAAAGTGGCGGGTGCAGAGGAATACTCAGCCATGGCGTCGGCAGAGGGACAGGTACAGCACCTTGGTTACAGGGCATCCTTCCCATCACTCATCAATATCAGCGGAATACCAACATACATCATGGTCTTAAAGGACAACGGTGGCCTGGTTAAAATGTATGCGCTTGTAGATGTGGAGAAGTATAATATTGTAGCTACAGGCACTACCCAGAAGGACGCACTTGCGGCATACAACAAGCTTCTGGCAGAGAATGGACTTAAGAGCACGCAGAGTATGACGGACGATATACCAAACAGACAGATCACGGTAGCTGATATCAAATACATCAACATGGATGAGACGACATATGTGTATATCACAGATGAGGCTGGTAATGTATACAAGCAGGATTTCTCAGAGAACGAGGAACTGATATTTATACAGAGCGGGGATAAAATAAAAGTATTTTACCAGGAATCAGACAACGGAATAAATGACATAATATCTGTTGAGAGATAGGAGGTTACTATCATGGATAAAAAGGCGATCTACAGTTTATCATACGGAATATTTATGCTATCCACAAAGGTTGGCGACAAGGCAAATGGCTGCATCATCAACACCTGTATACAGGTGGCGAACAATCCAACGCGGGTTGCGATATCGGTTTTGAACACGAATTACACATGTGATCTGCTCAAGGAGAGTGGTGTGTTTGCCCTCAGTGTACTTGACGAGCAGTGTACATTTGATTCGATAAAGCACTTCGGATTCCAGTCGGGAAGAGATGTGGACAAATTCGAAGGAATAAAGATGCCGGAGGATGTCAATGGAATCCCTTACATGGGCTGGTATGCCTGTGCGGTTATCAGTGGCAAGGTAGTTGAGAGCCATGATCTCGGAACACACACGTTGTTCATCGCGGAGGTGGTTGATGCAAAGATGCTGTCAGACAAGGCACCTCTCACATATGCTGATTATCAGGCGCATGTAAAGCCAAAGGCAGACAAGCCTCCTAAGACAGATAAGAAGATAGTGGGATGGCGCTGCAAGATATGTAACTATGTATATGAGGGAAGTGAGCTTCCGGCAGATTATGTATGTCCTCTGTGTGGGCACGGAGCAGATGACTTTGAACCTATATATGAGTAATATGCAAATATGCCGTTATCGGTAAGAAGTGACTGATTTCAAATTCTGAAAAAGTTGATTTCTTGCCGATAACGGCATATACTATCTATATACAAAACACTGTGCAGATGATAAAAGTCCATTGCATTAAAAGGAGGGATTTTCATGGGTTATATTTCAGTTGCGGAAACTGCAAAAAAATGGAATGTGTCAGAACGAACTGTTAGAAATTACTGCGCTCATGATAAGATTTCTGGGGCTTTTCTGACGGGAAAGACATGGAATATACCGGATTCTGCGCAGAGACCTGTGCGTCAGTCTGTAGGAGAAGAGAACCGGGATCTGCTGACTGTGCTGAGAGAAGAGAAAAAATGCGGAATCAAAGGCGGTATTTATCATAAGATACAGGTGGATCTCACCTACAATTCCAATCATATAGAGGGCAGCATGCTCAGTCATGATCAGACGCGGTATATATATGAGACAAATACTATAGGCGTGAGTGATCAGACGTTAAATGTCGATGATATAGTCGAGACGGCTAATCATTTCAGGTGCATAGATCTGGTGATCGATAGTGCAAATAATCCCTTACGTGAGAAAATGATAAAGGAGCTGCATTTGATTCTCAAAAGTGGAACGCAGGACTCACGAAAAGAATGGTTTGCGGTGGGGGACTACAAGAAAGTCCCTAATGAGGTGGGCGGTCATGATACGGCTTTACCGGAAGAAGTTCCAGAGAAAATGAAAAATCTCCTTGCAAGATACCGCAAGCTCAATGAAAAGACACTAGATGATATTCTGGATTTTCACCATGAATTTGAAAGTATTCATCCGTTTCAGGATGGCAATGGCAGGGTTGGCAGGCTGATATTGTTTAAGGAATGTCTGAAATATGATATAGTTCCATTTATCATAGATGAAGATCTCAAATGGTATTACTATAGAGGACTTTCAGAATGGAATAGAGAAAGAGGATATCTGCGGGATACCTGTCTTACAGCGCAGGATAAGTTTAAAAAGTACCTGGACTATTTCAGGATACAGTACAGAGATTAAAATAATGGAGAAAATTATGAACAGAGAAAGAATGATGAAGAACGTAGCAGAGATATTTAGCCGCGGTGCGGTGGACAAGAATCTTCCGGCATGGGTCAATATGCGACATGCATGGAAAGCAAATGATGCGGTGAGGGATGAAGGTCTTGAATATCCGGCAAATGTTGTACAGATAAAGAATCTGGATTACAAAAAGGAATTTGATGAGGTTCGTTTCAATGAGCTGATTGAAGTATGGAACAAAGGTCAGCATACAAATGACAGTGATAACAGTGTACAGTTACAGAACAAAGAGATCTTGAATGACACAGTTGATTTAACGTATGAGGCTGATGAAACTCCAAAGAGCAGATGTGAAGGATTAGAGAGAAATGTTGTAAGATTTGCCGATTCTGGGGATGCCGCAGACGTGGATTCTGCAAGCTATACATCCAACAGCTACATGGATATCTGTGTTCCTATATCATATATGTCAGATGAAAACAGAAAATATCCGGTGATAGTGAGCGTGCATGGCGGAGGCTGGTTCTATGGTGATAAGGAACTGTACAGCCACTATTGCTGTCTTCTTGCGGAGCACGGGTATGTGGTGGTGAACTTCAACTATAGATTGTCACCGCAGAACAAATATCCTGCTGCTATAGAGGATGTGGCGTATATGGTGAGATACATTCACGAAAATTCCCAGATACTTGGAATAGATATGGATAACTTCTATATGGTCGGTGATTCGGCGGGGGCACAGCTCACGGCAAATTATTGCATCATAGCATCAAACAGTGATTACAGGGAAAAGCTTGATTTCTTCACATATGATCTACTGCCTAAGAAGGTCTGCCTTAACTGTGGTGCATACAATATGGCAGAGAGAAATGACAATGTATCCGCATGGTATCTGAAAAATGCTGTGACTGAGGAACAGTACAAGCTGTTTAAGGATCAGCTTGATTATGTAAATGCTGATTTCCCGGAGGCGTATCTCATGTACAGTGTAAATGATGATCTGTCATCACATACAAAAGTGTTGGATGAGGTGCTGAACAAAGTTGGAATTGCACATATCACAAAAGCGTATGGACAGAACAATCCTGACAGTGGTCATGTATTCCATATGAATATGTACAATCCAGAGGGAATACTCTGTAACGAGGATGAGTGTGCATTTATGAAATAAAAAAACTGTTTGACAACACGACATCAGAATGCTATCCTAAAAATCAGAAAAAGGCAAAGACAGGAAGGAGTACTTAAGTCACTGTCACTTCAGAGAGTAGGCGTTTGGTGCGAGCCTATAGGACACCTTAAGGAAGCAGTCCCCGAGCTGTGACCGCGAAAGATTTCCGGGTAGTGGTCAACGGAAGGTTCCACGTTATAGGAACAACGATAGTGATGGCTGTCGGCTGAGAGCAGGAATAAGTTCCTGAATTTAGGTGGTAACACGGACAAGAAAGTTCGCCCTAAGCATATTATAAGTATGCTTAGGGCTTTTTGCGTTTTCAGGGTGACAAGCTGCTGCGATGCACGAGCTTGCTCGGGAGCATCGGCAGATGCGGAGTAATCTCGAAGAAAACGCAGGTTAAAACCAACAATCAGCAAACACAGACAACAAGGGATCAAGAGATATAAAGGAGTGTGTATCATGAGAAAATTCGAAAAATCATCAAAGCTTGACAATGTGTGTTACGACATAAGAGGTCCTGTTATGGACGAGGCAAACAGAATGGTGGCTGAAGGGGTAAATGTCCTCAAGCTGAACATAGGAAATCCTGCACCGCACGGACTTATGGCGCCTGATGAGGTGGTCAGGGATATGGCATATAATCTCAGAGATACTGAGGGATATTCAGATTCAAAGGGACTTTTTTCTGCAAGAAAGGCAATCATGCAGTACTGCCAGCTGAAGAATATTCCAAATGTAGGAATCGATGACATATACACAGGAAATGGAGTCAGCGAGCTTATTACCATGTCCATGCAGGGGCTGCTGGATTCTGGTGATGAGATACTTGTCCCAATGCCAGACTATCCATTGTGGACAGCATCTGTCAACCTGGCAGGAGGAACAGCGGTTCATTATCTCTGCGATGAGCAGTCCAACTGGTATCCGGATATAGAAGATATCAAGAAGAAGATAACCTCAAGAACAAAAGGAATCGTAGTCATCAACCCTAACAACCCTACAGGAGCTCTCTATCCAAAGGAGGTTCTTGAGCAGATAGTTCAGGTTGCAAGGGAGAATGAGCTTATCCTTTTTGCTGATGAGATATATGACAGACTTGTCATGGACGATAAGGAGCATGTAGCTCTTGCATCTCTGGCACCAGATCTTTTCACCATAAGCTTTAACGGACTGAGCAAGTCCCACCGAGTTGCAGGTTACAGAGTTGGCTGGATGTGTCTGTGTGGAAACAAGAGCAATGTGAAGGGATACATAGAGGGACTTAACCTCCTGTCATCCATGAGACTTTGCTCAAATGTTCCTGCCCAAAGTATAGTTCAGACTTGTCTTGGCGGATATCAGAGCGCAGATGAGCTGCTCCTGCCTGGAGGCAGGATCTATGATCAGAGAGAGTATATTTATAAAGCACTCTGTGATATACCGGGAATAAGTGTGGTTAAGCCGGAGGCAGCGTTCTACATATTCCCTAAACTTGACAAGGATAAGTTCAACATCACAAATGATGAACAGTTCGCTCTTGATCTTCTGAGAGATAAGCACATCCTCGTCACATGCGGAACGGGATTTAACTGGAAGGATCCGGATCACTTCAGGATAGTATATCTTCCAAATATGGAGATACTCAAGGAGGCAACCGCAAAGCTGGCTGATTTCCTGAGTTATTATCACCAGTAAAATATCAGGCACTAATATAAAATGTCAAATAACAGGAGTCTCATATGTAGGGCTCCTGTTATTTTTTTGAAGAAGATTTAAGATTCCCATATATTGCGGAATATATGTATATAAGTTTATTATAAAAGCAGGGACAACATGGGGGATAATTTAAGATAGGGGGGACATATGAAAACAAACTTATTTCTGATAACAAAATACTGGAGATATCATAAAAAGCAGTTTGCGAGCATGCTTACCTCGATAGTGATATTAACGGCTTTCCTGTTGATTGCACTTTTGATGGAGAGAACAGAATGTAGACGGCAGTATGATGACAAGCTGCGGGGAAGTAGTAAGACATTTTACTTGTATAGCAATCTTGGCAGTGATGCCTATGAGGAGATGTCAGAAGACAAAAGGGTCAGCATGATCGGGCGTACGGCTATATGTGGAAAGCTGGGAAATGATAAAACACAGTATACATATGGTACATATATCGACGATGCGGCAGAGGAACTTGAATATGTAAAGCTTTCGTCGGGAAGATTTCCTGAAAAAACCGGCGAGGCAGCAGTGTATGATTATGTGTTGGAGGATAAGTTTTTTACTGTTGATCCTGACTCATATGTTGGAAAGGAAGTAACATTTGACAGTTACGAATTGGATGATACATATCTGTTGAGAACGGGTAGGCATGTGGGACAGGTTACGTTTACTATCACAGGTGTCTTGTGTACAGACAGCAGAAGAGATCTTAAGGAGAACAGAGTAGACTGGGGAGTTGGTATTTCGGAAGTACCGATGCCTACTATATATCTGTGGCGGGATGACTGCGATTTGGATGAGAATACATTTGTATATACTGCTGTCTCACTGTATGGTGATGACGAGATAACAGAGCAGTCGGAGAGTGCTATGGAAGAGTTTGCGCAGGATTATTATGACAAAACTGGAATATGGCCACAATCCGGCCGCAGCAGATCGGCTGCAGAAGATATCTGCAACATTACCCTTGGAAACGAGAAGCTTAACAGCGAAAGTTATCTGTCAGACTCTGTCCGGGGGATACTATATTTCAGTGTCATTGCTGTGATCTTGTCGGCTATATCCCTGTTTGGTGTGATGATAACTGTTATGAGCGAGAGGCAGAAATCCCTGGATATCGTGAGAGATATAGGAGCCAGCCGGATGAAGGTGGCCTGGATACATATATTGGAATGGGGAATCCTGCTGGTTTCAGGAGTGCTATGCGGCGGAGTAGTTGGAATCACTGTATATGAAGTCATACTTGAGATTCAAAGTCGTTTTCTGGGGCTGCCTAAATTGCGCGGTTATACAGTGGAGTGGTGTGTACAGCAGATTACGGAAAATCCGTTTGTAATCTCTGTTGCGTGTGCAACAGGTACATTTACCCTTGGATATTTACTTTTTTATATATATCTTCATATAAAATCAAGAAGAAGACTTATAAGAAGAGATCGTGTGAGATCATTCGGGAGAATCAAGTCGGTGGTTTCGGGGATTCCATTTGCAAATATAATGCAGATGTTGTCTGTTGCCCTGATCCTGTTTGCGGCAGTGATGTGTTACTTCTTCTGCTCTATGGACGGCAAAGGGAAAGGATATTTTCACAATGATGATCTGGACAGAGACACATATTATACATATGGACAATTGGATATGGAAACCAGTGATGTAGATATATGCCTCTATGATCAGGGGTCAGGGATTATTGGCGGAGTATTGCTTACAGATACAGGACTTACCGAGGATGGGCGCAAGAGCATTGCGGATATGAACGAAGTAAAGTCAATAGAGAGTTTCTCCACAAACGATGGCTATGATATATTTTATGATAGAAATGACGAGGACATTCCGGATGGATTGTGGCAGGCGGAGGTCCAGTTTCCGGAAGACGCAGACGAATTCTATCGTGCGAATGACAGATTTTATTTCAACGTTCCGGCGATATGGCTGGATGATAACGGAATGAGAAAGCTGGATAAATATGTAAAAGAGGGGGCAATAGGTACCCATGAAAATGGTGTGGCGTGTGTTGAATATGAATATGACGGAATGACTGCGGAGTCGCCATATAAGATAGGCGATGTAATGCATACAATGACTGTGAACGGAAAAGGTGAATACAAGGAGACTGTTGAAATCGTGGATGCGATAATCGTGATTCCAGAGACCACAAAGGAGAGCGATCCGGTATTGTACGCAGGTCTTGGCAGAGCTTCACAGTATGGATATGCAATAGTGGCCTCACAGGACACAGCAGTCAGTATTGGGATGTTTAAGACATGTTATGACGTTACATATATATCTCTAAGCAACAGGGGAGATATTGATAAAGTTGTATCCAGGTTTGCTGATATATTGGACTCTTCAATGGAACTCAGGATACGGACGATAGATGAGTGTGATAAGGAGTATCGTGAGGCATATATATCACAGTATGCGAGCACTATATGTCTGTTCTTTATTCTTCTTATCATGGCGGCATGGGGATATTGGGAACTTGTGACCATGCGTTACCAGAATGGCAGGCGGAACGTGGCGATCATGCGGGCACTTGGAATGGAGAAGCACTCATGGAACATGACGTTTGTATGGCATAACATAAGAAATGCCCTGGTATCATGTGCTGTCGGAGCCGGTATGGTGTATGGTATGAGATGGCTTTTGCGCTACAAGTACGAACAGGCTCTAAATATGTTCAACTGGCCGGAGACAGATTTATGGAATGCAGATGCAGATGTTATAAAAGAGGTAACGAGACTCCAGCATGTATTTTTATTTGACAGCGAGATATTTGTTGTTCCTGTGGGAAGAGCGTTAGTACTGATAGGAACATTCCTTGTTGTGATTTCGACGATTATTACGGTGCTGGTCATTCATACGAAGAAATCGGAAGAGATAATTGACGATCTGGCTGAAAAAGAGTAAGGGGGACGATGCATATGATTCAGATAAAGGATTTAAATAAGACATATGGTGAAGGGACAAATGCTGTTCATGCACTTAGCAACTGTAACGTGGAATTTGAGTATGGAAAATTTACGGCGATTATAGGAACATCAGGCAGCGGAAAGTCAACATTGCTGCATCTGATGGGCGGACTGGACACAAAAGCAGAAGGAGAGATATTCTATGATGATGAAGATATACTCAGATATTCAGATGCACAGCTTGCAAAATTCCGCAGAAAAAATATAGGTTTCGTATTCCAGTTCTTCAATCTGGTGCCAGAGCTGACTGCAAAGGAAAATATATTCCTGCCAATGATGATAGATAAGGTTAAGGTAGATGAGGAGTACTTTGATAAGCTTACTGAAAAACTTGGAATTTCAGAGAGACTGACACATTATCCGTCACAGTTGTCCGGTGGACAGCAGCAGAGGGTTGCGATAGCCAGAGCGCTCATACACAAACCAAAAGTATTGCTTTGTGATGAACCTACCGGAAATCTGGACTCTCAATCAGGAAAAGAGGTCCTGAGACTGCTTAGAGAACTGCAGAGTGAGGATGGACAGACTATAATTATGGTTACTCACGATGGAAATATAGCAGATCAGGCCGATCGTATCGTAAGGATAGAAGATGGACAGATAAAATGTGTATAATATTCGCACAATTATATACATAAAAGACAATTTGATGATAAAACGCAACAACAATGACAATAAAATTAATAAATTGTCAAAAAATATGTTGACGATTTAGCCCTTATCATGTATAATAAAGTTACATTAAAGAACGGCCATTTGAAAAGATACAGATGGCACACCATAGATTGTCACCCGTGACACATAACATGTACGAAGTGTTCACAGAGATTGATAGAATCTCACAGACAAGGCTTTACACATGGTGCGCAGGAAACAGAGATCCGTGGTACAAGTTCACGAAAGGAGGAGGTTCCGTTGGAGACAATTGAAGAACATTTTTATCATGATGGTAACTCAGAGCTGGGAAGTTGTTTCCACACGAGATGCCTTTAAGATAAATCTTGAATCAGTCCACATGTAGATGCTATATATAGCATGGTTGAAGTACAAAGGACGCAGGTATTTGATACCAGATTTGATCCATCGTGATTGTTCAAAACACAAGATATGAGTGGTGTTTCAAGGGCATCAGGTCATATCACATATCGTAAGACCAGTGCTTATAAGAGGTTGGTACATATACAAGTTCATGCAGTGCATGTTATGAGTAGATGCAATTCGTACCCTGATAGTTGATATTCCGGTAAGTTTAATCTCTAGGCACAACGAATTTTTTCATAGATATTTAGAATATAGTGAAAAGATATATGGCATGTGTGGAAGCATTCAGATAGTTTGATCAGATACTTCAATATTTGAAAAATGAATAAACTAATACTAGACCAGTTGGAATTAAAACCAACTGGTCTTTTTTGTTACAAGAAACTAATATTAATTGCAAATAACTTAAATTATCACTTAACCGAATGTAAAAATAGCATAAAACAACGCTTAAATATTCAGTAATTAATGACATGTTCAACAACTAAAAAATAAGTTAAAATAAGTTCATCTATAAAGAGATCATGAAAAGGCTGTTCATGATATATAAAGTGGAGGAATGTCACAAAAACAGAAAGGGAAAGGAAATATGGTGAGATTTAGAACAAGACTTGTTGCAGTGACGTGTGCAGTTGCAATGGTTGGCTCATTCTGGGGAAGTGCAGGGGCTATAGTCTCAGTTGGTGCAACGGAGTCGTTTGCGGAAACGGCATGGAGCATCACTTCAGACACATTTGTATTTGACACTGCTGTGGATGCAAAGTGGTCAGATAAGGTATATGCCAGCAATGATACAGGCGCATATCCGGAGCTGGGAAGAATCGATGATGTATCAGTGGGCAAAAAGGCGGTGCTCACAGCGAATGTGACACTTAATGGTGATTTTTCAGGACTTGATGGAGCTGAGGCTGCAGATGGCTCATACAATGCGATCCAGCTTTCATGTGCGATCAAGACAGGAGATGCATGGTCATATGTCAAGTCAGACGACTATCCATTTCTAAAGACAGAGAATTTTACAGATGGCAAGACTCAGGTATCATTTGCATTTGATGTGGAGGATACAGGAGCTGTGTCTGAGATAATATTCCAGTACAATTCCAACTCTGCATATACTGGAACAATAGCAATATCTGATGTGGAGGTTCAGAGTGATGATTCAGGAGAGGAGCCTGACGGTGGAGAAGAGCCAGGCGGCGGATCATCAGCAACAGGAAATGTGACAGGTGTGGCAGCACCTTCGATCACAGACAATACAGTATGGAGCAGTTCAGATGCAGTTCTAGCATTTGACGCTACTTCAGATAAGACATGGAAGGATAAGACTTATGCCAGCAATGACTCTGCTATATATGCTGACATGGCAAGAATAGAAGGAGCAACAGTTGGAGAGAAGGTAAAGCTTACAGCAGTTGTATCAATTGATGGAGATTTATCTGCCCTTGACGGAGCAGAGGCTTCAGATGGTACATACAATGCGATCCAGCTTGCATGCGCTATCAAGACCGGAGATAGTTGGAAGTATGCGAAGTCAGACGATTATCCATTCCTTAAGGCTGAGAACTTTACAGACGGCAAATGCAGCGTGGAATTTAACTTTAACGAAGTGGAAGCAGGCGATGTACAGGAGATCGTATTCCAGTACAATGTCAATTCTGCATTCACAGGAAAGGTGCTTATAGGCGGAGTTGCCGTTGATAAGGTGGAGAGCGGCAAGAAGCCGACTACAACCGAGACAGAGGCTGGAAACTTCGCAGATGCAAGTCTTGTATTTGACACAGCGAGCGATGCAAAGTGGACAGACAAGGCATTTGCCAGTAATGATACAGGAAGTTATCCTGATCTTCCAACAGTAGACAATATCAAGGTTGGTACAAAGGCAAAGCTCACAGCCACAGTTACACTTGATGCAGATGCAACGGGACTTGACGGTGCTGAGGCATCAGACGGATCATACAATGCGATCCAGCTTGCATGTGCCATGAAGACAGGCGACAGCTGGGATTACGCCAAGTCAGGCGACTATCCGTTCATCAAGGCTGAGAACTTTGTTGATGGCAAGTGCGATATATCATTTGCATTTGATGTATCAGAGGTGGGAAATGTGCAGGAGATCGTATTCCAGTACAATTCCAACTCAGCATATGCTGGCAAGATCACAATAAGCAACGTTAAGGTACTTGATGTTAAGGAGAGCAGCGGCGAACTTGAGCAGAGAGACCCTGCTGTCATCTCAGATCTCTCATCGGCTGAGGATTATGACAAGTGGAGCGCAGAGGCCGGATATGCATACAAGCACGGCGATGCAGCCAACAAGGCTGGCACTGCCAAACCTGACATATCATATGACAGTGCAAATGAGAGACTTAAGGTTTCTGTTGACTACTCAGCAGATTCAACTTCCTCATGGAGTGAGGCAAAGGTTAAGTGTGTTCCTACAGAGGCTATGGATGTGAGCCAGTACAACCAGCTCAGTGTGGATATCATCTACCCGGCAAAGCTCAAGGGAAGCAAGATCAAGTTTTTTGCAGATGGAATAATAAATAAAGATACAACCATCGATGATGATGCAGAGGATATCGGCGATGGATTAAAGAAGGTTACAGTTACTATGGGATTTACTCCGACAGATAAACCACTCACAGATGTGACAATAGGAATCATAGGAAGCAGCACAAGCTTCAAGGGCGATGTATATCTTGATAATCTTGTTCTGTCACAGGCAGATACAACAAAGGATTTTGTTGAGATAACAGAGACTCCAGGTGCTGGTTCACCAGCGGATCTTTCACAGATGCCATCATCAGTTAGAGTGAGCGATGCGAATGCAGCGGACAGTGCAAGGGCACTCGCGGCATACCTGAATACGCTCATGAACAGTGATCAGGTTCTGTTCGGACATCAAAATGATGTGAGCAGAAGCGTAAATCCACAGGCGTCACTGGGTGATGTATATGACGTGACCGGACAGGTCAGCGGCGTGTTCGGAATCGATTCACTGGCAGTTACAGGCTCGGAGGCAGGCGGTTCAGACGCGGCTTCCGCACTGGCAAACTCAGTGGCATACAGCAAGACTGCAGCGGCAAATGGTGCGATCGTGTCATTGTCAATGCATATGCCAAACTTCTCCAGCTCAAAGATAGTGGAGAACTCAGATGGAACATACAGCTTCTACGGATGTGATTTCTCAGAGTCTAAAGATCTGTCAAATGACATAGTTAAGCAGATTCTCCCAGGTGGAGAATATAATAAGGTATTTACAGCTTACCTCGATGTGATCGCAGACTACGCATCACAGCTTCAGGCTGCCGGAATACCTATCATGATCAGACCATTCCACGAGAATACAGGAAGCTGGTTCTGGTGGGGATCAATGAATACAGCAGAGACATATAAGTCTCTCTACAGATATACAAAGGATTACATGGAGCAGAGCGGTGTACATAACCTTCTCTGGGTATACTCACCGAACGGACCTGTCACATCAGAAGCAGCTTACGTGTCATACTATCCAGGCGATGAGTATGTAGATATCCTTGCATTTGACTATTACAACGATTACAATTCATATCCTGCAGCTGCAGACAACTCTTTCTTTGACAGTCTTGATACAACATGTAATATCGTGTCATCAATAGCTGCAAAGAGAGGCAAGATACCAGCCATCGCTGAGTGCGGTGTCAGAGTCATGAAGAAGGACGGTTCAGACAACGAGGGACTTCTTGTAAAGGGCAATCCGGTTGGGACAGAGGCTTCAGGAAAGAACTGGTATCAGGAAGTCAGCGATATTGCAAAGAAGAACAACATGCCATACTACCTTGTATGGGCAAACTTCGGAGATACCAACTTCTACGTTCCATATAAGTATGACGATACACATGGACAGGAGCTTATCAATGACTTCATAAAGTACTACAATGACGACTCATCAATATTCGGTGGAGATACAGGTTTCTACAGCAACATGGGAACCCTTGCAGGAGTATCTGCAAATACATACACCAATCAGATGGGTTATATGGTATATCCATTTGACAGAGACACTATCCTTGAAGCGACAACCCTCAAGGCCGGTGTAAAGAATGCAGCAAAGGTTCAGTTTGTGATCAACAATCCTGACACGGGCGTTAAGGTGACACTCAACGCTGAGGCTGGAGCCGAAATTGCCGTTGTAGGATCAGAGACTGCACTTTACATGGCTGATCTCACAGAGAAGAACCTTAGTAAGCTCGGCAAGACAGACACAGCAACCATCACGCTCTTGGCAGATGGCATACAGCTCGCGCAGCTGTCACACATAAGCCTTGGAAAGGCCAAGGATAAGGCTCCTGCAAATGTTATCGAGAACTTCGAGTACTATTCAGGAAGCAATGGACTTTTGGATTCCTCATACACATCTAACTCAGCCGCAGGATGTAGCTCAAGCTTTGTTCTAGACAAGACTCATAAGAACGGCGGCACATACGGCGGCGCATTCAAGTATACGCTTGAGACAAAAGGATCAGAGGTGTGGACAGGAAGGATCAAGTCAGAGCTCACAAACAATGATTTCTCAAAGTATAATGCACTTGAGATGTGGGTACAGCCGGACGGTATGGGACAGAAGCTTGTAATCCAGATCACAGATGGTAGTGGTGAGGAATTTGAGGTATACCTCACAGATTTCGTAAAGGGAACAAAGGCACAGTATGTGACTATTCCATTTAGCTCATTTAAAGGCAAGAAGGGTGGTACACTCGATGCATCGGATATAGTCAAATTTGCTGTATGGTGCAACTCGATCGTGCCAGAGGATCACACAGGCAAGTGGACAGTTGATTCAACTATCTACTTTGATGGAATCCAGGCAGTAAAGCTCACAGATGATATGCTCAAGAAGAATCCGATGGACAAGAATGGACTTATCATAACAGACAAGTCACTGGTAAAGAAGGATGAGGCAGATCCAGGTAAGGACGATCCAACTACGGAGAATCCTACAACAGAGGATCCAACCACAGAGAACCCAACCACAGAGAATCCTACAACAGAGGCTCCAACTACAGAGACTCCGGGTAAGGACGATCCGACTACAGAGGCTACCACAGCAACAACTGAGGCAACCACAGAGAAGAATGGGCAGAACGTGGTAAATACAGGAGATAAGTCACCTGTAGATGTAATGTTCGCGATAATGATAGCATCACTTATCATGGCTGGTGCAGGCTATATCGTTATCAAAAAGGATAAGAAGTAATACTCATTTTAGCCATACAAAGAGCCCCACTGTCGGCGGTGATGAAGACCACCGGCAGTGGGGCTTTATTTGTTGGTTTATATTTGTATACAATATCAGTTTGCAGCGCGTCTCTTCTCGACAAGCTTCTCCACAGGGGTTGTGAGATACATTATAGAGAGCATCAGTGTACAGCAGAACCAGGTAATAGGTTCTGTGATGGTGACACCCAGATATCCAAGTCTTGGAGTGAGGATCATAACTGCAAGTATCTTGCCGACCATCTCTATAGTGGATGACATGACCGGAATGATCTTACGGCCCATTCCCTGCATGGCACATCTCAGTACGAACAGAGGCCCAAGTACATAGAAGCATGTAACGCCGATCCTTACATATCTCACGGCCGGATCTATGATGGCACTGGCAGATGTACCTGCAACCAGCTTTATAAGTGCCGGACTGAGCAGCCAGCCGAATATGATCATGACAGTGGTGATGATCGTGTTTATGATGATCGCCGCCCTCACACCCTGATGTACTCTGTCGTATCTGCCCGCGCCCATATTCTGGCTTACAAATGTTGTCACGGCATTTCCTACTATATATAACATGAACATGAGGATATCAAATATCTTTCGTGCTGCTGTGTGGGCTGTTACTATATCAGTTCCGAGTCCATTGATGGCTCTCTGAAGTATAACTGTACCAATGTTCACTATACAGCTCATAAATCCCATGGCAAGTGCGGACTGTATGAGGTCTGATCGGTCACTCTTCTCTACGGAGTATTCATCCTTCTCCGGAATCAGATGCTTGGCCTTCACAAGTATATAGATCAGGGCAAGTATGCCCGCCAGCGCCTGTGATATATCTGTGGCAATGGCTGCACCCCGTACTCCCATGTCAAATGCTCTTATGAAAAGAAGATCCAGAACGATGTTGAGTACAACTGATATACCGAGGAATATGAGAGGTGTCTTGCTGTCTCCGACTGCACGCAGTATGTTGGCGCACAGATTATATAATGAGCAGAATATGATTCCCACGATTATGATTATGACGTAACTTGCCGCCATATCCAGTATGTCGTCCGGTGTTTTGAGAAGTACCAGTATAGGTCTTATAAATATGAGACTCAGAACTGTCAGTACAACGGATGCCAGCAGTGTCATGATGGCCGATGCACCGATACATCTTCTCATGTTGTGATAATCTTTTGCGCCGTAGTATTTGGCTATTGGGATGGCGAGTCCCATGGTTCCGCTGTTGAGGAAGCCTATTATCATATTCGATATGACTGAGGTTGCGCCAACTGCGGCGAGTGCCTGTGAGCTTACGTAGTTGCCCACGATGGCTGAGTCTGTAAAACTGTATAACTGCTGTGCGATCTGTCCCAGTATCATAGGAACAGCAAATAACCATATGACTTTCATTGGCTTTCCGACTGTCAGATCTTTCATATATAATAAACCTCCTTAATTTTTTGCGCCTGATATTCGATTGTACAACAGTTTGCGATAAAGTCAATGTGGTTTTTGCTTAATTTTAAAGAAAAATGTTTTATTTTGTTATATAAAATGTTATGTTAAAGTGTAACGATTAAAAATGGGTTGATTGTGCATACTAACATTTGACATATATTATAGAAAGAAATGGAAAATATGGAAAAGAATAACAGACAAAAAAATAAGCGTAACAGGAAGAGCCATGCGGAGCTCGAGAGAATGGCGTTATACGCAGTGGGCGTCATTCTGCTGGGACTGGTCATAGGCCTTGCTGTGAAAAACTACAGACTTAAAAGCAAACTGGATAATCATAATGAAAAGGACTCGGTTGCCACAGGAACATCGGTGGACAGTGATAACACGAATGGCGATGCCTCAGCAGCAACAACAGAAATGGCTGCGGAACTCAAGGTTCAGGGAACTGTGGAATGTACGGACATAGCGGTTCCGGAGACGGAGCAGGAAGAGAATTATAATGGCGAGGATCTGGCGGACAATGGCTGTCCATACGCCATCAAGATAAACAGACAGGAAAATATAGTTACTATATATAAGCTGGATGCCACAGGTTATTACACCGTTCCGGTTAAAGCCATGCGCTGTTCGGTATCACCGGTGGGAGAAACTCCAGTCGGACTGTTCAACATACAGCTCAAGTGGGACTGGCTTGCACTGTTTGACAACTGTTATGGCCAGTATGTGTCACAGATAGACGGTGACACTCTGTTCCATTCCGTACCATATCTTGACACCACAAAGGATTCTCTTGAGACATGGGAATTCAACAAGCTTGGAACAGGGGCATCACTGGGATGCGTCAGACTGTGTGTTGCAGATACCAAATGGATATACGAGAACTGTGAGGCCGGAACATATGTGGATATATTTGACAGTAATTACTATGGACCACTTGGAAGACCTGTGCCGGTGACCAGACTGGATAACACTGATGAGACCGGATGGGATCCGACAGATATGGTTGAGGAGAATCCAACCACAGGAACAGCCGTGATATACGGTGCGGAGAGCCACAGCATAAACCAGGGCGAGAACTATGACACAATGGCGGGAATATGGGCCTTCAATTCACAGCGTGAGGATGTAACGGATCAGTTGAAGGTTGAGGGAACCGTGGACAATATGAAGCAGGGAAAATATACAGTAAAGTACAGCTTTACAGATCAGGGCAGGGAGATATGGAAGAGTATCGAGATAACAGTGGAGGATGATGAATCCCCTGTTATAACAAGGGTTCCTGTGGAGATAAAGCTGGAGAGTTACAATGGACAGGCTGATGAGCTTGCAGAGCTTGTTGCATCTTATGTGACTGCACAGGATGGAGATACACTGATAAGGACAGGAGTGGCCACAGATGGCAATGGCAAGACTCTGGATGGACAGGCACTCACAAGTCTTGGACAGGACGTTATATGTGTGGCTGTTAACAAGGTGGAGTCCAAGGCGGGCAGCTATACAGTTGTGTGCTGTGCGCAGGACAGCAGCGGCAACAGATCATCCTATCACACAGTCACAGTCACCGTTGAAAAGTAGAGGTGGATCATGGCAGACAGGAAAAGTACGATTTATGATCTCGAAGCAGAGAAGATAAAGGAAAAGATAATCATATTTGCCGCCGATACAGGTGGATATACACAGAAAGAGGTCTCACTGGAGATACAGGCATCCCTGGACGAGCTCACGGAGCTCATAGACACAGCCGGAGCCGAGGTCGTGGGACGACTGGTGCAGAACAGGGACCGCATTGCAAATGACCTGTATCTGGGAAGAGGAAAGGTTGAGGAGCTCAGGGAGATGATATATGAGCTGGGCGCCACAGGAGTGTGCTGTGATGACGAGCTGTCACCGGCACAGTTGATGAACCTTCAGGACGCACTGGACATAAAGGTTATGGACAGGACAATGGTCATTCTCGATATATTTGCAGCACATGCTGGAAGCTACGAGGGCAAGCTGCAGGTGGAACTTGCACAGCTTAAGTTCAGAGCCACCAGACTCGTTGGTATGAGAGATTCGTTGTCGAGACTTGGCGGTGGAATCGGAACGAGAGGACCGGGAGAGAAGAAGCTGGAGATAGACAGACGAGTCATAAGGGACAGGATCTCCAGACTGAAGGCGGAGCTCAGGAACGTTGAATCCCAGAGAAGCCAGCAGAGAAAGCAGAGACAGAGGAGTGCTGTGCCGGTTGTGGGCATAGTCGGATACACAAATGCGGGCAAGTCGACCCTGCTGAATGCACTCACGGGGGCAGGAGTATTACAGGAAGACAAATTATTTGCGACCCTTGATCCTACCACAAGAGGATACAAGCTGCCGGGAGGACAGAACATACTGCTCACCGATACGGTCGGTTTTATAAGGAAGCTGCCGCATCATCTGGTCGAGGCCTTTGGCTCCACTCTGGAGGAGGCAAAATATTGTGATGTCATCCTTCATGTTGTGGACGCATCGGATGAAAACTGGGATAAGAACATAGAGACGGTGTACAGCACATTAAAGCAGCTCAAGATAGATGAGAATTCAGGAAAACCTATGATAACTGTATTCAACAAGATAGACAGAATATCAAAGGATGATCTGGTGGGTGTGCGCGATCTGAGAGCGGACAAGACTCTGTATATCTCGGCTGCCACGGGACAGGGGCTCCCGGAGCTTGCCAGTGCGATAGAGGAAATACTCAGAAATCAGAAGTCATATATAAGGCATACATTTGCATATTCTGAAGCAGGGCTCACAGGACTTATCCACAAATACGGTGAGATCCAGACAGAGGAATATCTGGACGATGGCATATTTATAGAGGCTTATGTTCCAAAGTCCATACTTGGAAAACTTGGCCTCGGTTTCGACGATGAAGCTGATTTTTAGTGCCAGCAATGTGGTGTATCAGGCGTTAACGTGTCATTCAACATTGCTTACATAATATGAAGAGATAATAAAAAATGTTTACATTTTATAAGTATTTGTGTAAATTTACAGAGGAAGGATATTGGTTATTTACACAGAAAGGGAGATATTATGAGTGATAATAACATGAATCAGATGCCGGACGGAATGAATCCTAACGGCGCAGATGGCCCACAGCCATCACAGAACCAGCAGGGCGATGCGGGTCAGCAGTATAGCGCAGATCAGCAGTATGCAGGACAGTACGGTCAGCAGCAGTACGATGCAAACCAGCAGTACGCAGCGAATCAGCAGTACGGCCAGCAGCAGTACGGAGCAAACCAGCAGTACGCAGGACAGTACGGCCAGCAGCAGTACGATGCGAACCAGCAGTACAATGCAGGTCAGCAGTACAATGCAGGTCAGCAGTACGGAGCAAACCAGCAGTATGCAGGACAGTACGGCCAGCAGCAGTACGATGCAAATCAGCAGTTTGCGGGGCAGCAGTTTGCAGATCAGTACGGTCAGCAGATGAATGCACAGCAGAGTGTATATGATCAGACCGTAAACATGTACGGTGATCAGGCGCACAAGCCTGAGTCTCCAAAGAAGAGAAAGGGTATCAAGATAGCCATAATAGCAGTTGTGGCAGCGCTTGTTATCATAGCAGCACTTGTTGTTGTATTCTTCGTGTTCATCAAGAAGAGTCCTAAGGATGCGGTCAAGGACGCGATGGAGAACACAGCAAAGGAACTTGAGAACAATAATATTGTAGGTATCGTCGGAGCAGATGACATAGATGTCGACAAGCTGGACGTTCAGTCAGATTTTACCATCGACAAGGTTGCCGGAGATGGTCAGCTCGACGGTTCAACATTTACATTTGACGCAAGCACAGCCAAGAGCGACGGACAGAACAGCTTCAAGCTTGGTTCTTCCATGACACTGGCAGGCGAGACAGTCAGTGCGGATGTTGTAATGATCGGTCAGACTCTCTATATGTCATGTCCTGATCTCTTTACCAAGACATTTTCATTTGACATGAACAGTGTTATGGCAGAGCTCGACAGCAAAGATGCGGGAGCCGGCGGTTCAGTTGACAGCGAGGCTCTTCAGAAGATCATAGATGAGGATCTCAAGCCGGCTGCAGATAAGCTTGCAGAGTCCATAACATATGAGAAGGTCGGCAAGGATGAGTTTACAAATGCAAATGGCAAGACCATCAAGGCAGACCACTACACAGTGACAATCACAACAGACGCTATAGATGAGTTCTCACAGGCACTGGTTGACTGTCTGAACAAGTACATGGACAGCAATCTGTCAGATGATATGATGGATCAGATGGGTGTTACAAAGGATCAGCTCAAGCAGTCCATCGGCACTATTCCATCTCTGGTCAGCGCAGTAATGACAAAGGATGCCGTTGCAAATGTATACGTAGAAAACGACAAGGTGATCCGTGTTGACTGGGATTATGATCTTGCAGCAGCAGGCGTTAAGCTTTCATTCACAGCAGATTACATGGGTGACGGAAATGTCACATCAGATGCCGTAACAAAGATAGCACTTACATACGGTTCAGATGTAAATATAGAGCTCAAGAGTGAGTCAAAGACTGACACATCAGGAGATAAGATATCAACTGACAAGAAGTACACATTATCAGCAATGAGCGGCGGAGAAAGCCAGGAGTTCACAGGAAATGTGACATCAGACTATGACAAGAACAGCGGTAAGATGAGTGGAAGCATATCTGTTGATGTACAGGGTGAGACTGCTCAGGCTGTATTCGAGGGTGTCCTTGCAGATGTCAAGAAGGGCGAGTCATTCAGCATAAACGATGCAAAGCTCACAGTTACAGTATCAGGCGAGGATGTTCTTCAGTGCTCAGGAAATCTCAAGGTAGCAGAGAAGGACAACAAGATTGAGGCTCCTGCAGCAGGAGATGTGGTTGATTACTCAGTTCTCAACAGTGATGATGTAGATCAGTACATCAACATGGATAAGATGGAAAAGATCGTATCAGCATGGAGCGGGATATTTGACTCAGTAAGTGTTGACAGCAGACTTGACGGAAAGTTCGGCACCGACTCAAAGGATACTGAGGAGGAAGAGCCTGAGACAACAGAGGCAGCTACAACAGAGGCAGCAACCACAGAGAAGTCAAATGACAGCACAAAGGAGGAAGACCTTTCAAAGGTTACATTAAGCCTTGGCGATAAGTCAGTAAAGATCAATGATCCAAAGGGATACGAGAGAAGCTATGCTTCAGAGTATACCATATCTTATAATGATGAGAAGGGCGATGTATATGCAAGCTATTCTACATATACACACTATTCAGCAAGTGATCTTGTGAAGAACATGAAGGATACTTACACAGAGTATTACAACGATGAGAACTCCAAGGTTAACGAGATGACAGATGGCACAGTGAAGGCAAAGGATGGCACAGAGGTAACATATCTTGTAATACAGCTCACATCATATGATATGGACAGAACAGAGGTGCTGTTGGTATATCCTACAGGCGAGGATGTAGTTACATGTTCTATCAGCTACTGGGATAAGGTCGACAAGGTTGACGCACAGAAGCTGTGTGAGACATTCATGGATGCAATTGAGATAAAGTAATAGCTGTACAGCGTGCAGGGAAAATGTGAAAAAGGCAGGAGGCAGTGATGAAGGTCGTTAATGTGAAGAATGTGGCGATAGGAGAGGGAATGACTAAGATCTGTGTACCTCTGGTAGCTCCGACGGATTATGATGTGGACTATCAGTCGAGGATCATAGCGAAGTCGGAACCGGACATGGTAGAATTCAGAGCGGATATGTACGAACAGTGCTTTGACAGAGAGGCACTTATGAAGACTCTGGCGAAGATCCATGATAAGCTGGGGCAGTTCCCTATTATATTTACATTCCGAACAAAGGGCGAGGGAGGTTGTATGGAGGCGACTCTCAGCCAGTACCGCGACCTTCTCATGGATGCCATAGACAGTGGATACATAGATATTGTGGATGTTGAATATTTCTCTGATATGGAGATCGTGGATGAGGTCATAGCGGAGGCTCATTCCAAGGGTGTTTATGTCATAGTGTCAAATCACGATTTCAAGACTACCATACCGATGGAACAGATCGTTGACAGATTCAAGTCCATAATATTCACTGGTGCAGATATAGCCAAGATAGCCATGATGCCTGAGGAGGGTTCACAGGTCGTTGACATGATGCAGGCGGCAAAGGAGCTTCAGGAGTGTGGAAATCAGACTCCGCTCATAGTTATATCCATGGGCGAGCTCGGCGTGGAGACGAGAACCACAGGCGAGATGTATGGTAATACAGTATCATTTGCCACGGCGGGAATACCTTCCGCTCCGGGACAGATATCTGTGGATGCACTGAGAAGCCAGCTCACTATGATACATCACATCATAGCTGGCAAATAATATTAAATATATGATCTTATTATTCTGGAAGTCACGGATGAATGCCGGGGCTTCCATTTTTTTAGTGGTGTGTGGCTTGTTTGGCAGATATATGGTATTATGACATAAATGTTCCGGGTGCCCTGTATTGCAGTCGGAGATTAAGGAGATAAGAATATAATGGAAGAAAAGATACACAAGAGGAGAGTCCACTACAGTGGCACTCATCCGAAGAGGTTTGAGGAGAAATACAAGGAGCACGATCCTGAGAAATATGCGGATACGATAGAGAAAGTCATAAGCAAGGGAAGTACCCCGGCAGGGATGCACATTTCAATATGTGTAAATGAGATACTGGATTTCCTTCAGATACAGCCGGGACAGCAGGGGCTTGATGCGACGCTTGGCTATGGCGGACACACAAGGCGCATGCTTGAGAAGCTTCAGGGAAAAGGGCATATGTATGCACTGGACGTTGATCCGATAGAGATAGTGAAGACGAAGCAGAGACTGGCGGATGCCGGTTATGGAGAGGACATACTCACGATAAAGCAGACAAATTTCAGGAACATAGACCAGGTGGCGGAAGAAGCAGGAGGCTTTGATTTTATTCTGGCGGATCTGGGTGTGTCATCAATGCAGATCGATAACCCGGACAGGGGATTCACCTACAAATTTGATGGACCACTTGATCTGAGGCTTGACCCGGAGAAGGGTGAGTCGGCGGCGGAGCGTCTGCGAGAGGTTTCGTATGAGGAACTTGTGGGAATGTTCCAGGAGAACTCGGACGAACCTTATGCGGAGGAGATCGCCACGGTCATCATGAAGAGAAAACGCACTAAGAATTATGTGGAGACCACCACCCAGATGAAGGAGGTTATTGAAGAGGCTCTCTCATTTGTGCCAGAGAACGAGCGGAAAGAGGCTGTGAAGAAATCCTGTCAGAGGTGTTTTCAGGCTTTGAGAATAGATGTGAACAGTGAGTTTGAGGTTCTGTATGATTTCCTTGACAAGCTGCCGGATGCGCTCAGACCAGGTGGCAGGGTAGCGATACTGACGTTCCATTCCGGCGAGGACAGGCTTGTGAAGAGGGCGTTCAGGGATGGGCTTAGATCAGGCGTATTCAGCGATGTGAATAAGGATGTGATCAGACCATCAGCGGAGGAGTGCGCCCGCAATCCGAGGGCAAGATCGACGAAGATGAGATGGGCCGTAAAAGCAGTGAAATAAACAAAAAACGACTAATGGAAAAATTAATTGTATCTTTTGTATAAACGTGATAATGTAATGCTATGCTATATTTTTAGTTGGAGATACAATAATATGAAAATTAAACCTATTATTTATAACATAGAGTCGAGCTTTTTAATTACGGTAGTCAGACACGGTCTTGCCATGATGATACCGTTTATATTGACCGGAGGTATTGCAAATGCTCTTTTGAATCTGCCGGTAAAAGCATACCAGAATGTTATAAGTGATAGTTTCTTTGCGCATTTTCTTAATATAATGCACACAGGAACATTTGGGCTTTTTTCTTTTGCCATGCTTATTGCACTTAGCAGCAGCTATTGCATGGAGAAAAACATGACGGTAGATAAGACTGTGATGTATGTCATAGTAGCGATTGGAGCCTTTGGCACGCAGCTTTACAATATCGGTGGCGGCTGTAATACAGATATGCTTGGTGTGAAAGGCTGCTTTTTTGCAATTGTGACGGCTCTTTTATCGTGCATTCTGCTTGAAAAGCTGCAGAAGGTAGCACTGTTTGATTTCAGGGAACAGACGAATGGTGTGGAGAGAATTACAGCACTGGCTATTGACATGCTGATTCCGGCAGCTATTGTTATAGTGATTTTTGCAATTGTAGTGCAGTCACTGGTTACAGTGTTTGATGTGGATTCATTGTATGAGATTTTATCCGATGCAATGTGTGGATTTTTCGATAATGTGCATAATGAGTTTTTTAAGGGACTTTTATATACCTTGCTGCTTCATATCATGTGGGCTTTTGGTCTGCATGGCGGCATGATTTTAGAACCGGTTGCTACAACATCATTTCAAATAGGTGTGTCCGGGGAGATATTCAGCAAAAGCTTTTTTGACAGCTTTGTAGTGATGGGCGGCTGTGGAACAACCATATGTGTACTGATCGCAGTGCTGTTTTGGGTAAAGAATACAAGGCTTCGCAAGATATGTGAGCTATCAATTTTTACGGTTATATTCAATCTCAATGAGATTCTTACATTTGGCATTCCGATTTTGCTCAATCCGATACTCATTATACCGTTTATCTGTACACCTTTGCTTTGCTATACCGTAGCCTACACCGCGACATATATAGGCATTGTGCCGCCTGTGACACATACTGTGCCATGGTCTGTACCCATTATATTCAGCGGTTATCTGGGCACAGGCTCTGTTGCAGGCAGTATTTTACAGATTGTTATGATTGCAGCAGGAGTTGCCATATATGTGCCTTTCCTGCGGCTGAACGACAGACTGGCTGTCAGGAACGCAAAGGAAGCGATGGATGGGCTCATAAGCTTCATCAGGGGTAAGGAAGAGCTCAATGAGAGCTATGAACTGCTGTCACAGTCCGGCAGGATAGGACAGATAAGCCGTATGCTGCTACATGACCTGCGGACTGCAATTGAAAATAAAGAGCTATATCTTCTGATACAGCCTCAGGTGAATGAAAAAGGACGCTGTATAGGTGGAGAGGCTTTACTTCGCTGGAAGCATCCGGTTTACGGATTGATTTATCCACCGCTCATTATCTATCTGGCGAAGGCGGGTGATTTACTTGAAGATCTGGAGAAACGGATAATCGATATGACTGTTTTTTCTATTGCAGAGGTGTCAAAGGAATGCGGACCAGATTTTAAGATTTCAATGAATCTGACCGCCAAGTCGTTTTTATGGGATGTGGACAAATATATAGATAAGACACTGAAAAAGTATAATGTGAAGCCGTCGCAGCTGTGGCTTGAGATTACGGAGCAGGATATGCTGTCAAAGGCCACAATGGTTATTGAAAAGATGAATCATCTAAAGGCTCAGGGACATGTGATGATGATTGATGATTTTGGTATGGGACATACGTCGATACTTTATCTGCAGTCAGGTGATTTTGGGGTAGTAAAGATTGATGGTTCACTGGTCAAGGATATTTTGACTAATGCGACCAATCAGCAGATTGTTTCTTCAATTGTCACTCTTGCGGATAGGCTGCATATAAAAATTATTGCGGAATTTGTAGAGACGGTTAAACAAAGAGATAAGCTCTTGGAGCTTGGCTGTAAATGGTATCAGGGATATCTGTATGAGAAGCCGGTGCCATTGGCTGAATTTATTGATTTTATGGAAGAACACAGCTTATGATTTGGTGGATAATTCCTCTTTACTTTAGCGTGATAACTTGCATACATAAAAAGAAACCATCTGCGTCTATGAAATTTTAAGTGAAGTTGTAAGTGGGGGGGTTTCTTTTGCGTAACTCCCGGGTTTTATATGATCGGGGAGCGGATATTATGAACAAAATATTTTTAAGAGAGGTATCGATATGGGAGATTATAAGGCAGCAGCAGATAGATATAAGAATGTTGAGGGTACAGGATTTTACAGACATTGCGGCAAGAGCGGTCTTATGATGCCGCCTCTGGCACTTGGACTCTGGCACAACTTTGGAACAAATGACGACTACGAGAATATGAAGAAGATGTGTTTTACCGCATTTGACAACGGAATAACACATTTTGATATAGCAAACAACTATGGTCCAGTGTACGGAAGTGCGGAGGAGAACTTTGGAAAGATACTCAGAGAGGATCTGGGTGCGTACAGGGATGAGCTGATAATCAGCACGAAGGCCGGATTCGATATGTGGGAAGGCCCTTACGGCAACTGGGGCAGCAGAAAGTATCTCATAGCGAGTCTGGACCAGAGCCTTAAAAGACTTGGCATCCCTTATGTGGATATATTCTACCATCACAGAATGGATCCGAACACTCCGCTTGAGGAGACCATGGGTGCGCTGGCGCAGATAGTAAAGAGCGGAAAGGCACTCTACGTAGGACTTTCCAATTATGATGGACCAACCATGGCAAAAGCTGAGCGCATACTTGATGAGCTCCATGTGCCATTTGTGATAAATCAGAACAGATACAGCATACTGGACAGATCTGTCGAGAAGAATGGACTGCTGAAGCAGACATACGCATCAGGCAAGGGACTCATATGCTTTTCGCCTCTGGCACAGGGAATGCTGACAGACAGATATCTGAAGGATATGCCGGCGGACAGCAGGGCAGTGAAGGACGGAAGATTCCTTCATGAGGATCAGGTGCTTGAAACTAGACCTCTCCTCAATCAGTTAAATGAGATCGCAGCCGGATATGATATGAAGCTCT
>OLHG01000295.1_pt1 | contig 36245 bp, 28 predicted proteins | sample 1605971 | NCBI WGS metagenome assembly OLHG01 (sample SAMN03283289) | human gut metagenome | biome: human-associated habitat; material: feces | host: Homo sapiens | place: Peru | collected 2012 | reverse complement strand
ATAAAATTTCAAAATTTTTCAAAGTTCGGAAGTTATGCTTTCGGACTTTGTTTTTATAACTGCGGCGTCCTCGCAGCACAGCTGCTGCGGTCGCAGACTAAAAACAGTCCGCAGGACTGTTTTCTTAACGCTGCGACAGTTCGGCAAGAGATAAAATTTCAAAATTTTTCAAAGTTCGGAAGTTATGCTTTCGGACTTTGTTTTTTACAACTGCGGTATTTTTGCAATATATTGTGTAGCTCAGAGTGAGCATAAAAAATCCGCCGGAATTATCCGACGGATTATCTTTTTTTAATTAAAATATGTAACCGAAAAGAACTTTGATAAGTGCAAACGGGATATACTTGAGGGCCGAAGTGAATTTAACCCAGCCGCTGTTTTCTTGTGCATACATGTTGTAATGGTTCATTGCCATCTTGCTTGAGCCGTAATAGTCCTGCCACTGAACAATATGAGTTTCATATGTGGATGTATCGTTTTCGTCAAGGTCAATAACTCTGAATCCCTTTTCCTCGTTGCCGTAGCTTGAAAAGGTAAAGCCCGGAGTTGCAACAAGGTCAATTCCTTTGTAGTTTACTTCAAAGGAATTGTTGTGGTCATGGCCGAAGAACATTGCAACAACATCGCCCTGATCGACCATTGCACCGAACTGCTTGCTCGGTCTTGTTCCCGGGCAGGGCCACTCCTTGAAGCTGCCTGTCTTATAGTTCTCGTCCTTGAACTTGTAGGTCTTGCCGTCTTTCTCCATTGAGTTCGGAGTACCTGCCGGACATTCCTCAATGATATCGTAAATTTCTTTAACAATAATGTGCTGGAATACCATTGACGGAACAACCTTGCCGTCATTCGCAGCTTTGAGCTCATTTGACTTGTTCACATACCATTCAACCTGATCGTCATGAACATAGTCATAGCCGCCAAGCTCCTCGTCATATGTGTTTGAATCAAACATCCAGAGATTATATGCAAGCTTGTAAGCGTTCTTTGAAGAATATATCGGGATATTATGCGTGCCGCAGCCGTACATCTCGGGGTCTGCGTCATAGCCGATAAAGCAATCGTACTTTTCGTACATTGCAAGCTCCTCTTCCTTTGTGAGCTTGATATCGTCATCATCATGGTTGCCGGGAACCATTGTCACGGGTATGCCATACTTCTCAAAGATAGACATATACTCGTTGATTGCTTTTTTGGCAAGAGATTTGTCAATGGTGTGACAAATATTTGTGCCTGTTGAATAGCCTGCGAAGTTGTCGCCTGTAAGGACGATAAGATCAGGCTTCTCGTTTTCGATTGCCGCTTTGAGAAAATCTTTGGCAACGGGGTTGAGGACTGCGTTGTCCTGAAGGTCTGCAACCTGCAGGATTCTGAATTTTCCGTCCTCATTGAAACGAAGTGCCGGGGAAGATTTTTCTGCCGAAATACCAACTGCAAAGGTTGCGAAAAGCATTACGGCAGCCACAAGGATTGAAAGTACTTTTTTCATGTGATTTCTCCTCTCAAAAACTCAGTATGTATGCTCACATACTTCATTGATTTTATCTCTCAGCATGAGGAAATCCTCAAGCGCCTGAGGCTTGTTGTTGGGGTTGCGAAGCAGGGCCGCAGGGTGGAAAGTTCCCATCATAAGCACGCCGTTTTTTTCGATAAATTCGCCGTGCTGCTTCGTAACCTTGAAATCGGGACCGATGAGTCGCTGTGCGGAAATCCTTCCGACGCAAACAATGATTTTCGGTCGCATAAGTCTGACCTGCTCCCTAAGCCATGCGATGCAGGCGTTTTGCTCCTCGGGTTTTGGGTCGCGATTGTGCGGAGGTCTGCACTTAACCATGTTAGCTATGTAAATATTCTTTTTCCTATCCAGGCCGATTGCGTCAAGGTATTTATCCAGAAGCTGACCGCTCCTGCCGACAAAGGGTTCCCCCTTGAGATCCTCCTGCTCGCCCGGACCTTCGCCGATGAAAAGGACTTCTGCATTTTCATTTCCGACGCCGAAAACGAGATTGGTTCTCGTTGCACCGAGTTCGCATTTATTACAACCGTAGCAGTCGTTTTTCAGCTCGTTCCAATTAGTATACATCAGCGCACTCCTTTGCGTCGTTTTTTATTTGACAGGCAAGCTCATCGAATGAAGAAAATTTTCTTTCCGGACGAATAAATCTTATCGGCCGTATATCGACGCTTTCACCGTAGATATTTCTGTGAAAATCAATTATATATGTTTCGCTGAGAATCTTTTCGGTTCCGACAGTCGGACGTCTGCCGATATTGGTTACGCCTTTGTAGTGCTTGCCTTCAACGGTAACGTCCGTCTGATAAACTCCGAACTTTGGCAGCACAAGCTCTTTTGGCAGTTCCTGATTAACGGTTGGAAAACCGAGCTTTCTGCCTCGCTTTTCTCCGTCAATAACGGGCGCAGAAAAGCCGAATTTATGGCCGAGCATTTCATTTGCTTTTTTCATTTCGCCGTTTTCAATTAAATCCCTGATTTGTGTTGAGCTTACTGCACAGCCGGCAACGTCAACCTCACCGGCAATTTTGCATTTGATACCGAGTTTGTTGCAGATTTCCTGCATTGTTTGTGCTGTACCCGCAGCGTTCTTGCCGAAGCGATAATTGTAGCCGCAGCAAACTGCCGCCGCTCTGAGTTTTTTGATTAGAATCTTTTCAACAAAATCTTCGGGAGAAAGATTTTTTATCTCGTTAAAAATGATTGTTTCGATTTTCAGTCCGTTTTTTATTATAAACTCGTTTCGCTCGCCGACGGTCATCAACATCGGCGGAGCGGTGCCGGTGATTGCTTTCATACTGTGCTCGTCAAAAAGCACGGCAACGGGTACAAGACCCTCCTTTCGGAAGTCTTTTGCAGCTTCAAGCACCGCCATATGACCGACGTGCATGCCGTCAAAGTTGCCGAGAGCAACCGCTGTTCTGTTTGCAATTTTTTCGTCTGTCATAGTATCACCGGGAATGTTAATAGTCTGATTTAATGGATGCCGCCGAAATATGGGGCATAAAAATAATCATTTCTTCCTGAACATCTGCTTCATGCGCTGTTCCTTCGAAAGAACACGCTTGCGAAGTCTGAGCGATTCGGGAGTAACCTCAAGAAGCTCGTCGTCCTTGATGAATTCCATTGACTGCTCAAGGCTGAGCGTCGAATGGGGGACAAGGCGAAGTGCATCGTCACTGCCGGCGGCACGGGTGTTTGTCATCTGCTTTTTCTTGCAAACGTTGCAAACGATATCCTCATTTCTTGAGCATTCGCCGACGATCATGCCCTCATAAACCTCTACGCCCGGTCCGATGAACAGACGTCCTCTGTCCTGAGTGTTGAAAAGGCCATAGCCTGTGCTTGTGCCTGTTTCGTGAACAACGATCGAGCCGCGCTCTCTGGTCTGAATATCGCCCTTGTACGGCTCATAGCCCGCAAAGAGCTGATTCATGATGCCGTTGCCGTTGGTGTCGGTCATAAACTCCGAACGGTAGCCGATAAGGCCTCTTGCCGGAATTTTGAATTCAAGGTGAGTTGCTCCGCCGTTCCTCGAGCCCATGTTTTCAAGCTCGCCCTTGCGTGAGCCGAGCTTTTCAATAACCGAACCGACGTATTGCTCCGGAACCTCAATGATGAGAAGCTCCATCGGTTCGCAAAGCTGACCGTTAATTGTTTTATAGATAACCTCAGGGCGGGAAACCTGGAATTCATAGCCCTGGCGGCGCATTGTTTCAATAAGAATGGAAAGGTGAAGCTCGCCTCTGCCGGAAACCTTGAAGGTGTCGGTTGAGTCTGTTTCCTCAACCCTCATGCTTACGTTTGTTTCAACCTCTTTGAAAAGTCGGTCACGGAGATTTCTTGATGTGACAAACTTACCCTCACGTCCTGCAAAGGGGCTGTCGTTAACGATAAAGTTCATTGAAATAGTCGGCTCGTCAATTTTAACAAACGGGAGCGGCTCGATGCATTCCGGGTCACAGGCCGTTTCACCGATATTGAGGTCTGCAATGCCGGAAACGCAAACGATATCACCCATCATTGCACTGTCAACCTCAACTCTTTTAAGGCCCTCAAACTGGTAAAGGCGTGAAATTTTAACGTTTTCCTGTTTGCCGTCCTGCTTGCAGAGAACAACGTTTTCTCCACGGAGAATCTTACCTCTTTCAACTCGGCCTACACCGATTCTGCCGATATAATCATCATAATCAAGGCTGGAGAAAAGAATCTGAAGCGGCCCGTCAATGTCACCTTCGGGAGCACTGATATGCTCGAGAATTGCATCAAGGAGCGGTCTCATATCACCCTCACGAACGTCGGGGTCGAGCGACGAATAGCCGTCCTTGGCCGAAGCGTAAACAACAGGGAACTCAATCTGATTCTCGTCTGCGCCAAGCTCGATAAAGAGGTCGAGTACCTCGTCGATAACCTCGGACGGTCTTGCACCGGGGCGGTCGATTTTATTGACAACAACAAGAACCTTTTTCTTGAGATTAAGAGCTTTTTTAAGAACAAATCTTGTCTGAGGCATGCAGCCCTCGAAGGCGTCAACAAGGAGCAAAACTCCGTCAACCATGGTGAGGATTCGCTCAACCTCGCCGCCGAAATCGGCATGACCCGGGGTGTCGACAATATTTATTTTAGTGTTCTTGTAATGAACTGCCGTATTCTTTGAAAGAATTGTAATTCCACGCTCTCTTTCAAGGTCGTTGGAGTCCATGACTCTTTCCTGAACCTGCTCGTTTTCACGGAACGTTCCGCTCTGCTTCAAAAGCTCGTCAACCAAGGTCGTTTTGCCGTGGTCAACGTGAGCAATGATGGCAACGTTTCTGAGATTTTCCCTTTTTGACATAGTATCACCTTTCATTATCCGGTGGTTCGAGTTCTTGCAAAATCCCGCATAGGATGTGCCGATTTTGCAAAAATTCGAGCCACTTTTACATTTTGATTATTATATTCTAATATATTATCGGTCGGTAGTCAAGTTTTATCACTTACATTTTGACTCATTTTTTAATTAAGATTCGGCAGAACAAAGGTAAAGCGTAAAACAATTCGCTTCATTTGCCGAACAAGTGTTATGCAAATCGGTATTTATTCGACAATTATGGCAGGCTCAATTCGGTTTCGGGACGCACGGGGTCGGTTCGGATATACGGCATAAACGGTTATTTGTACAGTTATCCGCTTTTATTTATAAAATAATATTATATTTTTCATATTTGATTGAAAAAACTTTTTTTGTTTGATATAATGTATAAAAATGAATAAAGAGGATGTTTATGGATAATACAAACGCAACTGTTATAAAAAAACGAAAAAAGAAAAAATATAACGCAAAAAAAACATGCATAATTCTTCTCTCGCTTGCTGTTTTGTTTGCAGCCCTTGCGGTTATAATTCATTTCACAACAAGAGTTACAAACGATTCTTATGCGAATTGTGCCGTGGGCGACGTTAACGGAGACGGTAAGATCAATTCGGGTGACGCAATTCTTATTCTCAAGTATATGGTCGGTCAAGAGGACAAGCTTTTTGAGAATCAGATTAAAAATGCCGATACAAATCTTGACGAAGAAGTCAATTCCCAGGATGCGCTGCTTATACTCAGATATTCAATCGGAGATATCGCCTCAATTCCGTATGACGAGCAAAAGGAAAGACTTCTTAACAGCTCATATAAAAGAAAGCAAACCGTTACCGGCGGAAGCTTCACTTCGACAGCACAGATTGTTAACGAGTGGGACAATAACGACGGTACACATTCTTATCAGGTGAATCTGACGATTCGCAACGATTCCGATTCGGATTCCGATTCATGGAAAGCTGCCATTGTTTTTGACAAGGAAGTAGTTTCGCTGACAAAGAGCTGGGATTGCAATTCTTTCGTCGAGGGCAAAAGCGTTACGCTTGGCGGTGAAGAAATTGCCGCAGGTGAGTCTGCCGAGTGCGGATTTATCATAACAGCCGAAGAAGACATGGCATTAACTAATTTAACAGTGAGGTAAAAGTATGCACAGCTTTGAAAAAAAGATTATCGCAGTCATTCTTACCGTTATCATAACCGCATCATCTTTCGCAACCGCCGGATTTGCAATAAATAAGGATGCAGTTACGAAAGTTGACAGCGTTGAAGCCGCAACGGACGTGTTACTTAACAACAAACATGTTGATGACCTTGAAAAGGATGAGGTTTATCCGACAATTCTTATTCACGGAATCGGTCAGGCAAAAACATTTATGCTGGATGAGGAAGGTAATGATGCCGTTGATCCCGACGGTCAAAAGATTACAGGCTGGCCGCTTTATTTCTATGTTCCCGAGCTTGTTGTAAAGCTCATTGTTCCGCTTGTTCTTTCACTTATAACTCAGAAAGACTGCGGTCTTTCAAAGACAGCATATAATGCGGTATATGATGCATTGGAGTATATTGCATACAATGAAGACGGCACGCCGAAGAATAATTTCCGTGTTGAAAATTACGGTAACCGCTCTGTTGCCGAATGCACAGAGGAAGAAAAGGAAACAATTTATGACCATGTTCCGATTAAGGGTTATACCGATGTAGTCGGTGAAGAAAATCTTTACTATTTCGCATATAATTCATTCGGCGATATGTATGAGATTGTCGATAATCTTGAAAAGCTCATTGAAAAAGCAAAGAAAGATACGGGTAAGGATAAGGTAAATCTTCTCCCGATCAGTCTCGGCGGTGCGGTTTCCGTTGCATATGTCGGCGAGCATCCGCAGGGAGAGGATATAAACAAAATTGTTCTCGTTGTTCCTGCTGCCGACGGTTCGGAAATTGTCGGAAAGGTTATGCTTGGCCAACTTGATTACAGTGACGCAGGTCTTTACAGAAATATGTTTACAAAGCTCTGCGGGGAGGATAACTACACCGGTTGGCTTATAAATATTGCCATCAGAGTTTTACCGAAGAATGTTGTTATCGGACTTCTTGACGGCGTTGCATCGGGTCTTGCCGATTCGGCACTTGCAAGAGTAACAACAATGTGGGGCCTTGTTCCGTCATCAATGTATGACGAGCTTGCCGCAAAGTATCTTGTCAAGGGTACAAAATTCGCCGACGATGTTGAAAAGTTCCATAAGTCACAGGTTAATTATATTAAAAATCTAAAAAATTACGCTGCGAACGGAGTTAAGATTTATGACATCAGCGGCTACGGTCTTGAACTTTACAGTCTTATTGATTCAGATTCGAATTCCGACAAAATAATTCATTCTGCATCAACTTCGCTCGGTGCAACATTCAGCAAGGTTAACGAAAAGTTCCCAAGCGGTTACACGCAGAAGGGATATCAGGGCACGAACTTTATGTCTCCCGACGGTCAGGTGGATGCATCTACCTGTGCATTCCCGTATACAACATGGTTCTTTGGCAATCAGGATCACGAAAAGCTTGCAAGGAATGACGTTGTAATCTCACTTGCAATGGATTTGCTTCTTGTTAAGGATATGGACGTTTTCACAACGGTTGAATATCCGCAGTTTAACGGACACAGAAATACAAGAGACCTCAAGAAATATATCGCCGAAGCGGAAAAGGTTGATCTTTCAACGCTTACCCCCGAGGAGGCGGAAAGACTTTCAACTGCACTTGCAAATGCAAAGGCAATCCTTGATACAACGATAGTTGTCGAGGGCGAGGAGGAAGCCGCAGAGGAGGAGCTTTACAATGCTCTTGCCGAAATCGGCGTTTATGAAAAGAAAGACACGACAAAGGATGACGCTCTTCTTTTTGTGTGCAAAACAGCAAGCGAGTTGCTCTATTATCTCTTTGGACCGAGAGGCTTCGGTGAATCGAGAGCGGCATAAATTTTTTTCGTAAAACGATCCCGACATTGCAATAATGTCGGGATTTTGCGATTTTTTCAGAAAAGCCATTGACAAATATATTTTTTTGTACTACAATGCAGTAAACCGATGAGGAAGAGTAAGTAAACTCCGACGGACACTTCAGAGAGCTGTAGTTTGGTGCGATACAGTGTGGAAAGCAGGGTTGAATGGACTTCCGAGGGCGAGCAGAATTAAAAGTATGCAAGCCGGAGAGGGTACTTCGTTAACAATAGCCGTCGTATAATGGGGTACGAGCTAAGTGGACACGAAAATGTGTCAAGCAGGGTGGCACCGCAGGAGTATATCTCTTGTCCCGGCAATGTTGTCGGGACAGGAGTTTTTTGTTTTTATGACCCGGCACGGCTCAGACAAAATATTTTTGAAAAGGAGAGACAGTTATGAGCAACACAGAAAAAATTCCGTACAAAATTTACCTCGATGAAAAGGAAATGCCGAAGCAGTGGTATAACGTTCGTGCAGACATGAAGAACAAGCCTGCACCGCTTCTCAATCCCGGCACACACGAGCCTATGGGCTTTGACGATCTTCGTCCGGTTTTTTGCGACGAGCTTATTAAGCAGGAGCTTGACAATGACACGGCTTATTTCGACATTCCCGATGAGATTCTCGATTTTTACAAAATGTACCGTCCGTCTCCTCTGGTAAGAGCCTATTGCCTTGAGAAAAAGCTTGGCACTCCGGCAAAGATTTACTACAAATTCGAGGGCAACAACACCAGCGGAAGCCATAAGCTCAACAGTGCGATCGCTCAGGCATATTACGCAAAGAAGCAGGGTCTTAAAGGCGTTACGACAGAGACAGGCGCAGGTCAATGGGGTACAGCACTTAGCATGGCTTGTGCATATCTCGGACTTGACTGTAAGGTATACATGGTAAAATGCTCCTATGAGCAGAAGCCGTTCCGCCGTGAGGTCATGAGAACCTACGGAGCATCTGTTACTCCCAGCCCGAGCCCGGAAACGGAAGTCGGTAAGAAGATTCTTGCAGAGCATCCCGGCACAACGGGAAGTCTCGGCTGCGCTATCAGTGAGGCTGTTGAGGTTGCAACAACTCATGAGGGCTATCGCTATGTTCTCGGCAGCGTTTTAAATCAGGTTCTTCTTCATCAGTCTGTTATCGGCCTTGAGTCCAAGATTGCAATGGACAAATACGGCATCAAGCCGGATATCATAATCGGCTGTGCAGGCGGCGGCTCAAACCTCGGCGGACTTATTTCTCCGTTCATGGGCGAAAAGCTCAGAGGGGAGGCCGATTATCGGTTCATCGCAGTTGAGCCGGCAAGCTGTCCGAGCTTCACAAGAGGTAAATTTGCTTACGATTTCTGCGACACGGGCATGGTTTGTCCTCTCGCAAAGATGTACACACTCGGCAGCGGCTTCATTCCGTCGGCAAACCACGCAGGCGGTCTGCGTTACCACGGCATGAGCTCGATTCTCAGCCAGCTTTACCATGACGGTCTTATGGAAGCTACAAGCGTCGAACAGACCAAGGTATTTGAAGCGGCGGAGCAGTTTGCAAGAGTTGAGGGTATTCTTCCGGCTCCCGAAAGCAGCCACGCAATCAGAGTTGCCATTGATGAGGCTCTCAAGTGTAAGGAAACCGGAGAGGAAAAGACGATTCTCTTCGGCTTGACAGGAACAGGCTATTTCGATATGTACGCATACGAAGCATTCAACGACGGCACAATGTCCGATTACATCCCGACCGATGCCGACCTTGAAAAGGGCTTTGCGGGTCTGCCGAAAATGGACTGATTTTCTTGCTTGCAAGCCTTGACAAACCGATATAATTGATGTAATATATTCACAACAGCAGGGGTGCTGAGAAATCGGCTGAGATCATACCCTTAACCTGATTCGGATAATACCGACGTAGGAAGCTATTGAAGTAAAATCTACGCCCGGTGGTTAATCCGCCGGGCGATTTTCTTTGATCAGGTAATGCTGTGAAAGGAGTTTTATTATGAAAAGCAAAACAACGGACAAATCAAACGAAATGACCTTAAAATTGACGGTCAGCGCAATCATGGTTGCACTTTCAACAGTGCTTTCATTTATCAAGTTTTCCGAGCTTCCGTATGGCGGATCGGTAACACTCTTCAGCTTTGTGCCGATTCTTTTCGTAGGCTATGCCTACGGTGCAAAATGGGGTCTCAGTGCAGGTCTTGTTCACGGAATTCTTCAGATGATCTTCGGAATCTCCGGTGCAACTGCAGGTGCAGGCTTCAAATGGTATCAGGTAGTTCTCTGCGCACTTCTTGACTATCTTGTAGCATTCGGTGTACTCGGTCTCAGCGGCGTATTCAAGAAGTCAATCAAGAATCCGCAGGCATCGTTTGCACTCGGCGCACTTTTCGCCTGCGTACTTAAGTATATTTCACACTTCTTCTCAGGCTACATTCTCTTTGGCGGCTGGGCTGAATGGTTCTTTACAGAGGGCGGCGGAATGTCCTACGGTTCAAAGATTCTTTCGTCTTACAGCGGAAACGTTCTCAGCGCAGTTTATTCGGTTATTTACAACGCAACGTTCAGTATTCCCGAAACTGTTCTTTCTCTTGTAATGGTTGTTGTTCTCATCAGCATCAAGCCGATTCGCAAGGCAGCGGGAATCAAATAATTTCAGCACAAAAATTAACACGGGCGGTCTATCCGTCCGTGTTGTTTTATGCAATTATTTTTTACCTTTAACCTTATCCCAGTAAGCCTTTGCCGCCTGCTCCATTTTGTTGTCGCCGAATTCATAATACTTGGCATTTTTTATTGCGTCGGGCAGGTACTGCTGAGGTATCCAATGATTCTCATATGTATGAGGGTAGAGATAGAATTGACCCTTATTCGGGTTGTCCTCGCCGTCACAGTGTTTGTTTTGAAGCCGTCGTGGAATGGGACCGCTTTTACCCTTTTTAATATCACTCAGAGCGGCATCAATTCCCAGGTATGCCGAATTGGATTTCGGAGAGGTGCAGACAAGTACTACCGCATCGGCAAGCGGAATTCTTGCTTCCGGCAAGCCTACCATGAGCGCAGCATCAACGGCAGCTTTTACAATCGGAATTATCATCGGATAGGCAAGACCTACATCCTCGCAGGCGCAAACCATTAGCCGGCGGCAAGCCGAGGGCAAATCACCTGCATCAAGCAGCCTTCCGAGGTAATGCAATGCCGCATCGGGATCTGAGCCTCGCATTGATTTCTGGTAAGCCGAAACTATGTCGTAATGCTCATCGCCGTCACGGTCGTATTTCATTGCACTGCGCTGCGTCAGTGAACGGGCGGTTTCTGCCGTGATGTGGGTTATTCCGTCAGCGTTCGGCTTGGTCGAAAGGGCACAAAGCTCGACCGAATTTATCGCCTTTCGCACATCTCCGCCGCAAGCGGAGGAAATGTGTTTTATTGCATCCGGGTCAAGCTCAAATTTCATTCCTCTTTTTTCTTCAAGAAATTTGAATCCACGCTCAACGGCAGGAATGATTTCGGCAGGTGTAACTGCCTTGAATTCGAAGACCGTTGAACGGCTGAGGATAGCATTGTAAACGTAGAAATACGGATTTTCCGTTGTTGAAGCGATAAGGGTTATTGAACCGACCTCAATATATTCAAGCAGCGTTTGCTGCTGCTTTTTGTTGAAATACTGAATCTCGTCGAGATAGAGCAAAATGCCGTTCGGGGCTTCAAATGTGTCAAGCTGGGCGACGATTGCTTTAATGTCTGCTGTTCCGGCGGTTGTTCCGTTCAGCTTGCAGAGCTTCCTGTCGGTTGCCTTTGCAATTATTGAGGCGACAGTGGTTTTGCCGACTCCCGACGGGCCGTAGAAAATCATATTGGGCAGTTCGCCCGATTCTATTATATTTCTCAGCGGCTTGTTTTCCCCGATAAGGTGACGCTGGCCGACAACCTCGTCAAGTGTTTGCGGTCTGAGCTGTTGAGCTAAAGGTATTGACATTTTATCGCCTCCCGATTGCATACAATTATATAATAAAAAAACCGGTTTGACAAGGATAAAATGATAGTTATTGACTATTTATGCATTATGTGATATAATAACTAAAATTTTTTTCATGAAAGGAGTTTGTCCACAATGGATGACCCGGGTGGGATTATACTCAAGCTGATTTTACTTTTATTACTTATTTTAGTCAATGCGTTTTTTGCAATGAGTGAAATAGCGGTAATATCCCTCAACGATAACAAAATAGAAAAGATGGCTGAAGACGGCCACAAGAAAGCAAAGCAGGTTGTTAAACTGACTGAAAATTCGAGCAAGTTTCTCTCGACTATACAAATCGGAGTAACCCTTGCGGGATTCCTTACTTCGGCGAGTGCATCGCAGACCTTTGCAGACATGATAGTCAAGGCTCTTAAGGGCACGGCATTTTATAACGCTCTCGGTGCAAGCGTAGTTAGCGGACTTTCGATTGTTATAATAACAATCATCATGTCGTATTTTTCGCTTGTTCTCGGCGAACTTACACCGAAGAAGATCGCTATGCAGGACCCTGAAAAAATTTCTTTCAAGGTAGTCGGAATTTTACTTTTCTTCTCCAAGGCCTTTTCTCCGTTTGTTAAGGTGCTGTCCGTCTCAACCAATGCGGTCGTTCGACTCCTCGGCTACAATCCTCATGCCGATGAAGAGCCTCTTACCGAAGAAGAAATTCGAATGATGGTTGATGTCGGCGGCGAAAAAGGTGTTATCGAAGACGTTCAAAAGGAAATGATAAACAACATTTTCGAATTTGACGATCTTGATGCAGGCGATATTATGACCCACAGAACCGATATGACGGCAGTTGACGTCAACGATCCGATAATGGATGTTGTCAAAACTGCGATTGAATCGGGCTATTCGAGAATTCCGGTTTTCGATGACGACCCGGACAATATAATCGGTATCATCTATGTTAAGGACTTACTCAGATATATAGGAACGGATCTTCCGAAGCACGCTATGAGAAAAATTATGCGCACTCCGATGTATGTTCCGGAATCCAAGAGCTGCGGTGACCTTTTCAAGGAAATGACAAGTCAGCATACGCAAATGGCTGTTGTTGTTGACGAATACGGCGGAACGGCAGGACTTGTCACCCTTGAGGATATCATTGAAGCAATCGTCGGAAATATTCAGGATGAATATGACGATGAAGAAGAGGAAATCTCAAAAATCAACGAGACAACCTTTACGATTGACGGCTTAACGGATATCGATGAGCTTGACGAGATAATCGGCAAGGATTTGCCGGAGGGCGATTATGATACGATTGCCGGTTACATTATAAGTCAGCTCGGATATCTCCCAAAGCAGGGCGAGCACAGCGAGGTTATGTTTGAAAACATAAGATTTACCGTTCTTGAGGTCGAAAACCGACGCATTGAAAAGGTCAAGGTCGAAATTCTCCCCGTCGAGAAAAAAGATGAGGACGATGACGACTCGGACAAGAAAAATAAAAACAAAGATAAAGACAAAGATAAAGAATAAAATTATGACGTGGCAATCAAATTGCCACGTCATTAAAAAAGCTCCCGGAAAAATCCGAGAGCTTAATTTTTTTGTTGAAACAAACTTACTTGAGTTCGATCTCTGCGCCAACTTCTTCGAGCTTAGCCTTGATGTCCTCAGCCTCGTCCTTAGAAGCGCCTTCCTTAACAGCCTTCGGTGCGCCGTCAACAAGAGCCTTTGCCTCAGCAAGTCCAAGACCTGTGATGTCCTTAACTGCCTTAACAACCTTGATCTTCTGTGCGCCTGCGCTCTTGAGGATAACGTCAAACTCTGTCTTCTCCTCAACTGCCGGGCCTGCTGCTGCCGGACCTGCTACAACTGCTGCTGCAGCTGATACGCCGAACTCATCCTCTACTGCGTGTACGAGCTCTGAAAGCTCAAGAACTGAAAGAGTCTTCAACTCTTCAACGATAGCATTAATCTTCTCTGATGCCATGGTAATTTACCTCCATAATAATTTTAGTAATTTTTAAAATTTAGTTTCGCTGACAATTAAGCCTCAGCGGGAGCCTCTGCCTTATCGGCGATAGCCTGAACAGCACGAGCAAAGCCTGCGATAGGTGCGCTGAATACATTTGCAACCATAGAGAGCAATGTTTCTCTCGAGGGAAGGTTTGCAAGATCCTTGAGCTTATCCATCGACATTACCTCACCGTCGAGGTAACCTGCTTTAAGCTTGAAGTTTTCGTGATCCTCTGCATACTTGTTGAGGATACGAGCTGCGGCTACGTAGTCGTCCTTGGAAGTTGCGAGAGCTGTTGTTCCTTCGAGAACCTCGCCCATGCTTTCGAGAGACGTACCGTTGATTGCGAGCTTGAGGAGAGTGTTCTTAACAACTGTGTACTCAACTCCAGCTTCACGAAGCTCCTTACGGAGAGCTGTATCGTCGGCAACGGAAATTCCCTTGTAATCTACGATTACACCTGCGCATGAATTGCTGATTCTGTCTGCAACGGAAGCAACTATCTGCTTCTTCTGTTCCAATACGCTTGCACTTGGCATTTTTTTCACCTCTCATGCAATGAAATAGGTGCTTATAAACGAAAATTAATCCCTGTCCACTTACCGTGAACAGGGATGTGACATACAAATATTGACCCGAAAAATCGGTTATCGTATGCTCCCATTCTCGGCAGGCGGTCTGTTAAAACCATTACGCTGATTGCACCTGCTGTCTTTGAAAAAGAACAGCTTAGTTATATTAGCACACGTTTACCGTTTTGTCAATACTTATTTTTAATTTTGAGCAAATTATTTGCCGAAAATCGGATAAACAAAAGTTATAAGCTTTTTTATTATGTTCTTCGCAAGATTAACAAGGTTTTCTGCGATGATTATAAACTGATTTGTGTTAGCTTCCTTTACTTCATAGCCCGGGATTGTACCGTTACGGTTTTCAACTCCGTCTACCTCTCCGATATATCCGCCCCAAAGGCTGTAAGCGATAGCAAGTGCTTCTTTCTCTTCGGGAGTGGCAAAACCGTATTTTTCGCTGAATTCACGAAGCATATTATCTGCAAGGCTGCCCTTGTAGCCGAGCTTACCGAGAAGCTCGTTTGCGCCTGCAAGAATGTCGCCGTCTGCCGTCTCGGCAATGGATTTGCGAACAGTGAATGCAAACAGTCTGATGAGCACGGTGAAGTCGTCTGAGCCGAGATTGTATCTTTTGTCACCGATTTTACATCTGAGCGTGGCCAAGGTTAAGGCGTCGTTAAGAGTTTTGTATTCGCTGTCGGGAATTTCAAGTCCGTACTCTGCGGCTTGCTCTTTGATTCCGCCCTCGCCGTAAATCGGAGTATCTGACATTTCTTTTATCATGTCTGTAATCGGTTTAAGTTTTGCATAAAGCGCACTCGATTCCTCAACTCCGAGCGTTTCGGGGGAGATGTTCTCTCTGAGATCCTCGGAATACTCCTTATAAGACATGCTCCAAGTGTATTTCTGAAGACTGTTCTTCATCATTTCGAGAGCGTCTTTCGAGTATCCTTTACAAACCTCGGCAAGTTTATCGGCATCAATATGGTTAATTTTCTTCGTTTCGTAATTGATCTCGCTGTCGGATACGTTAAAGCATTTGTATTCGGCGGGGAAGTTGCCGAGACTCGACATCGAGAAATCATAAATTGTATTGCCGAGAAAGCTTGTGTAGGATTTTACGTTGTTACAGTGAGTATGACCCGAAAAAACAAGCTTAACACCCAAATCGGCAAGAAGTCCGGCAAACGAATACGGAGTGTTGACAACATAGTTCTTTTCGTTGAGCTTCTGAAACGGATTGTGCTCAAGGAGATTGTGGTGCATAATCATAATGACCTTTTTGCCTTGCTTTTTTGCCGCTTTAATCTGTTTTACTGCCCAATCCATTCTTGTTACATCGTTGTTCGGAACAACCCGATATCTCTCATCACAGGTGTCAAGGGCGACAAGTGTGTATTCGTCATTGAGATTTGCACTGTATGAGCAGGTGCCGTCATCGGTTGAAAGGGCCTCATCATAGCCGAATTCATGATAGATTTCCGTGAACTTTTTGTGGTCAACCGGCATATCCTTGGCATTGTCATGGTTGCCGTTAATAACATAGACCTGTTTGCCGGTTTCCTGCTCGAATTTTCTGAATTTTGCTGCAACAGTTTCATGCTCGGAAACATAGTCTCTGCCGTGAGTTGCAAGGTCGCCTGTTACAAGAACAAACTGACATTTCGGATTTTCCGCACATTCCTTAAGAAATTGGTCGATTATGTATCCGCTTTGATTGGTGAGCGATTCACTTTCCGATTTAAAGGTTGTAACCCAACCCTCATCAGCCAAAGTTGTTCCGACTTGCTTTACAGGATGGACATAGTGAGTATCCGATGCGACCGCAAAACCGAAATTTTCGCCGCTTTTTTCTGCCGAAGCAGTCAATGTAAGCAACGAGCATAAAATAAGAGTCAGCGAAAGAATAATGCTTATTGATTTCTTTAACATAAAACCTCTCCTTTCAATTATACAGCTATTTTACCAGTGCAAACTGCGATTGTCAACGAACAAGGGGATAAGATTTAAAAATCCTAAAAAATTTTTTGAAAAAGATTAATATTAATAAAGAAAAATAAAACTGAAAAACGCTTGTTATTTTTCTGTTAACACATGAAAAAGAGCAAAATTGTGCCGTAAAGTCAAAAACAACAATAAAAAATGTCGAAAGCTCGAAATTGTTAACAATTTGTTCACACAATTACAACAATTTTTCAGCACTGATATAATACTATATCGATGGAGATAGTTATCTCTATTTTCATTTTTATTTTCTCTTTCCCTTGAACGGTTCGATGTTGCACACGTCGGACCGTTCCCCCTTTTTATGGGTGGTTATTTACATCACGAACAAATCAGAATTTAAGGCATTGGACAAAACAACGATTTGTGCAATGCTTTTTCTATTATTTGGAGATATCTTCGTATATTGACACAAAAGGGAAAATGATTTATAATTATGATGTATAGAAGTCCACAGCTTCGGGCTTTTTACAAAAAATATTAAGGAGAAGTTGAAATGAAAAAGATTTTATCTTTAGTGTTGACGTTATGTATTATGTTGACGGTGTGCAGCGCCGGATTTATGACAATCACGGTCTCTGCCGTTGAGAAAATCGAAGGCTCGGAGGTTACATGGAGTTTTGATTACACGAGCAAAACTCTTACCTTCAGCGGAAAGGGTAACATCCCGGACTATGATACATACGAGGATGAGAACGGAAAATCAACAATTCCCTGGGCCGGCTGTGCTTACAATACCGTTGAGTTCGGCAAGGAAATCACAGGTATCGGTAATTATGCACTCAGAAAGAGCTCTGATCTTGTTGCTGTTACTATTCCCGAGACGATTAAAAAAATCGGCAACGGGGCATTTTCCAACTCGCTCGTTCTTAAAAGTGTTACTGTTAAAAACGGTGTTACCGAGATAAGCGACGGAGCTTTTATGGGTTGTACGGCACTTTCGACAGTTGAGCTTCCGACCGGTATAACAAGAATCGGAAAAAATGCTTTCTATAAATGTACGGCTTTGAAAGCTATTACAATTCCCGATTCGGTAAAAACGATAGACATAAGTGCATTTAATACATGTACGTCTCTTGAGACATTTACCGCTCCGAAATCGCTTGAAACAATCGGTGACAGAGCTTTCTATTGCTGTGAAATGCTCAAGAATGTAACATACGGCGATAAGCTTACATCAATCGGCGTAAGTGCTTTTGACAACACTGCCGTTGAAGCTTTTAATGCACCTAAAACGCTTAAAACGATAGGTGACGGGGCATTTACCGGATGTGAAAATCTTGCGGTCGTAACGCTTGGAGAGAATGTTGAATCAATCGGAGCAAACGCATTTGACGGTTGTTCCGCATTAAAAGAAATCACACTCCCGGCGGGTATTCAGAAAATAGCAAGTGCAACCTTTTCCGGCTGCAATAGCCTTGAAAAGGTGCTCATTCCCGAAGGAATTCAAACGATTGAGGACGAAGCTTTTTCTCTTTGCACATCTTTAAAAACGGTTAGGATTCCTTATTCTGTTAAAACAATAGGAACTAAGGCTCTCGGATATGGTAAAAGGGGTAAGCTGATAAGCGGCTTTAAGGTTACGGGTTATGACGGAACAGCGGCACAGAAATATGCTGCCGATAATAAGATTGGATTCACTTCTCTCGGCGATCCGCTTGCCAAGAGCGGAAATGCCGGTGATAAAATCACATGGAAAATTGATGAGAACGCTGTGCTTGTGTTTACAGGCAGCGGTGCGGTAGCTGATTATTCAATTTATAATATGCCCGTTTATCTCAACAGTGAAATTCAGGAAATTGTTATTGATGACGGAATAACGGCGATTGGCGCATATTCGCTGTTCGGCAATTTTGGCGATATATTTGTTGTTTCGGAAAAAGTTACTTCTATCGGCGAAAAGGCTATCGGCTATTATTTTGACGAGGTCGGCAGGATAGTTAAAATTAAGGACTTCAAGATTGTCGGTTATAAGGGTACGGCTGCTGAAACATATGCAAAAAATAACGGCTTCGCCTTTATTGCAATAGTTGATGACGGCAGCTGCGGCGAAAAATCGACATGGGATTACGATAAAGCTTCCAAGACGCTGACAATCAGCGGCGAGGGTAAGGCTGACATGAATTATGACGAGGCATCTGTACCGAGCTTCATTGCAGAGGGTTATCCCGTTGAGAAGGTTGTTATTAAAGAGGGTATAAAGGAGATCGCCGAAAACGGATTCCTTGATATCGACAACGGTGACGGCAAGATCACATTCCGTATTCCAAAGAGCGTAACAACTATAGGTGATCATGCAATCGGTTTCTCGGAGGATATCGTTTTGAATGACGATAATACCGAGGTTAGCAATTTTACTCTCAATAAAAATTGTATTATCGAGGGTTATGCTGCAACTGCGGCAGAAACATATGCCGCTAAGAACGGAATTGATTTTGTAACGCTTGACCCGACAGTTGATCCTCCGGCAACGGCGGATACCACATTTAAACTCAGCGATAAGGCAACAATATGTACTCTTGACGAGAAAGCAAAAATAATTAAGATTTATGCTCAGAACGCAACGCAAGAGAAAATCATGGCCGATTTTATTATCGGCAAGGATCTTGTGGTCAGTGAAATTAAAAAGGTCACAACCGGAACAACGCTCAAGACATCGTACAGTGCATCTGTTTCAAACACCTATACATTTGCTCTGATGGGTGATGTTAACGGTGACGGTGCAGTCAATTCTGCCGATGCGCTTTGTGTTCTCAGACATTCGGTTGCCCTTTCGACACTGACCGGAGCAAATCTTGTAGCTGCCGATCTTGATGCAAACAATAATGTCAATTCTTCGGACGCATTGAGGATTCTCAGAATTTCGGTCGGACTTGAAGATCTCGGCAGCCTTTATCCGAAGACTGCGGCTCCCTCAAAGCCGTAAACTAAGCTCAAAACGGAAGTAAAATAAGTATCTGAGTAATTTAGGACGCAGGCTTAATGCTTGCGTCCATATTTTTTGTTCTGTTTTTAATAATATTAAACATATTTTTTAAAAACCTATTGAAATTTATGTTAATATGTGATATAGTTAGAGCGTTGATACATTGATAGGAACTCTGTTATTTGTTGCAATTCTGCGTTCAAAATCATCTAAGGTACGCTGAAATCAATGTAGAACGTAAGGAGGTTTTCTTTTGAAATACTATAACGCTAAGGATATCAGAAATATTGCTGTTGCAGGCCATGCAGGACGAGGCAAGACTACCCTCGTTGAGGCAATGCTTTATATCGCAGGTCTGACAGACAGACTCGGCAGAGTTGATGACGGAACAGCCGTTCTTGACTTTGACCCCGAGGAGAGAAGAAGAAATGTTTCAGTCTCGGCAGCCGTCGCTCCGATCGAGTGGAAAGACTGCAAGCTTAATATAATAGACACCCCGGGTCTTTTTGACTTTGAGGGAGAAATGTGCGAAGGTATTGCCGCTTCCGAGTGTGTACTTATCGTTCTCGGTGCAGGTCACAAATATGACGTTGGCGCAGAGAAAGCTTTCAAGGCCGCTAAGAAGCGTGGCAAGATGTTTGCGATTACTCGTTGTGACAAGGAGCATGCCGATTTCTATAAAACTTTTGAAGAGATCAAGGCGGTTCACGGCGGAGCGGTTTGTCCTGTTATCGTTCCTTACATAGTTGACGGTCAGGTTAAGGCTTATGTTAACCTTGCCGCTCGCAAGGGCTATGAGTATCATGACGGCAAGGCTGTTGAAATCCCGATGCCGGATGACCCGAAGATTCAGGAGATGCTCGATATCCTCACCGAGGCTGTTGCAACGGCAAGCGATGAGCTTATGGAAAAGTTCTTCGCAGGTGAAGAATTTACCCGTAAAGAGATTATCAAGGCTCTTAACGACGGCGTTAATACCAGTTCGGTTTATCCTGTTTATGCATGTGCCGGTTATACAACCGATGGCGTTGACCTTCTTATGGATGAGTTGGCATACTCTGCTCCCGACGCCGCTTCTTACGCAGGCGGTAAGGATGTTGAGTGCGACGAGAACGGTCCTCTTGCAGCACTTTGCTTCAAGACTGTTGCTGACCCGTTCGTAGGCAAGATGTCATATTTCAAGGTTGACAGCGGTAAGATTACCCCCGAAACTCCGGTTTATAACGCACGCACAGGCGAAACGGAGCGTATGGGTAAGATTATTACAATCAGAGGCAATAAGTCAGAGGATTGCAAGTGCATCCCTGCCGGTGATATCGGTGTTGTTACAAAGCTTAGCTGCGTTAAGACGGGCGACACAATCTGCTCGGCATCAAATGTTATAGAGCTTAGCGGAATAAACTTCCCGAAGCCGTGTCTTTCAATGGCTGTCAAGGCCTGCAAGAAGGGCGACGAGGAAAAGGTCGTTTCCGGTATAAACAGACTTCTCGAAGAGGATCCGACAATCAAGTTTGAGATGAATCACGAGACAAAGGAGCAGATTCTCTCCGGTCTCGGCGAGCAGCACCTTGACATTATCGTTTCTAAGCTCAAGAGCAAGTTCGGTATCGACGTTGAGCTTACTCCGCCTCGTGTGGCTTACAGAGAAGCTATTCGCAAGACCGTTAAGGTTCAGGGTCGCCATAAGAAGCAGTCGGGCGGTCACGGCCAGTTCGGTGACGTTTGGATTCGTTTTGAGCCGACAGAGGGCGACGATCTCGTATTTGAATCTGAGGTTGTCGGCGGTTCCGTTCCGAAGAACTATTTCCCGGCAGTTGAAAAGGGACTTCGTGAGTGCATGAAGAAGGGCGTTATGGCAGGCTATCCGATGGTTGGTCTCAAGGCTGTACTTTATGACGGTTCCTACCATCCGGTTGATTCATCTGAAATGGCATTCAAGACGGCCGCTTCTCTTGCTTTCAAGTCCGGTATTCCGCAGGCAAGCCCGGCAATCCTTGAACCGATAGGAACGCTTAAGGCCCTTATGCCCGAAGCATATCTCGGCGATATCATGGGTGACGTTACAAAGCGTCGCGGCCGTGTTCTCGGCATGGGCCCGTCTGAAGAGGATCACAGTCTCCAAGAGCTTGTTGCCGAAGTTCCGATGGCTGAAATGGCTAACTTTGCAACCGTTCTCCGCTCCGTTACGGCAGGCAGAGGATCGTTCACCTTTGAGTTCACACGCTATGAGGACGCTCCCGTTCCCGTTGCGGAAAAGGTTATCGCAGACTCAAAGCTTCTTGAGGACGATTGATAAATCAGAATATAAACCAAGCTCCCCGACCGTAAAAAGTCGGGGAGCAATTTGTTTGTGTTTTTATCCTATTACGGTTTCGGCATAACGAACGGATTCCATTGCGTCGGCTGCGTATTTGTCTGCGCCTATTTTATCGGCATAGTCCTGAGTGAGCACGGCACCGCCTACAACGGTTTTGCACCAGGGGGCTTTCTCTTTTACAAGCTTTACCGTTTCCTCCATCGCAGGAACTGTTGTTGTCATCAGTGCGCTCAACCCGACGAGCGGAGCATGATTTTCTATGACGGCGTTCAAAACGGTCTCGGGAGGAACGTTTTTGCCGAGGTCGATAACATTATAGCCGTAGTTTTCAAGCAAAAGCTTTACAATGTTCTTCCCGATATCATGGATATCACCGTGGACGGTTGCAATTACAATGTTTCCTTTTTTGACACTGTTGCCGTCCGCCGCCATGGCTGCCTTGATGACCTCAAATGAAGCTTTTGCCGCTTCCGCACTCATCAGAAGCTGGGGAAGAAATAGCTTTTTTTCTTCAAATCGCTTTCCCACATCGTCAAGTGCGGGGATAACATGAGAGTTTACTATATCGAGCGGAGCGTTTTCGCCAAGCATAGCCGTCGTTATCTCGCTTGATTTCTCCTTGAGCCCCTTTTCAATCGCTTCTTTGAGAGTGAGCGAGCTTTCATGCTTAACTGTCGGCTGAACCTCCTGCTGTGAAGCGAAATTGATGAAGTCCATGCAGTTGTCGTCGAGACCTTTAACAACGTTAAAGCTGTAGTAGGCCTCCATCATTCTTGCCGAATACGGGTTCATGATTGCGGCGGAAAGGCCGTTTTCCATCGCCGTGGTGAAGAATGCCGCATTGACAAGCTCTCTTGACGGCAGGCCGAACGAGACATTGGAAACGCCGAGCGAGGTGTTGCATCCAAGCTGTTCCGTAATTTTTTTGACGGTTTCAAGCGTTGTAACCGCCGACATTTTATCTGCACTGACGGTCATTGCCAATGGGTCGAATATAATATCTTTTTTGTTGATTCCGTATAAGGCAGCAGTCAGAAGAATTTTTCTTGCGATTTTCATTCTGCCTTCAACCGTTGACGGGATTCCTTTTTCATCAAGTGTGAGTGCAACGACAAATCCGCCGTATTTTTTAACAAGAGGGAAAATCGCATTCATGTTGTCCTCTTTGCCGTTGACCGAATTTATCATCGCCTTGCCGTTGTATCGACGTAGTGCGCTTTCCATTGCGACAGGGTCGGATGAGTCTATCTGCAACGGAAGGTCGGTTACGCATTGAAGCTCGCAAACAGAGGTTGTCAGCATTTGTGCCTCGTCGATTCCGGGCAGACCGACATTAACGTCGAGCACATGAACTCCCTTGGCTTGCTGGTTTACCGCTTCCTGAAGAATGTAACCTATGTCGTTTTCAAGAAGAGCCTGCTTGAAACGCTTTTTACCTGTGGGGTTGATTCTTTCGCCGATCAGAATCGGCTTTTCTCCGAAGAAAACGGCTTTGTTGTATGATGTGCAGACGGAGTATGTCTTTTTTTCAATCTCCTTCGGCTTCATGCCGCGTGTAAGCTCACGAACTTTTTTGATATATTCCGGTGTTGTGCCGCAGCAGCCGCCGACGATTCTCACTCCGTTTTCAACGGAAAGCTTAATATCCTGCGCAAATTCATCTGCGTCAACGTCGTAATATGTCACCTTGCCGTCGCTTTTCGGCAGGCCGGCATTCGGCTTGAACGCAACGGGAACAGAGCAATATTTCAAAAGCTCGTCCATGACGTCCATAAGCTGCTTCGGGCCGAGTGAGCAGTTTGCACCGATTGCGTCAACGCCCATTCCTTCAAGCATTGCCGCCATAACCGCAGGATTCGCTCCCGTCATCAATCGCCCGTTTTCACCGTATGCGTTTGTTACAATAATCGGAAGGTCGCTGTTTTCCTTGGCAGCAAGCACGGCAGCCTTAGTCTCATAGCTGTCGTTCATTGTTTCAATAGTGATGAGGTCGACGCCGTATTTTACGCCGAGCCTTATCGTTTCGGCAAAGATTTTAACCGCATCCTCAAAGTCAAGATCGCCAAGAGGTTTAAGCAATTTTCCGGTCGGGCCTACATCGAGTGCAATAAATTTTTCCTGCTCTCCCGACGAAGCTTTTCTTGCCTCATCGGCATTTTTAACGGCATGACAAATAATTTCATCAAGCTCATCTATGCTGAATTTAAGCGTATTTGCACCAAAGGTGTTTGTGTTTACGACATTGCTGCCGCTGTCGTAGTAGTTTTTGTGTATTTCTCGGATTACCTCGGGGTGGGAGATGTTCCAATGCTCGGGCAGCTCCCCCGGCTGCAATCCGCTTTTTTGCAAGAGCGTGCCCATACCGCCGTCAAGGTAAACTATATTATTTTTGATAAAATCACGAATGTTCATTGAAACACTTCCTATCATACGGTTATTCCGACAAATGCTGTTACCGATTTTGACGGCGACATCAACAGTGTGTCGCCGAGCGTTACGCCTATTCTCTTGGGACAGTCAAGCAACGCAAAAATCATTTTTTGGGTTTCTAACGGCAGATCACCGTAGCCGGGACTGAATCTCGGCTTGAGTCTTTCTCCGTTTTTTTCATATTCCGATTTCATTTTTTCACAGAATTCATCGCAGAGAGCCTCGACTCTTTCGGCACCGATTGCCTGAAAGCAGAGAGCCTTTGTCGGCGAAAGTCTTGAATATTTTGAAATCAGTCGGTCGATTCCTACACCGATTGTCGCGGCAAAGACTATTGCTTTATTGCAGCCGCTGAGATTTCTTGCAAGGTTTTTGCTTTCGATTTGTCCGCACGGCAGAGCTATTGTTGTATCGCCGTTAGTTTCAGCCGACAAAACGGCGTAGCAAACCTTATATTGAAGCGTTGCCCGAGCCTCGGCGAGACATTCGTCGATAAGTTCGATAATTTCATCACCGCCGCCGAGCGACGACATATATCGCATAATCTCTCTTTTGTTTATATCAGGTTCTGTGAATGATAAGCTGTAAACCGTTTCCATAACATCACTTGCCTAAAATATCGGAAAGATTGGACTGTATTTTCTGTGCAACGTCGGGCTTGTTCATTGAATAAACGTGAACATTCTCAACGCCGTTTGCATAAAGATCGATGATCTGATCCGTTGCATAGGCGATGCCGGCCTGCTTCATCGCAAGGGGGTCGGAGCCGAATTTGTCAACAAGACTTTTGAATCTTTGCGGCATGAATGAGCCTGAAAGCTTTATTGTACGGTCAACCTGTTTCGCATTGGTTATCGGCATAATTCCGGCAACGATCGGCACAGTGATACCGGCCTCGCGGATTTTGTAAAGAAAATTATATAAAAGATTATTGTCAAAAAACATTTGAGTCGTCAAGAATTCACAGCCTGCCTCAATCTTTTCCTTAAGATGTTTGATATCCTCTTTCTGATTGGGGCTTTCGGGATGAATCTCGGGGTAGCATGCGCCGCCGATGCAGAAATCAAAACCGCTTTCCTTGATTTCACGGATAAGGTCAACGGCAAATTGATAATCCCAGCCGCTCCTGTCCTCGTTCTCCATTTCCGCAGGTATATCACCGCGAAGTGCAAGAACGTTCTTTATACCACGCTTGTTCATCTCGGCAATTCGCTCTTGAACGGTCGCTTTTGATGAGGAAACGCAGGTTAGATGAGCAAGTGTCGGCACACCGTAATCCTTCATGATGTCCTCGGCAATATCGAGCGTATATCTGCTTGTTCCGCCGCCTGCGCCGTAGGTTATGCTCATGTAAGAAGGCTTGAGCTTCGCAATCTCATGGGTTGCATGCAGAACACTTTCAAAAGCTGTGTCTGTTTTGGGCGGAAAAACCTCAAAAGATAAAGACTTTTTTCCGTTGTTGAGAATATTTGTGATTTTCATATATGCCGCTCCCTCCGGGGTCAAGTTATTTCTTCTCTTTAACGCTGTTAAGCCCGTAATGCATGGCAAAGGTAATGTTGCGCCAATGCTCCGGGTCCTCGGTTATGTCCGCACCGTCCGTTGATGGTGCGTGCTTATCGGTTGTGTAGTATTTTTCAAGCTCAAGGTTATAGTTGCCCTGTGCCTTTTGTTCTTCGATATATGCATCACGCTTGACATTGAATGCATGAAATTTTTTCATATCCTGTGCCGTATGAACGCACGACATCATGCTCCATATCGACCAGAATATGACCGAAATCAGAAGGAGTCTGCGAGTGAGATTTTCACTGAGCAGAATTCGGTAGACGAGGATTCCGACAGCCGTCATGGCATAGACATAAATGCCGAACCATGCCCTTGTCGGAAACTGGGGAGAAGCGACCATGACCGCAGCCGCACCGAATGCTCCGAGCAAGGCGATAAATGCAATGCCTGTTTTTTTGTTGCCGTTTTCACGGTCGTAGGTATAAAGGATAATTGCACACACAACGAATGCTCCGACGAAAACGGAGAGAAAAAGAATCATATTTGCAGGGATATTTACGAGTCTTGTTGCAATCGAATTACCGACCTCGTCGCCGATATCGACACGTCTTGAATTGCCGGGAGCCGAAACCATGAAGAAGAATCCGCAGAGTGCGCCGATGAGGCCTGTGACCGACCAAATCGGAAGCTTCCTTTTGTGAACTCGGCAATAAATCATGAAAAGCACGGTAACGCCGATGAATGCTGCACTTGTGTTTTCGTTTGTTGCACCTGCCGCGAGACAGGCGAGGGTCATTACTATCGTCTTAAGCCATGGAATTTTGTCGTTTTTACCGTCTGCATAGAGCCTGAACGGAAGCAGAACGGCGAGCCTGAAAACCGAGCTCCAAAGGTAATTTATGCTGCCTGTGAGCCAAAGTGCCGTCTTGCCGAAATCAGGAAGAAACGTCCACGCCGCAAGGCAGATGAGCACAAAAAGAACGGCTTTGTGCTGTTTGCTTGTACCCTTGCAATGCTTGTAAATAAGAAGCATCAGTGCAACGTAAGCCGCCGAATTGAGAACGTTGAAAACACCTTTCGGGAGAATCAGAACACCTTGAACAACTGCATGGATAAGAATTCGTCCGTTCATGACATTGTAGTGTGCCTTCATGGATTCGACGATATCTGAAATGCTCTCAACCCTTTGATCTTTAATAGAAAGCAGGATGAAATCTCCGATTCCGTTCTCGGAAAAAATATTAAAATAAATATAATCGTCGTTAAGATACGGAGTACAATAATTGAGAAAAAGCATGACGGCAAAAAGAATCACGCTGACGACGGCTATAATCGCAACGTTCAGTTTTTGTTTAGCGTTAATTTGATTATCTGCACGGCAAAAAGCGGAATACAATTTACCTGAGAAAGCCTTGCTTTTGGAAGCGGTTCTTTCGCAGAAAGCGTCAAAGCGGTTTTCTTTCATCAATATCCCTCCGTTCATGGAAAATATTATAATACACAGACGAGAAAAAAACAACCATTAATAACGAACATTTCTTGACGGAGCGAATATTTCTGATAGTAGGAATATTTTGTGAAATCGGTGATTTTAATGAACTTTTTGACTGAAACAGTCGTCGGAATATTACTGCCTTTTCTCGGGACAACAATCGGAGCGGCGGCAGTGTTTTTTATAAAAGGAAAGACAAATCCACGCTTCCACCGAGCTATGCTCGGCTTTGCGGCGGGTGTTATGACGGCGGCGTCGGTTTGGTCGCTTTTGATTCCGTCAATCGAAGCGGCAGGCTCATGGATTCCCGCCGTTACGGGCTTTCTTGTCGGAACGGCGGCAATGATGCTTTTGGATACGCTTGTGCCCGATTTTGATTTGAATACGGATAAGGAGCCGAAGCTCGGTGAAAACTTTATGCTTTTTGTTGCCGTGACCTTGCATAATATACCCGAGGGTATGGCTGTCGGTGTGGCTTTTGCAGGTTTGATAAGCGGAATTATACCGCTATCGGAGGCGTTGACTCTTTCAATCGGCATTGCCGTGCAGAATTTTCCCGAGGGTACGATTATATCCGCTCCGTTGGTGACTGACGGAATGAGCAAAAAAAGAGCATTTCTTTACGGCGTGATTTCGGGAGCCGTTGAGCCTGTAGCTTCGGTCTTGACGGTGTTGCTTACATGGCTTGTTGCGCCGATATTGCCGTATGTTCTCTCCTTTGCGGCAGGGGCCATGATATATGTCGTGTCGCACGAGCTGATCCCCGAGGCCAAAAGCCGAGTCGGAACGGCAGGCACAGCGGTCGGCTTTGCCATAATGATGCTATTGGACGTTGCAATGGGTTAGTTTTTCGGAATTTTTTAATTTTTTCTGCAAAACATATTGACAAAACCCATTCGCTGATGTATAATATCAAACGTTCTTTAGCGGAATTGTGTAACGGTAGCACGACAGACTCTGACTCTGTTTGTTGGGGTTCGAATCCCTATTCCGCTGCCACTATAGTACACTTTAATTGATACATTAAAGTGTACTATTTTTTTGCGCTTTTATAGACTATTTAAGTGCTCTGTTTCTATTAAATGTATTATTGTATCAAATATGGTGCACTATCACCCTTTTGATTTGCATATTCAGACACACACCGTGAAAACAGAATGCACTGCGTGAAAATATACCCCACTCCGTGAAAACACATACCAAAGTACAATAATCTGTACTTTTTACTTTTAAAATTATAATTTTATTGAAATAGCTTATTGCGTATGCTATAATAACGCTATATTGATGCAATGGAAGTGCCTATATATGAGTTTTTCAAATGAGATTAAATTAATCCGACAGAAATGCCTATTAAGTCAAGAAGCATTTGCTCAAGTCTTAGGTGTATCATTTTCAACAGTAAATCGTTGGGAAACTGGGAAAAGTAAACCGACTTATAAAACAATGAAACTTATCGACGATTATTGTAAGGCAAGAAAGATTGACTTTGATATATGCAAAGAATTGTTGGAGGATTAGATTTAATGAAATACAACGCTATTGACCTTTTTTCTGGTGCTGGTGGTTTGCACATTGGTTTTGAGAAGGCTGGTTTTGATATTGAATTATGTATTGATAATAACGATCTTGTAGAGCGTACACATAAAAGAAACTTTCCAAATATACCGATGATTAATAGAGATATAAGGACAGTTACTTCAGACGAAATTAAAACATATATAAAAAATGAAAATGTAGATGCCATAATCGGTGGACCACCATGTCAAGGCTTTTCAACAATTGGCAAAAGAGTTTCGTCAGATCCTGAAAAAAGATTAAAACATGATCCACGAAACGAATTAGTTCTTACATACGCAAGAATAATTAGAGAAATCCGCCCCAAATTTATTGTAATGGAAAATGTAAAAGGTATTTTAACATTACAAAACGGTACATATTTAAAAAATGTTTTAAACCAGTTACATAAAGCGGGATATGCAGCTGAGTACAAATTAATAAACATGGCTGATTATGGCGTTCCCGAAATTCGTGAAAGAGTTATAATCATTGGAAACAGAGTCGGATTGCCTGTGGAGTTTCCAAAACCAGATCATTCTGATAATCCAAATGACAATTTACCTTCTTGGAATAATTGTTGGGATGTAATAAAAGATTTAGAAAATTTAGGTGATATTCCTGAATTTAATCATGTAGCACTAAAACACACAGAAAAGAATATAGCAAGATATAAAATGATACCAGAAGGTGGCAGACTTCCTGAAGATAAATTGCCGCCAGAATTATACAGAAAGAACTTTGGAAACACCTATAAACGATTAAGCAGACAGCGTCCCGCTTTAACTATGGTTCCAGGAAACGATGCATTTCCTATTCACCCTACTCTTAACAGAAGTTTAACTGTTAGAGAAGCAGCAAGAATTCAGACATTTCCAGATAGTATTATTTTTGAAGGAAACAGACGACAGCAAGGTCATCAAGTTGGAAACGCTGTTCCGCCAATGTTTTCTGAAAAATTGGCTAATTTTATATTGGAGCAAATAAATAAAGCAAAGGAATTAGGATTATATGAACGCGATTGATTTGTTTTCAGGTGCGGGTGGTTTAACTATTGCACTAAAAAACAGCGGATTTAATGTATTATTAGCTAACGAAATAAACCATTGTTTTGCTGAAACCCATAGTTATAATTTTCCAAATATCCCAATGATTGAAGAAGACATAAAAAATTTGACAGCAAAAGAAATTTATAATATAACTAATAATAGTGATATTGATTTAGTTGTAGGTGGACCACCTTGTCAGGGCTTTTCACTTTTTGGGAAAAGGAGATTTATAAACACTCAAGGCTATGATCCGAAAATCGATCCACGAAATCAACTTGTTTATGAATATATACGAATCATTAAAGAGGTACGACCGAAATTTTTCTTTATGGAGAATGTTAAGGGATTTTCAAATCTTGACAATGGATTATTTCTTGAAGAAGTGCTACAGCAGTTCAAAAATCTTGGCTATAAAAACATTTGGTGGAAAATAGTATGTGCCGCAGATTATGGTGTGCCACAAATGCGATATCGAATGTTTATGATAGGTAATCGTCTTGGTGTTGATTTTGAAGCACCACCAAAAACAAATTTTCCAATTGGTTCAGGCAAATTTCCTGAATATACTACTGTTGGTGATGCCATCATGGATTTGGTTGGCAAAGAAAACCATGTGGCAAATCATGTTCCTTTAAATCATAAGCCTATTGTTGCTGCAAGATATAAATATGTAAAAGAAGGCTGTAAACTTAATCTTGACGATTTACCACCAGAACTGGCCATTGCAACAAGAAGAGATTCAAAAACGGGCAGAATTGTTAATTATAGTCATGTTTATAAGAGATTGGATAGAAATTCTCCATCAACTACGATGGTCCCAGGACACAACGCCTTTCCTATTCATCCAACATTAAATAGAACACTTACTGCACGAGAGGCAGCAAGAATTCAAACATTCCCAGACAAACATATTTTTTTCGGAACACGACAAGAACAATGTATTCAAGTTGGAAATGCTGTTCCTCCTAAAATGGCAGAACCATTTTTAAAGAAAATAAATTTGTATTTATCTCAAAGTTAAGGAGATGTATCTATGAGTCATGACACCGAAGCTGCTTATGCTTCTTCAGAAGTAGCAGACTTAATAATGCTTAATCAAAACAATTATTTTGGTGCATATGGAACACCCGGTGCTTGGTCGGTTTACGCAGGACGTGAAGGAGGTCATAAATGGCCATTGGCGGATGGTGTAATTTTAGCAGAAAATGCCACATATGATAATGTTAAAATTGCAATTGAATATAAGCGTCCAAATGAAGGCGTTCATGGAATTCTCACGGCTTTGGGTCAATCATATGCTTACTTGGAAAAAGGTTATGATGCAAGCGTTATGGTTATACCAGAATCATATACAAGTCACTCCACACCGGGTCAGCATATAAAACGCGTCATTGACGCAACATCACCTAATGTTCCTATAAGCATTTATACATATAAGACCCCTAATCTTTCTGAAACAAGACCTTTTCATGGAAAATTACAATGTGTAAGGGACATATCACTACCTTCTTGCAATATAATTGCAAGAGATACAAATACTTCGTCAACAACAGGTAGTGTTTCCACATTGTGGGCACATATGCGTGAAGGTATGAGCCATCCTGATGCATTTTATAGATTTTGTCAAGGCGTAAAAGTAATTACTGCTATTGATGAAAATTTATCAAATATTGAAATTCCATCAGAACTCATTGAGGCAATTCGTAGGATTGATCATAATGCAGACCCATATAAGTATCTTTCTAATACACCCGGTGATACGATTTCCGATAAAGCTTGGAGATATGTTTGGTTTAACTATTATTTTTGGAAAGGCCTTATTCCTATTTGGAGTTCTTCAAACCCATATGTAGTAAACGATGTATTAACCAAAATAAGAATAAATAATAATGATTCTTTTCAAGGGTTATTTTCAGGTAGAAATAACTCTATTAAAAATAAACTTGTAGATAGCTTAAACAATGGCGAAATTAGTGAAGACGACGCCTGGGAAAAATATGCAAAAAAAGTACATAATGATTCACATAGCTATCGTGAGGTTGTAGATTCTGGTCTTTATCATATTGGATACTTAAGTTCCGATGGCACTCTTACAGAATTAGGTTATAAATTTGTTGAGGCATGTGAACGAGTTGAAACACCGTATGTAGGTGTTCCATTGGAAATTTTCAAATCTACTATTTTACAAAACGGTCAATATGGTGCAATGTTACACTATATTTATAAATTATCCGAAGAAAAATTCAACGATGATTTATTTGCATTTTCTGAATTAAAAGAAAATGGTGATTATATGTTTAAAGAACAGGATTATCTTCTTTGGATAGACGATTATTTTGCTAATAATTTACATATTTTAAAGAAAAGTTCAAAACGTGCAGATGGAACAAGAAAACCATTTCAGGCAGAACTTTCATTTTTGAAAAAATTAGGATTTATCAAAACTAATGGCAGACGAGCCGCATTTAGAGTTGGCGTTGGTCTTGAAATTGATTGGCCACAAGTACAAAATAGTTTGCTTTATTTTCAAAGCTTGTAATCATAAGAGACACTTTTATTGAAAGTTCATCCAAATATAATTTTAATAATTATATTGTAGAAGAAATAAAATATTAATTTTTTCTTTATATTTACCCACTGCTTCAGCAGTGGGCTTTTTTCATATATTGACTCAAAATCCTGCAAATGACATAATTACCTCGCCAGGAAGTTTGAAGCTGTGTGTTTTTTGAGCGTAGCTTCAAATACGCTCTTTTTGTTTTCTACGAGGGAATTTATGGATATTAAGAATTAAACTTGCTTTTACCGGTCATCGTGATTTATCGCCTTATACGCATAAGAAGTTAGAAATATAGGTGGTCACATTTTTAACTGCAGGGTCACATTTTTGAACAGGTGGTCACATTGTATCAAATATGCTGTACAAAGACAGTAAAACAGACCATGTTTTTTCATGGTCTGTTTTTTTGTCCGGATTATAATGTGAAGATTTTGCACAAATTAGGGAAAAGCACTGAATTTTTCACATATAAGATGATATAATAATCGTGAGACATAAAGTAAATATTGCTCAGGTAAATGCAAGCCCGCAATTTGATAAAAATTGTGCATTACGAAAACGGAACAGGCAAGCCGCATTTTAATAATACTCGTAAAATTTGCGAACTGCTTGATCCGACATATGATGATGTTTTTAACGAATAAAGTAAAGCCATAAACTACAGTTTTTTTCTGTAATTTATGACTTTTGTTTTTATTTTGCCAGTTCGGTATATGCCTTTGAAACGCTGCTTGCGACGTGTTTTCCGAGCGAAACAAGCTCATGATAATGGTCAAATGCAAGGGCCATGCAATAGTCATTATCCGGGACAATGTAGCCCACGGCGTCATTCATTAGACCGAAGCAGATAAGCTCGTCGTTATCAAAAATTTCCGTGGCTTTCGGATATTCATAATCCTTGCCTGAGTATGAATCGGCAGCTGTCAGCGACGTGCCGCCGTAGATAATGTCGGGGCAGATTTCACCCGGAGCGGTGACGGCTTTGAGAGAGTCGCCGAATTCCATGTAACCGACCTCGGTGGAAATTTCATAGCCGTTTGCAGTTTTAATGACCTCGTAGTTCGCCATTTTCAGCTTGCCTGCCATGAGTATAAAGGGGTTTGTAACAGGCACACGAACTTCTTTCATTCTGATGTTGAAGAACGGCTTGACCTCGGTGTCCTGAACAGGTGTCCAGCCCTCGCACCAAAGTGTGTATTCTCCGCCGTTTTTTTCGGCAATCTCGGTTTCACGCTTAATCTCTTCCTCGTCGTAGAGAAGCTTGTTTTGCTTTATCTGTGCCTCTGTCAGGTTGAGTGAAAGTGCCATTTTAGCGATTTCATGACCGTAGCGCATGGACTGTTCCCAGCGTCGGTTAAAGTCTTGCGAATCGTTCGTCAGGCCTCTTGCCATATAAATTCCCGCAATCGCTCCGTTGAAGAACATGCAGTTGAAGCCTGCCTTTGAAATAAGCTCGTCCATGTAGTAGACATAGTCGCCGCTGACCTCACGGCCGCTGCTCTGTCCGTCGCTTGTCGGCAATCCGGCAACGTCGGGATGAGCGGCAATGTTGACGATCTTGGTCGGTTTTGCACTCTTATCGAACGGAGTGAAGGTCATAACGGTCATGTCCGTCATCATTGCAGAGGCGGAGGAACGGTTCTTGTTTGTGAAATAACCGTCGCCGATATCTTTTCTTGAAATTGTAAGCTTGCCCTCGGTCATGCTGCTGCACGCATCAAGCATTGCGTCGGAAACCTTATCAAATAGGAAGTCCATATAGTGTTTATCCGTACCCTGTTTAACCTCGCCGAGACCTGTTTTAAGTTTGAAAAGGTTCGGAATCAGCTTGCCGAAAAGGTTTGTCCAAATGCCCTCGGTGTCGATTCCGCTGTGGCAATGGGTAGAAGCAACATTTATCGTAGTAAAGCTGAATTTGTCACCCGATTTTTCAACAAGTCGACGTCGTATTTCTTTAATATCGCTGTTTGTCATGCCGATGCAGTCAATCGTTGCAAAAACAGAAACTCCGCGTCCGCTTGAATCGTCAATGGCGATAACACGGGCTTTCATATCGTCGATTATGCCCTCAACCTTATTGGTGAACCAATTTTCTGCCATTATGTAGCCGCCGATATAATATTGATGCTCCTGCCAGTCATCGGGAATAAGGCTTACGCTTTTATAGCCAAGTTTCCAGCAGGATTTTTCGGTCGGAGCCGAAAGAAATATATTGTTTCCCTCATAAAAATCATGGCTCTTGTAATCCTCCTCGGCAATAAAATTCTTGCCGTCCGGGAGAGTTGAGTTTATCGCTCCGAGAGCGGTGGATACAACCGTTCCGAGCGCTCCCGTACCGATTCTCTGCCAAATGCTCTGAGCCGCAAAAACGGAAGTAAAGTTGGCACTGAAAATCATGATGCAGGAAAGTAAAATTGCAAATCCTCTTTGCAAGGTTTTCTTCATAGATTTCCCTCCGAAAAAGCTTATTTAAAAAGGGTACAGCCTGCCGCTTTGAACTGCTTGATTTTTTCTTCAAGCAATTCCTTGGAGCAGTCAAATTTTTCGGCAATGCAGTTTATGCATAAAAATTCCGTCGAGCCGCGGTTAATCAACTTTTTTGTAAGGCCGATATCGTTGCCGCTAAGCTCTCTGCCGCATTTTTTGCAGGTGCTCATTATCTGTCAACTACCTTTGCACGGTAAACAACGCAGCCGTGAGCCGGAAGATTTGCACCGACGGTATCGTTAATGGGCTTTGAAACTTCGCCGGTCCAAACGTCGGTGAGCTCAAGCGATTTGCCTGTGCAAAAGCCGAGACCGACTGCGTCAAGGGTGAAGCATTCGTAATGCTCGTCATCTGTGAAGTTAAAGAATCCGATTGCAATGTCACCGTTTTCAAGGTGTCTGACAATAACGGGCATATGGTCCGGATACCAGCTGTAAAGCGGTTCATCGCCCTTTCTCTCATTATTCACATTTCTGTTTCCGTTAACGAAATACGGCTGCCTGTATGCCGCATCCCGGTCGATTCGGATGAGCTCCTTGTTTTTTAGAATAGCCATAGCCTCATCATCGGCTTCTCTGAGGTCGCAGCCGATAATAAGCGGTGAGCCCATCATTGCCCAGAAAGCAAAATGGGTTTTGTATTCCTCGGTCGTGCAGCCCTTGAGACCGACGTGACCCTTGCCCTTCATGCCGACAACGAGCATATCCATATCGTTGAAGCAGCCGCAGCCGTTATACTCCGCAACCTTGTACTGCGAAAGCGCAAGCTCCTTTATAGACTCCCATGTATCAAAGATATCACCTGTTGAGCGCCATGTATGTGCGCCTGTTTCTTTGATCCATGTTTTTGTGTTCTCGCTTCCCCATGAGCAGGCGGCGAAAAGAATGTCCCTTCCGCAGTTGGCAAGGGCGAGCCCCATTCTCTTGTAGAGCACATGACCGTAGGTTGTAAACGGGTGGTAGCAATAATCATATTTGAGATAGTCAACGCCCCACTCGGCAAAACATTTTGCATCAATGAATTCGTGGTCAAGGCTTCCGGGATAAGCGGCGCAGGTCATTGTACCGGCACAGGAATACATACCGAATTTCAGACCTTTAGAATGAATATAGTCAGAAACATACTTCATGCCATGGGGAAATTTTTCGGGATCGGGAACGATCTCGTTCTTTTCATTACGCTCTCTCAAACTCCAGCAATCATCAATGATAACGTATTCGTAACCGCAGTCCTTGAGTCCGCTTTCAACGATAAAATCGGCGGTTTCCATAACAACTTTTTCGTTTATATTCTCGGCAAATGTGTTCCATGAGTTCCAGCCCATGGGAGGTCTGTTGATTATCATAAATTTAAACTCCTTTTTACTTTGTAAAAAAATTATATCAATAATAAAAGTCGATGTCAATAAAAAGCCGAGAAGTTAAATTGAAATTAACAGAGAAATGAAAAGCTCCCCGAGTTATGAACTGCCCCAGATTGTGCAGACAGTACAAAAGCCATCCCTTATGGTGCAAAT